>Ga0180431_10001261_pt1 | contig 35654 bp, 41 predicted proteins | sample SS_ome_11_FD_132459 | JGI IMG/M metagenome (GOLD analysis project Ga0180431, IMG submission 132459) | Hypersaline lake sediment archaeal communities from the Salton Sea, California, USA - SS_1_MS_1 metaG | ecosystem: Environmental > Aquatic > Non-marine Saline and Alkaline > Hypersaline >... | reverse complement strand
TGGGATTGGCGGTTCACCCGGTACCGCACATTGCAGTTTTCGCAGGCGAAGCCTCCAGGGGCTTGGATATTGAGGGCCGCACCGCACCACTCACACTGAATCGTGCGGGGTGTGAACACGGTCTGTGCCTGTGGTGCAGGCTTGGGCGGATCTGCCGTCACAGCTACCGAGGCTTGGGCCTGCGCAGTCCGCAGACGTGGGACCACGACCGGGGTGGCAGGGCGCTGCAGAACGGGGCCGGAACTGCGGGCAGCCCCGTCTGCGATCTTGCGCACCTCGACACCCTCAGCAGTGCCAATTCGCTGGCCGTCCATGAATACTACGTAGTGCGTTCCTTCCTGGTCGTTGTGGAAGGCCGCAATTGGGGTAGTCTTCTCTTTCGCCGCTTCGACCTGAGGCGGTGGCGGTACCGACGCAGGTGGCGGCGTGGCCGACGCCTCGGAAGGCTGTGGGATCTGATTCTCGGCCATCGTCCATCTCCCGTGGGATGCAGTTCAGGTGGATTACGCGGTCGTTACGATCCTTACGATCTGCCTAGGGCTACTCGCCCCAGAGGTTGCTGACGATCACGGAGACGCTCTCGTTGAGGGCGTTCACCGTCCCGACCAGTTCGTTGTAGGACGCGACGAGGCTATTGTGACCCTCGGTGAGCGCCCCGACGTTCTTGCTGATCTCGGCCATACGGCCCTCCAGCGCGACCATCGCGTCGGCACCACCGGCAGTCGCGGCCAGCGTTTCCTTCATGGCAGCGAACTCGGCCTGCAGGGCTTCCGCTGCGGCCGCCTGGGCCTTCAGCGTGGCCAGTTCCTGGGCCTGAGCCTCCAGGGACGCGGTCAGACCACTCGCGGTCTCCTGCACCGCGGCGAGGGCTCCCTGAACCTCCGTCACCGTGGCCTGCACAGCGGCAACGGCCGCTGGGTCCGCGGATGGACCGACCTTGGTGATCGACGACTCCAGGGTGGCGACCTTGGTCTGCAGAGCGGAGATCTGCGAAAGGACGCCCACGTTCTGGACGGCCGGGGCGGCAGGGCGATCCGGCACGGCCGGGGCGGCGGCGACGGGCTCGGGCGTGGTGGTCTCGGACACCGCCGGGGCCGGAGGGGCGGCATCCGCTCCAACAGGCCCACGCTGCGGCGGCATCACTGCCGGGGGCGTTGCGGCCACCGGCTTAGGCGGCGCGGTTGTGACCCGGGCCTGGTTCGGGGAGAGCTTGACGGGTTGCGCGACCTCAGGAGTCACTTTCGGCTTATCCAACGGCATCGCTTTCTTCTCCTGGTCAGGGTTACGTCCGGCTATTACGGACAGGGCGTGGTCTTTCAGGGCCCCGGCTGTGCGGCGCAGGCTAGCCAGTCGATCCTTGATTCCGCTCGTCATCCTGGGGCTCCGTCTCTGCAAACGCAGGGGACGCGTGCCATGTTACGGAGTACCACCCACCCGGTGGAAGGGGTAAGCGTCCGTATACGGTCGTGCGTAATAGTACCCCCAAAAACCGCAAGCCCCAATGGCCTACACTGCGGTTCACTACTTCTGTTCGCCCACAGAAAATTTTTCCAGCACCCGATCGCTATCTAACTCCGCTATGCACTCATCCACGAGGCCGCTTGCACAACCTTCCACCCCATTAGGTTGCTCGTCTTCGGCGTGTCCTTCACCCCAATAGTCGAGCATGCGAATCCCAGCGCTTCCAAGTCCACTGTGTCCAGATGGCACAGATGCCGCTCGAACGTATTTCTCTCCGCAGGCCCCTGCTCGTATTTCCCCCATGGGCAGGCGACTACCACGGCCCCACACGACCGCCTCACCAAACGATTGACAGATGGTTCTACCTCGGATCGATGGAGATGCTCAGGACCATGCCAATGGAGGACCAGATCATACACTGGGAGGGGCGCTATTAAATCGTCGATGTTGCGGACGTCGCCGTGAACGACCCCCACGGGACAGCGCCCGTCCTTGATGAGCTTACGGAAGGACACGGCATTGGGTCGGTGGGCCTCAAGAACATCCACTTGCCACCCGGCTCCGAGGAGGTCCGCCCCGATCTGGAACCCCCGCTTGCTTCCTGCCTCGTATACCTTAGCGCCCACGTAGAGGCACCGTCGTCGGTCTGTGGATGGCACTAACGCTGAGGGGAAGACCTCCTTGAACTGTTGAAGGCGCAATACGTACTGGTCCACTTTCACAGAACGTGGTTTTCCGATTGGAACTTTCTGGGACATCCTGCCGCGTCTCCTCGACTGGCTATGGTTGTGTGCCCTACCCGTGTAGCACGGAGCTAAATCGGTTCACCAGGCGCTTGGACCCCTCCAAGTACTTCTGCCTTTGTGAAGCCGTGTAGGTAGCGCTTCTCCTGAAGCCGGGCAACTCCCTGAGCCATCCCGCCTTCCTTGGTATCGCTACCCGCTCTACTCCTTGGCGCGCTAATTCGGTCGCCGCGAGGATGTCGCCGCGATTGACGAACGCCGCCTCCCACGGGCGGTTTAGCAAGAGCATGGATCGGCGCACAAACATTGTACCTGTGCCCAATAGAATGACGGGCTCAGGACCGTCTAACCCAGCGCAGCAGTGGTAGAGCTTCCCACGGTAGAATTCCTTACACGGGAGGCGCATCCGTCGGCCGTGCACCCCCACGGCGCAGGCGTCCCCGTAGTACCGCGACCATCGGTACAAGCACTCCAGGTAGTCCGGCGGGTACAGTATATCGTCATCGATTGTTGCAACGTAGTCCGCAGAGCACCCACTGGCTTCCTCCAAAGGGAAGAACTTCTCCAGATCGCCGCAGTTTTTGGTACCTGCCTCCCGCATCACGACCCTCGGGTCTGGATGCGGTACCGCCGAGTGGCCATTAAACGCCACGTACACCACCGCAGGGGCCGCTGTCTGCCCCAAGATCGAGTCGATGACCCTATGGACTACCTTCCTCCTCGCCGGAACAGTGGCGAGCCCGACAGCGATAACCGGATCGCCCATCACAGCACCTCAGTAGGTTCCTCCTCGGGATCGCCGACCGGTAGGGTATCCTGTGGGCCCGGCTCAGGTGTCTCGACCTGGGACGTCTCGCCCTCGGAAGAGCCTGCGGCTACCTCTAGTGCCGGGTCCTGAGGATTGGGTGTGCGCTGTCTCCTACCAGCCAGCCGCACACGCTTGGGAGGGGGAACCGGTTTGGACTCGCCGTCGCCAGGAGTATCCGACTCGGGCCGTCTACGAGCATTGGGATCTGCCTTCTTCGGGCCCCGCGGCTTAGGCTTCGGTTTACGATTATCGCGGATCATACTAGCTCCTAGGGAAGCGAGGGCAGCACGCCTCAATTGCGTCCAAACACTCCTGTGGTACCGGCTTCACCGAGACTCTGGTTAGGCACTCATCAATACTCGTTCGGGGTGTTATGCGCAATGGTTCCCCTGGCGCGATCCCGAGTGCCTGGTAGTAGTCACGAAACTTGAAGCCGTTCCCCCAAACCTTATCGCTGAACTCGACCCAGGCGGAGGGAACCCCGTAGGCGTCCGCCGTAATCAGGCCGTGGAGCGAACTACTAATTGCCGACTCGGCCGAGGCGATGGTGGCGGCTACATGGGCCACCGGCCTGCTCAAATCTACCACCACGGCACCGTCAGTCGCCGCGGCGGCGCGGACCCACGGGTGTTGGAGATCAACAAGATGCGGGATAATCGCCAAACGGTAGCGCTTGGGGGCCCTGTTCGGTAGCAGGCGGGGGAGCAGTAGTCCAGGGTCCCCAAACACAACCTGATCGGATAGGTGGACCCCGCGGCGTGCGAGCCAGTCGGCTGTAAGCGGACCGCGGACTGCGTGCACAGCCCGAGGAGTGCCCCGTAGCACAGCCCCCGCCTTCACAACACCAGTCCCCCACACAGATGACCGGTCCAGCGATCGGTGGTCGAGGATGCTCCCAACCCCGATAATCCAGAACGACGGTGCTTCCCCCCGGCGGTCCACTCGGGACACGTTGGTACCCAGAATATGTCTGAGAAGAAGCGGTGTGAATCGATCCCCGAAGTTTTTGTAAGTGCTCCAGTACGCGTATTTACCGGGCAGCAACGAAGATCCACCGCGGGGTCTGGTGCTGGCGGGGTCAACGCGCCTAGGTCGGTTCGACGATTGGGATTGCACACGTCGGCGTATCATCTATCACCTCCATGGCGCAATCCTACCGCAGCCCGATCTACGGTCCCATGCCCTTCCCGAAGGAAGAGTTAGCCGGTGCCGTGATTAAAGTATCCGCGGCCCCCACGCTAATTGCCCCGGCAAGGCCAGTGTTACCTAGGACAACCCCGGCGGAACTGGCCCCCCGGACGCCTATACCTAGATCCATCAACCCGTTATGATCCCAATCCAACCCAGAAATACCCGCGCCGCACTGATCGTCCGCGCCGCCCCCGAACACTCGGAAGTCGCTCCCTGAACGGGTAGCGGGCAGAGTCGGCGCTCCGAAGTAGATGCTCGCCGACCCTGCATCTGCACCACCGACATCTTCTTGATGTGCCCCTACAGTTACATCCTCGTAACCGTCTCCGTTTACCTCCAACGAGGCAATTTCCTCGCCGAAGGACCCGACGGGCCCAGACACCACCTGATCCGCAGATACGGTGGACCAGGTAGAGGGTAACGAGCTTTCACCAACGAACAAGTACATCGTGTCCACCCCAGGGGCCCCGATAGCCACGTCTCCAAAACCGTCACCATTCGCATCCACGATCGCCACTGCCGCGCCAAAGTGGCCGCCCGCAGTAGCTGCCGTTACAACCACATCGGATTCCGTATCTTGGATCGACGTGGGCAGTGACGGCCCTCCCCGAATGACGTAGGCTGACCCCGATTGCCCCGTTCCTCCCCACATCGCTCCGACAACAATGTCCGCGTACGCGTCTCCGTCCACGTACCCGAGCGCTACAGCCCGTCCCAATCGTCCGTCGGCAGTGGACCCTGTAACCGCTATATCCGCCGTAGCTGTAGTTGCTACCCCTCCGACCGACGTCCCCCCGTAGAAGATATAGACGGCACCGAGCCCAGACCCGGACCGCCATGCTCCAATGGCCATGTCGTCGTACCCATCCCCATTTACATCACCGATACCCCCTACACGTATCCCAAGCTGCGTATTGGTGCCCACCCCCTCGATCACCATAGCAGCCCCCGATATGGAACTCATACTCATGGAAGCCGACGGGGAGCTAGACCCCAGGAATAGGAATGCCCTGCCCTCCTGGCTGGAGGCATCCAAGTATGCCCCTACCAACAGATCATCGTACCCATCACCGTTCACGTCCCCGACAGAGCGTGCGGACACTCCTCCGCGGTCGCCCGCACTGTTCCCTAGTACCACCACGTCCGCTGAGGTGCTTGCCAGAGTAGATGGCGGAGTCGCCGATCCGTAGAAGACGTAAACCGCACCAGCGTCTGTACCTGCAGAGTCGTCCTCGAACGCCCCTACCACCAGATCGTCAAACCCGTCTCCGTTGAAATCGAACACCGGGACCAGCGCTCGGAAGGTCGCACTAGCAACGCCCGAAGATATACGAAGTGTCTGCAGCCCCCGCTTCCGGGACATTGTCCAGGCCGTCGATGCAGTACCTTCTACGCCAGATACTATCTGCGCCAACGGGACGGAGCCTCGCCCCACCAGCGGGGTCACGTCCAATGTTGTGACCACCGGGTTACCGTACCCATCATCGACGCGCACCACGCACAGATTCGGGAGTGCAGCCCCAGGGCGCGCTGATTGGTTGTCGCCGCTCTGGATCGTGATCTGTGCTGCTGGTCCGGCCTCGATCGTAACCGTCTTCACCTTCACCGCCTGCTGGCCGTCGTTGTCGTCCCCCGTGAACGTCAACTCGATGGTCCCAGCCTTGGTCGCAGTTCCTGTAAGAGGCATCATCTGTGGGGACGTCATGCCCGACACGACCACCGGGAACGTCTCGTTGAACCCGGCCTCCCCTGGCGTCAGGGTTCCACCCGTCACAGTCGCCGTCACAGACAGCGGATTGAAGTAGGTGTTGTCGGACACCACCACGGACATCGCCAGCGAGTCACCGGCTGTAAACGTCTCCGAGAACACATCACCGGAGAGCCGCACACCCCGGTTGTCGACAGTGAAGGGGCCCGACGTGGAGACGATGGGGGCCTGCCCGGACTCCGTAACCGTCAACCGAATCTCGGCCGTCTCCGTCACGGCGGTGGCAAAGAAGTTGGTGTCCCACCGCACCACGAACCGTTCATTGGATGGGACGTTCGTGATCGTATCTCCTGCAACCGTCCCTGCCGCCGCACTGTGGATCGTCATGGGTGTGAACGCCCCGCCCCCCTGGGAATACTCAAACACGGCGCTCAGGTCTCCCCCATCCGTGGTTCCGTAGGCGGCCACCTCGAACTCGACCACAGGACCCGACTCGGGCGACACGTACACCGGTTGGGTGCTGACGTACGCGCCCAGGAACCACCCGTAGGTTGCATCGCCCGTGCACCCGGCAAGGAGTGCCAGCAGAACTATCATCAGAGTACGCATTGGATCTCCTCTGAGGTTACGCACTAGTCCATCTGGTAGTAGATGGTCGCCGACCACGGCAGCCCATCCTTCTCCAGGGACTCGTACAGGGATTTTGCTGCGGCCTCTACCATCGCAGTGCGGCGGCCCGCCTGGCCGTGCAACGTCACACCTACGTGGTAGTACCCGGCCCCCCAAGAATGCACAGGCCGGAGAGCCACCCCGGCCGCCTCGGCAATAGCGTTCCGCGTAGCCGATCGAACGTGGGGTAGATGCAGAACCGGGCTGTCAAAGTTACACGTGCCGCCGTCTTCTCCAGGGTCAGCGTCCTTTGCTGCCTGGTCGGCCTTCTTGAGCGCTTCGACGAGCCTCTGATACTTCACTTCCATGATGGTCTACTCCGGCACGGACAACACGGCCAAGCAACAGGCCAAACACGGACCATCACTGCCACCACCCCAACGCCACGCGCCCTCCGTACCATCGGTATTCTTCATCCGGACAATGCCGGGCACCTTCGCCCGGCCAGCAATCCAGTTGAGCATATCGCCAACGTGCGATGTGTCGCTGGCATACCTGCGCACCGACGTGCCCATCCTGCGGGCCACCTGCCGGTTGATCTCCTCCAGATCTACTTTGCTCTGCTCTGCCATGGCTACTCCTGCAGGGGCACGACAACCCGGAAACCAATATCCTCCCCCTCACCCTCAAATGGCACCTGGCCTTCCGGGTGGAGGTAACTACCGCCGAAGATCATGGGGCCGTCCACGCCGCGCACCACTTCCCGGACGTTCCCCTGGAGCCCGTAGTGCCCATAGCGCCCTACGTCGTCGGTGCATTCATCTACGTCTACAGGACCGTCTTCGGCCAACCGTGCCGCCCCGTGAGCGCCCTCACGTGCTACGGCCCATTGGATCTCGCTAGGTAGCCGCCCGCCAACCCAATCGGCGTAGGCTTCCGCGTCCGTCAATGAGATTCCCGTGATCGGTCGCATGAGATCGCCATCCGGGGCAGACCGTCCCGTGTCCTCGCAGAACGCGGAGTAGGTGCCGACGGCCATCTCTACCTCGTCCATGAAGAACCCGCCGTACTCCACGAACCCGCCCTCGATGGCGATAAAACCTGGTGGCACGTACCGCATGGCCGACCAATCCTTGGACCGCAGGTAGCGGTCAGTGCTGTTCGGGTACAGACGCACACCCTCTGGCAGCGATGGCGGATCCATTGGCACAGACCAGTAGCGTAGGAGCAACTCCGCGTGTTCCAGGTGCCTGCGCTGTTCCGGCGTGGACAGGTACTCCCGCAGACCCTCCTCCGACTGGCACGCCTCCACGAACTCCTCATCGTCCACGCGCTGTAGCTCCCGATCCAGGTAGGCCCGATGTCGTATGTACGAACCCACGTACTCCCGCCACGCTGGGAGCGCGTACTCCCAATACCGCATATCCTCCATGGCCCGCAAGAATGCCTCGTGGTCTTGTGCGGCTTCCAGTTCTTGCACACACCGCGCTTTCTCGGCCTGCAGTGCCTCGTACCGAGCTTCGAGGCTGTGGAGTGTCTCCTCCAGCGAAGCAATACGCGTCGATACCTCTGGCTGGTGCTCGCCCGAATACTCTTCCAACACGAGAACAGCGCCCCGTGCCTCCTCTGTGGCCGCCACGACACGTTCGATGACCCCATTTACATGCTCACCGAAAGCTCGCAACGTCCCAATCGTACGCGCCCAGCGCAGGGCCTCGCCCGGTGCGGATACTGTAGGAGTGTCCGGGACCTGGGGGCAGTACACCACCTCGGGTATCTCGATCCGTAGCTGCAGGGACCCCTGCAGAGCCTCGAAGGCCTCGTCAACAGGAGCAGGTGCAGAGCCGTTATCGGGAGCGTCCGGGTGGTTGTCTGTTAGCGGGACGTTGGGCTCTGGGCGCACCTCGCTACCCCCCGCCAGCACGGCCGCCAACCCGACTACCAGTAAACACAGCGTAACCAGACCGACTACCCACAGTGGCCGTTTGCGCCTGCCACTACCGCCCGACGTTACAACGGTCTCTGCCTTCGCGCTCGCAATCTTAGCCTGGGCCATGGACTGCGACCGACGGGCTGCTGTCTCAAAGGGGAGCGGAGCCGTTGGGGTACGGATCCCCTTTACCATGTCCGGGTCTTCGTCCTCCCCACCATCCCGAAGCATGATCATGCTAGTGAGCGTCGTATTACAGTCCTCCCCGCGCCCGTTCCGTGCAAACCACTCCTCAAGGTCCACCAATGCGTCCTCCGCCGTCTGGTACCGCTTGTCGAAGTCCGGGTCCATCAGCTTCCGCACGATGGCGCTCAGTCCCGGATCGACGCCCGGATTGGCTTTATGGACCGGGATGTAGTGCTGCTCGAAGTTCTCTACCTTGCGACCAACAGCCATCGGGTTCGACGCGGTAAACGGAGCGCCCCCCGTAAGGATGTAGTACAGAGTCGCCCCCATGGCATAAAGATCGGCCCGAGTATCGATCTCCTCACCACGCCACTGCTCCGGCGACATGAAGGACGGTGTACCGAGAATCTGCCCCGTTACTGTAGGCCCATCGGCCGCGACGCCCTTGGCCAAACCAAAGTCCGTGATCTTCACCACCCCATCACGGTCCACCATCAAGTTGTCGGGCTTGATATCCCGATGGACGAATCCCTGCTGGTGGGCGTACCCGAGCCCCCGTAGGGCATGGATACCTGCCGCCGCAGCCGCTCGCGGCTCCAGGAACCCAAGCTCCGCGTTCGCCAGGGCTTTCTTTAGCGTCTGCCCGTCCACGTAGTCCATGACCAGGAACGACCACTTCCCACGCTTCCCGGCGTTGTTGATGGAGACGATGTTCGGGTGCTGGAGTGCCGCCGCGGTCTTGGCCTCCCGGAAGAACCGCTCCATGAAATCGTCATCCATGGCGATGTTCGGGAGCAGCAGCTTCAGGGCGTACTGACGGTCGAGGACCTCGTGGGTGGCGAGGAAGACGAGGCCCATACCACCCTTACCCAACAACCGATCCATCCGGTAGTCGGCGATCTTCTTACCGATGAAGTCCGAGACCTTCATGTTCGTGCCCTAAAAGGAAAATGCGAGTTGGAGGCACCCACCAACCCAGTCGGCGAATACCGTGTGGCTATCGGCCACGCCTGCGGTGGTATAGCCGGTCGACAGGCCCAGCACCACGGACATCGCAGCCCCTACCTGGTAGCTGACGGCTGCCAGCGACGAGTACCGGAAGCCCATACCCGAACCGAAAAGGAGACCGCCGTCTAGATCGACCACCACCCCAATACCATCCCCCAGCACGTTCGGTAGGAAGGCGACGGCCCCCAAGGACACACCGAAAACACTGTCGGAGGACGAAGCATCCTCCTGCGAAAGGCCCAACCACTCCACATCACTACGGCTGCGGCCCAGCATGAACAGGCCGATCCCGGCCCGTAGGTCCAACTGTAGGCCCTCTCCGCGGACCAATCTGTAGGAGCCTCCTGCAGCAATCCACAAGTACGTCGTGCTCAACGTGTCCGTCTGAATACGAAACGTCTCGTCTGCGCTGCCCAGGTACCCATCAACACCGCCGAACAAGGACAAGGAGTCCGAAAGCTGGTACTCGATGTGCAACCCAACCGCGAAGGATGAGCCGGATCCCTCCCCCTCGGCCTCCTCTACATCCGGAACCTCCTCCCGGAAGGAGGACACCATAAACCCGGCAGTAAACCGAAGACGCAGGGGCGTTTCTGCCTCAGGATCAGGTTGCGGATCTGGGACACGGGGTACACGACCAGGCCCGACATCATTATCAGGACCAGGATCGGCTGGGTCGATTACCGGGTTATCCGGCGGCTCGGGAACCTCTGTGGGATCGGGCTCGGGCACGGGCACGGGGATACCTGGCAGCGGTTCGGCCACCGGCATCTCCAGACTACCCAGCAACGGGTACATCTGCTCCCAAAGACGCTGTACTGGCGGATCGAAGTACCACACCCCTCGCAACGGGAAATCCAGTGGAACCGAGCGCACCTTCGGCTGAACAATGTCGTCTGCCACTTCAATCCCCGGAGCGGCCTCCACCACGACACGTACCGGCATAGGCAGCGGCCCTGTCGGGCCTACCAGGTCCGGGTATCGATCCTCCACCACTACAGCGACGTGGTAGGCTACCGATTGGAGCAGGAGTCCCGCGGAAGACGGATCCCGCACTACAATCACCGGGCGGTACCCCGCACCTGAAAGCACAGTGCCCAAAGCATTCTCCCACCGACGGTCCAGGACGTTCCCTGTGAGCAGCAACGCTGCAGTCGGATACTGCCGCCGCAACTCCTCCGCAGCGTCCCTGTCCCCTCCCAGCGCCTGCTGCCAAAGGGCTCCAGGGAGAGGCCCCACCGGATCTAGCACCGGCAACGCCTCCTGCTCCTGACCAACAAGTATGCCCTCCCGGCCTAAGGATGCGACTGTGGCCCTCGTCATAGGTATCGCGCCTGCCAGCCGATCCACCAAAGATGCCCCCACTTCTGGGTCTGAGGGAACGCCGTAGATCAGATCCTGGTCCGCCATCACAATACGATCGTGCAGCACCCGACACGCCAACCCCTCCCGCTCGGCGGCCGCCACAAGAGATTCCCAGGGGGACCTCCCCGGGGTAACCACCATCTCGATCTCGCTAGGGTCGCGCTCACGGTCCCCAAGGAACCGGAATCGGGGAAGAGCTTCCGCGAGCGCTGCGGGTGTCATACGGCGCATCGTCATCAGAGTTGCCTGTTCCTCCTCCGTGAGGGGAGTCTGCGCACTGCCCACCGACACCAGGAACATGACCAGGGTGAGGGGGATTAAGGTCCGGAGCATCGTTGAGCCTCCTTCGGAAAATTTTTCTGTGCGGCCAGAATCAGCATACGTTTATAGCTTATACGCGATCACCACCTAAGCAAAGCCGTACCCGAAACGAAACAAGGCGGGGCTGCTGTCCAACCCCGCCTCGCCCGATCCGTTTCCACACTACGGTGTGACTACCGCCCCATGAGGCCTGGGGCCTCCGGGGGGAACGTATCTTTCTTGTCGAAGAACCCCGGGGGCGCGAAAGACGGGCTCCCCCAAGAGGACTGGTACCGATTCTCGATCCCGGCCGGGGTTCCGACGGGGCGGCGCTTCCATTGGTCACTGCCACAGCCACACCCGGAAGCCGTCTTCTTGGCCGTCTGGCGCGGCCAGAACATCGGGTACCCGCTTTGCTTCTCGAAGAACCCCGGGGGCGCGATGTCCCCCTCCCACGAGGACAGAACCCGGTTCTCGATCCCGGCCAGCCCGGCCACCTGGACCCCGCGGGACTTGGACCACGCGTCGATGGCGTGGAAAGCCCGGCTGTGCCCAGCGGCCTGCAGGATCTGGGCCGCCAGTTGCATCTGGCCCATGAGGTTCGGGTCGCTGCCTGCCTGCGTGTTGGCGAGGGTGTTGATGACGTTCGACAGGACCCCGTCCAGTTGGCCCATCCCGCCTCCGCCGCCCATCATCTGCTGCATGGGCTGCATGGGCTGCATGGGCTGCTGCGCGGGAGCCATGTTGGGCATCGGGCCCGGCTGGACCGGAGCCTGCTGCGCGGGCGCGCCGCCCCCGCCGCCGAAGTTGCTCATCTGCCCCATCATGGGAGCACCAGGAGGACCAGCGTACCCGCCGCCTGCCGGGGCGGCCGGGGCAGGAGGCATATCGGAGGCGGACGTGCGGATTGTGGGCTGCCCGATGGTTGGTCGCCCGACCGGAGGGCCGCCCACGATATCGTGGACGATCACGGGCCCCGGGATGGCTTCCTGGTTCTGCGTGGGTGGGTTGTAGGCCGTGTACATCCGCTCGGATGGCTGGCCCACCTCCATGTTCGGGGACAGCGAGTTTTGGCCGTATACGAAGCTCATGCTTTTCTCCAATCGGGCCGCGGGCGCGGCGAGATAATCTTAGTCGTCTTGGTAGTATACGCAGGCGGAAGCTCCTCCCCCAAGGCCCTGGCATCCGGGCAATTCCTCTGCACGAAAAGCGCGGATAGGTCAATAATCTGCGACCCCGACTCGTCCGCGATCTCCACGGCCTCAACCGCGTTCATCAAGGCGATGCCGAACTCGGTGGCCTCGATCGTTGTCAGCCCAGGGGCGTAGTTCCGCTCGACCACCCCTACTGCGTCGACCGCCTGCGAGTGCTTCAACATCACGGGCAACGTCCCGTCCATCATTAACGGTCCGACGTGCCCGGACTCGATCGCGGCCCTGTACATCCCCTCCATCCCACAACAACGGGACCCCGTAAACGTGAGGCGGCTCGCCATCCATCCAGGCAACTCCCCCTCTGTGCACAGCGCTCGAATCCCGCGGTCCAATTGGTTACCCACAGGGAAGCTGGAGCCGCCCGCTAACCGCCAGCACGCGGTCAAGTACCCCGCCAAATCCCGCGCAAATTTCTCGTCCATAATCGGTCTCCCGGGAGGATGGTCTCTGGTCGAGTCTACTCAGTAGTTCAGCGAAACGCCACGCACCCCCGACCGTGGCCGAGGGTGCGTTTCACGCAGCGGCCTGCCTATCCGCAGCACTTCTCCTTGATCTTGGTGAGCATCTCCGCGATCTTCGGGGCGGTCCAGTTCTCGGGCTTCACCCATTTTCCGTCGGCGCGTCGGTACCCACTCCGGTACTCGAAAGCGCACTTGGTGCAGCGTACGTGCCCGTTCTGGTCGAGGTGCACAGGCTCCTCGTCCTCGTGCCGACACGCCGGGCAGATGTTCTTGAACTTCGCGAGGTTGGCGGCGTCCACTGCCTCAAGGAAGGGCTTGTCGGGAACCCCGAGGGCAATCAGTGTTCCGATCGTGACCACGGAGATGTCGATGCACCCGTCTACGGCCTCCACCATGTCGGGATCAACGTCGGGGTTGATGGAGAACTCCATCGGCGTGGCGTCACCATTCGGGCCGACGAGGCTCGTGCCCCCATGGATCTTCACCCCGAAGCCCTTCCCGATGGTCTCCATCACCTCCTCGTAGATGAGCTTCGCTCGCAGGATACGGGTCTTCTCATCTGGCATCCCTGGCGCATTAGGGGTGTCCTGCGCCGCATTCACCATGAACTGCTTGACCCGACGGTAGTGCGGTGTGGTGCACTGCCCCCCATCGTCACAGTCGCAGGTGTCACCACAATTGCAATCGTCGCTCATTGTCCTATCCTTCCTCAGGGCCTTCACAGGGGTAGTCGTCCAGATCATCTTCGACCTGAACCTCAGCAGGAGTGTGGTCGACGGGGGCCTCCTCGACGAGGTCAAAGATCTCGTACGGGAACTCCTCGTAGTCCCGAGCGAACCCGTGGGGGTCCAGCGCGAACCAGAGCATCATGTTACCGACGCTCACCGCGTCATCGGCAGAGTCGAAACACCCCATGTCGATGGCTAGGTGGAAATCACCCTCCGGGGTCTCCTCCACCCGCGCTTTCACCTTGCCGTCCTTCGAGGTAAAGGTGTACCCGGCCAGAGCTTGCCAGTCGAAAGGTCGGGCTGGTTTTGGCGGCTTGCGGGGCTGTCCGGTAGGTCTTGCCATGGTGTTACTCGGGGGTGGGTACTTCCTTGTAGCGAGCCCGTCAGGGTGTAGCTATCCGTAGCTCGTGTAGCCGTGCCGCGAACGCCTCGGGATCGAGGACCACGATCCGCGTGGAGTCCTGGTAGTAGGATCCGATCTTGTGCTCGACCTGCGCACGGTTCCACTGCGTGAGGAACGCAATCAAGCCAGCTTCGTCGTAGGCCTCGCACCCTTCGAAATGCTCTTCCCTAGCTCCCTCCAACAGATCGTCGCCTCCCCGCACCTGGAGCGGTTCGAATGAGGTCCCCCACACGAACGGCGGCACCGGGCGCTGATCGTACTCGCAGTCATCCTCCAGTTCGTCAACCCCGTGGTAGAACTTGTCTCCATCGTAAATCATCCCAAATTCGGAAAGCTCGCACTTCTCTGCCTTGGCCGCCAATTCCCAATGGCGCTGCACTTCTTTCTTGGTTCGGCAGCGGTCACAGAGCGAATGGTAGCGAGGAGAGTCCGCCCCGCACTCGTTGCACGTGTACGGAGCGCAGCATTCCTCCGCCTCGTTCTTCAAGTCGATCCCAAAAACCCGTCCGCAAGTGGTGCAGTACCAGGCGACGGTCTCGTCAGGGGCATGCTTCTTGACTAGGGCCGCGACCTTCAACTCCAGCGCCAGCACGGCAACCGCAGGGCCTTCACGCTCATACCCCACCGCCTCCCACAACCGGTCGTCGTGTTTGAACACGGAACCGATCGGCGGCACGTTCTCACCGTCGGTGAGCATGACCTGCCCGCGCCCCCGGATGTACCTGGACTGCGTGATGCCCACGGGAACCTCCTACCCGAACAACCCGGCCAAGTCATCCTCAGCGGCTGCCCGCGTGTCATGTGCTGCTTGGCTAATAGGCTTCTTGGATCGCTCCGTCGTGTACCCTTCCGGGAGATCCTGCATGTGATCCGGCAATACGAGCTTCACCGGCGGCGGCTCGTAGGCTTCCGGGGGCAGCCCCTCCCAGATTGAGGGAAGATCGGGGAGCACCTGTGGCGGGAGCCCGGTGCACGCCTCCTCGAAGAACTGGCTATCCCCGTGCAGGAAAGCGATATGCCGAGCACGGGTCAGCATCACGTAGAAGATCCGGCGCTCGTCCTCCATCCTTTCGACCGCGCCTTCCTCCTCCGATTGCTGGTTGTGCGGGAACTTCCCCTGAACTCCGTGCACGAAGACGACATCGAACTCCAGCCCCTTCGCCTTGTGTCCTGTAAGAATCTGTATTCGCCCCCGCTTGTCCGTGGCGTCCCCATCGCCCTTTAGGACCCGCATCTTCCCGATCAGCGCGTCGAGGTCCTCCATCCGATCGTACTGCGCGCACACCTCCTGGAAGGCGTCCAACGCGGGGGCACCGACTGCCTCGTCCTCGCCACCCTCCCGATTCTGGTCCATAAAAGCCTTGTCCAACTCAAAGTCTGTACGGACCGCTGCCACTAACTGCCCCAGGTTGTACGGGGCCATCTCGTGGACCCGACGCAGCTTGCCGATCTGCTCGATGAACCGGTTGAACCGCTTGGACCCCCTCTTGCCGATATCCGCTTTGCCGTGCATCTCCGGGCGGAGAAGGTAATCGATCGTAGGCTCTCCAGGAGCCTTCGGGTGCAAAGACCGCACGTCAGTCCGTTTGTACCCCCGAAGGGGAAACACGGCCGCTGTGTCGAGTGCCTCATCGAGTTCGACCTGGGACCCCACCCCCGTGATCAGCCGCAGGTAGGCCATCAGAAGGCCCACCTCCCTTGTTTGGTGGAAGGACTGGTTTCCGTGGATAACGTACTTGTAGTTATGGATCAGGCAAAACGCCTCCGCCTCCGCAGCCCCAGCGTTGAATCGGTCGATGAATGCGATTTGGTGTAACGGGCAGCCCGCCTCCACAAGCTGCGGTACAACGTCCTGAAATCGCGAGCTTTCGTCCATGGACCAGATCACCGCCCCGTCTGGCGCGCCCGGCCGCGGGACCAGCCGCTTCTGGATCCGCATCCGGTTGTAAGCGATACAGGCGTTCGCGGCCGCCAAGATCGACCGCCCACTCCGGAAGTTCGTGGTGAGCGGAAGATCCTCGATGCGCTCGTAGTCCTGGAGCAATTGCGTGACCATTAGATGCGGACGGGCCCCACGCCACTTGTATAGACACTGATCGTCGTCCCCGACCACTACCAGCTTGGCCCCGCGGCTTGTCAGGTGCCGCACTACCCGATACTGCACAAAATCGGTGTCCTGGAACTCGTCGATCACGATCAGGTCGAAGCGGTTAGACCAGAACCCGACCATAGCAGGAATCGTATCCAGACAATGTAGTGCGTATTGCGGCATGTCGTCGAAGGTCAGCCCGTGGGCTTGCTTCTTCGCCCCCTCCACGTACTTGAAGGCGCGCACCACGCTGACCTCGTTGTCGAGCCCAGGCGGGATGTTGTGGAAACCGTCAATAGGAGCCCGCTTACTGCTGGCATACAGTTCGCACAGTTCGGGTAGGAAATCATCGGCGTCCGACCGAGCCATGCCGACCACGTTGCACAGGTACTCCCGGAAGGACCGCTCCGTCTTCCAATCCGCCCAGTTGCTCACGGACCGATCCGCATAGGGGGAACCGTGTACCCGGTCCTCGCAGATCTTGTAGCAGAGGCTGTGAAGTGTAGAAACGAATACAGCACCCACACCGATCAGCGCGGCGGATGCCCGATCCTCCAACCGCTCCTTCATCTCGCGGACTGCCAGCCGCGTGAAGGTGACCATCAAAATCCGCTCGGGGCTGACCACATTGCGGTCTACTACCTTAAGCGCCATATTGGTGATCGTCTCGGTCTTACCGGACCCAGCCACCGCTAGGATCCGATAATACCCTAACGGAGCACCGACAATGCGCTTCTGCTCATCCGTGAACTCGAAGTCCGGCACAGTGATCTCCTACTTGAGCGCCAGGAACAGCGCCTCACCATCTGGCACCTCGGCACAGGGAAGCGGCACTCTCTTCTCCACCGAGAAAGCGTGATGGACCGATACAGCCCTGGGCTTGTAGACCACCACCGGCCACGGCGCGAGGCCCAGCGCTGAACGATCCTGCACCATACGCTCCGCGGTACCCTGGATCCAATCAAACACCTGCAACGCCCACTCCGGCTGGCTCGGCATCTTCGTCACGATGTAGTGGAGGCCTTTCGCCTCCTTGGCCTCAAACTCCACCGCGTCGAGGTTGGCTCCTGGGTAGAAGTGCCCATCCCGCAAGACCTCACGGGCAGCCGTGGCCAACTCCACAAACCCGTCAAACCCCATGATCTTACACCCGGCAAGATAAGGGATCGCCAGCATCGACCCGATCTCGCAAAGAGGGTCGCAGAAAACCACGTCTTCCAGGGGCACAGCACCCTTCTTCTCCAGATGGTAGTTGAACACGGCAGCCAGAGCAGAGCGTGCTACCTTCAGGTCCACCGGAGGAGTCTGCTCCCGGGTACCAACATGCGCCGCCACAAAGCGGTGTAGCTGGATGGCCGCGTGCATCGACAACAACACAGGGCGCGGGTACGTGGCCTTCTCATCATCTGGAATCTTCTCCACCCAGGGGAGGTCGCACGGGAGGCCTTGGTCCTCCTCGCCTGAAAACCAGCGCACGAACGCCGCCACCCACGTCCTGTACCAGCCCCAAGGATTCGTTTTGTCCAAGGCATCCGCTACCCAGGCCTTCATGCTTGTCATCGGTACTCTCCGTCTGGAAAATTTTTCTACTGCAGGCCCCCGAGATCCAGCCCAGTTGGCGGTGGTGTCGGTGGCGGCTGATTGCTAATAGCCGGGGGACCCGGCACCGGCAACTGCGAGGGGTTATTGTTTAGTGGTAGTGGGGCCCCTGGCTGGGGGGTTGACCCTGGTTGCTGCGCCCCCGGGGGCTGCCAGGCCTGATTCGGCGGATCCCCTGGCCGTGGGGGGAGGTTGGCATGGAGCCAGTCGAACATCATGTCGGCGTACACCGGGTTGATCTTGTCCTTCACACGGACCCGGTTGTCGTTGCCGCGGAAGAGCCCCGTGTTGTCCTTACGTGGGAGTGCGCTGTGAGACCCCTTCTCCAACTCGAACACTACGGCCGCCTCGTACTCCAATGTGTCGGGCCTGAAGTCGACGAAGTAGAACTTCTGCTTGGCCTCCCACCGTGCCCGGCACGTGATGATGGTGTGCATCCCATTGTGGGCCAACTCGTGTACCAACGCATTCACAAGGGGCGTGATCTTCGCCCAGGCCCGGTCGTTATGCTTCATCCCCCCTAGCTTCACCATCTCCGCATGGTGCTGCTCCAGCAAGCCGCCACTGGCCTTCCACGCGTGAGTGGCCGTGTCCAGAATGAACACGTCGTACCCATCCTTCTTCGCCTGGCGGGCCGCCTCCACATACTTCGCGTGCGCGTGGGGGGCCTCGATGATCAGCGTGTCGAAGACGAAGCCCGTCGGCAGGAGGGGGGACCCTAAATGCAGTCTCGCCCGACCTCCTTCTGAGTCTGCCACCGCAACACGGCCGCGGTCCCTACGCCCCTGGAAAGCGGCCTCCCGTTCCGCCAAACGAGCCCCCAGGCGCAAAGCGCTCAACGTCTTCCCGGATTCGGTCGGTCCCCACAGGAGCACGCTGAGTTTGGCCTCGGCGCGGCTGGCAGGGCTGAACTGAGCACCCATTCGCCTATCTCCACTTCGGCTATTGGAAGGATGGTCGGGCAGCGGTATAATCCGCGAGCTTCGGCTGGAAGCAATCTCTCAATACCGTTGTTAGCCGTGTAGGCGGCTACACGCAATCCTTCTCTCGACCGAGCCGTTGTCCCCCCGCTGGAGTCCGCCGTGGAGTCTTACGAGACGCCGATGGTCGTGGTACCGACGTACCACCGCTCTGTAATCAAGGCTTACAATCAGAAGTTGCGCCCATCGGATCGGGTGCTGTTCCGCAACCAGCGAGCCTGGTTGCTGGAGGCGGACGGGTTAAGAGAAACACAAAGGAAGTGGGCCGTCGACAAATACGGACCCCCATCTCTTGGCGATATTCTGACGCGCATCCAGATCGCGACCTACTACCTGCAAAAAGGGGTATCCAACCGACAGGCCTATCAGTGGAAGCAGCGTTTCTTCCTGGAGGAGATGGCTCTCCTGGTCATGGCTAGTGTCCTTGGCCTTGCGGGTCGCCCCCACAAGGTCCCCCTGCAGTACATGTTCTATGACGCCGAACACTCCTTCCTGGGTAAGGGGTTGAGCAAGACAGAGCTTCAACTGGCCCACCGGTCCCCCGAGGGGCTCATACCTATAACCATGTGCTCCGTCCGCGGTGTTCGGGTGGTGTGCCCGTGGACCGTAGTCACCAAAGCGTGGCAAGGGGCGGATATCACACGGTCCTTCACCCGCAGCGCCAAGCCACCTCCCAAGTACATCTCCGAGGCGGAACTGATCGAAAGCATGTGGCCCCTGCTCCCGCGCACCAACAGGGTCGAACTGCTCGCGCCGCTGTTCTGCGTAGCGGAGAACATGGAGTCCTACCCGAACCCCGAGCACCTAGTCCGCGGGTACGAGGCCCAGCAGGCTCCAGAGTGGCTCCACAGCGACCGGTACCAGGACGCCAAGGTAGACCCAATCCGGGAAGTCCCGTCCGACCCGCACGAGAGCCCTCTCCGCATCGAGGACATCCTTCGCAACCTACCCTAAAACAAAGAGAAAAGACCGCCCCGAAGGAGCGGCCCTCTCTGTCGAACCGATCCACGGAACGGTCTACCCCGCGCAGCGGTCTCCGACCTCGGCGGGGGCCGGTTGGCGTACCCACAGCAACGTCCCGCAGCGAGCGCACACTGCCGTCACCCCGGACGTGCGGCCTGGGGTGGTAGCCTCGCCACGTGTACCGCACCGGGTACACGTATAGTGGTACCGGGTTTCGGTCCGGACGATGTCGGCAATGATTTTCTCGCGTTCCATGGAGTGGCTCCTCCCGAGGACGCAGAATCGTGCACAGCCATAGTAACGGAAAAATCCGTATTTACTTGACAAAAAAGCCGGTATGGAAAATTTTTCCGGGACGCTACACCCCGGCGAGGGCTTCCTCGGCCGCCTTCTTTTGAGGCTTCCCAGCCTTCTCCGTGGACCACCAGTGCCGGATCAGCAGGGTGACGACCACCGTCGCTGCGGCCGTGATGCCCGTCTCTATCACTCGGGACGTGATGCTGCCCAAGTCCGTCTTGCTCTTGGGGTCTTCGGTCGCCGCCTCACGGAGTTCCTTGATATCGGCCCGCACTTTGGACAACTCAATGTCCAGGTCCTGCAGATGCCGCTGGAGCTTCTGGACGTCCGCAGGTTTGGGGGGATCCACCTTCCCTGGAAGGCTCCCGCCCGACGGACCGCGCACGATCATCCGTGTACCCATTACCGCGAACGGCCTTGGGGACCGCCGACCTGCGACTCCGTAGTAGACCCGGTTCATAACTGGCGCACCTTTGGCGGCTCGATTTGGAGGTGATACCGGCGGCCATCGATCGTGGCAACGCCGTCGCTGAGGGATTGTACCTGAAAGGTACCGTCGGTGGGAGGCCGCCCATTTCCACCGAGCTTTCCGAACAAGGGAGCCTCCTGCCTCCCGTTATCCGAGGCCTTGAGGTACCGCTGAAAGCTGATAGGTCCGACCGAGAGCGTTCCCACCACCGGCTTCGGGCGTGGCCCGTGTGGAGGAGGGGCCGCCTTCTTCCGAGGCGGCACCTTCACCCGCGGCGGGGGAACGGTGACCACGACGGGCTCCGGCCCCTCCGTGCGGGCGTTCTCATCCTGCTCCGCGAACAGGGTCTCCAGGATGGACTCGATACCCGACTCCGAGACTGTCCCATTCGCCAGGAGGTCGAATATCACCGAACCGATACCACCAAGGCCGGGACCGAGCCCCGGGATGATGTTCACGGCCATGTGGACAAAGGATCCCCACCCCTCCTCGCCGGACGGCATTGGCCCAGGCTGGCTCGCCACGGCCGACCGCGGTACCGGTAGACTACCTCCCCCGTTAACGTACCCGCTCACCACCGCGAACGCCTCCGAGGCTTCCTTGAATCGGGACTCCGCGTCCGGTTCCTTGGACTTGTCGGGGTGGTACTTGATGGCCAATCGCTTGTAGGCCGCCCGTACCTCGACGAGGTCCTTCGCCTCGGTCGCTCCCAAGATTACCGCAGCCCTGTAAGGTTCCATCATCACTCCGGTCGGCTTCCTATCAGCGGAATCGAACATAGGACAAGGAGACACCCGTGGCAACTGGGTTCCTCATCGACTACCAGCCGTGCGACGCCACTACCGCCCCGTCCGATACACTGGGCGTGCGCTGGTCCATCGACGGCAAGCTCTACGGCGCAGCGGGATCCCACCGGAACGTCCTCGCCCTGATCGAGGACCTTACACGCTGCACGGACGACCATATCGGCACCCTAGATGCAGGCCGCTTCCTGGCGTTGCTGTTGTGGAAAAGGGACGGCGACGCCGCCGACCGCTTCCGCGCTCTGATCGATCGACGTCGCGTCGTGTCCGTGGAGGACTTGGCCTGGGTGCTAGGGGCTGACTCGATGGGCCGATACCAAACGGATGAGCCCGACCGAGTCGCGGACCAAGCCATGGGCCTATGGGCAGAAGCGCAGTACCGCCTCCTCCCGATCGACCGACGCACACATCCAGGTGGCCTCAACCTGGAAACGATCGGCAACGCTGCTGCTGTCGGCACCTCCTGGCGTGGAGCCCACGTCAGCATTTCCCGTGCGCAGGCCCTCGCTAACGCCCCTGACCACAAGGAAATGGAGACTTTCCTCAGCACCGTCCGGGATGACGGCACCATTCACCCTCTGTACAGTCGGTCCCGTTTCGCCCGCCTGCATGCCCGGTCCCCTGGGGTCCAGAGCCTATCTGTGGAGGACGGCCACAGAACGCCTCCCCGCTCACTGATCGTCCCACCCGGAGGGCAGTTCCTCGTAGGGATCGATATCAAGATGGCGGAACTCGACTCTGCCGTCGCTACGTGGCGAAAGCTCTACCCGGACGACCCACGGGTCCACGCCCTGGACCAGCAGGACCACCACCGCCTCACTGGGAGCATCCTGCCCCCGACCGTACCGAACCACCGTCGCGACGCAGGGAAGGCACTGAACTTCTGCCTCATCAACCTGGGGGGATATGCTGGCGCAGCCAGGGCCGTCCACACATTCCGCGGGTCCATATCGGAACCGGACTTCAAGGTCGTTCAAGACCATGTGAACCAAAGATTCCCTCTCGATAGATGGTCCGTCACCGCCAGCGAGCACACGGGCGCGGGGCGTACCACTACTATTCTGGGCCGCACAATTAAGGTCAGCACCTCCGGGCAGTTTAGCGCGGCGCATCTGCAGTCCATCGTGGCCGACGCTTTAACCATGGGCATCCTGACCATGCAGCGTGAGTGGATCTACCCCTGCGCCATGGTGTACGATGAGATTCTATTTCCAGCGCCGGACGAGGCTGCACTGAACCGTGGTGTGCAAGCCTTCCACCGGGGGCTTTCCCAGACGCTCCCCGGGTGGCTCCCGGGGCTGACCGTGAAGCTCTACCCGAAGTGCTGGGGAGCCCAAGGAGTCACCAAACAATGGGCGCTACCGCCGTCTACATGCGCGTCTCTACCGACATGCAATCTGTAGAGGCCCAACGGGTCGCTCTCGACAACTTCATTGACCGTAAGCCTTGGGCAGACGACCCCCGAACATACTTTGAGGAGGACGGCGTTTCCGGTCGTACGGAAGCCCTGCTCCGCCCCGTCTTCTCACAGGTATACAACCGCGCCAAAGAGGGCGAGTTCGATCGAATCGTGGTTCTCCGTATTGACCGCCTCTGTCGTAACGTCGTGGACCTGCACCGGGTGGCCGAGGCTATGGTGTCGGCAAACGTCACGCTTATCTTCGCTGCGCAGGAGGACGTCAGCTTCACTGGCGGGGCTATCTCGAAGTACATGTTGACAACATTCGGCGCGGCGGCGGAGTTGGAGGCCGATTTGATCCGGGAGCGCACAAAGGAGGGTATTGCAGTCCGACGTGCTCAGGGCGTACGGTTAGGTAGACCGCCGCGGGAGATACCCGAGGCAACGCTGGACCTAGTTCTGGCTCGCCAAGCCGCCGGGGAAAAATGGAGCGTGCTGGCCAGGGAACTGGGTATTCCAGTCTCGACGCTCCGCCAGTATGCTATGGCACATCGATCGAGCCAGTCCCTGCCTGACAAGGAGTAAAAGGATGTTCATCAGCCCGCCTACCGTCGCCCAGACCGCCAGTCTCCAAACGGCGGGACCCCGTCCTGCCGCAGCGCGCCCCATCCGTGGCCGTCGGCCACGCCCCGGGCAGAACTGGCCCGCCGCCGAGGGTGCCCGCAGCCCTGTCTGCCGGATCCCGGGCGGTACCCCTCAGCAGGGGTGCTCCCCCGGCCCCGCCCAGGGGGGCAAGAGCTTCCCGCGTCTCGGTGGGCAGTTCGTCCGCTGCGACATGCCCCGGACCGACCGCCGCCGCAGGGCCGTCACCAAGGGCTTCCTCGACCCGCGCTTCCCCTTGGGATATGCCCAGGGCGCAGTCGCGGGCTGGGGCATGGGCCTCGACCCGCGCTTCGCTGGGGCCTATGCCTCGGGTAGCGTCGCGGGACCACAGACGATGCCCGTGGACTGGACCTTCGGGTACGGACTCGGCAACGTCGCCGGGCGGGCCTCGTACGGCCGGGATGCCGTGATGGCCACCAGCGTCGGGGGGCCGCCGGTCGGGGATGACGCGGGCATGGGGCTCGACCCGGACATGGGGCTCGACCCGGACATGGGGCTCGACCCGGAAGGCGAGAACGGCAACGGCAACGGCAACGGCAACGGCAACGGCAACGGCGACGCCGAGCAGACCAGCCAGGCCGGGTTTATCGGCAAGGTCCTCCCCGTCGCCGTCGGGTTCGCCGTCGGCATGTGGGTGCTGCCCCAGGTCTTCCCCAACTTCTTCCGCAAGACGGCCTAGGTCGCCTTCTTCGGATTCTCTGTAGAACCCGCAAGGACCCAATTTCCCAATCCAACGAAAGGCGACCATGAGCATCATCGTCCCACCGCCCACCATCGGGCAAATCAGCCGCTTCCCGAGCGTCACCGTCAAGAACGTCTGCCGAGTCGACGACGGGTACAGTCCCATCAAGGCGCAGGGCAAGGTCTACCGCCCCGGCGCGTTCATCCCCTGCGACTGGGAAGGCCAGTACCAGGAGACGACGGCCACCCGCGCCAAGCCCAAGCCGAAGGCCAAGCCGAAGGCCAAAGCCACGCCGAAGCCCCGCGCCGGGAAGCGGTCCAAGGCCCGGCGCAAGACCGCGGCAGGTCCCCTGGACTGGACCTACGGGTATTCTTCCGGCAACGTCTCGGGCTCGGGCGGCGGCATGGGAGACTTCCTGAAGCTGGCCCTCCTCGGGCTCGCGATCGGCGGGGGCATCCGCTTCTTCACTCGCAAGTAGCCCAATTTGTAGGTTCAAGTCCTACCTACGTGAGATCGGCAGGGGCCCTCGTGGCCCCTGCTGCCGTTTCCGGTATAGTCGAGGAGGCGCGTAGACAGCGCCTACGTAGTCACGGGAAGTTTCTTGGCCGCGGGCACTGTGTCCCTCTCAGGCCCTCCAAGTATGCCACTACTGGAGTTCAGCCCGGCCACCCCGTGAGTCCTGGCAGGACGAAACCGGCTAGGAGTTACTGTAGGCTCCGCCACGTCGGCGACGCCAGACCTAGAAGATATACCATGCCACATACATTGATACACCCCGACGGGAACGGCACTATTGAAGGGATACCTTCCCCCCATGCCGACTTCATCCGAGTAATGGATAGGGAGGAGTTTGATCGAGCCAGCGGAGCCGTGGCGATCCAAAAAGGGATCCTGCACGATGTTCCGTCGCTGATCGAACACAGCCGGGCCTACCTATCCAATGTGGCCCTCCACGTGCCGCCGAACGAACGCCGCCTGTTGCTGTTCAGTTGGAACCGCCCCTGGACCGTGCACCTGGTTGCCCGCCGGGACAAGCGCACCGCCATCGTCCTTTGCCAGTATAAGGACACAGAGCGGTGGCTTCCCGGAACCATGGACGTCGAGTACCTAGACCAGAACTACGTCGCTCAACCATGACCGAAGACCTTCTACAACCTGGGGTCGCTGTCGTCGTCCCCGCCTACAACGTCGAGGACTACATCACCGACGCCCTCGAATCCCTCATGCAGGATCCAGTACGGGCCGTGGTCGTCGCGGACGACGGATCCACCGACGCAACCTGCGGCCGTGTGCGAGGCTTCCTGCTCGACCAGGACTCGGACCGTCGGGTCAACCTCCTCCGCTGCAGCGGACACCACAACCAGTACCGCGCCAAGAACACCGCATTCCCGCCGTTCGCTCTTCCCTATCAATACATCGGGTTCCTGGACGCCGATGATATAGCTACTCCAGACCGATTCGCACGGCAGGTAGCCGCGTTGCAGGCTGATCCCGACCTCATCGCCGTCGGGGGAATGTGCCGCAATATCGACGAAGCAGGGAACCCCATCGGCGACGAGATCGCGTGGCCGCTGGACGAGGATCCCCTGATCAAGGGGCAGCGGCAGTTCGGAATCGGCTTGTGGAACGCCACAGCGCTCTACCGCAACGAAGTCTTCCGGTGGCTCGGTTCGTTCGACTACACTTCGGCCATGGGCGACACAGAGTGGTTCATGCGCCTTGTGTTCGCCGCGCTCCTGCGAGGAAAGAAGCTCCGGAACCTGAAGGACGGCCCAGTCATCCATCGCCGTATCCGCAGACAGCAAGTATCCGTGGAGGGGCACAACCGCAGCCTCGATATCGAACGCACCGCGTACGAGAGGCTCCTTAAAGCGCGCTTCGACTACTACCGGGCCATGTATTTATCCGACCAACTTCGGATGGAGCATCTCCATCGGGCCAACGAGGGCAACCCTCGTATCCTATAGCAGGGGATGCGGAATCAGCTAACAGGGAGGGCAATTTATGGCGGTCTGGGAGGCCCGCTTCCGGTAATGACGAACGAGGACGGGGGTGCCCGTCCTCGATCGCTCTCTCTTAACCGTTGTCAGCCAATCCGCCGTACCTGGATTCGCCGCTTTAAGTATACGTGGTGAACCCGCCAACGGCAAGGCGAAATACCCGTAAAAACTAGTCGTTATGGAAATCATCTACGTACACGGTTTTGGCGCGGAGAAGCCAGGCGCATTTGAGCGAAAGCTGAAGGAGGAGTTCGTACGGCGACCCAACGACTCCCTGACCGTTATGCGGTGGGAAGCGGGTTCGATGGGCACGTTCTTTCGGAGAGGTGCCGCCAGCGTCCTATCCACTATCGCAGTAGCGCGCCCACGGTCCGTAGCGGAGGCCCTTGGCGTCCTCTCCGCGTCCACTCTGACTCGGGCGAGGAGGGAGTGGGCCGATCGGCAGGAAGCTGCCAAGCGAGTGTCGGATGAGATCGGTCGGTTTCATCGGTCGTTGGGGGAGGCAGAGACGGACTTCGTATCCATTATCGGGGTCAGTATGGGGGCCCAGATCATTGTCGACGCCCTACGTCTGCGGCCGAATTGGGTGCGCTCTATCCACAAACTGGTTCTAGTTTCCGGGGCGGTGGACGTCCGGCACCTTGACGACCTGCCTGGGAATCTGCTCGTCGAACAACGGGTAGTGAACATGTTCTCTCGGCGGGATCTTACTCTCCAGGTGATGTACCGCGCAATCGGCGGGGAAGGCACCCCGTGCGGCATCGTTCCCGTCAGGGCTGCTGGGGTACTCAACATCGACTGTAAGTGCCAGCACCAGGAGTACATGGAGCACATGGACGTGATCCTGCAGCAGGCCACGAGTCTTCCTGGAACCTTGCCCGAGTAAAGGGAAAGCCGAGGGAGCCACCCCCGGCCTTCCTGACGAACACCCCGCACACCGACCACGCGTGGTATACGAGGTACTTACACTCTACCGGTTACGCGGCGCTCAATGGAATAGCGTGTTCATGTCCAGGCTCGGGATCGCCTTCTTGATTTGCTGCAGGGTGACCCATGAGGGCTCCCGGTCGCCACTCAGGTACAGTTTGATGGTGGATAGGCTCACGGCGAACTGCTCCGCTACCTGGGCCCGGGTCACGCCCCGCTCCTCGATATATCGGTGAAGCCACTGGGCGAATGGGTTTGGGTGCTCGGGCATCGGGATCTCCGGCTTTTACGGGGTAGACAACAGAAAGAGGACCCATGGACCTGTACCACACCTACTACATCACGTTTTGGCGTCACCGCAGATCCAAGTATACGGAGCCGACCCCGGAGTGGATCCGCTACCGTCTACGCTTCCTGTGCGAGCGCACCCTCCAAAGCCTGACGTTCCAGCGGCGCACATCCCCGGTGCTGATTTACGTAGCGCCCGACGTACGAGACCTGGCGCTGCGGACCATGGAGTCGGAGGGGCTGCGGCTGCCCTCTATCGCTCGGTTTACCAGCACGTCTCCCCGAAAGGATCTCGCGCAGTACCGGGAGTCCCATGACGTCGTGGCCATCACCCGCATCGACTCGGATGACCTCTTCCACCAAGACGTGGGGAAGGAGATTCGCGGCATCCCGGACCTCGACCGTTGGGGGTTGTTGGTATACCGAGTGGGGTTCGCCGTGAACCTGGAGCACGGGTGGATTGATCGCTACATCCACCACTGCCCACCGTTCTACACCGTGGTGCTGCGTAAGGGCGACGGTGAACCGGACGACCCGATCCAGGTCGGCAACCACATGAAGATGATGGCCTCCATGGATCCCCGGAAGGTGCGTCCCCTGTCCGCCGGACGGTTCGTCGTCATGGCCCACGGGACACAGGACACGTCCACCTGGGAGAAGTTGCGCCAGCAGGCCGCGGCCAACACCCATAAACTACGGGCCAGTGACCTAGTTCCCTTCCCCGAAACCCTGGAGGCGTTCGGGGCTCCGGATATCACAGTCCACCGAGAAAATTTTTCCGCGAGGTAGCCGATGCGGATCCTCAGCCAGTTTCACGACTACTACGACCGTGCTATAGGGTACGGGGCCGATCCGACCGTCACTTTTGTACGGGACCAGTTCCCCCACGGGGACCCGGAGCCGCTGGGTGATCGATTCCCCCGCTTGGGCAACGCGGTGCGGACAATGCCCCGCCATCCTTGGCTTTGCGAGACCCTGCTGATTCTGTTCTGTGGCCAAGCGTACCCCGCCTGGTGCGTTCCGGGTCAAGGAGACACGTTCGAGGACGAGGTCTTTTACTCCATCGAGGAGTGGCGGGCGGCGATCACGAAGGAGCGCCTCCGGGCGGCCTACTGCCCCGATCGGAACCTGGATCGGTTCTTCCAGACCTACCACTCGCATCCTCCGACCGCCCAATACGAGAAGCAGTGGAAGGTGAACCACCAGGCCGCCCTGGCGACCGCCGACGAAGCCCACCGGCACTTCGAGGCCCCGATCCTGATGCTCGATCAGCGGTGGCGGGAAGTCCGTATCTGGAAGAACCCGGCCCTGGGGCCGCTCGGCTTTCCCCGTATGGTCGACGCCTTTACCGCGTTCCAGGAGATCGCGCAGTACATCGGGGGTGGGCCGCTGGCCGGGACGAAGGACGCCCCCGCCGACATCGCCGATGACGTGATGCGGGATTCCAAGGGGTTCGACGACCGGAGCTTCCGGATGGATCCCCCGGGGAAGAAGGAAAACCGCCGCCGGAACAAGGCACGCAAACGCTCGAAGTAACTCGCCACTGCCCTCCCACCACGCAAGGAGACCTCATGCGCTACCCGATCATCGTCGCCCTGGACGGCAAGTCCGCGGAGGAGTCCGCCAACCTGATCGACGCCACCGCCGACCTCGTCTGGGGGTTCAAGTTCAACGACCTGTTCCTCCACCCTGGCGTGGACGACCTGATTGCCAAGGCCGAGGCCGCCGGGGCGCGGGCCTTCATCGACCTGAAGCTCCACGACATCCCCAACACCGTGGCCAACCAGATCAAGCGGCTCAACGATCGCTTGTCCGTGTCCGAATCGCGGGAGCCTGTGCTGGTGACGGTCCACACCTCGGGCGGAGACGCCATGCTCCAGTCCGCCATGGAGGCCACCGGCCAGACCCGTATCAAGATCCTCGGCGTCACGGTGCTGACCTCTCTCAAGTCCGAGGACTCTGTCGGCATCTACGGGAAGATCCCCGAGAAGGCCGTCGTCGAGTTCGCCGAGAAGGCGGCCAACGCCAAGCTCTGGGGCGTCGTGTGCTCGCCGCTCGAAATTGAGGCCCTATCCCGCATCCCGAAGTCGATGCACCGCGTGGTGCCCGGCATCCGTCCCGAGTGGCACACCACGCCGGACGACCAGAGCCGCACCAGCACGCCGTCTGGGGCTGTGCGGAGTGGCGCGAACCTCCTGGTCATCGGGCGACCCATCACCGCCGCTGCAGACCCGGCGAAGGCCGTCCGCATGACGGGCCAGGAACTCCTCGATGCTCACTTGATCTGCCCCGAATGCGGATCCACGTTCACCTACCCATCGGGCAGCGAGTGGGACCTGCACTGTACCAACTGCGGCCACCAGTGGTCGCCGCCGCCGGGAAGCGGCTCCGCCGAGTTCCTGAAAGTGGCCCTGCGGAACGAGTGGCTGAAGTTCGGCGAGTTCACCCTCAAGTCCGGGCGGCTATCCCCCTACTTCTTCAACACCGGCAGCGCGGACACGGGCGAAACCATGGGTGCGCTGGCACAGTTCTACGGGAAGAAGATCGCCGGTTTCTGCCGAAGTCTCATCGAAACCAAGGGGCCGAAGGACCGCCAACTGATACTGGCGGGCCCAGCGTACAAGGGGATCCCCCTCGTCGTCGCTATCGCCGACTACCTCGCCGCTAAGGAAGGTATCAACCTCCCGTGGTGCTTCGACCGGAAGGAGGAGAAGGCCCACGGTGATAAGGGCGCGTTCGTCGGGCGCAACCCCGTTGGCTGCGATGTCATCATCGTCGATGACGTGATCACCACAGGGGCTACGAAGATCGAGTTCGCCAGAAAGCTCGCGCAAGCCGGGGCCAACCCGATCGCCTGCGTAGTCGCGTTCGACCGCGACGAGGTAGCCGCCGGGGACACGCGCACCGCCGTCCAAGCCTTCACGGAAAGCACGGGCGTGGACGTACTACCCGTCGCTAGGTTCAGCGACCTGGAAGGCGTCGCCGACCCCGACGTCCGGGCCAAGCTGGCCGCGTACCGGGAACAGTACGGACCCCAGTAACCATGTTCCACCATCGAAATACCGGTTGCGTACTCCTGCTGCTCGTCGCCCTCGCGACGGGCGCAGGAGCGTGCGCGGTAGGTGCCCCCGCAGAGGATCACCGGATCACCACGACCTGCAGCTACCTCGTGATGTACGACGTAGCCACCGACACCGAGGACGCCCTGCGGTTCATCGACGTAGACGGCAGCAGCGGCATCAGCGAGTACGAACTCCGCGACGCGCTGTCCCTATGCCGCCGCTTGTCCCTCGGGCGCGCAACCTCGGACGACATCATCCGCATCCATCTCCACCGCGAGGCCACGCATGCCCGACGATCTAAGGCCAACTAGGACACTGGTAATCAGCAATCTTGATTTCCAGGACGACGCACACCCGGCCAAGATGGACGGGGCAATCAGCGCTGGGATACACATGTTCCTCAAGGCCGGAGCCTTCAACCTGAGTGAACGGAAAGCTCTCATGGCTATCATAGCCGCGGCGAGTAGCCGTCAGGAGCAGCTACACGAACCCAAGCCCGAACTTGAAGGGTGCGGAGTACACTTTGTCAGCGCGGACTTCGGCATCGAAGTCTTCGACCGGGTCAAGGAGGACCTTCCAACACCTCGAAAAATATAGATAATGGTAAGTGCCTAAAATCTTGATAGGTACGCCTAGGGAGGCCATCTTGTGACCAACCCGAACGACGAGATCCAAAAACTCATCCGTAACCCTGTCCCACTTGGCTCACAGGACTTGGCCCACGGCCACCCTGCACAAGGAGGTGGCCTACTCCAGATCTACACCATCCTCAGTAAGTTACGCCAATGGGTCGCCCGCGTGGCCGCGAATGCTAGCAGCGGTGGTCTCGGAGGCAACGTGCTCGCACGTCCCACCTTGTACCCTGGTTCACCGGTCATGGACTTCTCTCCCGACCGGTCGTACTACCCCACCCTGCTCTATTTCCCGTCTGGGTATACACCGCCGCCGCCCGACACTGGCTCGTTCAAGTATGTGTGTATCTGCCAGAACTACTCGGGATCTACGGGGCTCGATATCCGAGCCAGCAACAATTTCGTAGCCTGGACCCGGCTCGCTGCTGTGACCGGGGTAATCGGGCTTACAAATCCCGCACACCCGTTCATCCTGCGGACCCCAGGGGAGGCTAAGGCCTACCGGATCTACTACTGGGACACGAGCCAACTGTACTCGGTAGCATCCATCCGTACGGCGGACTCGGACGACCTTGTCACATGGACCAACGACACGCCCCTGGCTAACGGCGCACCTCCATTCATCACTGGCGTCAGCCCGAACTGGAACCGCGGGAGCTACGGGCCAGCCAGTGTATTCTACAACCCAGCGGCAACGAACACCGGCAGCAATCCATTTGACTACTCATACGCCCTGTTCTTTGACGCAACAACAGGAGGTGTCCAGAGCATTGGGCTCGCCTACAGTGCCGACGGCGTAACCTTCAACCTGTACTCCGAGGTATTCAAGTACAATACGGCAGGCTGGGACACCTCGCACGTAGCGACCGCCCGGTTCATCCAAATTCCCGCCGGGGACTGGCTCATGTTCTACTCGGGAGGTAGCGGTAGTGCGAACCAAGGTGTCGGGCTGGCCCGCTCCTCCGACCGGATAAATTGGGAGCGCCTCACTTACGCGGCCCCCCTCATCGGGCTCGATCCTCTAACCTGGCGAGGGGAGCGCGCCTACGCAACAGCGGTGTTGGCCGATTTCGACAACGCGTTCGCCGGGGCAGGCGACGAAGCTGTGATCAAGCTCCTGCTATCCGGGCGCAGTTCTGGTGGCAACTACACTATGGGGTACGCCTACTGCAGAACCCTGTACACCAATGACGCCAACAACGCTGTTATCCCAACCACCACTTAGACCACCGGTCGGTAACTCCTAGTTACGATAACATTACTCAAAGTAATCCGGCACCGGTACCGTTCATCCCAGACCAGCCAACACCGAAGAAGCTCATCGAGGGGGTTGTGTCGCTGGGGCTCGAAAGGCGGCAACCTAGGCCGCAGACTACCTAAACCACCCGCAGGCTATCCACGTACGCCGTCAACGCCGCCTCCTCCGCCACGTCGAGGGGGCGGTTCGTTTGTACAAGGAGGACCGCCCCGATTGGCACCGCGAACATCACCAGCCCTGGAAGCAGCGCGAAGATAGCCTCGCACTCCGCGCACCCGACTGGGCAGTCCCACTCCCCGCAGGCGACAACTTCCTCTGGATCCATAACCGGTTGCCGATCGAATAGGTACTCGGTCATCGGAGCTTTACCGTGAAGACGCGGTTGTTGGGACCGAACTGACGATTCCCGATGTAACAGTAGTCACCTGCAGCGGCCAGGCCGTACACGTAATCCGACCCAGCGTACTCCACCAGGCGGATCAACTCCGGCTTCAATGGGTCCGCCAGGGACCAGATCCGCAACTGCCTGCCCGCCGCACCCCCTGCCCAGCGCGACGTGAGCAGGAGGTTGCCGTTGAACTCGATGTTGGACTCGTCGCCCGTGTTGGGGCAGTTGATCGTATTCGCCAGCACGGGATTGTCCGGGTCCCGACAGTCGAACACATACATCAGCCCTCCCTGCGGCCCCTGATCCCGACACAGCAGGTACACAACACGATTCCGCACCACGATCCTCCGAACCGCTGACGTGAGCCCCCCGACACCCCCACGAAGCACCGGAGACGTCGGGTCGCTGATATCGACCACTCGCATCTCGCCAGGGACGAAGGCAGAAGCGTAGGCGTAGTCCCCTTCGACCGCCACATCCGCGTAGGCCGTCCCATCGATGAGGCTTCCGATGATCCCCATCGAAGGCTGATCCAGGAAGCGTAGCCCCGTAGCACCACTCGTCGTCGCCGCCGCGATCACACTGGCGTCCTCGTTCACGTCAAACCCGAAAGGCTGATTCCCGCAGTTCCTGTTCCCTGTCTGCACCGGCGCGGCAGGATTAGACACGTCGTACCGTCGGATAGCTCGATTGCTGTTTGTACACAACCATGCCAGCCCGAGATCCGTGCGGGCACGGACCTTGTACGGGAGAAGTGACACCGCCCCGAATATCTCCCCCACGATCACCGGGGCCGCGGGGTCCGAGATATCCGCGACCTGGAACCCCCACGGGTTCCCAAAACAGACGAAGTAGAGGAACCCACCATCAGCGTACAAGGCCGAGGGGCGGATCCTCGGAGCAAGACCCCCTGGGATCGGAGACACTACCGGAGGAGACTCTGCCACCGAAAGTGACCCGGCACCGACCTCCGGTTGGACAATCTCAGCAATCCGGACCCCTGCGGGCACCGTGACTCCCGCAGCAGAAGCAGAGACCGGATAAGCAAACTCACCCATCAGACCGCCCTTTGGCCGCGCCGTCCGTAGGCCTCCACAGCAATCGTGGCGTCGAATGTGCTGGCCACGTCGTTATTCCGCAGGAGGCCGTACATGGCAGGCGCAGTGTCCCCCTGCATCAACCCAAGAACCGCCGCCTGGTACGTAGCAGGACCGCCTGCGGCCACCACCACAGTCGGGGCGAGGAACTGGATCCCCGCGTCGCTCGCGCTGAACGTACCGGCGTCGCGGTGCGCTGCCGTGTCGTACAAGGCCAAGTCGAAGCTGGATATCCCTGGACCCGGAGCGATGTTCGAGATCACGACCTGTAGGGCGTTCACCTCCACAAAGCTGTAGGGCAGTGACAGCCGGAAGGATACCGTACCCCCGCCAGCGGCCACCCCAATACCGGCTGAATACACGCTGGAGAGCCCGGAACTCGGCAGTGCAGAGGCCGCCGCGGCCGCCATGTCCCTCTGCAGACGAAGCGCGGCCAACAACCACCCGAAGAAACCCCGACGCTGGGGGAGCTTCTCGGCTGGGGTGATATCCCGGGCACTAATACCCGGCGGATCCTTCAGCAGACGATTCAGATCGTCGATGGTGGCCATAGCGACTCCTAACGGTTCCGGCTAGGAGAGTGTAGCCGACGCACCGTATAGCTCCGAGAGCCCACAACCAGAAAAATTTTCCGCATGGACGTTGTGTACAACCCGTCAACCAAAGAGTACCTCCACCAGGAATCAGGCCACACGGAGACGAACCCGTTAGAGATGGCAAGGCATTTGACCAAGCATACAGGTCTCAACCTCCAGGACGCCTGTACCCACGTCCTAGACGCCAAGTGCGCTGCCACCGGGGAAGCGCCCATCCACCGGCCCAAGGAGTAGCCATGGCCGTCAAGCTGAAGTGCGTCCACCACCTAGACGAGCGCGAGAAACACAGACCACGCCGCCCCGAATTCGTCGTGTCCGAGTACGAGGGGTCCCACCAGAACGGAGACCGCGGCGGGTCCACACTCACCTTCGGGGTCAAGATCGTCCATCAAACCGGACCGCTCGCAGATCCGCGCTTCTACGCCTTCCTCGACGTCCAGAACGGGTTCGACGAAGATGAGATGCTGCCCCCGATCATGCAATGGTGGGGGCCGCAGGATAGCACCCCTTCTGGGCCACCATTCGCCGTCGGGTCAGCCGACACCCCAGACAATGCGATCGGCAAGCTAGCCAGCAATCTGCGCCGGGTGCTCGCTGCGCTGGAAGAACCGACAGGAACTGCACCTCCGGATATCCCGGGGGCCCTACAGGCCCGAACCGCCGATACGGAGTAGCCATGACTCTCCCACTCCCCGACACGTTCCACCATCCCTGCGACAAGTGCCGCAAGCCCGCCAATCTAAAGAAGTACGACGGGGCTATCCTCGGCCCGTTCCCGGTCTTCCTGTGCCCCGACTGCGCCCCGAAGCCGGAGAGCCTCCTTGACGGGATCCCCAATGTTACCCCGGAAGTGCGGGCCCTATTGAAAAAGTATGGGCTGGAGGAGTAGATGGGCGCGTACCGGTACACACTCACTCCCGACGAGGTGTATATGGTCCGCCACTTCGCCGAGGTCAAGCTGCGGGTGAAGTGCTACGACAACACGTTCTATACCAAGAGAACTAGCACGGAGGAGTTCGAGCAGTCCTACCACGGACACGCCGCCGAGTGGGCCTTCTCCCGCATGACCGGGCTCCCCTGCATCATGGACGTGCATGTTGGCGGCGATGGGGGCAGCGACTTGGCAATGCCGGATGGGCGTACCGTCGAAGTACGATGGCGCGGGGAGCGCGGTTGGGATTTCGCCCTGGTCAAGTCCAACGACGACATCATCGGAGCCGATATCGGGATCCTCATGTGGCCCGGAGACACCCTGGACGAGTACGAATTCGTGGGCTGGGTTACTGAGGAGGACTTCGCCAGACTTCGAGTGCGGAAGAATCTCCGGGGCCCGAAGTGGCTAGTGGA
>Ga0180431_10001260_pt1 | contig 35656 bp, 22 predicted proteins | sample SS_ome_11_FD_132459 | JGI IMG/M metagenome (GOLD analysis project Ga0180431, IMG submission 132459) | Hypersaline lake sediment archaeal communities from the Salton Sea, California, USA - SS_1_MS_1 metaG | ecosystem: Environmental > Aquatic > Non-marine Saline and Alkaline > Hypersaline >... | reverse complement strand
TTGCACCAAGATCGATATCATTATTCACGAAGACAGCAGCGTCACGGTGATCGATGACGGTCGCGGGATCCCGGTCGAAATGCACAAGAAGGAGCGCAAACCCGCGGCGGAGCTGGTCATGACGACCCTTCATGCCGGCGGGAAGTTCGACGCCAAAACCTATCAGGTTTCAGGCGGTTTGCACGGTGTCGGTGTTTCTGTCGTCAACGCTCTTTCTGAGAAAGTGGACCTGGAAATCAAGCGCGACGGCGGGGTTTACGTCCAGTCCTATGAGCACGGAAGACCGGTCACTAAATTGGAAAAGATCGGGAAAACCAAGAAAACCGGGACGAAGACGACATTCAGACCGGATCCGGCTATTTTCAGCGAACTCGAATTCAGTTTTGAAACGCTTGCCACCCGCATGCGGGAACTCTCCTTCCTTAACCAGGGGCTGAAAATCTCGATATTTGACGAGAGGAACGACCATCTGCATGAGTTTCAGTATAAAGGGGGGATAAGAGAATTCGTGCAGTATCTCAATCGGAATAAAGCCCCGTTGAATCCGAAAACAATCTATTTCGACAGCAAGAAAGAAGACATGGAAATAGAGGTCGCACTCCAATACAATACCGGTTATTCGGAAACGCTCTTCTCATTCGTCAACAACATCAACACCACCGAGGGGGGGACGCATCTCATCGGATTCAAAGCGGGTTTGACCCGCTCCATCAACAACTACGCCAATGCCAACAATTTGTGCAAGGACCTGAAGCAGAACCTCAGCGGCGACGATACCCGAGAGGGATTATGCGCCGTTATCAGCCTGAAGCTGCAGAATCCCCAATTTGAAGGTCAGACCAAGACCAAGCTCGGCAACAGCGAAGTCAAGGGGATGGTCGAATCCATGGTCAATGAACAGCTCTCCATCTATTTCGAAGAACACCCCTCGGTGACTAAAAAACTCATCACGAAGATTCTGGACGCGGCCCGTGCCCGGGATGCGGCCAGGAAAGCGCGGGAGCTGGCTCGGCGCAAAGGGGTTCTGGAATCGACTTCGCTGCCCGGCAAACTCGCGGATTGTCAGGAGCGTGATGCTTCGCAGAGTGAACTTTTCCTGGTCGAGGGGGATTCGGCCGGCGGCTCGGCCAAACAAGCCCGCGATCGGCGTTTTCAGGCAATCTTGCCTTTGAGAGGAAAAATCCTCAATGTAGAGAAAGCCCGATTCGATAAAATATTGAAAAGCCAGGAGATCGGATACATGATCTCCGCTCTCGGAACCGGGGTGGAAGGTTCGGATTTCAATTTGGATAAGCTCCGCTACCACAAAATCGTCCTTATGACGGATGCGGATGTGGACGGTTCTCATATCAATACGCTTCTGATGACATTTTTCTTTCGTCAGATGCCGCAGCTGATCGAGAGGGGGCATCTCTATCTCGCCCAGCCTCCGCTGTACAAGATCTCCCGCGGCAAATCGTCTTTCTATGTCGGAGACGAGCGGGAATACGAAAAATATATGATCAATAAGATATCCGAAGACTTCTCTCTCAAGCCCTATCGCCAAAAAAACCTCATCCAGGGAGAAGCGTTCGCGAAATACCTCAAAAAAATCATGGCCAAGCGGAATATCATTCAAGCCCTGGAAAGACGAAACTTTCCCTTTTTCCTGATAGATATGTTGATCAAGCATAACGTGGAGGGGCCGGATATCCTTCGCCAGCAGAACAGAATGGATAAGATCAACCAGTACCTTGCAAAGCATGAGATCGAATCGAATCTGAATAAGGATGAAGAGCATGGTACTTTCGAGCTGTCCGTCGTTTTTCGGGTAAATGGGATGAGCTATACTTCGACCGTCGGCTGGGGATTGGTGACGTCTCCGCGCTATCTCAAGCTCTATAAGATTTACCGGGATCTGGAAGGCATTAAAGCTCCTTTTCAGGTCGTCAGCAAAGGCGAAACGGTCAAAGTGGAGAATGAATCCAAGCTGTTGGAATATCTGCATGACAAAGGCCGAAAAGGCATTGTCGTCCAGCGATATAAAGGTTTGGGGGAAATGACCCCCAAACAGCTCTGGGAAACCACAATGGATCCGGAGAACCGGACATTGCTGCAGGTGTCCATTAAGGATGCCGTCGAAACGGATACGGTTTTTTCCATCCTGATGGGGGATGAAGTAGAACCGAGGAAAAACTTCATTATGGAAAATGCTCTGGAGGCTCAGAATCTTGACATCTAGAACAGCTGCCCAGTTGCACCTCATAGGAAGGGAGAAAAGATGAGCGGAAAGCAGTTTGAAGTAAGTATCGAATCCGAGATGAAGCGCTCCTATCTCGACTACGCCATGAGCGTTATCATCGGTCGGGCCATCCCTGATATCAAGGACGGATTGAAACCGGTTCACCGGAGAACCCTGTTTGCGATGCACGAGCTCAGCAACAGTTGGAACAAGCCCTACAAGAAATCGGCGCGAATTGTCGGAGATGTCATCGGTAAGTATCATCCGCACGGTGACAGCGCGGTGTACGACACCATCGTCAGGATGGCCCAAGACTTCAGCCTCCGCTATCCGCTGGTGGATGGGCAGGGAAATTTCGGTTCTATCGACGGCGATCCGGCCGCCGCTATGAGATATACCGAAATCCGGATGAAGAAGCTGGCGCATGAACTCCTGGCCGATCTGGAAAAGGACACCGTCAATTTCGTTCCCAATTACGATGAAAGCCTGAAGGTTCCCGAGGTCTTTCCGGCGAAATATCCCAACCTTTTGGTCAATGGGGGATCCGGTATCGCCGTCGGCATGGCCAGTAACATTCCGCCTCATAACTTGGGTGAGATCACCAACGGCATCATCCATCTTATACGGCATCCCAACGCCAGTCTCGAAAAGATCATGGAATTCGTACCGGGCCCGGATTTTCCTACCGGGGGATATATCTTTGGGCTTGACGGCATCAAGAGCGCGTATGCCAACGGACGCGGCGTCATCAACCTTCGCGCCAAGGCCACTATCGAGCGTGGCGGCAAGGGGGAGCGGGATCGGATCGTGATCACGGAAATCCCTTATCAGGTCAATAAAGCGCGTTTGTTGGAAAACACCGCCCGGCTTGTCAATCAGAAAAAAATCCTGGGTATCGCCGATATCCGGGATGAATCGGACCGTGAAGGAATGCGGGCGGTGATCGAGATCAAGCGCGGTGAATTTCCCGAAGTCGTTCTGAACAATCTCTATAAACATACCCAACTGCAGACCTCTTTCGGCATCATCATGCTGGCGATCGTGGAAAAACAGCCGAAAACGCTCGGCCTTCTCGACATGATGCGCTATTTTATTTCCCACCGTCAGGATGTCGTGCGCAGAAGAACGCGTTTTGAACTGAAAAAAGCCGAACTGCGTGCCCATATCCTGGAGGGCTTGACGATCGCCTTGGATAATCTGGACGCCATTATCGCTCTGATCCGCGGTTCCCGCAGCGTCGAACAGGCCAGAAAGGGATTGATTATCAACTTTGAGCTCACAAAGATCCAGGCCCAGGCGATCCTGGACCTGCAGCTTCAGAAGCTGACTCAGCTCGAACGCGAAAAGATCCAGACAGAATACCGGGATCTGCTCGCATTGATCAAAAAATTGAAGCAGATCCTTAGCAGCGAAAAAATGATCCAGGACATCATTGTCGATGAGCTGAAACAAGTGAAAAAAGAATACGACGATGATCGGCGCACGGAAATCATCAAGGAAAGCATATCCGAAATCAGGCCCGAAGATTTGATCAAGGAAGAAGATGTCGCCGTTACGTATACGGCTTCGGGCTATATCAAACGGACCTCTCTCAGCAGTTATCACTTCCAGAGCCGTGGCGGCAAGGGAAGGAGAGGCATTGACATGAAGGCTGAAGACGTGGTTCAACATCTTTTCATATGTTCCACTCACAGCTACCTGCTCGTCTTTACCGACAAGGGGCATCTCTACTGGTTGAAGGCGATGTACATCCCGGACGTGGATGTGGCCAGTCGCGGCAAATCCATCCGAAACCTGGTGGATTTTGCTCCCGACGAGAAGGTCAAATCGATCGTGGCCGTCAAGGAATTTCCGGAAGACCTTTTCGTCTTGATGCTTACATCCGATGGAAGGATGAAAAAAACACGTTTGAGTGATTTTCGGCATATCCGGAAAGGCGGGATCATTGCGATCACCCTGAATCCGGGTTCCGAACTGATAACCGCGAAATTGACAAACGGCAGCATGGACATCATCATCGGCACCAGGCTCGGGAAGGCCATCAAATTCAACGAATCCGAAGTTCGTCCAATGGGACGCCAGGCCGCCGGCGTCAAGGCCATGAAACTCAGCCGTAAAGATCAAATCATCGGGGTCGTGGTCCTCGGCGAAGAAGAAAAATATATCTTTACCGCCAGCGAAAACGGTTACGGAAAGAAGACGGAATCCTCCATGTATCCTCTGCGTCACCGCGGGGGGCAGGGTGTGATCAACCTCAAGATCAATGAGAAGATCGGCCCCGCTATCGGTATCGTGGGAATTTCACAGGATGATCTGCTTCTGATCACGAAGAATGGGAAAGTCATTCGTATCAAATCGGAAAAAGTCCGGGCGATCGGAAGAGCTACTTCCGGAGTCAAGATCATCAATCTGGCCTCTCCGGATTGTGTGGTCTCGATTGCCAAGGTGCAGGAGAGCTGATAGATGATACCTGGAAGGATGCAGAAGGCCGGTTCTCTTCTTCGGTTTTAGAAAGCGGCTTTCAGGAAATCGTTCTTATCATCCGGTGAGAATATCCATTGGAGGGCAACGGAATGTCTATGTCCGCCGCACGCATTTTTCTTGACACTCCGCTCTCTTTCTAAATAGAATTGACCCAACTCGATGATAAGGAGAATGATATGGTAAATACGGTCGGACAGCTGTTTTTAAATACAATCAAAGAATTTCCCAAGGATGACCTTTTTCTCTATAAAGAGGCGAAGCAGTACCTCCCCATTTCAACCGAAGACTTCGGAATCAAAGTGAAGCACTTTGCCCTCGGGCTCAAGGACCTGGGCATGAAGGTCGGCGATAAGATGGTTATCCTGGCTGAAAATGGTCCTCTCTGGGTGATGAGCGATTTGGCCAACATGAGCCTGGGGGGCATTACGGTCCCCATCTACACTTCGCTGGTTCCTGAACAGGTTAAATATATCATAGACGATTCCGATGCCAGGATTGTGGTTTGCTCCGATCCCTCTCTGTGGCGAAAGATCGAATCCGTGAAGGGAGAGCTTTCGAAGGTTGAGCATTTCATCCTCTTGAAACCGACGGCGCCGGAAGGCGTATTGACGGTCGATGAAGTTCTCGCCAAAGGGAAGGTGCGTGCGGAGAAACAGCCGGGTGCGTTCGAGACCGAGGCCTCGAAAATCTCTCCCGACGATATCGCCACCATCATCTACACTTCCGGTACGACCGGAATCCCCAAGGGCGTCATCCTGACACAAGCCAATTTTATCAGCAATGTCAAAACCAGCGCCGAACTGTTGCGTTTTTCCGAAACGGATACGGTCCTGTCGTTTCTTCCGCTTTCCCACGTCCTGGAACGCATGGTGACGCTGGCCTATCTCTATCGGGGGTGTTCCGTCGCTTATGCGGAAAACGTGGGCACCATCGCCGCCAACTTAAAGGAAATCCGGCCGCATATCATGGTGAGCGTCCCTCGTGTGTTCGAGAAGATCTATTCAAAAGTCATGGACAACGTTCTCACCAGTTCCGGAACCAAACGAAAGATATTTTTCTGGGCGTTGAAAGTGGGAAAAGCTTACGGCGAGAGAAAAATACAGAAAAAGAACATCCCCCCGCTGCTCGGTCTGAAGCGCAAGATCGCGCATAAGCTGGTTTTCAGCAAGGTTATCGGGCAGACAGGCGGACGTATTCGCTTCTTCGTTTCCGGAGGAGCCGCACTATCCAGGGATATCGCGGAGTTCTTCTACGCCATGGGCCTGGTGATCATGGAAGGCTATGGATTGACGGAAACGTCTCCTGTTATCGCCGTCAATACTTTCGAGCATTTGAAATTCGGAACCGTCGGTCGCCCTATCCCCGAGGTGGAAGTGAAGATCGCCGAAGACGGGGAGATCATGGCCAAGGGCCCCAATGTCATGAAGGGCTATTACAAAAAAGAACAGGAAACCGCGGATGTTTTCGAAGACGGATGGTTTCTTACGGGCGATATCGGTCATCTGGATGAAGACGGCATGCTGGTTATCACCGACCGCAAGAAGGATCTGATCGTCACCGCCGGAGGAAAAAACGTCGCTCCCCAGCCGATTGAAAATATTCTCAAGATGAATCCTTATATCGCAAATGCCGTTGTCCTTGGGGATAAACGCAAGTATATCGCCGCTCTCATCGTTCCGGAAATGGAAAAACTGAGACAGTATGCAAGCGAACATAATATCGAATTTGAAAGCGATACCCAGCTGGTCGGAAAAGACGAGATTCAAAAATTCCTTAAAAGTGAAATCGCTCTCTCCACGAGTGGATTGTCCCCCTACGAAAAGGTGAAAAAGATCTTTATCCTCGATAGGGATTTCGAGATCGAGAAAGGGGAAATGACGCCTTCGCTCAAGATCAAACGCAACATAGTGGAAGAAAAATACCGGAAAGAAATAGAAGCTCTTTACCGGAACAACACCGCCCATTTTTCGGATGAGATAGAGTGAAAACGAACTTTTCAGAATAAGGTGTTCGGTTGAAGAAGAAAAGCAGCCGCGGAACGATAATCTAAACGGTGGATTCCTGCCGATCGTCTTCTTGGGCCCAATACAGGATTCGCCCGCAGTTCTCACATATGATGATTTTATTTTCGGCCTTCAATTCGTTCAAAACCTGCGGCCGGACTCTGATCTGACACATGGAGCAGAAATCGTCCGTCACCGGAGACAGGGCGATCCCGTTCATCCTCTTATAAATCTTTTCATACAGATTGACTTGTTCGGAAGGAAGAAGCGGTATCAAGGCGGCTTTATCCTGCATCAGTTCTTTTCGCCGGTTTTCCATCTCAACCTGTTCCGCTTTGAGTGCATTCTTTCTTATCTGAAATTCGTCTTTTTCCAAAGCTGCTTTTTTGACTGCGGATTGGATTTCGGCGCTGATCTCATCGGCCTGGAGAAGCTTGCCGATTTCGTCTTCTTCGAGGATATCTTTTTTCTGCTTTGAGTTATCAATTTTTTTAAGGAGGGAACTGTATTCCAAATTAGTTTTGACGTCGTTTAATTGGCGCTGCAGTTTCATGATCTCCGATTGGATATCCTGGATTTCGGCCTCGAGTCCTCGACGGGCCTTCTGATTTTGGGCCAACTTATCTTTGGTTTTCTCAACCGCTTTTTCCAGCCGTTCGATCTCTTCGTCGATTTCCTTAAGCTGGTGGGGAATGTTGTCGAGCGAAAAAGAAAGTTTGATTATTTGCGCATCTAGTGATTGAAGTTGAATCAGTTTTTTAAAGTCAATATCCACATTGTTCTCTCAACGAAAATATGGGCCTACCAGGATTCGAACCTGGGACCTGCCGGTTATGAGCCGGTGGCTCTACCGCTGAGCTATAGGCCCTGCTTCCTGTTTATAGCAAATCTACCGTTTCAAGTCAATTGCAACCGAGGGATATCCAGGGGAATTGCGGTGGCGGTAAAAAGAAAGCAGATGCTACTCGCCGTTTGTAAATGATTTTAGTTTACGGCTGCGGCTGGGGTGTTTGAGTTTTCGCAGGGCTTTGGCTTCGATCTGACGAATACGCTCTCGAGTAACCTTGAACTGCTGTCCAACTTCCTCCAGCGTATGTTCGTTTCCATCGCCCAAGCCGAATCTCATCTTCAGTACTTTCGCCTCGCGTTCTGTCAGCGTTTTGAGAGCTTCTTCGATTTGTTCACGCAGATTGATGTGGATGATGGTATCGGGGGGGGAGGGGATGATCTTGTCTTCGATGAAATCACCGAGATGACTGTCTTCTTCTTCGCCGATAGGTGTTTCCAGAGAGATGGGCTCCTGAGCGATCTTGATGATCTTGCGGACTTTATGGATCGGCATATCCATTTTTTCAGCGATCTCTTCACACGTCGGTTCCCTTCCTATCTCCTGGACCAGGCTTCTGGATACGCGGATGAGTTTGTTGATTGTTTCGATCATGTGGACGGGAATACGGATGGTCCTTGCTTGATCCGCAATCGCTCGTGTAATCGCTTGTCTGATCCACCAAGTGGCGTATGTAGAAAATTTGTAGCCCCGGCGGTATTCGAACTTATCCACGGCCTTCATCAAACCCATGTTGCCTTCCTGGATAAGATCGAGGAACTGAAGCCCTCGGTTGCTGTATTTTTTTGCGATGGAGACGACTAAACGCAGATTAGCGGCGACCAGCTCTTTCTTGGCCTGGTCGCTGATCTTTTTCCCGGTTGAAATGGTTCGCAGCGTCCTGCGAAGGCCCTGTGAATCCAGGGCCAGCTCTTTATGAAGCCGACGGAGGTTCTTATTAATCTCCTGAATCTGGAGTTGGAATTCGGCTTCCCGTTTTTTGCTCCGTGTCTGCTTGCAGGCGATTTTCAGCTCTTCCCTCTGATCTTCCCATTCATTGAGGGATTTCAGATCGTTCCTGAGGTCTTCGATAATTCGTTCCCGTTGTGAGGGGCGGATATTGAGATCCTGGATGATCTTGCTCATTTGCACGATGATGCGGGCTCGAGCCCGAGCGAATTTTTTGTTGTCGGGCATTTGCCCCAGATCGTCAGCTAATTTTCTGATTTTCCGGATCTGTCTGAGGAGAGATTTTCTTTTGGCCTCGATCTTTCCTTCCGCGATATCATCTTCACTGAGATCGAACATCTCCACAAAGACGCCTTCCTCTTCATCCATGCGTGTTTCGAGGGAAAGAACCTCATTGAGTACGAGGCGGGTCTTGGAAAGAGCTTTTATGATCGACCGTTCACCACGCTCGATCTCTTTGGCGATGGCGATCTCGCCTTCCCTTGTCAGCAGAGAGATGTTTCCCATTTCCCGGAGATAGAGCTTGACCGGATCCGTCGTGCGCTCGAGTCCTTCCAGAGAAACGATATCCGTTTTTTTCCGCCGGGGAGTGGCTTCGCGGTGTTTGTCCAAAATTTTGATGCCGTAATCATCCATGGAGCCGAGAAATTTCTCGAATGCACCTTCCTTATCGCTTTCGTCCTCAAAGGTTTTATCGATTTCATCGAAGAGCAGATAACCTTGCTTCCGTCCTTTTGAGATGAGTTCGTGTATATCTTTCTTCTGTTGTTTGCCGTCTGCAGTCAATATTTACTCCTATCGTTTTCAAAGCGTAACTTCTATTTTAGCTTAAATCAGGAAAATTGTGTTGAGATAGCGTGGATAATTCGGCTTTAATCTCCTGAATCTGCCTGATAAGGGGAAGAACCTGCTCATTTTTGTGCTGTCGCTCCAATTGGGCGATCTTTATTTTAAGAGCGCGGGATCTTTTTTCAAGCGCGAACAGTCTGAGCGCGGATATGCATTCCGCCGCTTCTGCCTTTGAGGAAGGATCGCTTTCCTCCTGAAGAGCGGCGATGAACTGTCCGAAGAGATCCGCGCTGATTTTTTGCTTGAGATCATGGATGTCGGGTGTTTTCTTTTCCGAGAAATATGCGGAGAGTGCCTGGAATATAGGTGCGCTCTGCAGGTCCTTGTAATCATCCGTGATCATATTTGTGAAAATGAAGGCGGCGAGCCCTCCTTCAAACATAACCTGCAGCAGCCTTTTTTCCGCCGCAAGAAACGGAACCGATTCGGATTTAGGCCCGGATTCGGTTTTTTGTTTGAGCATGGACCGCAGGGTTCTTTCTTCGATGGATAAATATTCCGCCGTCTGTCTGATATATTCACTCAGAATGATGGGATCGGATATTTTTACGATCTCAGTCAGGACCTTGCGTGCGGCCGCCGCCTTCTGTTCGGGAGTGGCGGAAGGCGCGTTCTTTAGAAAAGCATCGATAATGAACTCGAGTCCGGGAGTGCCCTGTTCGATCTTTTCGAGAAGAGATGCGGCTCCGTGGTCTTTTATGAAACTGTCCGGATCATGATCCGGAGGGAGCGTTACGATCTTGATCGACACATTCTGTTCGAACGCGAGCGAAACCGCGCGGACGGCGGCCTTGATGCCCGCGTTGTCGCGATCATAGGCGATCGCGATGGAAGGGACGAAGCGTTTGGCCAATGAAACCTGGGGGGAAGTCAGGCTCGTCCCCAAAGAGGCCGCGACATTCTTGATGCCGGCCTGATAAAGAGACAGGAAATCGGTATACCCTTCGACCAGGATGATCTCTCCCTTTTCGCGGATGTGCGGCTTGCATACGTTGAGTCCGTAGAGAAGGTTTCCCTTGGAATAAATGGCTGTGTCCGGCGAATTGAGATACTTCGGCTGCTCGTCGAATATGGTGCGTCCGCCGAAGCCCACGACGCGTCCGCTGAGATCGAAAATGGGAAAAATGATCCTCCCCCGAAAGCGATCATAATATCCCTCTTTCTTCTGACGGGGCATCACCAGACCCGCCTTCTCCAGAGTGGCCGGAGTTACTTTTTTTTCCCTGAAAAAGGACAGCAAACCGTCCCAGGATTGGAGCGCATATCCGATTTTCAACTCCTGGACGGTGGTTTCGGATATCTTGCGTTTGTTCAGGTATGCCAGGGCTTTTTTTCCTTCAGCTGTCGTAAACAGGTTTTTTTTAAAGTAGGCCATGGCCGCTTCACTGATCTTAAAGAGGTTCTCCTTGAGGTCCCGCGCCTGAGGATATCGCGTTTTATTTTCCGGAAGGGGAATATTATATCGTTCCGCCAGGTAATTAAGGGTTTCGGGGAAGGTGAGGCCTTCTTTCTCCATGATGAGAGTAAAGATATCTCCTCCGGCCCCGCAGCCGAAGCAGTGGAACAGTTGTTTTTCTTCATCGACCGTAAAGGAAGGTGTTTTTTCGGAATGAAACGGGCAGAGTCCGACATGTTTGCTGCCGCGCTTGCGCAGCGTCGTGTATTGAGAAGCGATGTCTACAATACTGGCTGTCTGCCTTATCTGTTCTGAAAATTCCATATTATGGGGTATACGACTGAATTATCTATAAAATATAGATTCAGTCCCAAGAATTGTCAAGATTCTAAGTCATTTAAAATTAATTTATTATATTGATGGAAATCATCCGTTCTTTTCGTATCGTATTTGTGGCGGAGACCCGGACGCCCCTCATGAATAACCCGATAAAGGAATCACCGGAACGGATTTTTCTATTTCAAGTGATTGATCAAACTGGCCATGTAGGCGGCGCCGAAACCATTGTCGATATTGACGACAGCCAATCCCGCGGGACATGAATTGAGCATGGCCAGAAGGGGTGTAAGACCCTGAAAATGGGCGCCGTAACCGATGCTGGTGGGGACGGCGATGACGGGGCTGTCCGTAATCCCGGCGATCACGCTGGGAAGGGCGCCCTCCATCCCCGCCACCGTGATGATCACGCGGGCCTGGTTTATCTTGTCGTATTCACCGAAAAGGCGATGGATCCCGGCGACTCCGACGTCATAAATTTTTTCGATTGAATTCCCCAAAAGATCGGCGGTGACGGCCGCTTCTTCCGCGACGGGAATATCCGAAGTGCCCGCGGTCACGATGGCGATGATCCCTTTTCCCGGCGGGGGGGTGTTTTGCTTGAGGAAGATCGTACGGGCCTGCGCGTTGTAGCAAGCCGATGGAACATGGATCTTAATCTCGTTGTATACTTCGGGCTCTACCCTGGTTACAAGAAGGCTGCTGCCTTTTTCCAAGATCTCTTTGGCGATACGAATAATTTGTTCGGTGGTTTTGCCCTGACCGAATATGATCTCAGGGAAGCCGCGCCGGATTTCGCGGTGATGGTCGATTTTTGCAAACTCCAGGTCGCGATAGGGGTAGTCCTTGAGAGACGCCAGCGCTTCATCCGGGGTGATCTCTCCCTTCTGAACCCGAATCAGGATTTGTTCCAATTGGGATTTCATAAAACAATTCTATCATAGAATCCAAGGGCATAGCCAGAACAGTCGGCGGATTTCGATTGCCGGAGCGGGTTCTTGTCGAACCCGGCGTCTGCAAGCGGATGAGTTGCATTGAGTGCCGGGTTCCGCTTAGAATAAAAAGGCATATGCGAAAAAAACATACCATATCCGATAACCTGTATTTTTCCGGCGTTGGGATTCATTCAGGCGAAGTCGTAGACTGCACCCTGAAACCATCGGATGCGGGATGCGTGATCTTTCACAGAAACGATCTGAACCACCGGGAATTTCGTTTGGATCCGGGAAGGGTCGAGACCCGGAACAGCACGACGCTGCTCGTCGGGCGACACCGGATCCAAACCGTAGAACATCTTTTGGCCGCATTGAGCGCGATGGAAATCGACAGCGTTGTCGTCGAGCTCTCCGGTGGAGAGGTGCCCGTTATGGACGGCAGCGCGCTTCCTTTCATCGAAGCGCTGCGGAATGCCGGACTGACGTCTTTAGAACAAGCGCGGCCGCACCTTAGGATACGGGAAGCCTTTACGCTCCATGAAGACGAGGCTTCCATACGAATGATGCCGGCTTCTCGTCTGGAAATATTTTATCGCATTCAGTTCGATCACCCTCTCATCGGCATCCAGGAAAAAGAGCTTTTCATGGATAAGGAGACGTTTATGCGAGAAGTCGCTCCGGCTCGAACATTCGGTTTTGTCCGTGAGCTCAAGGCGCTGCATGAACGGAATCTGGCTCGGGGCGCGGGGCTGCAAAACGTAATCGGCCTCGATGACGAGGGGGTCGTCAATGGTTCGCTGCGTTTTCCGGATGAATTCGTCAGGCATAAGATCCTCGATCTTATAGGAGATTTATCTCTGCTGGGATATCCTTTGGTCGGACGGGTGGAGGCTGACAAGGCGGGACATGCGCTTCATCATAAAGCCGTCCTGCATCTGGCTGCTCACCCCGATATATTCGAGCTGACCATGGATGAATCCCCGCAGCTTCAATAGGGAAGAGGGGGGGAGTTTTCACTTGTCAAACCTTAGGTTCTGCGATAAAATTGCGAAATAGTGGTTTTGTCTGGATTATTCACGGATCAAGGCTGCGGCAGCGGTAATCAGGTTGATGTCGTGAGATCGATTCGCCTGGAAGTGAAAAAGGGCCGACTGTTTTGAATATGTATGAGATATAATCTGCATAACGGCCGTTTTATGAATAATTCAAGATAATTAATTTTAGGGAGATATAAAGTGGCGGAAGAAAAAACAAAAAAAACCGATTATGAGAAGGCTCTTGAAGCTTACTCCCAGGCGATGAAAGTCTTCAGTAAGAAGGATTACGAAAAGGCTGAAGAACTGTTGAAGCAGTTTCTCGAAAAGTTTCCCAAGGAAAAGGAACTCATCGATCGCGTCCATCTCTATGTGAAGCTGTGCGAAAACAGCAGAACCGAAAAACCAGTCCGTTTGAAATCCTTCGACGATTATTACCAATACAGTGTGATCAAGATCAACTTGGGCGAATATGAAGAAGCCTTGAAATTATTGTCCAAGGCCGGGGAGTTGGATCCGAAATCGGGAAAAATCGATTATATGATGGCGAACACCTATTGTTTGATGGGAAATGAAGAGGACTGTCTGGGGCGCCTCGTCGAAGCGATTGAAAAAGATCCCTATTTCAAGGTTCTGGCTCAGAATGAAGAGGATTTTGAGACAATCCGCGAAAACGACGGTTTCAAGGAAATCATGGGCCGGGAATGACGTCAAATCTGATCACCCTCCTTCTGGCGGCTGGAAAAGGGACGCGTTTCAAATCCGAGCGCATCAAGGTTTTGCATCCCCTCCTCGGAAAGTCGATGATCGGTGTCGTGATCGATTCTCTTACTCGTCTTCAGCCCGAGCGCGTGCTGGTCGTTGTCGGATATCAAAGGGAAGAGGTCATGCGGGGCGTCGCCTCGCCTTTGATCGACTTCGTCCATCAGGAGGAGCAGCTGGGAACCGCGCATGCGGTGATGGCGGCGCGGTCGGCTTTAGAACGGCATAAGGAAAAAACGCTTCTGGTTATCAACGGAGATCTCCCCCTGATCCGCCCGGCAACGCTGCGGCCGCTTCTCAAGCGCCATAAGAAACAGGGGAATGCCTTGACTTTTATGAGCGCCGAGTTGGATGATCCCACGGATTTCGGGCGCATCCTGATCGAAGACGGTTGCATCCGGGTCGTGGAAGAAAAAGAAGCGACGCCGGAGCAGCGCCGGCTTAAAGAAATCAATGTCGGGATCTATGTGTTCGAGGTCGAACCGCTTCTGAAAGCGCTGCCGCTCATTTCAAATCAGAACTCCAAAAGAGAATATTATCTTACGGATATCATGGAAATCATGTCTCGGAGGGGAGAGAAAGTCGGTTTTTTCCGAACTCCCCACAGCGATGAAGTCGTCGGTGTCAACGACCGCTTCGAACTCGCCCGGGCTGTTCAGGTGCTGAGAGAAAGAAAGATACAGGCCCTTTCCCGAAAGGGCGTTTCCTTCTACGACCCCTGGTCGACATGGATCGATCTCGATGTCCGTATCGGGAAGGATACGACGGTTTATCCTTTCGTGTGCGTGGAAGGGGGTTCCGTGGTGGGGCGCGACTGTGTGATTTATCCGGCCGTTCACATTCGGGATTCAAGGATAGGGCCGCGGGTAAAGATTCTTACGGCGACAACGATCGAAGAGAGCATTATCCAACGCGATGCGAGCGTAGGACCTTCCGCGCATCTGAGACCCGGGACCGTGATCCGCGAGCGAGCGCACATCGGCAACTTCGTGGAGATGAAAAACACGGAGTTCGGGCGGGGATCGAAAGCGGGACACCTTTCCTACGTGGGAGATTCACAGGTAGGGACGGGGGTTAATATCGGTGCGGGGACCATCACCTGCAACTACGACGGCCGACGAAAAAATCGTACCGTTATCGAAGACGGTGTTTTTATCGGATCGGGATCAGAACTTGTGGCTCCGGTTACTATCGGAAAAAACGCCTATGTCGGCGCCGGATCGACGATCACCAAAGATGTCTCTCCCGAATCGCTGGCGGTTTCACGAAGTCGTCAGGTCGAAAAAGCCGGCTGGGCGCGAAGAAAAAGGAAATAACAGTGTGCGGCATCATCGGTTATATCGGCCGCCGCAAAGTGATTCCCGTACTTCTGGACGGCCTGAAAAAATTAGAATATCGCGGATATGATTCCGCCGGGATCGCCGTTATGAATGCCGACGGCCTGCAGCTGCGCCGGGTTCAGGGCAAGATCAGCCAGTTGGAGGATCACCTTAAACAGGATCCGATCGAAGGAGCTTACGGCATCGGCCATACCCGATGGGCGACCCATGGACGTCCTTCCGAGGAAAATGCGCATCCTCATCAGGACTGCTCGGGAACCCTGGTCGTGGTGCACAACGGCATCATCGAAAACTATCTAATTCTCAAACAGAACCTGCAGCGGGAAGGCCATACGTTTATCACCGAGACCGATACCGAAGTCATAGCTCATCTGATTGAAAAGCACGATCAAGGCGACCTGGAATCGGCGGTCCGCCGGGCTTTATCAGAGATGGAGGGTGCGTTTGCACTCGCTGTCGTTTCCAGCCGGGACCGGGATAAGATCGTGGTCGCAAAACTTGGACCTCCGGTTGTCATCGGGCTGGGAAACAACGAGAACTATGTTTCGTCGGATATCAATCCTCTTTTATGCCATACCCGGGACATCGTGTTCCTGAAAGATGGCGAGATGGCGGTTCTGGAGAGGAAGAGGGTCCGTTTCTCCGATTTCGAGGGCCGTGCACTGGACAAGCCGTCGGAGCGGATAGCTTGGAATCCCCTGATGGTCGAAAAACGGGGATTCAAGCATTTTATGCTCAAGGAAATCTTTGAGCAGCCCGATGTGATGCGCGATACGCTCAAGGGCCGCCTTTCCCTGGATTCCGGCGAAGTGAGGCTGGAAGAAATCGGAATACCCCGTGATGATTTACGGGGGATCCGCCGGCTCGTGATCATTGCCTGCGGAACTTCCTATAACGCCGGATTGGTCGGCAAGTATTTCATCGAGCGTCTTGCCGGGATTCCCGTTGATGTCGAGTATGCTTCGGAATACCGCTACCGGGATTTCATCCTGGACAAACGGTCGCTGGTCGTGGTGGTTTCGCAGTCGGGAGAAACCGCCGATACCCTGGCCGCGCTGCGCGCGGTCCGAGAGCATGGCCCTCTCACCCTGGCCGTCTGCAATGTTATCAATTCCTCGATCGAGCGCGAGGCCGGGGGCTTTCTGCGGACTCATGCCGGTCCCGAGATCGGCGTCGCCGCCACCAAGACCTTCTGCTCGCAGATGGCGGCCATGAGCTTGCTCGCGCTTTATCTCGCCCAGATCAAGGGAACGCTGGATAGGGATGTCGGTCTGCCTTTTTTACACGCCCTGCAGCAGCTGCCTCACAAAATGGAAATCATCCTCGGGCGTGCCGGATCCATTGAAAACGCCGCTTCCCGGTACATGTCATACAATCACTTTCTTTTTTTGGGCCGCTGGGTGAATTATCCCATCGCGCTGGAAGGGGCTCTTAAACTGAAGGAGATCTCTTACATCCATGCGGAGGGTTACCCCGGCGGAGAAATGAAACACGGACCTATCGCTCTCATCGATGACGGCATGCCCACGATGGCCCTAATTCCGCGGGATCATGTTTACGAAAAAATCCTGAGCAATATTTCGGAGATCAAAGCCCGAAGCGGGCGGGTCTGCGCCGTGGCGTTCGATGGAAACGATTCGATAAAGGACCAAGTCGAGGACGTCCTGTCCATCCCCGAAACCATTCCGCTTTTCACCCCGTTTCTGACTTCCATCCCGCTGCAGCTCTTCGCGTACCATGTGGCGGCCAAAAGGGGTGCCGACGTGGACCAGCCCCGGAACCTGGCAAAATCAGTCACGGTGGAATAGCGCCGTTTCCGATTCACATCCCCGATCCATTCGGATCCCTCGTTTCTAAAACTTGATTTTAACCGAGATCCTGGCCTGCCGGGGCTGCTGTCGTCCCCAAATCTGTCCGAAGATGGGGATGTCTTCCTTGACATAGGAGATGGGACGCTGGCTGTTGGCGATGTTGAGGATTTCAAGCCTGAAGCTCAAAAGGGTCGGATCCCCGGAGAACAGCGAAGGAAGCCGGAATTCTTTTTCCATCCCCAGATCGATATAGAGCAGGGGAGGGGTTTCCCGGCCCCCTCGCCCTTCCGGAAAAGAGTAATAACCTCCGAAATAGGGGACATAACCCAATTTTTCCCAATGATATCCCGACATCCATTCCAGGGATGTTGAAAAAGCCAATCCGTAAGGACCGATCAGGATTCCGTTGAGCTTGAAATCGTGATCGACCGAGTAGGGGAGCTTGCCGTACCAGCCTTCATCTCCGATCCCCCTGCCGCCCAGTCCTCCAAGCGACTCATCGACATAGGCCTTCAATTCGGAAAACTCCGGCCGGTCGGGGATGTAGATGTGGTTGCCGAACAGCCCCAGATGATTCGTGCTGCCTTCTTCCTGGGACCAGGAGCCCGTCTCTCCCTGCCCGGGATTGGTTCCTTCGGCCGTGGAATGACAGTATGAGGCATTGAGAAAGAGCCGGCTGCCGATCTTTCCGTTGACTTCGATTTCGAGCCCACGGTATTGACGGCGTTTATATTCGAAATTGTCATAGAGGAACTTGTAATCGGTTTCAGGGTCGAAGACGGCCAGAACCTCAAGCAGGTCTTTGGCGGATGTGCGGACGTAGCGGATTTTAACCGCCCAGTCGTCTCCCAATTTGCGATCATATTCGATAAGCGAACGGTTGAGAAAGTTCGGCTTCAAACCTTCGGCGATTTCGAACGGTTGGGTGCCCTGCTGAGTTTCAAAGCTCCAGTTCGCCGGATCGTGCAGATCAGCGGTTTCGGGTCGGATCGGTCCTTCCCATCGGTATGTGCGGAAGGTAAGTCCCGAGCCGGGATTGAGCAGTCCGAGAGGCATGGTGGTAAGCGGGTCGGAAAATCTTCCCCATCCCAGCTTGATGATATTTCGGCCGTCGGCTGTGAGGTCGAGAGCCATGGAAAGGCGGGGTGAGAGGAAATCGTTAAGATTCCATGCCCATAACTCATCCTGATCGTTGTCCCGGCACTGCTGGGTTTGGGAGCGGAGTCCGGCCATTACGGTGACCCTTCCCCATGTGATCTTATCCTTGAAGAACAGGCCGATGCCCCGTGCGGAGTTGACGAAATCGAAGGGGCCGTATTCGTAGAAAACGGTCGGAGTTCCCCTGCCGCCGCTTCGGCTGTCGAAATAATATTTCGTTCCGCTGTCGAAGCCGTTGTTCGGGAAGAGGTCTTCGTCCCTGCCCGTGAAATCCACCGCGAAATTGGAGGAAAAAGCATAATATTCCATGCCGATGCTAAATTCATGATGCCCGAAGGTTTCCGTATCCATATATTTGATAAGCTTGCAGCTGAAATCCAGCCGCTGCTGGTCGTCGGTTACGTTTCCGTATGAATTGTTGATGCTGCGGCCCAGATCTTCGATGTAATACTGGGCGGGTCCCAAGTTTCCGCTGAGAGGTTCGATCAAAGAATTCCGGACGACGCTTCCGAAACCGGCCTCTATGTAAGTCGTCGGGCTCAGGATCCCCTTGTAATTCGTGCGAAGGATGAAGTCGGAGAAGCTCTTGCGATCATACAGCTCCGGGATGCCGATGCCGCCTTTCTGGCTGAAGGAGCCGTCGAAGATGGTGGTCAGGGAAAGGTGATGGTTGGGATGGATCGCAAAACTCAGCTTACCGAAAAGATTGTTGTTGCGCGTCTTTCGCTCTCCTCCGGGGATCTCGAGATAATCGAAGCGGTTGTCCCGAGTCTCTTCCCGGATGCTGTAGAGATTGTTGGAGAGGAAAAACCACAAGCGGTCCTTGATTATAGGGCCGCCCAGGTTGAACACCCAATTGGCATTGGTGAAAGCATCCGCTTCGCTCACGACCGCAAGCTGATCTTTTCGGGCGGACTGGAGGTGCTTGTCCATGAAGACCAGCGAGAACTGGCCGGAGAAATCATTGCTCCCGCTTCTGGTCACCATATTGATAATCCCTCCCAGAGCGGAACCGAACTCGGGGCTGAACGGATCGGAAATGATCTGGATTTCTTCGATGGAATCATAATTCAGCTTGAGGCCAGAGTTTTTGAGTCGAACTCCGCTGATCGAAAGGCCGTCGACGATCCAGTTGTTGCCTTCTTCCCCTTCTCCGCGAAAACTGGGCTGGCCCTGGAGAGCGATCCCACGCCGCGTGTTCGTGCGAACCCCCGTGACCCCGGGAGTGAACTTGACGACATCGACAACGGTCCGGCTCTGCACCGGCATCTTGTCCAGTTCATCCCGGCTCAGAAGGAAGCTCGTGTCGGTGGAAGTCCTGTCGATCAGAGGAGCCGGAGCCGTGACCACGATTTCCTTTTCGAGCTCGCTCATTTCCAGGGACGCCGTAACCGTGGTGGCTCGTCCCAGGCGAACTTTGACATTCTGAATGACCAGGGAATTAAAACCTTCAAGGTCGAAGGTCAAGATGTAATCGCCGACCGGGAGCAGCGGAAAATGGAAGTGCCCTTCGGTCCTCGATAGGATGGTGCGCGATCCTTGAAGCCGGGGACCGGCGGCCGTTATCCGGACGCCCGGCAGCCCTTCCCCGCCTTTTTCGATCACGCGTCCCTGAATCCGCCCGGTTTCGATCGCGAACCCGGAGAGCAGGGTGATATGTGCGATAACGGATATCACCAGAAGCTTTTGAATCTGTTTCATCGCCTTTTTCCCTGAATGTTGATTGCAGAAACACATTAACGTTACGGGGAAAATCAGCGCTTGTCAAGATACCGGAAAGAGCGGGAGAACGTATGCGTTCCTTCGGTTTTGCGAAGTGTTCACGACCCTGAAATCCGGCCGGGGCGGCATCCTCAAGCTGCCGGGGAGGATGGAAAAAGCCGTTGCATTATCGCACTGAATTGGCCAGAATAGATAGTTTCTCATAAAATAATGCGATTACAGAGGAAAGTTGCGAAACGTGGATTACGGTCCGGCCGGCTTTTGCTGTGCGCCGCCGTGATCATAGGGCTTTCTGTATCGGTGCACGCAGCAGCCGGTCTTTCGGATGGAGACGTGTTCAGGGATGCCGCAGCCGCTCAATTCTATAGAGAGGGCGAAGACTATCAGTCTCAAGGCGATTTTGGAGAAGCGGTTCGCTGCTTCCGCTTCTGCCGAGAATATTCCCGTGACGGCCGGAATCATGCGGGGGAGTGTTTGAGCCTTCTGAAAATGGGATTGATGTATTGGAATGAGGATGATATCCCGGCCAGCCGGCGCTCCTATGTCGAGGCATTGAATCTGGCCCGGCAATGGGATTTGGATGACCCGCTCCGTGAGAGTCAGATCGCCCTGGGGATTCTCAGCTGGTATTCGGAAAGCATCAAAATGGTCGGGCAGGGGGATTATCTGCAGGCCAAGGAGGCTTTGGAAAGAAGTCTCAGAATGGCGGTCGAGATGCAGAGCGGGCCTCACGAACTCAAATGCCTCCGCCGCTTGAGCCTAGTCCATCGGGATGTCGATAATCTCGAGCGGTTCGGGGCACTGAACGAAGCGGCATTGAAGATCGCACGGAACCTGAATCACCGCAAGGAAACCGAACGTTGTCTCCTGAACCTGGCATCCTACCATGAGGGAAACGATCATTTCTCCAAATCCCTCCACCTGTATACCCAGGTGATGGAGCTGGCGGAGCGGGGAAATAACATGGGAAATGTTTCTCTTTGCCTTCAGAGCATGGGAGCGATCTACCGGCGTCTGGGTCGTTACGAAAAGGCCCTGGATTTTTTCAACCGGGCACTCGAGACCGTAAAGCGAAAAGAGAATCCGGACATGGTATCTGCTCTGCTCAACGATCTTGGATTGACCCATCGGCTCGAGGCCAGAAACGATTCCGGACCGGATGAACTGCGGAAAGCTTTGGATTATTTCAAGGAATCTTTGACGATTGCCGAATCAAACGGGAATGATCCGACCGCAATCCGTGTTATGGGGCATATCGGATCGCTTTATACCGAGCTTGAAGATGAGGCCGCGGCATTGGGATTTCTTCGGGAAGGATTGCGCCGGGCTCAAGCGGTTTCGGACCGGGAAGCCGAAGCCATGATCTTGATCGAAACCGGAAGACTTTTGGTTTGTCGTGACCGCTTGAAGGGAGCACAGGAATGTTTCGAGCGGGCGATGGTCCGGGCCTCCGAGATCGGAGCGGGGAGATTGCTCTGGGAGAGCGGGTATGAATGCGCCCGGGTACTTGAAAAACGGAATAAACCCCTGGAAGCGCTCCGAAAATATGAACAGGCCATCGATATCATCGAGAACATCCGATCCTGGATCAATCTGGATGAGCTTAAGGTCAGCTATTTCGGATCGCACATCAGAATGGATGTCTATCACCATTTCATAAGTCTTCTGGCCTCACTCCATGCGCGGGAGCCTTTAAAGGGATACGACCGAACGGCTTTTAGGTGTCTCGAGAAAGCCAAGGCTCGGTCTTTTTTGGATGAATTGGAGATGGCGCGTGTCGAATCGATTCGCGGCGTCGATTTCAAACTGAGAAATCGCGAAAAACGACTTCTCAAGGACATATCCGGAATCAATACACGATTGCTGTCGTCTGCCATCTCGGTCGGAGAGCGTACCCGCAGCCTTGAAAAATTGGAAAACATGGAATCGGAACTCGAAGAAGTCAAGCGCGAGATGCGGACGAAAAGTCTGCCTTCCGCAAGCTTTACATACCAAGACAGCCTCAGTCTCAAACAGGTCCAGAGGCGGCTGTGTGACCGCAGAACGGCGTTCCTCATCTATATGGTCGGTGATGATCGTTCCTATGCGTTCGTTATTTCCAAACGGACATTCCACGTTATTCCGATCCTTCCGAGAGAAGCCCTGAACGATCGTGTCGCCGAATACATGCGAACCGTCAATGACAAGGACAGCCGGGATTTCACTTCCGGTTATCTGTTGTATCGGCAGTTGATTTTGCCCGTCCGCCGGGTGCTGGACGACAAAGTGGAAAACCTTATTATCATCCCGGATGACAGCCTCCACCACCTTCCGTTCGAGTCTCTGGTCACGGAAACCTCCCCGCTCCGCTGGATGATCGAAGATTTCAATATCTCCTATGCCTCTTCCGTGACCGCGTATCATGAGATGTCGGATAGAAAACCGAAGCGGGGTTCGCGCCGAACCCGCGATCTTCTAGCTTTTGGAGATCCCTCTTTCGGGCTGTTTCAGCAAAGCCCTTCCTGGATTTCCTTTGAGGATCCGTGGGAACCCGAAGGGAAATCCGGTTTCGAGAGATTGGTTCACAGCGGTTGGGAGTTGAGGCGGATCGGAGCCCTGTTCAAGCCTCGAAGGCTGGAGATCCGGACTCGAGGGGAAGCCTCGGAAGAGCGTCTCAAAAGGGAGCCGCTGGCTGATTTTAAGATCCTGCATTTCGCCACCCACAGCGTGATCGACAATGAAACTCCGGCCCGTTCGGCGGTCGTATTGACCTTGGACGAAGATCCGGCCGAAGACGGCTTTCTCCAGATGCGCGAGATTTTCGGTCTTAAACTGAGAGCGGATCTGGTCACCCTTTCTTCGTGCAGCTCCGGATTGGGAAAATTCATCCGGGGTGAGGGCGTTGCCGGATTGACCCGTGCGTTCTTCGCCGCGGGAGCCTCGGCCGTGATGATGAGTCTCTGGGAGGTCAACGATCAGGCAACGTCTCAGCTCATGGAACGCTTCTACACCCACCTTCATTCTTCCCTTTCCATCTCGGAGGCGCTGAGGCGGGCGCAGTTGGAAATGGCCGCTTCGGATGCCGCTTGGCATCCCTATTACTGGGCCGGATTCGTGGTTTCCGGAAAAGCCGATCGAAAGGTTCTTCGGAAGAAGCCGGGCCTGGAGTGGTTGATCCCTGGAATTTTGATCTTGATGCTGGCCGTGGGCATGGGGGGAAGGGCGTTCTTGCGTATTCGGCGGCCCCCCGGTTTAACCTAGAGATATGAAAGAATATACGAAAGCGCTCCGGACTGCGGCCGAAGCCCATGAAGGTCAGAAAGACCGATTCGGGCAACCGTTCGTGCTGCACCCCATCCGGGTGATGCTCCGTATGAACCCTTCAAGCGAAGAGGAACTGACGGCGGCTCTGCTGCATGATGTTGTGGAGAAAAGCTCTTGGTCGCTTGATGATCTCGAGAAAGCCGGCTTTTCTAAAGTGATCCTGGATGCCGTGGAGCTTTTAACCAAAAGACATGAGGAACCCTACCTGGAATACATCCGGCGCCTTCGTGGAAACGCGCTGGCAGCTGCCGTAAAACGGGCGGACCTGGAAGACCATCTTGAAACGCTTAAAGAAAGAGGCCTTTTGGAAGGGGACACGGAAAGAAAAGCCCGCTATGCGAAGGCGTTCCGTGTGCTGCGCGGGATAGTCCCCGGGAACGAATAGGGAACAAGGCGCCGACCGCAGTTTGAGAGAAATGCGGCCGGCGCTGTTATCATCGTATTTGTAATTTGGTAATGTTACTCGAGACCTTTGATGCGCTGCCAGATCAATGTGAACGTCCCGTTCGTGACGCTACCGACGGCGTAGATGAAGTATCCGTTTTTTGCCAGCAGAGGGGGGAGGAGTTTTTTGAATACGACTAAATCCAATCTCCAGGGTGCAAAATAGACTCTCCACGATTTTGGGAAGATTTCTATGGCGACCTTATCTCCCGGGATGAAATTTTCAACCCTCCAGGAAATGTCAAGCAGTCCCATGGTGGCTCGCGTCATCCAGAGGTCGACGGCGGGTGCATTGGCCGTATGGTGAAGAACGACGCGTGCTTTCTGATTTGCGATGCCTGAGACATCATTGACGAACTTGCTTGCGGTGGGGGCTCCAGCCGTGTTTAGGTGCGCGATGATGGTTGCGCACTCGCCCGCCATGATGGGAACATCGGCTTCGATGACGGGATCGTTGCTGCAGGGATCATCGGGATCGGCGACGGATATCTTGATGTTGTAGGTTCCGGCTTCAAGACGAAGCGGGCCCACGATTTCGCCGAATTTGAATCCTTTAAGCGCACAGGCGTCGTTGACGGCGACATCCACGGGAAGATCGGACGGTAATCCAAGGTCCCCTCCGGGGATACCGTGAGCTACATATACCTGGGCATGTTGAGCCGACGCCGTGACCGGAAGCATGGCGAACACAAAAAGTGTCGCTGTAATAATTAAAAATACCTTCTTCATAACCAAACCTCCTCCTTTTTTTTGATCTAAATGATCGGCATACGCCGTTTGTGCTTATTCATAAAGGATAGCGGTCTTGATGAACCGAAAATCCTTTGTGAACCTGAAAAAGCCGTCCATAATTCATATGTAACATATAAACAATGTAAAACAAATAGAATTACTAGATTTTATTGAGAGCAATAAATAACCCTTTAAGTTATGTGTGAATATCCCCCGAAAATCATCTCATTTAATCACATTATAAAACGGCGCAGAATTTGTTGTCAACAGTAAATCCGTTGCTTTCGGCCTTGATTCGGGGTGGAGCATTACATGCTTTTTCCCCTCTCAAGATCAAATGAAAGTGTTCCCATTAAAGGTTTGTTGGAGGATATGGGGTGTGCTATAATCACCTCGCGGCACATCTTGAGGTCCTTAATATCTAATGCGGTATGGCGATGCGTTCTTCGTTTTCAGCAAGACATGGAAATCCGGATGGGTGCTGATACCGCGCGATAGCCGTACGGCATATCAGAGAACAGGGTGCTTGAACATGTGCGAGTGCCTCCCTGAAGTCGATGAATCGAGTGGTGCCGGGGTGGCGGAATTGGTAGACGCAAGGGACTTAAAATCCCTCGTAGGTTTCCTACGTGCGGGTTCGATTCCCGCCCTCGGCACTCTTTTTATTTTCTGATCCCTTTGTATTGAATCGACTGCCATAGCCTTGGCAAAGCAGGCCCAAAACAGGCCAAAATAAGAAAAATTGGTCTGTTTTTGCATGTTTTGGTCCCCATGTGGTCCCCGGAATTCAATGGAGTCCATTAATATTGAGATTGACCCAACGTTTGACAATAGATTTTTCAAAATGGCATAAATATATTGTATACAGTAATATGGGGAGAAAGAGGATGTCCTGCCTAACCGCCAGTATTTGGATGTTCAAGGCGTTTAGGAGCTTCGATTCGGAACTACCCAGACGGCAGATATTCTTTACGGGCCGACTCTTGCGCGGATAATAACAGAGGGCTATTCGGATGCCGCAAAGAGCCTCCATGGCCCAATCCAACGACATGTCCATTTTTTGTTCTTTGAGCTTTTTCCGGATAAGCAACAGGTCGAAGCGCTCCGTCACCCGCTTGGCCACGGCATCGCTGTTGTCCTCGATCTCCTGTTCTCCGACTTTCTCCATATGATCCCAAAACTTGGCCGAATCCAGTTTCGAGTAGTCCACCTCCAGGTATTCCGAGATCGCGGTGGTCTTCAACCACTCGCCCAAGGCCGCTTTGCTCTTGGGTTCGATGGCGCGGTTGAGCACGATGAGATAGAGAGACTGGCCGGAACTCATGCCCTGGCTGCGTTTACTGAAGATTTCGTCCACGACCTCCCGTAGATCGCCTCCACGGCCGCGATGGAATCTCACTCGAGAGCAGCGATTTCCGGCATCGCCTCGACTTCGCCGGAGAAGAGCATGTCTTTGATTTTGTCGGCCGTGCCGAGGATTTTTTGCCAGACGATACGAGGCTTGCCGTTGACGCGCTGATTTTCGGCCAGGTAATAATAGGTACGACCCTTTATCCTTTTCTTGAGGATGTACGCCATTATATGGTATTAGGCGATCCTTTTTGATGTTCGTGTATTACAGAAGACCATTGACTTGTATTGGTGAAGACGTCTATTGGTGAAAGCTGGGATTGAGAAAAAAATTAATTGGATGAATTTATTGACAAAAAGGCTGCTAAGGAGTATGTCCTTAATTTGTGTCCAATTAATTTGGTCCGGCACAAGGCAGGTGAAGCTCCCTGCGGGGGATTCTGCAAAGGTTTCGTTAAACATTGACGTAATTTTAGGAGGAAAACTAATATGAGTAAAATTGTTAAAGTAGCAAGTGCGTTATTCATTCTAACTTGTTTTACACTGATCCTTGCAGGTTGCGGCGGTGGTACAGAGAAAAAAACTGAAGGCGAACCTTCTGTGCAGCAATCTTCTGCACAAGACTCTGAAAATAGGCAGTCAAAGACGGTTACTGACAGCACGAGCATTCCAAAAGACTATCCGAAGGAGTTCTGTCCGATTTATGAGCCCTCAACTATCGTTGGTGTAAAGCAGATTGATGTAAAGGATAAGGTTAACTACATCATTGAGTTTGTAAGTAAAGATGAAATGAATACAATCGAAGCCTTTTATTTAGAACTCGACTATATGAATGATAAATTGCGTATGGGAAATGTGATGAGCCAAATACATTTAGAAAACAAGAGTGAAAAAACTTTTGGATTCATCAATCTCGAACCTGTAGGAGAATCAGACTTTGCTTCTTATGCGGACGAGGGATATATGATATATGGTAAAATTACGGTAGATGTTGGCTGGTAATTGTTTTACTGAACTGATAGTTATTATGATAAAAGCATAAAGAACTTTGGTTGGTAATAATCCGAGACATTGTTCAAAGTTGTGTAGGATCTGTGCTACTTCCCAAAAACCGAACAACTCAATGAGGTGATATTTGACCTGCCATAATCTCGGTAGGGGTATGGGATGAAGCGGTCTTGAATTTCAGACCACTTCAATTCTCTGGCGCTCCACGATCAACATGGCGCTACGCTACGCGCACCTGGCTCCCGATTTCATGGCGAGCGAGATCGAGGCTCCGGATTTTGAAAACCGGTCTGTCATTAACATGTTTTGATGACGGAACGGCCCTCTATTTGAGGATTCCTGCTTATGAATTCTTCCATGTGTAAACGGCACACGGAAGAATGGATGAAGGAATGATAAGAGGCAAGCCCTGCTTAAAAGGAGAAAATCATGCATTTTTTCATCTGTAAAGCAGGGTCTTGACAGTGTTTGTGGAGGAGGGGGCCGGTCGAATGTTTTCAGTCGGAAAATCCTTTGTTTTATTCACTTCCCTAATTTGACTTGATTCTTCTTGTAGGAGTAAAATATATGACTCTCCGGCGCGGGGTTTTCGCCTTGGCGGAAGCCGAAAAACCGGGGGAAATGCACTTATATATTTAATACATTTATCGGCTTTATAGGAGAATATCAAATGCCTAAACCCTTCAATGCGTTCGAGATGGCTCAAAAGCAGTTCGACGCGGCTGCGGAGAAGCTCGGCCTCGACCAGGCCAGCCGTGATCTGCTCCGAAATCCCCTACGCGAGCATCACTTCCTGATCCCCGTCCGGATGGACGATGGGAGCTATCAGGTGTTTCGTGGATTCAGAGTTCAGCACAACGATTCCCGAGGTCCCTGCAAGGGCGGTATCCGGTTCCATCCCCATGAAACCATCGATACCGTTCGAGCCCTGGCCATGTGGATGACCTGGAAGACGGCGGTCGTCGACATTCCCCTCGGCGGCGGAAAAGGCGGTGTCATTTGCGACCCGCACAACCTCAGTGACAGGGAACAGGAAGGCATCTGCCGCGGCTGGGTCGACCAGGTCGCCGTCAATGTCGGCCATGAGCAGGATGTGCCCGCTCCCGACGTCATGACCACCGGTCAGCACATGCTCTGGATGATGGATGAGTTCGAGAAGATCCAGGGCGCCAAGCGTCCCGGCTTCATCACCGGTAAACCTGTCGGAATGGGCGGTTCGCTCGGCCGGACGGAAGCGACCGGCTTCGGCGCGATCTACACCGTCCGGGAAGCGATGAAGGAGATCGGCATCGATATCAAAAAGTCGGTCGGCGCTTTCCAGGGATTCGGCAATGTCTCCCAGTACGCTGTCAAGCTCTACAAGGAATACGGCGGAAAGCCGATCTGCGTTTCCTGCTGGGACCAAACCGACCAGACCTCTTACACTTTCAGGCGGGAATCCGGCATCGATCCCGAGGAACTGGTTTCGATCACCGACAAATTCGGAACCATTGATAAGGACAAGGCCCGCAAAGCCGGTTACGAGATCCTGTCGGGCGACGCCTGGATCGAGCAGGAAGCCGATCTCTTGGTGCCCTCCGCACTGGAAAACCAGATCAGCGATGCCAACGTGGGCAAGATCCACAAGTCCGTCAAGATCATTGCCGAGGGTGCCAACGGTCCGACTACACCCGAAGCCGACGACGAGATCCTAAAGAGGGGTATTTTCATGATCCCTGACTTTCTCTGCAACGCCGGTGGTGTGACCTGCTCCTACTTCGAACAGGTCCAGTGCAATATGAACTACTTCTGGTCCAAAGACGAAGTCCTCACAAAGCTCGACGAAAAGATGACGGCCGGTTTCAAGGCCGTTGCCGAGCTGGCACGGAAGAAGAACATCTACATGCGCGACGCAGCCTACTTGATCGCAGTCACACGGGTGGCCGAAGCCAGTCACAAACGCGGCTGGGTTTGATCTCCCGATAAGTCAGTCAACCGAATGCGGCCCCGCTTCCTAAAAGGCGGGGCCGCTTTTTTTCGGGGAGGAAAGATCATGTCTTTACAGAAAAAAAATTTTCCGAAGGGACCCCTTCGGGAGCGGGTGAAGGAATTCGAGTGCATTCAGTCCGTCGTCTCGATTATCGAAACGCCGGACATCTCCTCGGATGAAATGTTCCGGAGGATCGTTGATGTCCTTCCGTCCGGCTGGCAGCATCCCGAACGCTGCCGTGCCCGGCTCAAAATTCACAAGCAGGTTTTCCAGACGCCTGGATTTACCGAAACGACGTGGATGCAGCGGGTCCCGCTCCGGGCCGCCGGGAAGGAAGTCGGGTCCCTGGAGATCTGCTATACCGATGACGTGTCTCCTACCTACGATGCCGTATTTCTCCTCGAGGAAAAAAAACTCATCGAATTGATCGGAAACCTGATCGGTCGGCTTATCGAAGACCGACAAAGCGTGGGGGGATCTTACAGTGTCGCTCCGGCTGCAAAGGCCGCCGGGAAAAACAAGGCCGAATGGCGGGTCATCATGGACCTGCTCAGGGAAACGGATCCGCTGCACTACAAACGGATTCTTCGCCGGCTGATGAACCACCTGTACTGGCAGGGACTTCCCGGTGTCCAGAGTCTTTTCTATCACCTGACGCCCGAGTTCCAGACCGACAACGAGTCCGACCTGAGTGAAAACCAGCCTCAGCCCATCCAGGATATCGAGCGGTTGAGTAAGGTTTTCAATGAAGCCCTTTGGATCGCCTCCCTGGTGTTTTCCGATGCCGAGCTTTCGGCCCTTATCAAAAAATGCATGAAGCAGGATAAGCTCGGTTTTCTCATGGTCGCCGCCGAGAAACGGGAGATTTCGGTGGTTGAAATCAAAGAGATCATTAACCGCATAACCAGTTCTATCCGCGAAGACGAACAGGCCCTGGATCCGGCCGACGATCTCCAGGCACGGATCGCTCTGGTCCGCCGTTTCTTGAGCGATCGGCTGCCCTTCATCCGGATCGCCCGGGATTATATGACCATCAGTGACTTCGGCCGGCTGCTTCCCCGGGTATACGGTCCGTCAAGAGGGACGGGAAAGCTGGGCGGAAAATCAGCGGGAATGATCCTGGCCGAGCACATCCTGCGCCGGAAAGCTGAGACCAATCCCATCCTGGGTACGGTCAAGATCCCCGAATCCTGGTTCATCACTTCCGACGGGGTAATGGAATTCATTCACAATAACTTCCTGGAGAATTTCCAGAGTTTCAAGTTCCGGTCGATCGAGGAGATCAGGCAGAACTATCCCTATCTTGTCCAGGTCTGCAAGCAGTCGTTCTTCTCGCCGGATATGCTTTCCCAGCTCAAAATTATCCTCGATGAGGCCGGGGAGAATCCCCTCGTTGTTCGCTCCTCGAGCTTGCTCGAGGACAGCTGCGGCTCGGCCTTTTCCGGAAAATACCGGAGCCTGTTTCTGGCCAACAACGGGACCAGGGAAGAACGCTTGGCCGCCCTTACAGATGCCGTGGCCGAGGTCTATGCGTCCCTCTTTAATCCCGACGCCATCGAATACCGGGCCGAGCGGGGTCTGCTCGAATATTACGAAGAGATGGGCGTTCTGATTCAGAAGGTGGTGGGGACGCGGATCGGTAAGTATTTTTTTCCGGCCTTCGCCGGAGTGGCCTTCAACAACAACGAATTCCGCTGGTCTCCCCGAATCAAGCGCGAGGACGGGGTGCTGCGGATGGTCGCCGGGCTGGGAACGCGCGCGGTCGACCGGGTCAGCAATGACTATCCGATTCTTCTCAGCCCAGGCCAGCCGGATATTCGGGTGAATGTCATGCCCGAGCAGATCATTCGTTATTCTCAGAAATCGATCGATGTCATCAACCTGGAAACCCGGCGTTTCGAGACCCATCCGATTGAAGAGGTCATTAAGGAAGTCGAGCTGGATTTTCCGCTTTGGGACCGGCTGCTGTCGTTCTGGGATGGTCAGAGCATCCGCAGGGCGAGTGCCGCGATGGATCTGCCCCAGAATGAACCGGTCGTCGTGACCTTTGAAAACCTGCTCCGCCAAACGTCGTTCCTCCGCCAGATAAAGGAAATTATGTCCGTGCTCAAGGACACCTTCGGCATGCCGATGGACGTCGAGTTCGCCCATGACGGCAAGGACTTCTACATCCTCCAGTGCCGCCCCCAGAGCAGCCTGGACGACGAGGAGGCGATCGCCATTCCGACCGGAATTCCGGACGAGCACAAACTGTTTTCGGCGCGGCGCTACATCACCAACGCCGATGTTCGGGGAGTGAAGACGATCATCTATGTCGACCCCAAGGAGTACGGAAAGATATCTTCTCTTTCGGACATGGGAGCGGTGGGCGCCGCCGTGTCCCGACTCAATTCCATCTTGCCCCGGAAAAGCTTTATCCTGATGGGGCCAGGCCGCTGGGGGAGCCGGGGCGACATCAAGCTGGGCGTTCGGGTGTCGTATTCCGACATCAACAATGCGGCCATGCTGATCGAGATCGCCCGCAAGGTCGGCGATTATGTGCCCGACCTGTCCTTCGGTACGCATTTTTTTCAGGACCTGGTCGAATCCAGGATCCGCTACCTGGCGCTCTATCCCGATGACCGCAACGTTCTCTTCGACCATGATTTTTTTCGCAAATCGGTCAACTCCCTGGCCGGGCATTTGCCCGAGTACGCCTACTTGGCCTCTGTCCTTCGGGTTATCGACGTTCCCGAAATAACAGGGGGGCTCGAAGTCCGGGTTGTCATGGACGGCGATCGGGAATCCGCTCTGGCTTTCCTGCAGGATCCCAAAAACAGCCGGGCGGAGGATACAGCCGACGAAGGCCGGAGCTGAGCCGACGAATCCGGCTCCAGATCGAAATCCAGACGCCGTTTCCTGATATCGCTCAAGACCCATCTCGCTCTTCTCGGGGCGCTCCGCCGGGGGCCGTCACCGCAGTCCGGAGGTCCTCCCCGTCAGCCGCCGATGTGGAGTTTGTGCCCGGTTTTATCGGACACCTCGGTCTGACCTTCGCCGCCGGGAGAAAATCGTCCCCCTAAAGCGGTTGACTCTTGCGCCGATTTCTTTTATCTTAATTTCTTTGAAATATAAGGGAAATCGGTACGATATTATCTGAGGATAATACGTTTAAAAATCAAAAAGGATTAAAAATGAAAACAGCAAAGATTACCTGGACTGACACGGACGAAGCCCCGGCATTGGCCACCAAGGCGTTTCTTCCCATCCTGAAAGCCTATACGAAAGGATCAGGAGTGGATATCGACTTGGCGGATATCTCACTGGCGGGCAGGATCATTGCCAATTTTCCGGAGAATCTCACCGAGGATCAAAAAAAGCCTGATTGGCTGAAAATCCTCGGCGATCTTTCCCTGACGCCCGAGGCGAATATCATCAAGCTTCCCAATATCAGCGCATCGATTCCCCAGCTCCAGGCCGCCATCAAGGAACTGCGAGATAAGGGATATGATATCCCTGAATATCCTGAAGAACCCAAGAATGACGCGGAAAAGGCTCTCCAGAAAAAGTTTTCCGCGGTCCTCGGCTCCGCGGTCAACCCGGTTTTGCGTGAAGGCAATTCCGATCGTCGGCCGGCGGCATCCGTCAAGAAGTTCGCCCAAAAGAATCCCCACAAGATGATGAAAGATTGGCCAGAGTCGGGATCCAAGGCCCGTGTCGCTCACATGACGGAAAAAGATTTTTACGAGAGCGAGAAATCGACTACGATCGACAAGGCCTGCGATGTGAAAATCGAGTTCGTGGATCGTGACGGAAAAGCATCCACCCTGAAGGAGAATCTGCATCTTATTGATGGGGAAGTCATCGATACGGCCGTGATGAACGTGGCGGCCCTGAGAAAATTCTACGCTGAGCAGATCGGGGAGGCCAAAAAGGACGGAGTGCTCCTGTCTCTGCACCTCAAAGCGACCATGATGAAGATCTCCGATCCTATCATGTTCGGTCACTGCGTTTCGGTCTACTACAAGGAAGCTCTCGATAAACATGCGGATACCCTCAAGGAGATCGGCGCCAATGTCAATAACGGCTTGGCTGATGTCCTGGATAAGCTTAAAAAACTTCCCGCCGAAAAAAAAGCCGAAATCGAGGCCGATATCGAAGCCGTCTATAAATACCAGCCTGCCTTGGCCATGGTCGATTCGAGACGTGGGATTACGAATCTCCACGTTCCCAACAACATCATCGTTGACGCCTCTATGCCCAATGTCGTGCGAGACGGCGGCAAAATGTGGAACAATGACGATGAGCTTCAGGACTGCATCGCGATGATTCCCGATAGAAGCTATGCGCTGATGTACAAAGAGATCCTGGAGAATGCGAAAAAGCTCGGACAGTTCGATCCCTCCACAATGGGGAATGTTTCCAATGTGGGTTTGATGGCGCAGAAAGCCGAGGAGTACGGCTCGCATGACAAGACGTTCGAGGCTTCCGGCGAAGGAACCATCCGGGTCATGGATGATGCGGGCAAGGTTCTTTTGGAGCAGGCCGTGGAAACGGGTGATATATTCAGGATGTGTCAGGCGAAAGACATCCCCATCAGGGATTGGGTCAAACTGGCCGTGAAACGCGCCAGATCTTCCGGCTCTCCGGCAATCTTCTGGCTGGATGAAAACCGGGGACACGATGCGGAGATCATCAGGAAAGTGAACAAGTATCTGCCCGAGCATGACACCTCCGGTCTGGATATCCGGATCATGACGACGCAGGATGCCATGAGATTCACCCTGGAGAGAACGCGAAGGGGAGAGGATACGATCTCCGTTACGGGCAATGTGCTCAGAGATTATCTCACGGACCTTTTCCCGATCCTCGAGTTGGGCACCAGCGCGAGGGTGCTGTCCATCGTTCCGCTTCTGAAAGGTGGAGGATTGTTCGAGACGGGTGCGGGAGGATCCGCGCCCAAACACGTCCAACAGCTTTTAAAAGAAGGTCACACACGGTGGGATTCCCTGGGAGAGTATTGCGCGCTTGTTCCCTCCCTGAATTTGATCGTCGAGAATACGGGTAACGAAAAAGCGGCCGTCCTGGCGGAAACCCTCGACGTCGCTATCGCCAAGTATCTGGAAAACGGCAGGCTTCCTTCCCGGAAGGTCAACGAGATCGACAACCGCGGGAGCACGTTTTATCTGGCACTGTACTGGGCTCAGGCTCTGGCCGCCCAGGATAAAGATGAAGCGATACGTGAACGTTTGTTGCCGGTGGCCAAGGCTCTGGAAGAGAATGAAAACAAGATCACCGAAGAACTGCTGGCGGCCCAGGGAAAACCGGCGGATATCGGCGGCTATTACATCCCCGATGAAGAGAAGGCCGTAAAGACCATGCGTCCCAGCCCGACGTTCAACGCCATTATCGACGGGATGTAACAATACGGAATCGGTTAGATTTTCTAAGGGCCTCTTCTGAGAAGAGGCCCTTTTTTTTTATTAAGGATAATATGATTTGGTCAATATTTCCATTTTAAAGTGTCCGCGCCGTCGGGAGCGGTTTTCGTAATGTATTCTTCGAATATTTCATACAGTTCCGAACCCCGGGGCCCCCAGACATGGCGTTCTCCGTCTCCGTAAACCACTTCCCCGTCATAATAAGGATTCGTGGTGTTTTCAAGAAACTCCTCCATAAGAACCACGGCGAGATTTAAATAGTAATTGTCCATGTCTCCTACGTAGATATGGATTTTCCCCTTGAGTTTCGGCCCGAGCCGGGACCAGTTGTTCTCCAAATAAAAACGAAGATCGTATTTTTTCCAGTGTTCGGCTGTTTCATGGTCGATTTCTCCGGTCACCCAATCCATGAGCGGTTGGGGATAACCATCGCTTCCTATGGGACTGAAGACGGCTTCCCAGATAGCGCGCTGCGCTCCGGAGCGGTGTTTGGGTCCGATGATCCTTTCATAACGATAGGTGTCCGGAATGGTCCGAAGGATCCGGCCGTTGGTGTCTCTCATACCGGGGCGGGGCACTTTCAGCCACTCATATTCCGTATAGAAAGCGTTCTCGTCTTCGTAAATATTGAAAATTTCATACCATCTGAAATCCACGGGATCCGGCGCCAGCGGCCAAGTGCCCCCGAAAAATTCCGGGTGAAACACCTGCAGGGCCAGGGCGATCCAACCACCGGTGGATCCGCCCGAAAGCACTCTTGCATAGGGCTTGCGGATGATCCGGAAATTTTCTTCCAGATAGGGGATGAGCTCCTGCATGATGGCATCGCCGTAAGGGCCGGTGTTGGGGGAGTTGACCCCGTAAGAATCGTCGTAATAAGGACAGGGATGCTGGAATGTCACCGCCAGCATCCTCGGACAATCGTCCGAATTCCAGTAGTCGTAGAAATCCGTGTCCGGGCGAAATCCGTGCGGCGCCCGCAAGGAGAAGTGACCCTGCTGATAGTGAACCGGATAATAAATGTCGGGATGTGCCGCATATCCCTTGGGAAGCAGGATCGTCGCGCCCAGGTAAATGGGCTGCCCCCAGAATTCGGATAGGATATCGCTCTTGAATTTGATGCGCTTGACCCATTCCGTGTCTTGGGGGATTTGAACGGGCGGAATGACGTTTTTGCAGCTCAAGCGAATGGTTTGAGGTTTTTCTGGATCGATGGATATTTTTTGCACATCGCTGTAGAGATTGCCGGGCGACCGGTTCCATCTCTGTCCTTCCCATTGGTCATTGTGCAGCCAAAGCGTATGACCGTCGGATCGTTTGAATTCCGTGTACTTGTTTATGAATCCCTGTATATAATAGGTGCCGGAGGGAATGTCCTCGATGCTTTCCAGTATGTATCCGGGAACGTTCCCGTCGATGGTGATCGGAATCCCCGGCTTCAGGTCGAAGATATCTTTCCCCCATATGGGAACTCCCGTGTATCCTGTTTTTAATCGAGGCTCGTGGTCATAGGTTTTAGAAATCATGACAAATGCGCGCCCCGTGATATTTTGGGCGTGGGCATCCGAGGGAAATGTTATTTCG
>Ga0180431_10001258_pt1 | contig 35674 bp, 58 predicted proteins | sample SS_ome_11_FD_132459 | JGI IMG/M metagenome (GOLD analysis project Ga0180431, IMG submission 132459) | Hypersaline lake sediment archaeal communities from the Salton Sea, California, USA - SS_1_MS_1 metaG | ecosystem: Environmental > Aquatic > Non-marine Saline and Alkaline > Hypersaline >... | reverse complement strand
TAGGGAGGAACATGGGCAAGATGGTTACATTGTTCTAATGTCTGGTACTGTTGCTCCTAAGAGTCCTTGCGAGTGGTGGAGCCAAGCAGAAGTAACTTTTCCGGGCTTTCTGAGAGAAGGAAGTTATAAGGCTTTTGAACAGCGACTTGGTATCTTTGAATTAAAAGAAACACCACAGGGTAAATTCTATTCGCGTAGCACTTGGCTTGATAATGAAAATAAGTGCGCTATTTGTGGTAAGTTGCCAGATGAAGAGCATGAAGGCCACAAGTACAAGAAGAGTGTGAACGAGGTCGCCAAGCTATCTGATCGACTCAGGGGTCTTGTCAATGTTAAACTAAAAAAAGATTGTCTCGATCTTCCTGATAAGGTATACAGAATGATTCGTTGTGAGCCCGATGCTAAGACTGTAAGAGTTGCCAAAGCTCTACTAAAGGCTTCGAAGTCCACAATCGAAGGGCTTACTAGACTCCGTGAATTGTCCAGTGGTTTCTGCTATATGGAAAAAACTGATGGAACTAAGAAGTGCCCAGTTTGTGAAGGAACAGGAAGAACTGAAATTTGGCAGGATTCAGAAAGCCCTGAACGAATTTATGAGAGTGGAGAGCTTTTGTCTGAAGAACAGCTTGCAAGGTTTGAAAAAGTAGAAAGAGACTGTCCGACTTGTAGGGGAACCGGAGAAGTTCCAAATAAAGTTAGGTATGCAAAAGAAATACCCACACCTAAAGAAGAGGCTCTTAAAACAGTTCTTGAGGAGAATGAAGAGCAGGGGCGAATTGTAATTTTTGCTTGCTTCACTGGCAGCATTGACAGAATTCGTAAAATTTGCTTGTCACAATCATGGAGCGTGTGTCAAGTTGACGGAAGAGGGTGGAATGTATATGATGCCGCTAGTACGCAGCAACTTACTACTGATGTTCTTGACTACTGGCACGGTGATACTGAAAAAGTTGCATTCGTGGCACATCCTGCTTCTGGTGGAATGGGCTTGAATCTTACTGAATCAAGAACTGTATGTTTTTGGGACTCAGATTTTAGCCCAGAGAATAGGCTTCAAGCAGAGGATAGATGCCATCGAATTGGAATGGATAACAATAAAGGTTGCCAAATTGTTGATCTTATCCATTTGCCTACTGATGAAAAAGTTCTTGAAGTTCTAAAGGATAATAGAAAGCTGGAACTGATGGCATTAGGGGAGTTTGAGGATGTTCTATGATTAAAGTGTGTAAACAGTGTAATAAAAAGTATTCCACTAGACGTAAAAATCAGGTGTGTTGTAGTTGTGTGTGCGCAGATAAATTGAAGAGTAAAAAAGTGAAAGTTCACTGCTGTATTTGTGGCAAAGAAATAGAACGCACACCAAAGAACATTCTCAACAACGTGTATTGTAGCCACAGGTGCGTCGGCATAGGACACTCGAAATTAGTTAAACCAAAAGGAAAGAACCACCATAGTTGGAAGACAAATGTTTCTTATAGATATGTACAATGCCCAAAGGATTATTTGAGCATGTCTACGGAAGCTGGTAGAGTAGCTGAACATAGATTGATCGTTGCTCAGGCAATTGGACGCCCTTTATTGAAGAAAGAAGCAGTACACCATGTGAATGAAGATAAGACTGATAACAGGTTAGAGAATTTAGAACTTTTCGAAACTAGGGCAGCACATAAAGCTTTTCATAGAAACAATCTTACTGCGCAGCCTATTTGGAGCGGGAGAGGTAAAGATTTTTACAGAGAAAAGATAGAACAAGGCTTCACTAATAAAGTTCACACACGAGCAGTATTAGTAAAATGCCCGAAAGAATTTTCAGAAATGTCTCATTCTGATGGTTATGTCCCAAGGTATAGGTTAATTGTTGCCAAAGCATTAGGCAGACCCTTATCAAAAGAGGAAAGTGTACACCATATAGATAGAAACAATCTAAATGACGATATAAATAATTTAGAGTTATACAAGAATCATTCAGATCATATGAAAGTTGAAAACGGAAACAAAGAAGTCAAACCCATTTGGAGTAGTAAGTGCTCAGCATAACAGATTACGTTTTCGATAGACTAACTATTCAAAAATCAGTAGAAAACTATCTTGATAAGAATGCACCAGTTTCTTTTTTCACTGTGGTTACCGCCATATCTAATAGTCTTCCAGCTACCCATTCATTAGTTAAACAAGCCATTTGGCAAACAGACTATAAGTTAAATAAGCATTTTATTTTGGAGAAAATATGATTCATAATGATAAAGGAAAAACTAAGGCTCTAAAGAAGCTTCAGTTTTGCCGCCGAATGCTTGAGGACCTTGAAGAAGATATTTCTAAGTCTAAGTATACTTGGAAACTTTTGCTTCTAACGAATAATCGTATTCACGAACTTCAAGAGGAGATTAGTGAGCACGATAATTATTCTGCTAGGCAGTTGGTTTCACAATTGATTAGGTCTTTTGTGAATGTTAGTCCGTCTTCTAAGATTACCGAAGAAGCAATTCGGATGTCTTATCTTACGGATAGACAGATAAAAATGCTTCTTAAAGCAAAGGATTTTGTTTATGCAACTTGAACTATCATCTAAACAAATTGAAAAGCTAATAGATATTGTTGGTCGTGATTTAGACAAAATCAAAACTGTGGAAGAAGGTAATTTTCTCTTTCGACTTTATCTTCGACTAGTTACGCAAGCACATGAACAAGGAATAGATATATGCGCGAATGTCCAGTCTGTGGAAGCACAAGAACCAAACTAATTTTTTCAGGTCAAGCACCAGATGCCTGTACCAAGCTTCCCGAAAGTTATATTGAAGCTGTATCCGTTCCTATGCACATGCTTGAGATGAAGATGTGCTATAAGTGCCAGCATGTTTATAATGAAGAAGATATATATTTGGAGTATTCAGAGTACCCAATGTATAATGGTGGCTGGGGCAGACATGTTAAGAAACAAGCCGGGCTTTTGAAGGAGTTCTCACCTTGTGAGAAGTGTTTGGATATTGGTGGCGGGGACTGTGGGTTTTTAGATTTGATAACAGATAAAGGTTATTGTATAGACCCCAACGGTAAATCCGACCGACACACTGTTTTAACTAACCCAAGACACGGTTTGATTAGTGAGATAAATCCGGACACCATTATTCTTCGTCATACACTTGAGCATTTTCTAGAACCTCGAAAAATAATAAACCAAATAGTTGGCGAGGCTGGCGATGATGCTCTTTTCTTTATCGAAGTTCCTAATGTCGAAAAGACACTTGAGAGAAAATGGTTCTGTGATTTCATGCCAGCACATCCGCAAAATTTCTCACGTAACAGTCTTATAACTTTATTATGCAATGCTGGTTTGCGAATGAGAGTTTTGTTCGTCAATAACTGTGGAACAGTTCTCACATTCATTGGTGTAAAAGATAAAGGATATAAACCAACTCATTACGAGATACCAGTTTGCCCTGGATTTGATTTCGCGAGTTTAAAGAAGCAGATTGACGATATTGCTGGTGAAATTGCTTTCTGGGGCGCTGCCGGTAAGGGCGCTTCTTTTTTAAACCATCTCACCCCAAACACAAGTGAGATTTATGATTCGGACATCCGTAAGGTTGGAAAGTATGTGCCTGGAACAGGCCAGAGAATCAAAGGGCGTAAAGAGCTTAAACTGGATAAGGTCTTTGTCACAACGCCTTGGAGGGCAAATGATATTTATAAGGAACTAGGGGGGATAGACACATACACCTATAGCAATGATATGGTGGGAAGAGTATGAGATATTATTCAACTTTTAGAGATCACAAATGGTTATTAAGACAAGCTGCTTTAGGAACTAATGACAGCGATGATCCGAGAACACAAATTTGTGCCATAGTCTATGATCTTGAGACATTTGAGATTCTTAGCTCTGAGCCTAATAAGCTTTCAAAGGGTTTTGAAATTAGTGATCTTGAGAAGTTTGATAAATATCCAATTATGCTTCATGCGGAACAAGCAGCATTATACGAATACTTAAAAAATTGTCACCCACACGATGTTGGATTAGCAGCCACGGCAGCTTGTTGTACTGAGTGCGCAAAGGCCATAGTAGCAGCAGAAATTAAAGAGGTTATAACCTCTAAAGCAGCAATTGACGCAATGCCAGCATGGAAAAAACAAATTGAGTTGGGGCATAAAATTCTCAGGAGAGCTGGCATTAAGCTTATAATATTGGAAGATATAGGTTCAGAGGTTTTAGTTAGTGGAAAAAAGGTGAAAATTTGAGCAAAAAGAATAGACGACATAATCGCAAGTGGGCCAAGAAGCATGAGTCAAATGAAAATTTGAAGTTGAACAAGCTGATCGATAATAGCGGCCCGATTCCAGCTTTGGATCACCGCGAAATTATTAAAACTATTTCTAGGGGCGATAACAGAGTTGTAAGTGAGGCAATTTTAAAAGTACTACGTTTTTACTCTGAAAACACGTTGCGAAGATTAGACGAAACCGGTCTTAGGTTGTTGAACAGGTTCGTAACCACCGTTTTTTCAGTAATGGCAGATCCAAATTTTCTAGTGCCAAAGGATAGAGTTTTAATCTATGCGGCAAATTGCCATATTTTTGCCAACGTGGTTGCTATGTCGCTTTACAAGACGACAGATGCAGTTCTTCAAGTTGTTCTTGCGCAGGAAAATAATTTACCAAAGGTTTGCTTTCTATACACTGTTCGTAATGAGCTTCAGTTACCTATAAGTAAGTTCTTTGACATTAACCCTGGTTTGGCTTCTCGTTGGTATATCTCAGCGTTGGCTCCTAGTGCCAGTCCTACAAGTGAGCTTCTCTATAAAAACATGAAACGATTTTATCAGGAAACTGATGACCGTCTAACTGTGTTTGAAGATTCTTGCCATGTGACTTATTTCAGTTCAAGCTATATTGATGGAGACTGCGACGCTGTCCACAAGCCTAAGATCAACAATGCTTGTCAACGTCAAAGTATTGATCTTAATATAGTAAATACACCAAAGGATAACAAGATCGCCCTTGTTACTTCTAAATGGTTTCCTAATAGCGCGGTGTGTAAAAGTGCTCGACCATTAATTGAGCGACTGTTTGGAAAGTACCATGTGACATTGATACATACTGGCTATAAGCCGAGAGAACTCATGACGGATTGTTTCGACGACGTGATCTATCTTGAAGACAGCGGAATTGAAGGAATCACTAAAAATGATTTCAAGATGCTATACTATGCTGATATTGGAATGACACCGGAAAGTGTTCTAATGAGCAATTTGCGTCTTGCACCGATTCAAGTTATGAGCTACGGACATCCAGCCAGTACCTTTGGAAGTAAGATTGATTACTTCCTTGGTGGTGAAGAAGTTGAAGATATTTCTAAGGTCCAGGATAAGTACACCGAGCGGATGGTTTTGATTCCGGGTATGGGGTGTCTAGCATCTTATCCAAATTACCAGAAACGTGGAATTGTCAAGGACCACGATGAAGTAATAATTCAAGCAACTTGGGGACCCGATAAGTATTGCTACCCACTGCTTATGAACCTAAAGAAAGCGGTTGATAAATTTGAGAAACCGGCCAAGTTGCATTTTTATCCTAGCATTTCTATCAACCGAAATTGTGCTGTACTTCCATTCATGCGAGATATCCATGCTATATTTGGAGATAAAGCAAAAGTTTGGTCGGAGTTTGAATACTTTGATTATATGAAACACACGGAAGAGAACTCGGACATACTTCTTAATTCTACTCCAAGTAACTTTGGTTGTTTCAATACTTTGGTTGAAGCTTTATATCTTGATATGCCATTTCTTAATTGCGATGGAGATACATTCCGAACTAAAGTGGGAACTGTTTTGAATCGACGGGTCGGCATGGAAGATTGGAATACATACAGCGAGGAAGAATGGATAAATAAATTAGCTCAAATCGTTAATACTGGAGAATGGCGAGAAAAGAAAAAGCATCTTCAGAATCTCGACATCAAGAAAGCTATCTTCTCTGGTGAAGAACCATTATGGTTCGAGAGAGCAATAGATTACTTGATGGAATTTGGGGATCAAGAAGAAGTAAAGAAAGAACGTAAACCCCTTATCATCAGAGAGGTATATAATGGATAATCTTATTGGGTGGGTAGTTATGGCAATCACAAGGTGTATAGCTATTAACAACTGCCTTTAACCAACTACAAGAGCGATTAGATAAACTAGAAGCAAGTCGAACAACCATTGAACAGGTTGAGTCCGGCATTCGAAATTTTTTTTGAGGCAACTGATGACTAGAGAGGCTAATTGTGTATGCAGTGTTTGTGGTAAGTCTCTTTATAGGATACCTAGTGTGCTTAAACGTGTAAAGTACACTGGCAGGGTTTTGGAATCAAGGCTACTTGTTGCAATTGAAATTTGTCGCTCCTTGAAAGAAGAAGAGTGCGTTTTTCATTTAGATGGAAACAATAAAAATAACGCCCTTACCAATTTAGCTTTATTCCCAGATAAGAAGAGTCAACTTGAATATGAAATCAATGGCATTGATCTTTCGATATGGAGAGGGGATAATTCTTCAAAAATTAGGCACAAATTGAAGAAAGGAAGCACACATCCTAGTTGGAAAGGTGGTTTTGTATCTAATTATATTTATGTTAAGTGCCCTGAATGCTTTTCTAGCATGGCTAATAATAAAGGAGAAGTATTTGAACATAGACTTGTTGTAGCATTAGAGTTAGGAAGGCCGCTTAAAGAGAATGAAATAGTACACCACATTGATGAAAATGGGCAAAATAACCAACCTGAAAATTTGATGCTTTTGTCTAGGGGAGATCACAAACGATTGCACACAGGTAAAAAAGTGACACCTATTTGGGAGAAAAAATGACCAAAGAAGAATTATTAAAGATTAAAGCAAGACTAGCTGAAGGCAAAACTCAAAAAGAAGTTGGAGAGGAGTTTGGTTACAGTAGGAGTTATATATCAGATGTATGTCGAGGATTGGTTGACGGTATATCCCTAAATGAGGATACGTCAGAAATTGACAAGCTGAAAACGGAAATTCTACATCTAAAGCTTGAACGAAATCTAGCTCTAAAGAAGCTGAAGGAAGCAGCAAAGCAACAAGGTTTGTTTGATTGTATTGTAGATGAGCTTGTAGATGTTATAGAACCATTCGAATCGCCACCATTGAAGGCTGTGAGCAAACCTAAAGGGCGGCTGACTGAGCATCTAGTTATGCACATGTCTGATGGTCACCACGACCAAATTGTCGTTCCTAGTGAATGCGGTGGTCTTGAGAAGCACGATTTCTCTGTGAGTTGTTGCAGGGCTGAGAAGTATGTTGACACTGTTTTGAAGTGGACACAAACTACTTTAGCTAACAGCTATAGTTTCCCAAAGCTTACTATTCTTTGCTATGGTGATTTCACAAGTGGAGAGATTCATGGTGCCGTCACGCGAAGTGAGTTCAAGAACCAATTCAAAAATTGCCTTGCAATTGGTGAGTTACATGCTCTTATGTACCGTGACTTATCCACATATTTTCAAGATATAAATGTCGTGTATGTTCCAGGTAACCATGGGCGTAGATCAAAGAAAAAGGATTACCATGGCGCACATGATAACTGGGATTATTTGATCGCAAAGATAGCTGAGTTACATTGTAGAGATTTGAAAAACGTAGGGTTTCTTATTCCGGATACTTTCACTTTTAATATACTGGTTGAAAATAATCTGTTCAATCTTTCTCATGGCGATGATGTCAGAAGCAGTCTAGGAATTCCTTGGTACGGACTTGAACGCCGTCAACAGCGATTCCAACTTCTAATGCGTCAGAAGGATATTCGCCCAAATAATCGATACTTCTGTTGCGGGCATTTTCATACACCAGCTAGTATTAGTGGTGTTGATGGGGAGCAGTTAGTAAATGGTGCTTGGGTAGCAACTGATGCTTATGCCTATAATTCTCTAGGTAAAATGTCAGAGCCTATTCAGCTTATACACGGAGTTAATGAGAAACACGGAGTAACTTGGCGACTTCCTGTTAAGCTTAGAGATCAAGAAGCTGAGTTAGAAGGACCGAAACGGTACAAAATAGAGGTAGACAATGAGACAATTTAAGTGCCCTTTGGACAAGATACATGTTAATCAAATGTTCAATTGTAGGTTTGAAATAACACCATCTTCTTGTAGAGGGCTGGCCGAAAGTATAAAGAAGCACGGTCTTCTACAACCTGTTATTGTTCGAAGAGCTACAAAACAAGATGGAGTAAAAGCCACTTATGTTCTATTAGCTGGTTTTAGAAGGTATATTGCCTTTAAATATCTTCTAAAGCGAGACTCCATCCCTGCAAAATTAGTTACTCCAGTAAACAGAGAAGATTCAGAAGAGATCAATTTTACAGAGAACTTAATCAGAGAAAATCTAAGCATAAGCGAGGAAGCGGTAGTTGTCGATAAGCTTCTAAGAACCAATGTCAGTATTTTAGAAATAGCACGAAGACTAAATAGAAGCAAAGACTGGGTGGCTATTAGGAGAGATTTTCTGCTACTTCCAGACGAAGTTAAAATGATGGTTGAGTCTGGAAACTTGTCTTTAAAAGAAGTTAAAAAACTCATACGGTTCTATAAAAACAAGCCGGATACAGTAATCACTTCTGAGGCAAAGAAAATTCTGAAACGTAGAGCCGATAGAGTCAAGGAACTGACTAGTGAAGAGGATAATAAATTAAAAGATAGAAAAAAAAGAACGAGTGAATTAGTTACTTATTTACTACAGAGAGATTCTTCTGATGCTCTTAAACATGTGATTGCTGCATTGATGTGGGTTCAAGGAGAAGTGGTTACTTCACATTTATTTGATTTAATTGGGTTGAGTAGTGACGAAGCACTTGAGTATGATTTAACTGTCGAGGGAAAAAAGTAAGTAAATAAATAATTTACACCCTTGACAAATTCTTTTTTCCTGGTATAATATAGACATGAAGAATTATTATCTTGATACTGAAACTTGTGGCCTTTACGGAATGCCTGTTCTTATACAGTATGCGGTAGATGATGGGCCTGTCGTTCTTTACGAGCCGTGGAAAGAGTCAGTAAATAAGACTATTGACCTCTTAGATGAGGTGGCCGACAACTGTTTTATCGGGTTTAATAATTCTTTTGATTGGTTCCATCTGTGCAAGCTACGAACGATCTGGAGTCTCCTTCCAGGTAGTATGATACCTGAGTCGGATATCGAACTAGTAGCCTCTCTGGAGGCGGCTGGACGTGATCAGGGCTGTTTTAGCCCTAGGTCCACGTTTGACATCATGCTTCATACCCGAAAAGGCCCATATCAGTGTCTAATGAACCGGGAACCTATTCGAATAAAGAAGGTTCCTGTTGCTTTGGCCCGCTTGCTGGCAGACGAGCTTGAGAATCGTATGAAGTTTGATGATTTGATGTTCGCACGGCGAAAAGACCAGAACGCACCAAAATGGAAAGTTCTTGACCGAACTAAGAACGGTTTGGTTGATTCTGAGTTCAAGGATGTAGTTTTGAATTTTCATCCAGCCGGTGGCTTAAAGTATCTGGCCGAACATGCTTTGAAGAAAAAGCCTGACTTCCATTTTTCTGATATTGAGCTTGACAAAAAGTATCGGCCCTTTGAACTTGGCTATGCGCCCTTTGCTTCAGCCATAGCCAAAGGCCCAAAATGGGAAGTAGCTGTAAAAGGTAAGACGCAGTATGCTTGGCCAGCCTTGATTAAGTACCATATTGACCATTGGCACGAAAATATTCCCGCCCGTAAATATGCGGAAATGGATGTTGTTTACACAAGGGACTTGTATGACCATTTTGACCGACCTGAAGTTGATGATGACGATAGTGTTTTGTCTTGCGCTGTTGCCGCTGTACGTTGGCACGGTTTCGAGATTGACATTGAAGCCATGTCCAGTTTACGTGACAAAGCACAAGCCAAGGTTGATTCATCTCCAATAACTATCACTAAGCCCAGCGAAGTGCGGGATTATCTCAAAGAGTGTATGGATGAAACCGAGGCTTTGCTGATTGAAGATAGCACACAGAAGGCAAACATTGAACAGATTCGTGATTTTGTCATTGAAGAGGACGAGATTTGCTTGAAGTGTATGGGCGAAGGCTGCCCCCGATGTGATGGCAAAGGTGAATTAAAGCCCGGCCCTATGCCTGTTGCTCTTAGAGCTAAGACTATTCTTGAAGCAAAAGAAGCTATTAAGGAAGTTGAGCTTTATGATAAGCTTCTAACAGCAGGACGTTTTCACGCAAGTTTCAAGGTCATTGGAACTATGTCGTCACGAATGAGTGGCGGTGATGGGCTCAACCCACAGGGCATCAAGCACGCAGATTACGTCCGTAAAGTATTTCCTTTGGCATGGGATGAAATGAAACTAAGTGGTGGGGACTTTTCAAGCTTCGAGATTACTATTGCTGACGCGGTTTTTAAGGATGAAAAGCTGCATAAAGACCTATTAGCTGGAAAAAAAATTCACGCTCTAATGGGCGAAAGTTTGTACCCAGATGACAGTTACGATGACATCGTTAAATCGAAGGGCACAGATTTTGACAAGTACACACGGGGAAAACAAGCTGTGTTCGCGATGCTCTATGGGGGAGACCATAATACCATCCACCAAAAGCTTGCTATTCCGCTTGATGTTGCTGAAGATGCTTTCGAAGATTTTCAGAGAAAATACCCTGGAATTAAGAAAACTCGCGAAAGAGTAGCCAACCAGTTTCAAGCCATGACTCAACCAGGGGGAATTGGCTCAGAAGTTAAGTGGAATGAGCCAGCCGAATATGTTGAAACTATTCTTGGTTTCCGTCGATACTTCACGCTTGAAAATGAATGTTGTAAGGCTTTGTTTGATCTTGCTCGAAATATGCCCAAACACTGGCGACAAGTCGATGTTAAAGTGTGTCGCCGAGATCGATTACAAACTGCTGCCGGTGCTGTTAGTAGCGCTCTTTATGGTGCTGCTTTTGCAATTCAATCAACAAATGTTAGGGCCGCTGGAAATCACTTGATCCAGTCGATTGGCGCCCAAGTGACAAAAGATGTTCAGCGACATATTTGGGATTTACAACCAACTGGATTTAATGAATGGTGTGTTGCCCCGATGAATATCCATGATGAAGTAATGGTTGTAAATAAGCCAGAGTACATCGATAAAGTTGTGGACGTTGTTAGAGATCGAGTCGCCCACTATAGAAAGTATATACCTCTCATTGGAATGGACTGGGTCAAAGAGATGAAAAACTGGAGTCAAAAAGGTGGCGGTGTCGGTAATGAAGTTTCAGTCTGAATGCCCTAATTGCGGTAAAACTAGAAAAGTTTCAACCGAAACAAAGCTACATTATGGAAAGCCTATGAAACAAGGCGACTCTTATGTTTATGTCAAGTCAGATAAACCAACCGGCGAATGCACAGAAGTAGATTGTTATTGTTTCAACTGCGGTCACCGTGAAATGTACAAATGCTGGACGCCAAAATGAAGTGCCCGTATTGTTGTAAAGAAATGGAAGCAATCATCCATAAGGAATTAAAAGCTTGGCCGAAAAAAGGCGAATTATGTGCGTCGGTGTCCGATTGGCCTGTTGAAAAAATAGTGTTTTTTTTGTTTCCATGCTAATGTGGTCATTGGGAGATTGTAGATGAGAGCAATTCTTATCCATCCAAATAGACTTGAACCAGGTGATTTCTACTTTGAAAAAAGTGTATTAGTTTATAAAGTCATCACACCAAAAGAGTTAAAACGTTTCAGTAAGTCTTTCACCCATATTGTCACAGTTGATATAGAATTTTGGGGTAGAGAGCGATTTAAACGGGTAAATTCACTTATCGTTGAAAAATGTGTTGGGTCTCACCAAAAAAACGAATCAAGAACCGCAGCTAACCACATAAATAAAATGAGAGATATTAGTTTTTGCAACCGATCCGATTGCACACGTAGAAAAACTTGTGAAAGATATTTGCCGAAAAGCGAATATAAAGGCCCTTTTACGTATGTTTTGGTAGAAGATGCAGTAAATTGCCCTTTTTATTTTCCTAAGTTTATTCCTGAATTTGCCGGATGCAAACTTGAAAACTGCCAGAAAAGAAAAACCTGCGCAAGATATCAAGATACTAATTATTATATTAACAATTCGGGTTGGACAAACAGAGATGCCGAGAACTGCCCTTATTATGAGAGGAAAGATAATGTCTAGTGATGTAGAAATGAAACTTCCCGCAAGAATGATCCACCAGTCTACACGATACCTACTTGGACGTGACACATATGCAGTAACTGAACATGTGGAATGGTTGATTAACAATTGGTTCTCAATTCCGGCTGGCCAGCGCTATCTTATTGAGACAGATGTAGAGGAAGCTTTTCACAAACTGAAAACCAACCCCGAAGCTCTTGGGCACCCGGATATTAACAAACCAACCTGGACTCGACTTCGTGATCTTTGGTATTTAGGAGACTAGAATGTCTGACATTGGAATTTACACAACACGTGTAACTAGTGTACATACTCATCCTTATGCTGATCGACTTGAAATTGTTAAGATTTTTGGGACGCAGGTTTGTGCGCCCAAGGGTGAGTATGCTGTCGGCGATTTGGTCATTTATTTTCCACCTGATTTGATGATTCCAGAGGATGTTTCCGAGAAGCTTGGAGTGTCTAAGTATCTAAAACATTCTCGATATGATGGTGTTAAGTGGGTTCCGTGTTGTATTTACGCCGCTAAGCTTCGCGGTATTCCGTCTTATGGCTTTATTGATAAAGCTAGCAATCACGGTGTTAGCGAAGAGGGTGAGATTCTTACCTCTTATTTTAAAGCCAAGAAGTATCAGCCTCCAATGAAAATGCCTGGCGGCGCCCCTGCTCAAAAGAAGGAGGGATTCTTCAAGTATACTGGAATACAACATTACTGGAGATTCAAAAAAGAATTTGAGGATTCTCTTCAAGGTAGTGCTATCATTATTACTGAAAAGGTCCATGGCACTAACTTCCGTGTGGGTCGAATCAAGGATGAAATTTGTGTAGGGAGCCATAATGTTCGCCGAAAGCTTGATGATGCGGGAATCTATGACGTACCGCTAAGGGACAGTAAACTCATAGATGCTCTCAATGAGTTTGAAGGTGATGTAGTTTTCTATGGTGAAGTCTACGGTGCCGGTGTTCAAGATATGGACTATGGAACCGAACCAACCTATATTCTGTTTGACATTATGGTTAATGGTGAGTTTTTGCCTCCTTGTGATACATATAAGTTTTGTCAGGAGCATAATTTGCCCCATGTACCGGTTCTATACATCGGCCCATATTTTGCAAACTTGATCGAAGAGTTCACTTGCGGTAAAACTCATTTGCAACCATCACAACATTTTGATGGCCGCGAAGGTATTGTAATCAAGCCCACTATTCCACGGTATCACGGCACTCTCGGCAGATGTATTGTAAAGAGTGTGAGTGCCGACTATTATGCACGAAGTGAGAAGAATGAAGACATGTTGTTTGATCCAGGAGAGAAGCATGAAAGTACGAATTAAGCTTCTGACGCCAACTGCTAAGGTTCCAACCCGTAATAAAGGTAATGGCTTTGACATCTATGCTGATGAAGATGCTATTTTATGGGAGAATGATCTGAGGCTTGTCAGTACCGGTGTTTCTTCTTCTTTTAAGAATGGTGTAATTCTTCTTAAAGACCGCTCTAGTATGGCTTTGAATGGAATCGAGGTTCGAGCGGGAGTCATTGATGAAACGTATAGAGGAGAATGGAAAGTGCTTCTTCGAAACAACGGCCCACTATACCGTATTAAAAGAGGAGATCGAATTGCTCAAGCTATTGTGATTCAACAGCCTACTATATTCTTTGATGAAGTAGATGAGCTAAATGTAACAGAACGAGCTTTTGGTGGCTTTGGATCAACAGGTAAGTAATGGACCCAATAAAAATACGCCCCAAGCACGGCCCTGAGTATGGAATTCAATCACGCATCGTTAATTATTTACGTGATCGCGGCTGGCTTGTGGAACGTATGGTTGGTGGGGCTTTTCAATCTGGGATTCCTGATCTCTATGTATTCCATCCAAAATATGGTCCCAGGTGGTTAGAGGTTAAAAATCCTATTAGTTATGTCTTCACAAGAGCACAAAAGATTAAGTTCCCAACTTGGGAAAAGTATGGGTTAGGGATTTGGATTCTGACAAGCGAAGAAGAGTATGACAAGCTGTTTGAACCTCCTAATTGGCGCGAATACTGGAAGCCTCAATGGGATGATGAAATGAATGTCGATAAGATAATGGAAGAATTCGAATGAAAAGCTATGATATCTATGTTCCAATAGTCGCGCATCAAGTTTATAGAATAGAAGCCAACACTAGTGAGGAGGCTATAGAAAATTTTTGCCAAATGGTAGATCAAGAGCCAGAACGAATTGTAATTGAAGTGACAGATTGTGCGTATTCCCCAGACCCAGAGAGAGTAGAGGTTGTAGTATAATGTTAAAATGTGAGTGCTGCCAGTCAACTCCAGGCAACTTGATTACTTGTATCATTTGTGGTGCTAAAGTGTGCAGACATTGCGCAAAAGGGAGCAAATGCTTGGACTGCTACCATACTGAGCTTGACAGCAGTAGAACTTTCGAGTTCAATCTACGTGATTACGTTCGTATCTACCAAAAAGGTTAAAATGAAACTAGTTAAAGGCAGCAACAACAAAGATTGTATGGGTGCCGCGTTCGCAATGGTCACTGATACCTCATTAGAAGAGGTGCAGAAGTTCTGTGGTCATGACGGATCACAAGGATACCATGCCCAGGAAATGACAGACTATGCTTTATCAAAGCGGTATGCCGCAATCACACATTTCGGTAAGGAGTGTTACTCTAACAACGAGGAAGCTTGGGACATAAACCTTAGAGACTATATAACTTGTATTGGTGTAATTGGTCTCAAACGAAAAAATGGCAAGACCCATGCTGTTGCCACGGACGGTAAACTGGTTTATGACCCAAAAGGATGCACTTATACGTTAGATTACATTTTCGAGCATGAAAAAATTTTGGTTTTTTGGCAAGTTGAGAAACTTTGTTCTTGCAAAATGACTTAATTCTGGGTATAATATACTCAGGAGTTAGAAAATGAAGCATATAGTACACCTTAGAAAATCTCAAAAAGGACTTGTTCCAGTTTTCCACCCTCTTTTTAAGGCGCGCGTCCCCAAGGACTCGCTAGAGATTCTAGTAAAAAGATTCCTGGAAGAAGGTGGAGAGGCCAATAAACAGGAAGTAGTTCTAAAGTGTTTACCTCTTTTACGGTATACTGTTGGTAGGTTTTTGCGTAACTGGCCAATTACCAAATCTTTTGTAGATGATATTGTTGGCGAAGGAGCTTTAAGTATTTGCCAAGTCGTTAATAGACTTGAAGAGAAGCATCTTGATCGCCTATCTAGTTACATACTTGGAACTATTCGCAAATCCATCGAACTCCATATAAATGATTTGAAATCTCTAGCTGCTCCAAGGCTAAAGAAAAATTATGAAGAACGTAAAAAGAACGGAAAGCCCATATATTTAGTTCAAACTAGCAATAACACGTCTAATGTTGCTACTTTCAACTTTGACATAGAACTACTTGAAGCTTTTGAAATCTTAGAAAAAATTATTCTAACGCCTGACGAGAAAGAGTATTTTGAGTCTCTACTAAACGGTGGGATGAAAACGGAAAAAGGTAAGAAAAGATTACAGGAGCGTTTCGAAAAATTTTTAAGGAGCCTAGCAGATGATTAAATGCTTGAAAACAGGGTTGTTAGTTTGCACTCTCATTAGTTTGGTTACGGTTACAATTGTAGCTATCTCTATTTTAAGCCAGATTGCGATTGACCACACAACACGGTATCTTGAGTCTTATGAAGGAATAACAAAGGTCGAAACTTTTATTGAGGCCGAGAAGCATGCTGAGAGGCTTCTAAATGTAACTGAAGAAGCTATTAGAAATAAAAATGCCACCGAAAGAGAACTGAAAGCGTTAAAAAAAGTCACGGATGATTTATATAGACGGTTGAATAATAAAGAAAACACAATTGTCGAATACTGTCAGGCAACACAAGACTTGTCACGGTCAAATGAGATTCTTATTCGTAAGTTGAACTACATTAGTTTTCTTGTCCACGTAATTATCGAAAAACTCCCAGAAGAAGATAAAGAAGAAGCCAGAAAACGTTACATGAACATCATGGCAGACGGAGGAAGAACACAGTGATTTATATTGACATGGACGGTGTTCTATGTGACTTAGTCGGGCAGGTTGAAAATTGGCACGGTGTAAAAATATACAATAAGTCCAATTACGGGAAATACCGAATTCAGGAAGCTTGCCAAGAGATTGATGATAACAAGCTATTTGACTATTTCTCTTGTTACTCCTTTTGGGCAAAGATGCCTATTTTACCCTGGGCGCATTATCTAGTGAATGCTGTGGAGCAGATTGACAAAGAAGTGTATATCATGTCTCGCCCATGGCTTGGAGATGGAGATGTTCCGGCAGAAAGCTGCATGCAAGGTAAAATTGCGTGGATCGCCAATTATTTTCCTAGATATCTTGGTAAACTATTGTTCGTAGATAAAAAAGAAGACTTTGCTGAAGGATCAATTTTAATCGACGACAACATGGAAAATTGTAGCAGATTCGCCGCCAAAGGAAAAACAATCTTTATACCTACTCCTTGGGGCGACGTTGATTATGCTTATCGGGATAAAACAGGATTTGAATTGGTGAAAGAGGTGTTAGGATGCCTGAATGTCGTAGAGAGTATGTAACTCTTGCCAAAACTTACAGAGAGCAAGATGTTGGCGGTTGGCTAGTTTCTGAAAAACTTGACGGGTTTCGCGCAATTTGGGATGGCGGAATTTCTCGCGGAAAGAAGATCAGTAACGTACCATATGCCAGTCATGTCAACCCTAGAACGGGCAACCTAAAGCCCCATATTGAATTAAAAGCAACGGGTCTGTGGTCCAGGTACGGCAACCCTATTTTTGCACCAGATTGGTTTCTAAATAAGCTCCCTTGTGTTCCTCTTGATGGTGAATTATGGGCTGGATACGGTAATTTCCAGCTTTGTAGATCAATCTGTAGCAAGCTACAACCTGAAGAAGGTTGGAAAGACATTGAATATGCAATTTTTGACTCCCCGCCCATAGAAAGCTTTCTAGGAAATGGCGTAATTAAAAACGCACACACCAGTGTTACAATTAAGCAAAATAGTCGAATTTATGCAAAGAGGCACAAATGCTCAGACTTTGTTTCTTTGAAACCTAATACAATATTCCAAGACCGCCTTGAAAAATTAAATGAGTGGTTAAATAATGAAGATATTTTTCTGCTCCTACATAAGACTTTACCAAAAGAGGATTATGAGCCAGCCCTAAATAAAGAAATAGAAAATGTTTTATCTAAAGGAGGTGAGGGACTTGTACTTCGTGACCCACAAGCTCTTTGGATTCCAAAACGGCACGCCTCTATTCTGAAACATAAACCATTTTATGACGCCGAAGCTGAAATTGTTGGATATGTTTCAGGGAAGGAAACAGATAAAGGCTCCAAACACCTTGGAAGAATTGGTTCTTTAGTTGTAAATTATAGGGGAACTGAATTTAAATTGTCCGGTATGGCGGATATAGATCGTGTATTTGAGACAAAGGAAATGTATAACCATGCAAAGCGGCACCGAGGAGAACGTATGCCGGGGAATTTTGAAGGCCATTATCTTAAAAAAGGCGAACTGGTGACGTTTCGTTACCGTGAACTGAGTGACGGCGGGACCCCAAAAGAAGCACGTTTTTTGAGGAAGGCATGAGTCGAAGGAAGAGACGTAAGAGAGAGTATGAGAAGCCAACTGGTTTCAAGGACATTAGTTTGAAAGCCCGAACAGAGGGTCAGAGAAGCTTTATAAACAAGATAAAGAGCAACACTGTTACTCTTTGCAGTGGTCCTGCTGGCAGTGGAAAGACGCATATAGCTGTAGCTATGGCCGTTCGAGGATTGAAGAATGGTGAGTTTAGCAAGATTATGCTTACTAGACCGGCGGTCGAAGCAAGCTCGTCTCTTGGATATCTTCCAGGTGGACTAGTTGAAAAGCTTGGCCCTTATCTTGTACCTCTGTTTGATGAACTTTCTTACTTCATTGACAAGAAGTTCATTAACCAATTCATGAATGATGGAACGGTTGAGATTTGCCCAATTGGTTTCTTTCGTGGAAGGACTTTGAAAAATACTTTTCTAGTGGCTGACGAATGCCAGAATGCCACTTTAGAAGAATTGCGAATGGTTCTATCTCGTCTTGGAGAGGGTTCCAAGATGGTTATTGTGGGAGATATTAAGCAAGCCGACATAATGAATAGCGGCCTCAAAGATGTTATGACTCGTATGGAAGATGTTGAAGATTTGGCAGTACAGAGATTAAATTACGGGGATATTGTACGTCATCCATTAGTTGTTAAAATGGAGGAAAGATTTGAGCGCTGAAAATTATAGGGTTTGCCCGTACTGTCCTTATGAAGAGACAGAAGAAATCAAGAAAGCACTAGAGGAAGCAGCCAAGTTAGAAGGAACTAATTATTACATGGCTTTGGCAAGAATAGACGAACTAAAGAGTGAACAGCTAGGATACACGTTGGAAGAGTATTATGAGTTAGGTGTGCTTGGCGACGGCGTCTTTATGTTAGATTATTGGTGTAAATGCTCAAAGTGTGGATATAAGTTTGAAAAAATGTTGCCGTAGGCCGCTGTTGTCTAACGGTAAGACACTGCTCTTGTAAAGCAGTATATCTCGGTTCAAATCCGAGCAGCGGCTCTTTGGAGAATAATTATGTATCTTAAAGACCTAAGAGACAAAGTAGACAAACTAATTGAAGAACACGGCAACCTTCCAGTAATGAAGTACTACGGTGGTGGTCATGTGGATGTTTATAACATCTTTGCACAAGAGAACGTAATTGTTTTAGAATCAAGAGAAATAGGTGGTTACCGCACTGTTAGAAAAGCCGCCATAGTTTAGGGCCTGTAGCTTGAACTACAAACTTACACGACTTTTCCATAACCGCCTAGTATTGACCCACCCTACTATCCCATATCCTCTATTTGGTGCCAGAAATGAGAAAACTAAATGCCGCACTTGTTGATGTTTTTATGTCCGCAAAAGCGTGCGTTATAAAGGATAACGACCTACATAGGCGGGTTGAAGAACTTGAACTTGCTATTCAGCTTGCTAACGAAAGAATTCGTTCTTTGGAAATCGAGCTAGAATACACCCTATTGGAGACCCGTCAAAATGGCATGTAGAAAATGTGGAACTGATTTTCATTATTGTTCTAATTGTGGGTATGACTATGATCTCCACCCGTTGAGTGAAGGATACTGCTCATGGGATTGCTATGCCGATGATTGGCAAGAGCATGAAAACTATGAACTTCAATGTATATATGAACTAAAAGAGCATGTTAATCGGCTCAGTAACAAATGTCAGAAACTAAGAACTAAAATAGAGAAAGCAAAACTAGAATTAAAGGTGGACTAGTAGAAATTTGAAGGTATGTCTCATAAGTCATATAAAACACAGCTAAAGCCGAATAGAAAGCAAATTGCTTCTTTCAAGCAACATGCTGGCTGCACTCGTTTTATATGGAATTGGGCTCTGGAGAAGATTTCAAAAAGAGAGTTCAAACCAAATGCTTTCTGGTTGAATAAGAGACTTACTGAACATAAGCAAGAAAATGACTTCTTATATGGAGTCAGTAACACGGCTTTAGTTTATAGCTTGCGCCATCTTTCACAGGCTTATTCAAGATTTTTCAAGAAGATGAGTAAGCACCCTAAGTTCAAGTCGAAACATGGAAAGATTTCATTTACTCTTCAGGGCTACTTTACTGTTGAAGCCGGAAAAATAAAGCTCCCTAAAATTGGTTGGGTTAGGCTCAAAGAAAGGAACTACTTACCATTAGGTAGACATACCACTTCAACAAGCGCAACCATCAGTGAGCGTGCTGGAAAGTGGTTTGTTTCTCTTCAAGTTGAAGAAGAAACTCAGCTTAATGAAGAGAAAAATGGAGTTATAGGAATAGACTTAGGAGTTAGAAATTTAGCAGCCTGTTCTGACGGAACAGTCTTTGCTAATCCAAAAGCCTTATTTCGATTTCAAAAGAAACTAAAGCATATTCAGAGAAAGCTAAGTCGAAGAGTAAAAGGAAGCAACAGATATAACAAGCTCAAGGTGAAACTTGCTCGTTTGTGGTTGAAAATTAGCAACATTCGAAGTGATGCAACCCATAAAGCTACTAGTGAGATTGTGAGAACCAAGCAACCTTCAGTAGTAGTTTTAGAAGACTTAGCAGTTAGCTCGATGAAAAAGTTTTCAAGCCACATTCTTGATGCAAACATGCGAGAATTTCGCAGGCAAGTAGAATATAAATCAGCTTGGGCGGGCGTTGAAGTTCAGATAGTAGATCGCTATTTTCCTTCAACTAAGTTATGTTCAAATTGTGGTAGCTTGAAAAATATGAAGCTATCAGATAGAGTTTATAAATGTAGTTGTGGGTTGCAAATTGATCGTGACCTTAACGCAGCTATCAATCTAAAACATACCGCTGAGTTGGCGGAAATTAACGCTCGTGGAGTTGGTAAAGTTACAGGCAACTTGCCAGTGGCCGACAGTGAAACGAGAACTAACATAAGGAGTTAGAGACTTGGACGAATACCCTGTACTATTAAAAAAAGACGCAATGAAAGCCATACAAGAGATTAAAGAACCAAATGAATCTCTTGGAAGTGTTGCCCAAAGGGCTTTTCAACTGCTATATTATTTTACTAAGCAACAAGACGCTGGTTTCACTGAAGTGTTTCTTCGTAACCCAGAAACCAATACAGTTAGGAAGATGATGGTAAAGCATGAGAACAATTAAATACCTGTCTCCTACTAGTTTGAATACGTATGAGACTGACCCTCATGCCTTCTTCTATAATTACTTGGCAGATACTCGTCTTCCTAGGGAACCACAAACACCAGCAATGGCGGTTGGTTCTTCCTTTGATGCCTTTGTTAAACATGAGTTATATAAAGCTATTTTTGGGAAAGTTGATGACCAGTTCGAGTTTGACACTTTGTTTGAGTCCCAAGTTGAAAAGCATAACAGGGATGAAGTAAAAGAGATCGGACAGTACTTATTTGATGGCTACAAAAAAGTAGGCGCGTATGATGAACTTTTAGAGGATATTCTTAAAGGAGAGTCAGCGCGTTTTGAGTTTTTGGTTAAACGGGAAGTTGAAGGAGTCAATCTCTTAGGAAAACCAGACTGCTTATACACAAGGCATGATGGAAAGCGAGTTTTGTTAGACTGGAAGGTGAATGGCTACTTTTCTAAGTACACAACAAGCCCCGCCAAAAACTACAAGAAGGTATGGGATACATGGAACGAGGAAACGGCCAAGCCTTCTCGAAACAATGGAAAAGCCCACAAGAATTACAGCCCAAAATTGATCGGTGATTACGAGATTGGTGCCACGCCGTTTGAAGAAGGCGGAAAGCAGTGGGCCGACCAGTTATGTATATACGCGTGGGTACTAAAGGAACCAGTTGGAACAGATGTCATTGTCGCAGTTGATCAGCTTGCTTGTAAGCCAAGTTCTCCGCGTCCTCTTGTCAGAGTCGCCCAACATAGAGGCCAGCTTTCGAAGTTGTATCAGAACACACTTCTCCATCGACTACAGACTGCTTGGAATAACATCCAAAACGGCCATATATTCATGGACATGTCGAAAGAAGAAAATGATCAAGAGCTTGAAAATTTGAACAAAGCTGCCACTTTAATGGACAATAATGAGTTATTTAAAGCGTTGAAATTCTAATGGGACGTAAAAGAAAAGTATTAAAAGGTGACCCACTACATGTTGTGAGTTTTAGCGGTGGAAAAGATTCGACCGCTATGCTACTAATGATGATCGAAAAAGGTATGCACATCGACGAAATTGTTTTTTGTGATACCGGCATGGAACACCCTGAAGCTATTGAACATATAAAACAGGTATCAAAAGATATCGGCCGGGAGATAAAAACTCTTCGTGATGAGCATGACTATGATTACTACTGCACCAAAGTAAAATGTGCAGATGGCACTCTTGGCTACGGGCACCCAACACTTCGTTCCAGGTGGTGTACCGGTCATTTAAAAATATCTGTAACTGAGGGCTACTTTGATGCTAAAAATAGACCGTTAGTAGTTTATTTAGGTATAGCTGCTGATGAAGCCCATAGAACAGAGCATAACCAGAGCAGCAAAGGTGAGCGAAGATTCCCTCTTGTGGAGTGGGGAGTAACAGAAAAAGAAGCTCTTGAATACTGTTATGCTAGAGGGTACGACTGGGGCGGCCTTTATAAAGGCTTAACAAGAGTATCCTGCTGGTGTTGCCCTTTTATGAGCCTGAAAGATATACGCTTTATCTACAATGAAAGACCCCAGATTTGGGAAAAGATTAAAGACTTAGACTCTAGAACCAAGAATGATTTTAAAGAAACATATTCAATCGAGGAACTAGAAAAAATAAGCAGTGGCGACTTTTTTAAACCCATGCAAGCTTGCAGATTTTTAAAAGTAACAGACACTCGTTTTAGGGCTTACATAGATTTTTTCAACATCGAGCCCAAAAAGATCGGAAAGACTAATATTAAATGGTACCATATTGACGATCTTGAAAAAATTAAAACTGGCTTGAAAGAAATATTAGACTTTTCTGAAGCGCGAGAGTACCTTAATAAAACAGAGTACGCTATAAATTACGCAGTAAAAAAGGGACAACTTGAAAAGAAATACCATCCTGGAGTAGGCCTTTATTTTTTGAAAAAAGATTTAGATGCCTACAGAGAAAAGCGAGCTAGCGAATTAACTAGTAAGGAAGCATGTGAGTTTGTTGGCCTTGAATGGGATTACTTCAAAGAGCTTATACATAGAAAAAGAGTCAAGTTCTATAAAAGGAAACAAGAACGTTTGTATTTTAAGGAAGATGACTTAGTCCAATTTAAGTATGAGATGGAAAACAGGCTCAACACCAAACAAGCATGTGAATTTTTACAAATATCTTATAAGATGGTGAAAGACCTACTGAAAGAAGGAAAACTGAAGAGATACAAAGAAAAAGGAAGACATCCTTATTTCTTAATAGATGAATTAAAAAAATTCAAAGAGGAATTGAACAATGACACTAAGAGAAGCAATAGCTCAAGCTGATTTAACACCTGAGATACTCGTTAAATCATTCAAAAATATTGTAAAAATCATTGAGATTGAAGAAAAACCAGCTATGACATTTCAGGTAACTTATGAAGGAGATAAATATTCTGCTTCACTTGATCTAAGCATGGTTAAATTGAGTTCTTACCATGTGGTAGAACATGTCTGGGAGAAAATGCGTGAGACAAATTTCACTTCAGAATTTTTGATGGATGTTGTTGAGAAGCTTGTTTCCTATCTGGAAGAAAACGATGTCCCTATGTATAAAATCCCGATTCCGTTGGGGCTTAAACCTATTAAACTCGGGTGCGTACCGTCTTTAGATTTGCGTGTATACGAAACAGAGGAAAAATAATGCCAGTTTTTGAATATGAATGTAAGTGCGGCCACTTAACAACAGAGATCACAAAAGAGCCCAAGAAAACAGTTAAGTGTGAAAAGTGTGGTGGAAGAGCTAAGAAGATTATCTCAGTGCCAGTTGTTCAAATGCGATTCTATTCTCCAGCACATCCGAGATTCATGAGGGGTCAGCGGAAATGGTAGAAGTAAAAAGCAATTGATCTTGGAGCAAAATATGGACGTACACCTAATAGACCCCTTTATAGAGATAGTTCAGTGGCCCACCCAGTGTGAAAGTATAATTGAGAGGGCCGCTAGAACTTGTTATCGCAGTGAACCAATAGGTAGCACAGAAAAATTTCTCAAGACGCTAATCTCTAAAGGACACGAAAGTGTCCTTGAGCATTGTGTGGCTAGTGTTTTGATTACTTGTGACCGGTCTTGTAGCCATCAGTTGGTTCGGCACCGACTAGGAGCCTACAGCCAAGAGTCTCAGCGATATGTGAACTACGGTAAAAAGAGTATCCAGTTTATTGCGCCGCCCGGTATTAACCCGGGTGAGTACAATGAAACAAGTTCAAATAAGTTTATTAAGGCTCTTATAAATGCAAACAATAGCTATAATGAACTTCTTGATGCTGGCTGGAAGCCTGAAGATGCTCGTCAAGTGTTACCTAATTGCACAGCAACTAGAATCTTCACGACTTTCAACTTCCGACAATGGCGTCACGTGTTTCAAGAGCGGGCTTTGAATTCACACGCTCAAAAACAAATTCGTGATATAACGTCCTGCATTCTTCGTAAGTTTACAGAACACACTTTTATTTTTGATGATCTAGTGGAGCAACTATGATATATACTGAGAGGGAAGTTTCTATTCTAAATGACAAGGGCGAAGTGATCTTTGAGAAAAAGATTCTGGCTCCTCCGAAATGGTCAGATACGGCTGTTAGTATCGTGGCAAGCAAATATCTTGCAGAAGGTGAGACCAGTATTGAGCAAATGCTTGACCGAGTTGTCAATGCTGTTGCTGATAAGGGTGAAGAGCTTGGCTACTTCGATACTAATCCATATTTTGAACATGCTGATGATTTTCGGTATGAGCTAAAAGCAATTCTATATTATCAAAATGCTTCATTCAATAGTCCGGTTTGGTTTAACGTTGGTCTACGTGATAACTGTATTGCAAGTGCTTGCTTCATAACCAATATTGAAGATGACATGCAATCCATCATGGATTTCGCCAATCTTGAAGCTAAAATATTCCAAATGGGCGGTGGATTAGGTGGAAGTTTATCTAAGCTTCGATCTAAGACTGCTAAGCTTTCAGGTGGCGGCACTCCTAGTGGACCTGTTAGCTTTATGGAGGTCTATGACAGCGTTGCTGGTATCGTCAAGTCTGGTGGCAAAACCCGTAGAGCAGCTTTGATGCTTGAACTGAGCGTTCGGCATCCTGATATTTTGGACTTTATTAACTGTAAAAAGACTGAAGAAGAAAAAGCCAGAGCTATTACCGCTTCTGGTTTGGATGTTGATGGCTCTGTTAAATTCCAGAACGCTAACATTTCAGTACAACTTGATGATGATTTTCTTAAACAGTTGAAGTGTGGCAGCGAGTATGCTCTAGAAAACGGCAATTCACTTCAGGCAAAAGAAGTATTTGATGAAATCTGTAAGTGCGCATGGAATTGCGGTGACCCAGGGGTTCAGTTCATTGATGTAATTAACAAACACAACACTTGTAAAAACTCTGGGAAGATTACAAGTTCTAACCCTTGTGGTGAGTTTGTCTTTCTTGATAACTCTGCTTGCAACCTAGCATCGATCAATCTTTTGAAGCATGCTGATGAAAATGGTCAAATTTCTGAAGTGTACCTGAAGAAAACTATCCAGGTAATGATTACTGCTCAAGATATTCTGGTCGATCTTGCTAGTTATCCGAGTGAAGAGATTGATAGAAACAGTAGGCGGTTTCGACCTCTTGGTTTGGGTTATTCAAATCTTGGAGCTTGTTTAATCCGTGCTGGATTACGGTATGGTGGCCCTGGCGCAGTTGAGTATACCCGTAAAGTTACTAAGATGCTCCAAAAGCACGCGGTTGCAACTAGTCAAACATTAGCTAAGATGCTTGGCCCGTTTGAAGCATATGAAGAAAATAAGGGCGCCTTGAATGATGTTCTTGATAAGCAGATTGATAACTTTAATCGGTCGCCAGTTCGTAATGCTCAGTTTACGCTTCTTGCGCCAACCGGCACGATCAGCTTTATGATGGATTGTGACACGTTTGGTATTGAGCCCGAATTTAGCTTAGTTAAGTATAAACAGCTTATTGACGGGGGCGTTATTAAGACGCTGAACAAAGAGGCTGAAGCTTATCTGAAGCGTCGTGGATATGAAGAAGCTATTGAAACGCTGAAGCAAACAGGCAAACTAGAGGCTCCTGAAGAAGTTAAAAAAGTTCTTGCTACTGCTATGGATGGTTTAACGTGGGAGGACCATCTGTGCATGATGGCGGCAGCACAGCAATATCTTAGTGGGGCCATTTCCAAGACAGTAAACCTGCCTAAGAATGCAACTCCTGAAGATGTTGGTAAAGCGATTCTTAAAGCTAGAGAATTAGGGTTAAAATCCATCACAATTTATCGAGATGGGTCAAAAGGTAATCAACCTCTTGTCACTAGTCTCAGTCCACAAGAAACCAGCCGTGTTAAAATGCCTGAAACACGGAAGGCTATAACTCATAAATTTAAGATTGGCGGGCACGAAGGATATTTAACTGTGGGTCTGTATGACGATGGTATGCCAGGAGAATTATTCATAAGTATGAGCAAGGAAGGTTCCACACTATCTGGACTTCTTAGTGCCTTTTCGATTAGTGTAAGCTTGGGGCTTCAATGTGGTGTGCCTTTACGAACTTATATTGACAAATTCTCAATGTATTCTTTTGAGCCAAGTGGAATGACGTCTCACAAGGATATCCGTTTTGCAAAGTCAATTGTTGACTATATTTTTAGGTGGTTGGAAAAAGAGTTTCTACATAAGGATGACAAGGAAGTAGAGACTGGTGAGATTTGTCAAGAGTGTGGTAGTCTAATGATCCGACTAGGCGCTTGTAGTTTCTGTAAAAATTGCGGAACTTCTGGTGGATGCAGCTAATTTAGGGGGTTGACAAATTAAGAATTCAGAGTATAATAGTAGTATGATCACAATAAAATTTTCATCGACTTTCCGCGCCTCCCTGCTTAAACGTGTAGAGAGGCATCAAGAACTAATCGCCACCACCCTAGAAGAGGGGGTAGGCCACATATATGATTCGATCATGGAGTCTGTCAGATATTACCATGAGAACCATAAAACGTGGAAATTTTGGTTTATCCGGGCCCTGGATTCTTTACAACCTCCAGTTCTGAGAAACAAGAATGATTTAAAATATTGGTACGAAGGTGAGGTATTCACCAAGGAGGATATTCAATCTTGGCTACGTGGCGACAAGGTTGATTTCCGTTATTTTAACTATGAATCTCTTTGGTCTTTGGTTAAAAAGTGGCAAGCTGAATACAGATATGTTAAAACTCAAAAGCAGTATAAGTATGCCCTGATGCTTTTGAAGTATTCTTCTTCGTTTGAAACTATAACTGTTCCTTTAGACTTTTTACTTTGGTTTGAAAAATGATTGTTCAAGAAGCGTTGAACCGGCTTAATATACTCCCATCTGATTCTTGTGTAGAGGTTTCGGATTTCGTTGGAGCTAAAAATTATCCTTGTTGTGTGAGGCGAGAAAACGGTAAAGTTATAGTTGATATTGTAACACCGACTATGGCGGCATTGGAGCAGCCAAATCTTATACCTCTATCAGCGGTAGAGTTACGACAAAAACTAGAGACTGCGAACTCGCCTGAAAAAGAAATAGTGTTTTCAAATTACAGCGGCCAAGTCTTTGATGCAACATGTGTTCGGCTTGAAAACGATTCAGCCTGTTTTGATATTGACGGTGTTGCATGATTGTTAACGCTGATTGTCTAAAAGCACTACCGGAACTAGGTGAAGTTGATCTAATTTTTGCAGACCCACCATTCAATATAAATTACAAATACGATAAGTATATTGACTACAATGACAATTATATTGAATGGTGTGAGGAATGGATGCAAGCATGTTATAATTGTTTAAAACCCGGCGGAACGTTTTGGCTTGCAATCGGTGATGATTTTGTATCAGAGCTTGATATTACAGCTAAAACTGTTGGTTTTAATCGTCGCAACTGGGTTATATGGCACTATGCTTTCGGTGTTTATTGTAAGCAGAAATTTGGGCGGTGCCACACTCACCTGTTATATTACGTTAAAGGCAAAAAAGCCAACACTTTTACACCTCCTTTTATCGAATCTGTTAGGCAAAAAATTGGTGATAAGCGTGCAAACGGCGGAAAGATTCCTGGGGACGTCTGGAAGTTTTCAAGAGTATGTGGAACATTTAAGGAACGAGTGAACCATCCTTGTCAAATGCCATTGAGTATTCTTGAAAGGATCATTCAGACAAGCAGTAAGTCGGGAGATTTAGTAGTTGATCCCTTTGCAGGAAGTGGTACAACATTAGTTGCCGCTAAGAAACTGGGCAGGAAGTTTCTTGGAATCGAACTTAGTGAAAACTATTGTGAAATAATCAAGGAAAGACTGGATGAAGTCGAAGTACCAAAATCTCAACTCTAAGCGACGTAGAAAAATTAGAACACTGGTGTGTCGCAGAGATAATTATAAATGTGCATACTGTGGAATAGACCTGCTTTCTTCACCTCTTCTTTTCCACTTCCGCTCAGTTGACCATCTTAAAGCGATAGGTAATGGCGGCGATTCTCTTGATATTGATAACATGGTTTGCTGCTGCCATATTTGCAATAATATGAAAAGCGATTATGTCGCGAAAAATATTAAAGATGCCAGGGAGTATATTGAAAGTAAAAGAATTGAATTCGAAGCACTTTACATTGCAGAACGTCGTCGATTTCGTCAGTCTTGGTTTAAGAAAATTCTAGGTTGGTTGTGGTAATGAGATTTGCAGAAGGACGTTTACCGCTTGGAGAAATTGTGACCGATACCACAAATAGACCTCTTTCAACAAAGTTTACGCTTGTGGAAAATTTCTTTTCAATAGGTCATGTTGATTTGTGTGACAAGTTTCTTGCTAAAGAACTGAAAAGTTTTTATCAGAAGCTTGAATACCCTTCTCATTATTACACACTTCTAAAGCCAGGTGCTGATCCCAAGGCTCTTAGAAGTAAAGTAGCCAAAGGTGATGTTAAGCTAAAGTTACTTTGTGACCTATTACCACAAGCTCTGTGGGCTAAGAAGCACTTAATCTGGTTTGAATCGGACGATGAACACGCAAACTTCCGAGTTCGAAGTTCAACCGTTGCCAATGACACTATGGCCATTGTTCAAGGAGTAATGAGATGTTCGGAATAGGACCAATGGAAATGCTGATAATTGGCGGAATAGCAGTGCTGTTATTTGGAAAAAAGCTACCGGACGTTGCGAAGAATATAGGAAAGACTTGGAAAGAATTTCAGGAAGCCATAAACAATGATTAGAATTGGAATTGTTGGAACAGGGTATGTTGGTTTGGTTACTGGTGCTTGCTTGAGTAAGTGGCATAAGGTGACCTGTTTAGATACGGACAGGAATAAAATAGAGCTACTTCAAAAAGGGAAGGCTCCTTTTTACGAAGAGGGGTTAGAAGGAATTATTAAAGATGGGCTAGAGAGTGGCCAACTTTCGTTTACACGTTTCTTTCATGATATGTTTGATGCCTCAGACATTATCTTTCTGTGCCTGGGGACCCCGTCAAGTAGAGGACTACCGTGTAGTTTAAAAACCATCAACAAAGTTTGTGCTCAATTAAAAGTTCAACCTGGGGCGGATAAACTTATAGTAGTGAAAAGCACAGTTCCACCTGGAACAAATGATGAAATCGTGAAAAGTATCAATGAATGTGAGGCGAATTATTACTGTGCCAGTAATCCAGAATTCTTACGAGAAGGTCAAGCTGTTAGAGATTTTCTTGAACCAGAACGAATTGTGCTAGGAGTAAGAGACAAGCATAGCTTGGACCTTTTACTTAAAGTTTATGCGCCGATTGACGCAGATATTTTTCCAATGGATACTAGTAGCGCAGAGCTTTCCAAGTATGCTTGTAATGCTGCTCTAGCTGCAAAAATTTCATTTATCAACGAGATTTCAAATCTGTGCGAAGTCACCGGCGCCAATATTTTATCAGTACGCGACGTGATGGCAACTGACTCACGTATTGGATCAAGTTTTTATGAACAAGGCCCTGGCTACGGTGGGTCTTGTTTTCCTAAAGATGTGAAAGCACTTGTGGCCACAGCGGACAAATTAGGAGAAAATTTACCGCTTATAAAAGGCATCGTTGAGACGAATAACGCCCAACCTTTGCGAGTTATTAAGAAGATCGAAAAGAACGTTCCGCTGGATACAAACCTCACTGTAGCTATCTGGGGAGCCGCTTTTAAAGATGGGACGGACGATACACGCTGTTCTGTGGTTATCCCAATAATAAAGAAACTGCTGCGTAGTGGGGTAAAGATTCGCGTTCACGACCCTAAGGCAATCGATAATTTAAAGAAAGAGCTTCCCCCGTCCAATCTTATTTCTTTTTATAAAACTAACCCGATTGAAATGACAAAAAAAGCAGACGTGCTTATTGTTGCGACTCCATGGGAAGAGTATAGTCTACTTCCGGTATCGAGTATCGGCGCGTATATTGTGGTAGATTGCAGGGGCTCACTTGACGCTGAAGAGGTTATAGATAGCGGGAAAATTTATGAAACTTTCGGCCGTATCATATGTGAATAAAATCAATGGTTGAAGCATTAGATTACTTAAAATTTGAACGCCCCTCTAATCTTACTGATGGGAAAAATATAACCCGACAATATTACTTTGATGGGCATGGCTCAGTTATATTTGAGAAGAATGCCGTCACAGTTATATTCGGCTCCAGTGGATTCGATAAAATAGCCACGTCTTTTCAGGATTCTGTGATAAATAATGGAAGAGTGCGAATCAATAACACTGATTTCGGCAAATTTAAGTACCTTGCTTATTGCCAGACGTCTGAAAAAATCCAATTTACACTGATAAAAAATGACACTTGACAAAGCATGTGTCAGAGAGTATAATAGAAGTATAACAAAGGAATTCACCTCCAGTCGCCTAATGGTTAGAAGGCCCGTCTCTTATAAGGATGTGATGGTGGTTCGATTCCACCCTGGAGGACTTAATTAAAGGTCAACACAATGAAAATTTCTGAATTTATTGAACGACTAGAAGAAATTAAACAGGACTTTGGTGATCTACAGGTTGGAGTGTTTATTAACACAGAAAACCATGAGATTGACTATATTTGTAACCCAACTATTCACGATGATATGTTGACCATATATGATTTTTATGACACAGGATTCTAATGCCTATCCCAAAACCAAAAAAGAATGAAAAACGGTCAGACTATATTAGTAGGGCCGTTGAATTTTTAACTAAAGAAAATTATTCCCAGAAACAAGCACTAGCTGTTGCTTACGATATTTGGATGAAAGAAAACGAGAACTAACAAGGAGTTAGGAACTTGAAAGCAACTCTTCTTAGAGAAAAATTGACTGAACTTATTGCCACTTACGGTGATGTTGAATTGAAAGTAAATGTGCCGTGTGGAGAGTGGCTTGAAGAGCACGACATAAGGTATATTCATGTTCCGACTGTTCGAGACTTTGAAAAAGAAGACAAAGGATACATCTACTTTGACTGAATATAATGTTTACTGTGACGCTGCTGGTTTTTATGTGGCCGATTTCTTTGGGGATGGAATGCCACCTTGGCCTCTTGACCAAATCAAGGAACATGCTAACTACATCGGCACCAAGTACGAAGTAGGAACTAAACGAGGACTCGTTTGGTATTGGGAACTTGCTGACGGCGACATGGTCTTCGATGAAGATACGCCGGAGAGCTTGCGAACATTTACTTTGGTCCATGATGAAAGCCTAAGAGCTTTCCGGGAGAATAGAGTCTGTAGGATTCCTAGAAAGGTACGAATGCGGTGAAAGAGTACATCCAGAAACTATTTGACGCTCTTTCGGATGCCGATGATGTCTATAACCAGATTCCTTTCACCAGTGATGAATCTTGTGACCCGCAAACAGGAAAAAAGTCTAAACGAGTTTTGTAATGACACTAAAAGAGCTAAAGAAAATAATTGACAAAGCATATGCTCGTCATGGAGATATGGAAATCTTTGTGTCTTCAGACGGACCTTGTAAGTCGGTGAAAGAAGTTAACAGCGGTTTCTTTGAGGATAATTATCATTGTTATTGTGGTTATCTTTTGGAGTTTAGACTAAATGACACTATTTGAACTAAAAGAGCGAATTGAAGACGCGATTGAAGAGTATGGGCCGCACCCACTTGTTACTTTGGCGCCAGCGGAATACCATTCTTATATTCCTATTAGGTCTGTTGATTTTGATCTGTGCGTGAACTGTGAAACGGATGAAGAAGAAATCGACCTGGAGTTCCGCACATGATTACGGTAAATAGAGTAATACAAGGTGATTGTCTGGAGGTAATGAAAAGTATACCCGACAATAGTGTTGACTTTATATGTATTGACCCCCCTTATGGCATGACAGCCGCGAAGTGGGATTCAATTGTTCCTTTTAATCTATTGTGGGATGAGTTTAATAGGTTAGGAAAACAAGGATATATAGCTGCAATTTTTGGGTGCCAACCATTTACAACAAAAGTCATATCATCCAATATACGTAATTTCAAATATTGCTGGTATTGGAATAAAAACCAGGGAACTAATTTTTTCCACGCCAAAAGAATGCCTATTAGAAAAGTTGAGGAGATATCAATTTTTGGAGGAAAAAAATACACACCTCAATTAACGGATGGTCACGTTCCAACTAACTCAGCTAGAGGGTGTAGCAATGGAAAAGCATACCACGGAACAAATACGAGAGATTATAAAGGCGGTAAAACCACACGATACCCAAGTAATATATTAAAATTTAAGTGTGTAAACAATTATAGTAGGGTGCATAGCGCTGAAAAGCCCATAGAACTTTTGGAGTACCTTATTAAGACATATACAGAAGAAAATGAGATTGTTTTAGACTGTTTTGCCGGTTCCGGCTCAACTTTAGTTGCAGCAAAAAATCTTAAACGTAAATTTATTGGTATTGAAAAAGAGCATCAGTACGTAGATATAACTAAAAAACGGCTGGAATGATGGGGGCCTTTGACTATTGTAAGGATGACTACGCATGACTACGGTTATTTTTCTTGGTATTGTTTGAAATCGACCAGATAACTTTAATTTGGTGCGCCCATGAAACTACACAAACTAATGTCAATTCTTGGTGATTACTACTACATAAATGGGGACGTCGATGTTTTTGTCGAGAACGACCCCGATTTTAAGGAGGAGTTTGAGATAGATGAAGAAGATGGATCAATTACGTTCAGAACCCTGTGATATTTGCGGAAGTACAGAATACTCTGAGATATTGCTAGAATGCCCAACATGCGGACGATGGGGCTGTGAAAACTGCATTCCTGGTAGATACCGTGAATGCTTTGAGTGTGAAGAGGCAGAGGAATGAAGAAACCAAACTGCAAGTGTGTGATATGCGGTGAGGCTATTTACAGAAGTCCTGCCGAACTTAAAAATATTAAAGATGGTGCAACCTGCAGTCTAAAATGTCGTGGAATTAAACTTAAAAACCGCAAGGAGAAAAGAGAACGACCTAACGTATCATGTGAAGTTTGTGGTGAGAAGTTTTATTTGGCACCTTGGCGTCTGAAAAAGTTGAAATCGCCACCAGTTTGTAGTAAAGGTTGTGAGAATGTAAGAAGGCACAATTCAAATATTAGACAGCCTCTAACAAAAGAACATAAAAGAAAAGTGGCAGAAAGTGTTGCGCGTTCTCAAAGTGGTCTACATTCAAAGCTTAAAGGAACTTTAGGTGAGTTGAGAGTTGCAGAACTTCTTACAGCAAAGGGTTATGCAGTATTCAAAGAGATTGGTGATTTTTCGTCAACAGATTTAATAATTGAAACAAGTGATAAACTTGTACGAATACAGTGTAAAAGTGCGCATCCAAAGAATGGAACTATTGGCCTTATTCTAACACACTCAACAAGAAAGAATGGCGAGAGTGTCCGAACTAGATATAGTCAGGATGAATTTGACTACTTTGCTCTTATAAACCTAGAAAATTTAGATGTTTATATGGTCCCAGTTGAACACACATTAAATATGCAAAGCTATTTGACATTAAGACTCAAAAAGCCGAAGAGCGGCGCCAAAAATTTAGTATGGGCGTCGAAATACCATATTGACAAAAGTTTTTAACACTCCGGGATAGCCAAATAGGTAAGGCACGAAACTGTTAATTTCGCTATTGGAGGTTCGAGTCCTCCTCCCGGAGCTTTTAGGAGATACTAATGTACACTTGGAAAAATGGTGGGGGTTTAGTCAGTAATAATGCAACAGTAGAGAATACTGTTTTTGTTCAAAGAGGCTCTTATATAACTGGTAACGCCGTTGTTAAAGGTGACTCTGTAGTGACTGAAAACTCTTATGTAAAAGACTCATCTAAAGTTGTAGACTCAATGGTCTGTCATTCTACTGTGAAAGGTAAGGCTCAGGTTGTTGGTTCGATACTTCGTGAGGATGCTGTTATCGACGAGATAGCAAGCATTCTAAATAGCGAGATTGTTGGAACTAATGTAAAAAGATTTAGTAAAGTTGTGAGTAGTGTTCTCAAGGGAGGCTGGTGTCAAGGTGACGTATATAATAGCGAACTTGAGAATTGTAAAGTTCTTGGTAAGATAGTAAAAAATAAGGATGCTTAAAATGAAAGCTTGGATTGGTTTGATTGTTTTGTTGAGTTTTATGGCTCTTGGTGTTTGGCTTGGTGTTTTTGTCATGCTTGCGCCTGGTCTTTCTGAAATTATTCAACAATGCCAAACAAAAGTGGATGCAACGCCTTTGGCCTGGGCCATTGTTAAGGTGCTATTAGCTTGGCCAGCATGTACGTATTGCGTCGCTATTGGTGTTGGCTTTAATAAGGAGATAATGAAATCGTAAAATTTTTGTTGGTTGTTTTCATGCTATCCATGCTCTTTTATGTTATTAGAAATGAGTCCCGGTAGCTCAGTTGGCTAGAGCAACGGACTTTTAATCCGTAGGTTGCGGGTTCAAGTCCCGCTCGGGACATTTGGAGTTAAAATGAGAGCTATTATTTTCTTCACCCTGTTTTACCTAACTACTACATTCTTTGGTTTCTTCTTTGCCTATGGTATAGTTGAAATAAATAAGCTTTCACCCTATCCAGTTAGTATCTTTCTTATTCTTCTTTTTCTAACTACACTTAGTGGACTTATTTATGCAAATAAATAGAGAATACGAAGCTGTTGAGCATCTTTTATCCCAGGCTCTTTATGTAATGCGATATAGTGAAGAGAATGAACTAAGATGTTTATTGGTTCAAGCAAGAGCGAAAGCACGACAACTATATAGTGAACGAAGGTTAAGTCATGCGCTGCCCAATCTGTAATAACGAATGTCACTTTACTACGTGGACATTTGTTGCTGCAACACAATATACTATAAGCTGCCCCAATTGCTACTATAGTTTGAAGTCCGATACTGAAGAAAAGGTTATGCAGACACACCGATGTTTGCGAAAAACAAAGCATCTAGTAGATCGATTTATTGGTCTTGCTGAAACTTTGTCTCCAAGCAAACTTCGGCTAATCGCAGAGTGGTTTGACTATTATGACAGCCAACAAAAGAATACCAATGACGAAGTTCAACAGGAGCTACGTGACTGGTCCGAATCTATCGAAGATATGAGAAAACTATGCTGATTGAACAGAGAAGATTAGGAAATTAGCGGAAGATAACTACGTACATTTTCAAGAGCTTGAGAGCATGCAAAAACGATTAGAGGAACTTGTAGATGTCCGCTGAACTTTACAATCGCTTGCTTAATAATAAC
>Ga0180431_10001257_pt1 | contig 35690 bp, 36 predicted proteins | sample SS_ome_11_FD_132459 | JGI IMG/M metagenome (GOLD analysis project Ga0180431, IMG submission 132459) | Hypersaline lake sediment archaeal communities from the Salton Sea, California, USA - SS_1_MS_1 metaG | ecosystem: Environmental > Aquatic > Non-marine Saline and Alkaline > Hypersaline >... | reverse complement strand
GTTACCGTTGGCGTAGGCGTCGGTGACGGCGTAGCTGTCAGCGTAGCAGTTGGCGTCGGTGACACGGTGGCGGTCGCTGTCAATGTCGGTGTAGGCGTCGGTGACGGTGTAGCTGTCAGCGTAACGGTAGGCGTCGGCGACGGCGTGGCGGTCAGCGTAGCGGTAGGCGTCGGCGATGGTGTGGCTGTCAGCGTGGGCGACGGTGTAGCAGTCGCAGTTGGCGTGGGCGACGGCGTAGCCGTTAACGTCGGCGTAGGTGTCGGCGTGGCAGTTAACGTCGGCGTAGGTGTCGGCGTGGGCCACCAGATCGAGCCCCCGCCACCACCACCGCCACCACCACCACCGCCTACACCGCAATCCGGACCCAGTCCCAGAATTATGCATTCTGTAGCAGTAACATCTCGCAGGTTTATAATACCATCCTGATTAGCATCAGCACCAACTGTGGCAGGTATTAAACCAAGGATGATCATCTCTATCGTCGTCACATCTCGCATTGTGACCTGACCATCCTCATTTGCATCTCCAGGTGTTCCCGAATATGGCGCGGATACAGGTTGTGGCTCTAAGTTGGAAGTCGCCGTCAGTGACGGCGCTCCAGCTCTTATTCTTCCTGAAAGCGATAACTCAGGAGGCATTAACATGTTCGATATGGCATGGCCATCCGAGCGATATATTTCGATATCCTCGCTGACACGAACCCCTGGAGTTAGATATACGTAGTTCGAAGTATCTTCACGATAGTTTTCAGACTGCGAGGCCGATACCCTGACCGAATCCCCCTCCCACGTTGCGGGTATAACTAAACCGTATATATCACCCAGCTCCAGGATACCCGTAGGCTCCCCATAGCCCTCGATAAAATCTATTGGACTGCTCTCATCCAGATCTCCGACAACCCTGAAGCGGATTTCAGCAAGATACCCCGACCCGCTAACACCGGAGCCCTCCCCAGCCCCAGGCAAGTTGTTTAAAATCCTTATAGTACCCTGATGGCCTTTGGGCATGAAACCCCACATATCTACAGGGATTCTTGTACCACCTATAAAGCCATCATATACAGATACCACTTCTATGATTTTTGGATCATACGCGACATCATACTGAGCAGTATCCAGATCAGTTACATCACTGATATTGACTATCGCGCTGAACCTGGCGTTCCTGCCAACATTTGCAGGGGCTTCAATCCAGATGGTGACGGGTTCAACGGTAGGCGTTGGTGTTGCCGTTGGAACAGGAGTCGGAGTCGGTACCGGTGGCGGAGGTTCTTCAGGAGGAGGGCAAACAAACAGAACCAATATAACAATTAATATTATTAGCAGCAACAAAGCTGCTAATATTCCATACAAAAGCTTCCGATTCTGCTTAAGCCTAGCCCAACCATCCCCGAGCTTATATCTAAGCACATCCCATAGATCGCGAAGCCTATCCCACATATTTACAATAAATCCCACGGTTCACCAACACCAGCCTATGTCCATCTGACTGAAAAGCCAGTCACCGATACCACAAAACAGCAAAAATAGGAGCACTTGCGCGCCTATCTCGCCTTGCCGACCATTCTATTAAATTACGCCTACCGTGTGAATATATACCGTGGTCGCCCCACCGGTCACCTGCGATGGGGCGATCACGACTTAATACTAATAAACTACTTTGGTTCTATCTCCATAACAAGCAGCATCTGGAAGTCAACATCAAAGCTGGCATATTTCATATCGGTCGCAGTTGCGGCTACAACAAGTGTACCCTGCGTGCCGACATAGGGAGCCACCGCCCCATCATCGCCTCCATGGCAGAAGTGTAAACCCGTAGCCTCAACTTCAGAGCCATCTATACCTGCGCCAGCCGGATCCTTCTTAATTGCCTTATTATATATGTGACCGGTAGTCATCATGGTGGGTAAATTGATACGTATCTTCAGCGCACCTAGCGCCTCAGCGTAGGCGTACAGCGGGAAGTCTCCCACTACATCCCCTGCAACACTGTCACCACTGAATTCGAATTCCCTCTCCTTGCCCTGCTCATCGATCACATCAACATCAGCATCAGTAGCATCGTCCACCAGATAGAGGGTGCCTTCGGCATCCATATGATTCAACTTGCCACCGGAATACTCTCCCAGATACAGCCAGATTTTCGTTTTTGCCCCCATAAACTGCGTCTCAAAAAATTCCGAGGTGAAACTTTCGCCATCGATTTTTACCTGGCGCGAGTTATTATCGGTAACTTCTTTACTGAAGTAAATCCTCATGCTGGTTTCCGGGAAATAGTCCATATGCATTAAATCCTTGGCGGCATTGGCAGTGGAATAATAGCAATCGATCTTGCCTCCCGTAACATCATAATCGAACCACCACCACTCGCTGTCCTCGCCGGCAGGCGTGCCCACTATACACACCTCCAGTGGATTAGCCACAAAGCTGGCAGTTAATTCATTGGGGCCCTCAACCGTAACCGCATAGGTCTTGGCTGCAGTGGGCGTGTAAGCGATATCCACTGTCCCTTTTTTATTAGCGTCAAGGGTAACTGTTCGCGTAAACTCTTCACCGTCCACACTGAAGTTCACAGTATGGGTACCCTCAGCGGTTCCGATGTTTTCAACGGTGACCGTAATGGTGAGTTGCTCATTAACCTTCAAGCTGCTCTTTGAGAGTATCAAATTGCTTAGCTCAAAATCCGGTGTCCCGCCGCACGCAACAACTGAAAGACTGACGGCAAGAATCAGCGCAAGCAGCATCGATAACAATCTAACTTTCATATCTCCTCCTTTACGGCTGTGCGTTTAATTATCCATATCTGGATTGTTTTGTCAATACCTGAACAAACGTAACCTGTTATACTCATCCATATATTTCTATACATTTTTAAGTATTATACTTATAAAATGCCAGGGGGTTCGCCCACTATCTAACCAGAGCGCTGGCTGAGGTTAAAGGGTCCAGTTCTACCAGAATTCCACGCTGCCGTAGAATTTCTCCCGCTTGAGGGCTTCCGCTATTTCCTTCCTTGCGGCTGCATCGCTGATCGGCTCGACCTCTGTTACCGGCAGGCCTGACTCGTTCTTCTTCGACTGCCAGCTTACGATATATCCCGGCACGATGGCATAAGAGCAGCCACCCCTGCCACAGCAACTGTTCTCGACAACCGATATGCCGCTAACACAGAGGAATTCCCTTCCGCCGTGCTCCAGCCGCATCTCCTCGAGGGGGACATAATATCCAGCCAGCGCCGTCACCTCGTTACCCAGGTCCTGGTGAACGTACTCCAGCACGGTTTTACCACTCTTTCTCATAGTATTCACTCTCCGCAAAAGTTGCCTTAAATTTATACGCCCCACCGATCGCCCCCATATTTTAACACAGGCTGATAAGCCAGCAAAACATTGCATACAGGCAGGCGATTCAACTCATCGCGAGATGTCGCAGCATCTCCTCCAGCACCCTCCTCCACCCTCCAACCACATGTCGCAAATCCAGCCGTATCATGGTTTTACCCGCCCGCACACCTGCCATACTGAGTCTCTGCAAAACAGCCCCATCCACCTGCCTATCTTCCTGCATCTTCAATAGCAGTTGGTGGCCCTCGGTGGAAATGGCACCTACACCCGCTTCCCTCGACAGGACTTTGACCTTTATGGCGTACAGCAGATCAGCCACTTCATCCGGCATCGGACCAAATCTATCCTCAATCTCGGTGGCAACTTCCTCCACCTGTCCCTCCGCACTTATATTCGACAGACACTGATACATAGCCAGCCTCATGTCTAGGTCATCGATATATGTTGCCGGCAGATAAGCCTTAAGAGGCAGGTCGATAGCAATTGCTCCGCGATGCGGCTTGTTTTCGACACTTGCCCCTTCCAACCCCACCACCGCTTCCTGCAGCAAGCGGCAATAGAGATCGAAACCTACAGCCCCGATGTGCCCACTCTGCTCCGGCCCCAGCAGGTTACCGCCGCCGCGGATCTCCAGGTCCCGCATCGCTATGCGAAAGCCGGCGCCAAGCTCCGTCGCCTCGAAGATGGTCTGTAATCTTCGCTGTGCCTGGTACGTGAGCCTCTTGCCCCGGGAGTACAGGAAGTAGGCATATGCCCGGCTGGTGCCCCGCCCTACACGACCCCTTAACTGATATAGTTGAGCCAGCCCCATCTTGTCCGCATCGTTGACAATGAGGGTGTTAACGTTTGGAATGTCCAGCCCCGATTCGATAATGGTCGTAACGACAAGCACATCGATATTGCCTGCCACGAAGTCGAGCATCACGGCCTCCAGTTGCTCCTCGTCCATGCGTCCATGAGCGGTAGCCACTTTCGCCTCGGGCACTAGCGACTCCACGCTCGCGGCCACCCGCCGTATGCTGTTCACACGATTGTGAACAAAAAATACCTGTCCGCCGCGCTCCATCTCCCTCAGTATCGCCTCGCGTATCAGTCTCTCATCGTACTCCGACACCGTCGTCTTGACGGGCAAACGTTCCTCCGGCGGCGTCTCCATGGTGCTCATGTCACGCACTCCGGAGAGCGACATGTAGAGAGTCCTCGGGATCGGCGTAGCGGTAAGCGTCAGAACATCGACCTCACGTCGCAGCTTCTTGAGGTGCTCCTTGTGCGCCACGCCAAAGCGCTGCTCCTCGTCGATGATCGCCAGCCCCAGGTTCCTGAAACTCACGTCCTTCTGCAGCAGACGATGCGTGCCGATAACGATGTCGACGGTTCCGACTCCGAGCCTCTTGACGACTTCTTCCTGCTCCTTCCCCGAGCAAAAGCGGCTGAGCATGGCGATGTTCAACGGGAAGGCGGCCAGCCTCTGGCTGAAGGTATCATAGTGCTGCTGCGCCAGCAAGGTGGTTGGCACCAGAACCGCCACCTGCGCGCCGTCCTGCACAGCCTTGAACGCCGCTCTGATGGCTACCTCGGTCTTGCCGTAGCCTACGTCTCCACATACCAGCCGGTCCATAGGCCTGGGCTGCTGCATGTCCCGCTTGACCTCGGCGACAGCGCGCGCCTGGTCCGGGGTCTCGATATATGGGAAGGCTGCCTCCATCTCCTCCTGCCATTCCGTGTCCGGCGAGAAGGCAACCCCCTGTACTGTATTTCGTATGGCGTACAGGTCGCGGAGCTCCCTGGCCAGCTCTATTGTCGCCTGCCTGACCCGGCGTTTGGCTCGCGTCCAGTCCCTGGTTCCCAGGCGAGTGAGGCGCGGCGGCGCATCGCCCGAGCCCACATAGCGAGCCACACGGTCGATTTGCTCTGCCGGCACATACAGGCGGTCGCCCGCGGCATATTCGAGTGCAAGGTATTCGCGCTCAGTCTCCCCTACCTTCATCATAACTGTTCCGGCGAACCTGGCGATGCCATGTTCTACATGAACCACGTAGTCGCCAACCGACAGCTCGGAGAGCGAAGGCGGCCGGCGATGGAATCGCCGTGGCATTCGTCGCAGTACCTTGGCATAGCCGAATATCTCCGCGTCGGTCAAAAGCACCGTCGAATCGGTGGACCAGCCCCTGCTGAGCGATCCCTGGATCAGGGAAATAGTCCCCCTGGGCGGCAGTCTGTCGACTCGATCGCGGGGCGGAGCTACGATGTCGTTCTCCTCGAACAGCTCGGACAGCCGCCTCGCCTGTAGTGATACGATGACTATGCGTTTCTTTTTCCCCCTGGACAGGGCTTCAGTATCTCTCAGGAACGCATCCAGCCTTCCTCCGTACTCCGGCGCTGATTTGAAGGGGAGGGCAATCTTTTCTTCCCCCGGCTGCCATGAAAAGAACGATAGTTGTATGTTGACATGACCAGCAAGCGATGCCATCTGTTCCCATGTCAGATAGGTAACGGGGGAATCCGGCAGGAATTCGCCCCTGGAGATTCGCTCCGTTCTGACCCATTGCGCCTCATCATCAAGCGTCTCCAGTGAACGGGCGATATCGTCAGGTTGATCCAGTATCAGCAGAGCATTCCCCGGCAGGTAATTTATAACACTACCCGAACCCGTTTCCTCGCCGGCAGGAAGGACAGTTATCGAATCTACGATGCGCAGCGACCGCTGCGTCATCGGGTCGAACAGTCGTATGCTCTCAACACGATCGCCGAACAGCTCGACACGCGCCGGCAGCTCGCTCGACGGCGAAAAGATATCGATGATGCCGCCGCGCCGGCTGAAGCTGCCGGGCACCTCCACCATCGTCACATGCTCATAGCCGATGTCGACCCACATGGCCAGCGTGCTTTCGATATCGAACCTCATCCCTTTCGCGATTGTGTGAACTGCTGACATGAAATCTGTCGGCACCGCTGTCTTCCAAGCAACGGCATGCGCCGAGGCAACCACCAGGGGATTGCCGGCGCCGCGGCCCAGAGCCTGCAGGGCGGCGATGCGCTGCTGCACCGTTGACGGATCCGAAGGTAATTGCTCATAGGGCAAACGATCCGGCGCCGGGAAATGGAGCGCATCGCCGCCCCATACCTGCAACTGGTCCACCATCTGCCTCGCCCTGTCAACGCTATGCGTTATAAGTAGCGCTGGAAGTCCCAGTTCACGGTGCAACGCCGCGACGAGGCATGGCCGTGCCGCATCCAGCACCACGGCATCGTGCTGCCCGCCCGTTCGCAGCATTTCGACCAGCGAACGGTAGCCAGCCTCTCGCTCTACCAGATGCAACAGTCGACTCAGATCCAATCTATCCATATAGATGATAAATACCTTTAGGGCTAGTCAGCATTAACTAGCCCTGTCCAGATTGTATCACAGTGCTTCCAATCTCATCATCTGCCAACAAAGAGGTGTCAGGAGATTTCTCTCCTGCCAGGGGTTTGGGGGTGTCCCCCAAATTTTAAAATCCCCCAAAGACTGGGGGATTAAGGGGGTTGATTTATGTACTTCACATTGACTCAAATTTACCAACGTGCCTATAATGATGCAACTAGTAGAAGCTGTGTAAAACAATGCAATACGTCGTAAATGTTGTCATTCCTATTGCCGCCGTCATTCTGTCCTCATGGCTAACTTATCACTTTGCTGCAAGACATTTTCGCAAGCAAAAGTGGTTTGAATTCGACCAGTGTCGTTTCGATGAATTCTATGGCCCTATTCTTAACCTGATTAAACAGGTCGGAGCTGATTGCGAACAGAGCGTTAAGGTTAGTGATGCCTCTAACCAAGCGTGGCAGGAGATTTGTAAGAAGCACTCGCATCCATTTGAAGATCACGAAAAGTCCTTCGAACCTTACAAGAAAGTATTAGACGATGAAAACATGCGGATTCAAAAGAAAGTCATCCCCGCACTCGATGAAATGCTTGATATATTCAAGTCCAAAGAGCACCTCGCATATCCATCAACACAGAAGCTCTTTACTCAGTTTTCACAATATGTTGACCAGTTCCATCTACAACTTCCGTATGAAGTATTTAAGAAAATATCTCTTTCAGCAGAGCCTTTGGTTAAGTTATCTACTGATGTTGAGGCACACGTTGCTAACCTTAGGCGTAAACTTTCAGGAGAGAAACGCAGCTAACGATGCTGCCAAACTTTTAGATACTTCTATGAGGAGATTCATCATGACGTGGGGACTAACTGAACCAGCAAAAAGAACAGAAAGGGATTTACTCCAATGGGCAAACGATCAAATTAGTAATAGTGTACCACGTCAAATTATCTGGAACTACTTACTTAACTGGGAAAACAGAAAACTATCATTCGAAGAACAAGAATCATCAATGAAGGTGGCATCGCACCTATTAAACGTTATGGTTGATAGAAACTTGAACGGCATAACCCTCGAAAAACAAGGTGAGGTAGATAAAGCAATCGCGCTTTATGAAGAAAATATTTCGGACCTGTTTGGCGGAGATCATCCTTATGACCGTCTCAGAGTAATCTACTCTAAACAAAAACGTTTTTCTGAAGCGATTCGTGTCTGTAGGGCCTTTGTGAAAATAGCAGACACGCTTCTACAAGAAGGTTCCCAACGTAGCGACCTGAAACCCAAACGTGAGAAGTTTATTAGTTGGATCAAGAAGTTAGAAAAAAAGCCTCTAGGAGATACATAATGATAGATATTGCATCATTGGTAGCATTGTGTCAGTTGGCTCTAGCAGGCGGAAACAAGGCTAAGAAGAAAATAGAAATGCGTAGAAAGAGAAAACTCTCCGACGCGGAGAGAGAATTACTCATTGCTGCCGCCTCAGAAGGAACTTTCCTTTTTATATCGCTCGACCAAGGGACATGGATAAGAGCAGAAGGCCAAGATTTTCCTGCTACTGAGGACGCTGACCCTGCATTAACTGCTGCATACATTAAGGCCTTCAAACATCTGTGCGAACGTGGATATATCGAACACGATAGCGGAATGCTATTCAGACTAACCGTCGCTGGTTTTAAAGAAGCTAGAAGACTTGCTCATCTATAATCGTACTTCTGGGTCCGCAATACGGGTAGCACAACAGGCCAATTCGTTTTACATGCCTTGCCCAATCACTTTCGTGCATCCTAATTCCTAATCGCCTCCTTTAAGCCAAACCCCAGTATGCTATGACAGTGCAATCTGGAATAGGTCCGTGAGCAAAAAGAGCGAAAAATGTCAACGGGTTGTGGGCAAATTCGGCACCAACCTGCTCAGGGGATACGCCGCTTGCCGGGTGGCAGCACCGGCAGGAACACGTTGCGCTCGTAGGGCCTGAGGCTCACGGCGCTCTCCGGGCAGTGCAGAGCGCACAGCCCGCAGCCGCAGCACAGGGCCTCGTCCACCGCCGCCACGCCGCTATCGCCCACGGCGATGGCCGCCACCGGGCAGAACTGCTCGCAGATGCCGCAGCCGGTGCAATCGTCCTCATCCGGCACCTCGGCGATGTAGTACGACTTGAGCATGAACGGGATGTTGCCGCGGTGGTAGTTACCCAGAACCCCGCAGCAGTCCCAGCAGCAGTTGCAGATGATGTCCGCCTCGTGCTTCACCCTGAAGTCCTTGAGCGGCACCAGCCGCCCCACCTGGTGGACGGCGCCCTTCTCCTCGGCCAGCTTCACCAGATCGATGGCCTCCTGCTTGCTGATGCGGCGCCCCATCCCGCGCCTGATGATATGCTCCGCCGCCGGGCCCACGCCCAGGCACGACTCCTCCGGGAGGTCCATGCGGCAGGGATCTCCGTCCAGCTTCCTCTGTTGCCGGCAGAAGCAGTGCCCCGCCGATATCACCTCATCGTCAGGCAGGCGCTCCAGTATGTTCTGGACGCTGTGCGGCGGGTACACCTCGTTCACCTGCGGCGGCAGCACCTCGTTGACTGTTATCAGTCGCGACGACGACGGGTTGGCGGTGGCCACCGAGCGGTGCGGCGCCACGTCCTTCAGTATCTGGTTCAGCACATCGGGCGGGACAGCCCGAGCTGCCGCGAAGTAGTTGCTGACACGCCTCGCGAACTCCCGGCGGTCGGGGGTGTCCGCGCCGCCCATCAGGTAGTGCTCGAACCACCCGGGGAAGATGGACATCAGGTGCAGGTACGGCTCCGCACACTCCTGCTCCGGCTCCAGCTCGGTGATATGCCCCTTGTCCAGCAGCCGCTCCAGTACCCGCTCGAACTCCGCCGGCGGCAGACCCACCCTGTCCTGCACATCGCTGCGATGCAGGTTGCCGCCGCCCATCTTGAGCATGAAATCCACCTCCTCCGGCTCCAGCGCAGCGTCAAATATATACAGCAAATCGTCGGTAACCATGAACGGCGTCTCCGACTGCTCGTTCATCAGATCCGCCAGCTTCTGCAGCTTGTCTTTATCATTCTTCATCTGCATGCGATTTTAGCCCCCGTTCCGTTCTGTGATTTGTCATGCCCAAATGATTGTACCACTTTCCGAGTCGAAGCCTTAACTTGTTGTGGCTATACATCGTTGTGCTATAATAGTGCAATCTGTAAGGCACGAATATGAAGTACGGAAAGTACAGACGCATCGTGGCCAAGTTCGGCACCAACCTGCTCACCGCCAGCAGCGATAGACTCGATCTGGAGGTCATGGCGACGCTGGTGGCCCAGGTAGCGCGGCTGCACCAGCGCGGCCACGATGTCATAATCGTAACATCGGGCTCAATTGCCGCCGGCCGGCAGAGGCTGGGCCTGACCAACGACCGCGGCGATATCCCCTGCCGCCAGGCCATGGCAGCCGTGGGGCAGAGCGCTCTGATGCAATCCTACGAACAGCTGTTTGCCTGGCACGGTATACAGGTGGCGCAGGCGCTGCTGACGAGGACGGACCTCACCGACCGACTGGGGTACCTGAACGCACGTCGCACCCTGCTCACGCTCCTCGACCTCAAGGTCGTGCCGATCGTCAACGAGAACGACGTGGTGGCGGTAGAGGAGCTGGCCGGGGCATCCTTCGGCGATAACGATAGCCTCTCCGGCTTTGTGGCTAACCTGGTGGATGCCGACCTGCTGATACTGCTCAGCGACGTACCCGGGCTGCACACCGCCGACCCGGACAAAGATGAAAACGCCCAGCTCATCCCGCGCGTGGAACGCATCGATAAAAGCATCGAGAGGCTGGCTGGCGGCACCAGCGGCCGCGGCACCGGTGGCATGGCCACCAAGGTGCGAGCCGCCAAGATGGCCACCGCCGGCGGAGCCACAGTCGTCATCACCGGTTACGAGAAGGACGTCCTGCTCAAAGTGGTAAAGGGCGAATCTATCGGCACGCTGTTCCCGCCCACGGCCAGCAAGATGGAGAGCCGCAAGCGCTGGATCCTTTCGGGTATGGACACCAGGGGGAAGCTGCTGGTCGATAATGGCGCGGCCAATGCTCTCAAAAAGCAGAACAGGAGCCTGCTGCCCGCCGGCATCAAGGCGGTAGAGGGCAAGTTCGAGCGTGGCGATACGGTGAACATATACGATGAGGATGGCGAGCGCGTCGCCTGCGGCATAACCAACTATTCGTCACACGAGCTGTCGATCATCAAGGGCTCGCGTTCCAGCCAGATCAAGGAGCTGCTGGGCTACGGCTACGGCGACGAGGTGGTGCACCGCAACAACCTGGTGGTGGCGTAAAGAACGGGTAGATGTTAGTTTTCGTCGATGAATCAGGCGATCCCGGGCTGAAACTAACCCAAGGCTCTAGCAAATACTTTATCGTAGCGTTGGTTATCTTCGAAGACCATGATGAGGCGCAAGCTGCAGATGACAGGATTAACCCCTTAAAAAGAGAATTGCGGCTGAGCCCTCGTTTTGAGTTTCGGTTTAACAAATGTCAGAGAGGTCTTAGAGAGCAATTCCTGCGGGCAGTAGCACCATACCAGTTTTTCTATTACGGCATAGTTATCAACAAAGACCCTGCTAAATTATGGGGAGAAGGCTTCAAATATAAAGAGTCTTTCTACAAATACGCGAGCAGCTTGCTTTTTGAAAATGCTAAAGCCTTCCTGAATAACTCAATAGTGATAATAGATGGAAGCGGAAGTAGGGACTTCCGCAAGCAGTTAGAGCGTTATCTAAAACAGCGCGTCAATGAACCCGGTAACCGTTTCATACGAAAAGTCAAAGTGCAGGAGTCTTACAGAAACAATCTGATTCAGCTTGCAGATATGATAGCAGGAGCAATAAATAGGAGTTTTAGTACTAAAACAGATTCACAAACATATAGAAGCATAATAAGCCACAGGGAGATGTATGTGCAATTGTGGCCAAAATAAAACCCCATCCCTAGCCTTTCGGCACGCACACCCTACGGTGACAATTCGGGATGAGGTGAAATCCAATATTAGTATATAATAATCATTGATTTTGTCAATACCATTGGCAATGACGTATGCAAAAGAATAACCTGGTGGTCGCATAATGGGATGTACAGTCGAAACAAATGTCATTGCGATCCGCCATAGGCGGAGAAGCAATCTCGACGCTAATGGGTGAGATTGCCACGTCGTCCCGCCGGGGGCGGGTCTCCTCGCAATGACAGGAGGCGTTATGAGCAAATCAGTTGGAGAACCTATGAGAGGGCTGGACTATGAAATCAACAAGCGATGAACTGAAAACAAAGGCTCAGGCGGCCAAGGCAGCGTCGCGGGAGCTGGCGCGCCTGTCGACAGAAGTGAAAAATAGGGCACTGGTCAGCATCGCCGAGGGACTGGTGGCGAAGGAAAAACAGATCATCGCGGCCAACAGGCGCGACATGGACGAGGCAAAGGCCTCCGGAATGGATAAGGCCATGCTCGATCGCCTGATGCTGAACAGCGAGCGACTCAAGTCGATGGCGAACGACGTGCGCACCGTGGCGGCGCTCCCCGACCCTGTCGGCGAGACCATCGAGGCCAGGACCCTGCCCAACGGGTTGCGACTGGAGCGGCGTCGAGTCCCATTGGGCGTCATCGGCGTCATCTTCGAGAGCCGCCCCAACGTCACATCCGATATATCGGCGCTGTGCCTCAAATCGGGCAACGCCGTCATCCTCCGCGGCGGCAAGGAGGCGCTGCACTCCAACAGCGCGCTGGCGAAGGTGATACGGGAGGCGGCTGCTGCCGGAGGGGTGCCCATCGATGCCATCCAGTTCATCGAGTCCACCGAACGCCAGCTGGTCAGCGAGATGTTGAAGATGAAGCAAGCCATCGACCTCATAATCCCGCGCGGCGGTGAGAAGCTGGTAGCGCTGGTCATCGAGAACGCCACCATGCCGGTGCTGGCCAGCGGCGCCGGCATCTGCCACATGTACATCGACCCCACTGCCGACCTGAAGATGGCGACACGTATCGCCTACAACGCCAAGGTGCAGCGCCCGACAGTGTGCAACGCCCTCGACTGCCTTCTGGTGCACAGCGATATCGCCAACCGCTGCCTGCCAATGATAGCTAAAGAGTGGTCCAAGGCAAAGGTGGAGATGCACTGCGACCCGCGGGCGATGAAGATACTCAAGGGCGTCAACGCCAGGCGCGCGACCGCTGCCGACTGGGGCAGGGAGTTCCTGGCGCTCGTCGCCGCGGTGAAGGTTGTCGATTCGCTGGACGAGGCCATGGAGCACATCGCTCGATACAGCTCGGGGCACTCGGAAGCGATCATTACCGAGGACTACTCGGCGGCGAAGCGCTTCACCGACGAGGTGAACTCCGCCTGCGTCTACGTCAACGCCAGCACACGCTTCACCGACGGGGGGCAGTTCGGGCTGGGGGCGGAGGTGGGCATCAGCACGCAGAAGTTCCACGCACGCGGCCCGATGGGGCTCAAGGAGCTGACGACGTATAAGTGGGTGATACTGGGGAGCGGGCAGGTCAGGCCGTAATGCTGTAGCTTGTCATCCTGAGGGAGTCCGCCGCAGGTCCGCCGCAGGCGGAGGGGTTTGGTGGTGTCTCCCAACATAAAAAAGCTCCCCTTTAGGGACAAGTCTCGACTCACCCTTGGGATGTAGGGGAATGGTAATACAGGAGAATGATCTCTCCTAGTGCTTCCTCGATATCAGGTGCCGTATCTCTCTGGCGATATTGCCTGCGGTCAGCCCGTGTTGCTCCAGCAGCTCATCGGGCTTGCCGGACGAGGAAAAGCGATCCTGTATCGACAGGAATGTCATTGGCACTGGATTAGTCCTGGCTACAACCGGCGCCACCCGGCTTCCCATGCCGCCCTGCAGCAGGTGCTCCTCGGCGACCAGTATCGCGCCCGTCTCCTTTGCCGCCTTAACTATCGCATCCTCATCCAGTGGCTTGAGCGTGTGCATATTGACCACACGCAGCTCGATGCCCTCGCGGGCTAGGATATCCGCCGCCTCAAGCGCCCGCGATACCATGAGCCCCATAGCGATGACCGTGGCGTCACCACCACCCCTCACGATTACCGCCTTTCCCAACTTGAAGCTGTAATCTCTGGTGTAGACGACGGGGAACTTGGGACGGGCGAGCCGGATGTAGAACGGGCCGGGCGTCGCCGCCGCCGCCTTCACCGCCAGCCTGGCCTCAGCAGCATCTGCGGGGACGACGACGGTAAAATTGGGAAGCGAGCACACCAGCGCCAGATCCTCGATAGCGTGGTGCGAGAAGCCGTCCTCCCCGACGGTAATGCCGCCATGCGTGGCCACCACCTTGACGTTCAGGCGGGGCTGGGCGACCGAGATACGCAACTGGTCGTAGGCGCGCCCCGCTGCGAAGACGGCGAACGTGCTGGCAAAAACGACCTTCCCTGAGGCGGCCAGCCCCGCAGCTATGCCCATCATGTTCTGCTCGGCGATGCCGCAATCGAAGAAACGTCCGGGGAACTCCTCGGCGAAGAGATCGGTCATCGTGGAAGGCGACAGGTCGGCATCCAGCACCACGATATCCTCGCGCTCTGCGCCCAGCTCAACCAGCGCGCTGCCGTACGCCTTCCTCAGGGATAGCTCCTCTGCCATATTTACTCCAGATCCTCGAGCGCCCGCCTGGTTTCCGCAGGGTCAGGAGCCTTGCCGTGGTACTCGGCCTTGTTCTCCATGAAGCTAACGCCCTTGCCCTTGATAGTATGGGCGATGATCGCCGTGGGTTTCTCTTTTATCTCCTGCGCCTTCTCGAAGGCGTCGGTCAACTGCGATATGTCATGGCCATCCACCTCGATGACGTGCCATCCAAAGGCACGCCACTTCTCCGGCAGTGGCTCGGTGTTCATCACATCGCAGCACCAGCCAGCAAGCTGTATGCGGTTGCGGTCGATGATGGCGACGATATTGTCCAGCCCGTAATGCGAGGCGGACATGGCCGCTTCCCACACCTGTCCCTCATCACATTCGCCATCGCCCATCAGGACATATACCCGGTATGCGCGATTATCGATGCGCGCCGCCAGGGCGCAGCCCACCCCGAAGGACAGCCCCTGCCCCAGCGTCCCTGACGACATCTCCACCCCCGGTGTGTGCCCCCTGTCGGTGTGGCCCTGCATGCGGCTGTCCAGCCTGCGCAGCGTCATCAGCTCTTCCACCGGGAAGTATCCCGATTCCGCCAGGACGGAGTACAGCAGCGGCGCAGCGTGGCCCTTGCTGAGTATGAAACGGTCGCGGTCAGGCCAGCCGGGATTTTTCGGATCGTGGCGCAACACGTGGAAATACAGCGCGGTCACTATCTCCACCGCCGACAGCGAGCCCCCGGGATGCCCGCTTGATGCCGCCGCGATCATGGTAATGATATAGCGGCGCAGCTGCTTCGCCATGGCTTTCATCCCTATAAGCGACAGCCTTTTACAACAAACAACCCCGGCTGCCGAATGCGGTGCCGAGGCTGAGGCCTTCGGTTTCTTTTTAGAACTTTTCCTGGACGAACGCAAGCGTCAACTCCCTGAATTGCAGAAGTATTATATAGCAATTATTGATAGCATGTCCATATATTTCCTTGACCAGAGGGGAAATCTCACCTAAAATCTAGGTGTGATTATAGATGCCCATACCCATATCTTCCCCCCGCGCATGAGGGACCATCGGGAGGACTATGTCGGGCGCGACCCGCTGTTCGAGCGCCTGTACGCCAAACCCAATGCTAAAATCGCCAGTTGCGACGACCTCATGTCCAAAATGGATGAAGAGGGCATCGACCGCGCCGTCATCCTCAACGCCAACTGGACCAACCCCGAGATGTGCCGCGAGACCAACGACTACATCATGGAATCTGTTGCCCGATATCCCCGACGCCTGGTGGGATTCTGCTCGCTGCCGCCGAAGGCAGGGGATGCCACGTTGGTTGAGCTGGAACGATGCATCGATGGTGGCATCAAGGGTATCGGGGAGCTGCGCCCCGACATTCAGGGCATCGAGCGCGGCGATGAGCCGGTCATCGACGATGTGCTTGAGCTGGCGAAACGCCGTAACCTGGTATTGAACATCCACGCATCCGAGCCGGTGGGGCACGAGTACATCGGCAAGGGTGTCGCCACGCCGGACAAGCTGTATCGTTTCATCCTGCGCTTCCCCGAACTCATCATCGTGCTGGCTCACTGGGGCGGCGGGCTGCCGTTCTACGCCCTGATGCCGGAGGTCGCAGAGGCCATGAAGAACGTGTACGTCGACTGCTCCGCATCCCCATACCTGTATCGACCGGAGATATTCAACCACGTTGCAGAGCTGATCGGGGCGGAGAAGATACTATTCGGCAGCGACTACCCGCTGATGCCGCCCAGCCGCATCATCAAACAGCTGCGCCCGCTGGGGCTGGATAAAGAGATCGAGGATATGATACTGAGCGGAAATGCGGCGAGGCTTTTCTGATGGCGCAGATCCGCTCTTTTGTCGCCATTGAGCTGTCGGAATCGATCAAGGAAAGCCTCTCCGCGATAGCGGGCAAACTGCAACCATCGAAGCACCGCTGTGTGAAGTGGGTCGCCCCCGACGGCATACACCTGACCCTTAAATTCCTCGGCAACATCTACGCCGACCAGGTGCCGGGCATAACCGAGGCCATCGCTTCAGCCAGCCGAGATATCTCCCCCTTCGAAATCCAGCTCGGCGCGCCGGGCGCCTTCCCTAACCTTAGGCAGCCCAGGGTCATCTGGGTAGCAGTGACAGGCGAGGTAAAACAGCTGAAGGAACTGCAGCAAGACGTCGACATCGCCCTGTCGCATTTCGGTTTCGAACGCGAGAAGCGCCCCTTCACGCCGCACCTGACGCTGGGCCGGATAAGGGAAGGGGCATCATCGGGCGATCGAGAGCGCATTGGCAAAGAGGTATCTGCATTGAAATTCCGCAGCGGTCCGCCGATGGAAGTAAACGGAATCAGCCTGATGCGGAGCACCCTCATGGCTTCAGGCGCTGTCTACGACCGCCTGGCTACAATCGAGCTCAGGTGACGCCGACACTGGATGTGGACTGAGGGCACCAAAGGCATCGAGTGGAGATGAAGGCGATTCGCAGGTAAAACAAAAGTCTCACCCGACTGGCAGTCTTGTCAACCTTTCGGTGTTTATTGTATACTACAGCATAGAGTTGATATTTTGGATGGGAGGTACCTCTGTGGAAGACAACGTTTTTCCTAAATGCCAGAAGTGCAATACTGGTGTGTTAGTTCCACTATCGGATTTCGGAAGCCAGGGAGCGCCGATTCACTATAAGGCCTGGGCCTGCACCAATCCTGACTGTGGCTTTAATCTGAAAATACGAAACGGCGACCTGTACGTAAACGAGCCTATAATCAGCGGGGTCGGGCATACCGTTAAGGTACGCTAATCGAGTTCAAGGCTATAAACGGCCGCAACGCTTATCGATATCAACACAGAAAGTAGGCTAACCCCGTAGAGTGAAGCTCATTGAGTCTCCCAACCGACTCATTGGGTGGGTATTCGATCTGCTTTTCCCCCCTGTATGCGTGGGGTGTGGGACTTACGGTTCCTTGCTCTGCGGCAAATGCCGTTCCAAACTAACTCCTGTGGGCTGCGTAGCTAAAGATACCGGTATCATCGATAGTATACACTCCGTATACGCTTACGATGGTGCGATGCGACAGGCGATCCTGCAATTTAAATACAGCAACGTGAAGGCGCTGTCTGTACCATTGGGCCGGTTGATGAAACGATATGTCGACTCCAACCCGCTTCCCGTGGATACACTGGTGCCGGTGCCGCTGCACATCAGGCGCCTGCGCCAGCGAGGCTACAACCAGTCGTTGCTGCTGGCCCTACAGCTGGGCAGGCTGACAGCGCTGCCAGTAGTCGATGGGGCGCTGGCGCGGCGCAAGAACACCGTCCCCCAGGTCTCGACGTCCGGTTTATCCGCGCGACAGCGTAACGTCAGCAATGCCTTCGTCTGCCGGGGGAGGCGGCTTGCAGGAAGACACGTCTTGCTGATTGACGACGTCTGCACCACCGGCGCCACGCTTGCCGCCTGCGCCGCCGCGCTCAAATCCGCCGGCGCCGCCTCGGTGCGCGGGTTGACGCTGGCAAGGGAGGTATGAGCGAAGGTGAAACCAGTGGCCGTGATATTCCACGGCGGGATCGGCGGCGGCGCTGTGGCGGACATGGTGGCCGATTGTCAGCTCGCCATTGCCGGCGACACCATCGACAGGATACAGCAGACGGGCGCTTTCGACGATATCATCCTGATCACTGAGCGGAACGTGAACATGCCTAACGTTACCATCGAGCGCAGCCGCAGGCCGTTCCACTTCGGTGCAGAGCTGAAGCGAGCCATCGAGCGGCACCGAATCGCAGCCCCTGTCTATATAGGCTCCGGGAGCGTTCCGTTACTGAAAACCGGTGGACTTAAATCTATTGGCGAGACGATTGCATCGCGGAGGGACACGGTGATCACCAATAACACCTTCTCTTCCGACATGGTTGCCTTTACCCCGGGAACCTCGATCGGCAAAATCGAACTCCCACCGACCGATAATCGGCTGGCGCAGGCGCTCATCAGCCAGGCCGGGCTGCGACCCATAACCCTGCCGAGGACCGCCAGCCACCAGTTCGACGTGGACACGCCCACTGACCTGGCCATACTGAAGCTGCACCGCGGGGCGGGAAAGAACAGCAGACGATATCTGGAAAGCATAGACATCGACACCACCAGGCTGCAGCGCGCGATCGACATGTTCAACGATATCAATGCGCAGGTCACCGTGGCCGGCCGCGTGGGCAGCCACGTCTGGTCGCAGCTGGAACGCAAGACGTCATGCCGCGTGCGCCTGCTGGCCGAGGAGCGCAGCCTGAACGCCGACGAGCGATCCAGACGCGGTGAGGTATGCACCATCCTGGGCTTTTACCTTGAACAGGTAGGCATGGATCGTTTCTTCCAAACGCTGGCACAGATGGGACACGCCGCCTTTATCGATACAAGGGTGATCTTCACCCACTTCAGGTTGAACCCATCGATCGATGATCGGTTCTATTCAGACCTGGGACAGTACCAGAAGATACGAGACTCATTCGTACGCGAATTCACCCGTCAGGCTGTCGAAGCGCCGATGCCCGTTATCCTTGGAGGCCACTCGCTCGTATCCGGTGGCATGCTGGCCATGATCGAGATCGCCAGACACCGGAACAGGCAGGCGGTTGACACTGAAAGGATGGTGAAGTAAACTGAGACGCTACCCACGCAATTTCGGATGCAATACAGGAAATATGGAACTCTCTAATCAATACCTGAGCGGCACCGAGTTGGAGCGATGCGATCCCGAGGTTTGCACAGCCATCCGCTGCGAGGCGGAGCGCCAGAGCCACAATATAGAGCTTATCGCTGCCGAGAACCACGCCTCGCGGGCGGTGCTCGAAGCCCAGGGCACTGTGCTCACCGACAAATACGCCGAGGGCTACCCCGGGCGTCGCTACTACGGAGGCTGCGATGCGGTAGACCAGGTCGAGGAGCTGGCCAGAGAACGGGCGAAGCAGCTGTTCAAAGCCGATCACGCCAATGTCCAGCCGCACAGTGGCGCTCAGGCCAACATGGCGGCTTATTTCGCACTGCTGCAGCCCGGCGATACAGTGCTGGCGATGAGCCTGGCCTGCGGAGGGCATCTGACCCACGGCAGCACGTTTAACTTCTCCGGCAAGCTGTATCGATTCTTCAACTATGGAGTTAATCGAGAAACGGAGCTGCTGGACTACAATGAGATCGAGAAGATGGCCAGGGAGTGCAAACCCAGGCTGATAGTCACCGGGGCCAGCGCATACCCCCGGACGATCGATTTCGAGCGGTTTCGACAGATAGCCGACATGGTTGGAGCATACCTAATGGTAGACATGGCACATATCGCCGGACTCATAGCCACAGGTCTGCACCCAACGCCGGTGCCCTACGCCGACGTCATGACGTCAACAACACATAAGACCCTCAGGGGTCCTCGCGGCGGTTTCATCCTGTGCAGCCAGAAATTCGCATCGTCTATTGACGATTCCGTGTTCCCCGGCATGCAGGGTGGCCCACTTATGCACACCATCGCTGCGAAGGCGGTGGCGTTCGGCGAGGCGCTGAAGCCGGAGTTCGCCAGCTACCAGCGCGCGGTGCTTGACAATGCCAGAACCATGGCAGCCGAGCTTCAGAAGGAAGGGCTGCGCCTCGTATCCGGCGGGACGGATAATCACCTGATACTGGTCGACCTGACGCCTTTCGGGCTGACCGGCAGGCAGGTGGAAGAGGCGCTGGACTCGGTGGGTATAACCCTCAATCGGAACGCCATCCCGTTCGATACACGCTCTCCGCAGGTGGCCAGCGGCATCAGGCTGGGAACCCCCGCCGTCACTACCCGCGGCATGGGCCCGCACGAGATGAAGCTGCTGGTTAAATTGATGGTCAGGGTGTTGCATAGCATAGGAGATCAGAAAGTTTATCGAGAAGTGAGGGAGGCAGTGGATGATATGTCCACCCGTTTCCCTGTGCCCGGGATCAAGTAGTTGTTGCTGTCACCTTTTCATGCTATAATCCATTATTGTTCATTGTTACCATGAGTCTAGTTCTATATTGGAGGTAATCGGTTGCGTAACTACGAGCTGGTGATGATCATCAACCCCTCTGTCGACGACGAAGGGGCTACCGCTACCATCGAAAAGACAAGTAAATTCATCACCGACAGGGGCGGTATTATACAGGAAGTGAATCAGTGGGGTCGTAAAAAATTGGCCTATAGTATTAAGAATTGCGCCGAAGGGAATTATATCTATACTAAACTCAGTATGGATCCTAAGCTTACCGCAGAGCTTGAAGCCAGCATTGAGATCTCGGAAGATATCCTACGTCACCTTCTAGTCAAGTTGAGCGATTAGCGAAAGGAGAAAGCAAAACAATGGCTAGTTTGAATAAGGTCATGGTTATCGGCAATCTGGGGACTGATCCAGAGATGCGCTTCACCCCTAACGGCAACCCGGTAACATCGTTCCGCATCGCCTCTTCGAGAACGTATACGACGCCGGAGGGGGAGAAAAAGCAGGAAACCGAGTGGTTCACGGTCGTCACCTGGAGCAAGTTGGCCGAGCAATGTAACCAGTTCCTCGCCAAAGGACGCAGGGCCTACGTCGAGGGCAGACTGCGCACCCGAAGCTGGGAAGGGCAGGATGGCCAGAAGAGATTCAATACAGAGATCATCGCCAACAGGGTCATATTCCTGGATCGTGCCGGAACTGCGCCAATTCCGGAGGACTCTGAGGAAATGGGCGAAGAACTGCAGCCGGAGGAATTGCCATTCTAGATGTAATCGATATCGAATGTAAACGGGGGATATGACGTGAGAGCGACAAGGCCCAAGAGGGATACAAGGTCAAAGAGGTTCACACCCAGGCGGAAAGTCTGTACGTTCTGTGTTAACAAGGTGGAGGATATAAATTACAAAGATATCAATATGCTTCGCCGCCACATTACAGATCGAGGGAAGATCGAGCCAAGGCGTCGCAGCGGAACATGCGCCAGGCACCAGCGGGCACTGGCGGCAGCGATAAAGCGGGCGCGGCACATCGCGCTGCTGCCCTATACTACCGCACACATCCAGAAGAGCGGTATCGGGAGTTTCAGAGACTAAATCCGTTTCGGCTTTTCCCTTTTTATGGCCGCACATAACACCAGACATACCGCCTCCCATTGATCGAAAGCGGGACGATGCCCAAAAGAGATAAGGTCCTACCCAGGCAACATGTCACCAGGCGTCGCCTTGCCAGGTGGCAGCAGGAAAGGCGCAAACGCCGCTTTTACGTATCTGCTGGAATTGCCATTATCGCCGTTGTCATCGGGACAATCATCTACGGAGTCTACGATACAAACATTTCCATGGCGAACAAATGGGTCACCACAGTGGGAGGCACACGCTTTGTCGGCACGGACTACGCCGATGCGCTCCACCTGTGCCAACTGGGTTTCTACGGCAACGCCAGCGACCCCAGAGAAGCCCCCATCATAGTCATAGAACAAAACGAGCTGGTGAAGCAGCGAACCGCTGAATTGCATATTTACGTTAATGATAGCGAGATCGATGATTTAATGAGGACCGCAGTTCAAGGAAACGCGACCTTGAACGATGACGAGTTTCAACAAGCGTATCAGGAATTGCTCGATAGTATGGAACTGACCGATAAACAATTCGCTGTGATCATGGAAAATTCCCTCCTTCAGCAAAAACTGTACGAATACCTGCTTGCGGATGTCCCCGATGCCGGAGAGAACGTGAGCCAGATTTACCTTGAAATATTGACAGTAAACGAAAGCCAGCTCTCAGACGTACAGGCAAGGGTTGATGGCGGCGAGCACCTGGCCGACCTTCAGGGCAACTACACCTACAACGAGATCGGGTGGATGCCACGAGGTGCATTCCAATTACCAACAGGGATAGAGGAGGTCGCCTTCAACCTCAGCGTCGGCAATGTTAGCGACCCCCTACCGATAGGTAACGGTTTCTATTACTTGGTTGAGGTTACTGACAAAGGGGAACGCCCCATAGACGAGGCGTTGCGAGAGCAGCTCAAATATAATTTGCTGCCGCGCTGGATGGCGGAGGAGCATGAGGGCAAGGTCGAGCGCAACCCCGATCTGAACCTGGACAAAATGTACGATTGGGCGCTGGCGAAGATCGGGGGGTAATCCGCTAAACGGGCCAGGTCTAACAGCAATGGTGAAAAAGGGCAGCATCGGCATCGGCATACTGGGCTTCGGCGTCATCGGCAGCGCGGTGGCACGGGCGCTGCTGGGTCGCGCTGACCATCTGGCGGCTGAGGCCGGATGCCGTCTGCAGTTGCGACGCATCGCCGAAAAAGACCGCTCCAAGGTCCGCGCCGCAAAGCTCGACCTCGGACTGTTCACCGCCGACCCGCTGGATGTGATAGCCGACCCCGAAATCGACATCATCATCGAGGTCCTTGGCGGCGAACACCCCGCCAATGAGTTCATCAACCAGGCCCTCAGCAATGGCAAGTACGTGGTCTCCTCCAACAAGGAGGTCATCTCCAAGCACCTCCCTGAGTTCGCCGCGCTGGCAAACAAGAAGGGCGTCGATATCCTGTACGAGGCCAGCGTCGGCGGGGGCATCCCGCTGATAGCGCCGTTCAAGCAGGACCTGTCTGCCAACGCGATATCTGCGATCTACGCCATCATCAACGGCACCACCAACTATATCCTCACCAGGATGGCTTCCGAGGGGATCGATTTCGCCACCGCCCTGAAGCAGGCGCAGCAGCTGGGTTATGCCGAACCCGACCCCACCAATGATATCGAGGGAATCGACGCAGCCTATAAGCTGGCCATATTGGCCACCCTGGCGTTCCACGCCAAGGTGCATCCCGATGACGTGTACCACGAGGGAATATCGAGACTGTCATCGCGCGATTTCCGCTACGCCCGGGAGCTGGGATACGAGATAAAGCTCCTCGCCATCGCCAAGGAGCAGGAAGGCTCCATCGAGGCGCGGGTTCATCCCGTCTTTCTCCCCGACGACCTGCTGCTGGCCAAGGTAGAAGGCGTTTACAACGCCATCCAGGTGGAGGGCGATCTTGTGGGGCGGGTGCTGTTCTACGGGCAGGGCGCCGGCCCATCCGCCACCTCCAGCGCCGTGCTTGCGGATGTCATCGCCGTGGCGCAGCGCATCTGCCGCAGCGCAAAGTCGACCCATACGCTGCAGTTGGACCCATCGAAACGGATCAAGCCTATATCCGATATCGAGACGCGCTATTACCTGCGGATGATCACCGTCGATCGCCCAGGCGTTCTGGCCAAGATCTCCAAGGTCATGGCGGATAAAGATATCAGCATCTCCTCGGTGATACAGAAGGAGAGCGATGTATCGCACGACGTAGCCGAGATCGTGCTCATGACCTACCCTGCAAAGGAACAGGCGATGCAGCAGGCTATGGACCGGATATCACGCCTGGACGTGATGCAGGAGATCGCCAACTTCGTGCGGGTCGAAGATTAAACCGGGCAACGGAGGCGTCACATGGGCTACCTTTCGCCCACGATAGCGGTGCGCGACATGAACCGAACCATCGAGTTCTACCGTGACAGTCTCGGCTTCAAGCTGGGCATGGTCTTCCCCGACGCGGGCAGCCCGGAATACGCCGACATGTCCAGGGACAGCATGGTGCTGATGTTCATCCCAACGCGCAACTGCGGCATCGACGACGGCGAGAGGCTGGGCGTCGGCGTGAGCTTCTACATGGAGATCGATGGCGACATCGATGATTACTACAGGGAACTGAAGAATAAGGGTGTTAATATAGTGATCGACATCAAGGATGAACCCTTCGGCATACGCGACTTCACTGTCGCTGACCCCGATGGCTATCTGCTGACGTTTAATAAGAAGATACAGGGCAAATAAAAATGAAACCCGGCGTTCTAGAGCGATACCGCGACTACCTCCCCGTCACCTCCGGGACACCCATCATCACCCTGGGCGAGGGGGATACCCCCCTGGTGCGCTCGCGCAGCATCGAGCGGGAGCTTGGCTGCCAGCTGTACTTCAAGCTGGAAGGATGCAATCCCACCGGATCGTTCAAGGACCGCGGTATGGTGGTGGCGGTGGCCAAGGCGGTGGAGGCGGGCAGCAAGGCCATCATCTGCGCCTCTACCGGCAACACCAGCGCCTCGGCGGCAGCCTTCGGGGCCAGGTTCGGCCTGCGCACCGCGGTCATCATCCCGGAGGGCAAGATCGCGCTGGGCAAGCTGGCACAGGCGCTGATACACGGGGCGAAGATAGTCGCCATCGACGGCAACTTCGACCAGGCGCTGACGATAGTGCGCCAGATGAGCGACAGCCACCCCATCACGCTGGTCAACTCGCTGAACCCGTACCGCATCCAGGGGCAGAAGACCGCCGCGTTCGAGATCGTCGATGCGCTGGGCGATGCCCCGGACTACCACTTCATCCCCGTGGGCAACGCCGGCAACATCACCGCCTACTGGATGGGTTACAAGGAATATTTCGACGCGGGGCGCTCCACCAAGAAGCCGCGCATGATGGGCTTCCAGGCAGCGGGGGCAGCCCCGATCGTGGAGGACCGCATAATCGAGAGGCCGGAGACTATCGCCACAGCCATACGCATCGGCAACCCGGCAAGCTGGAAGGGCGCCACCGCGGCGCGCGACGAGTCCGGCGGCATAATCGACTCGGTGACCGATGAGGAGATCCTGGCAGCCTATCGACTGCTGGCGCAGGAAGAGGGCGTCTTCGGCGAGCCGGCGTCGGCGGCACCCATAGCCGGGCTGCTGAAAGCGACCGGGGGCGGGCTCAAGCTTAAGGGCAAAACGGTGGTGGCCATCATCACCGGCAGCGGGCTCAAGGACCCCGATACTGCGGTGCATTACGCCGAGCCGCCCACCAAACTCCCTGCTGAAATCAACGCCATCGAGAGGGCGCTGGGAATGGGGTAATGCGATGTCTCATGCCATGGTAATCGTCAATCCGCTGGCACGAGGCGGGGTATCGCGGGCAAAATGGCCACTCATCAGCTACTGGCTTAAGAGGGCAGGCCTCTCCTTTGACTATGCATTTACCGAATATGCGGGGCATGCCACCGAGCTTGCCAGAAGAGCGGTGGAGAAGGGATTCGAACTGGTAATCGCGGTAGGAGGCGACGGCACGGTCAATGAGGTGGTCAACGGCATCATCGACGAGAGTGGCAGGGGGAGAGCCACGCTGGGCATCATCAGCGCCGGCACTGTGGGGGATTTCGTCCACAGCCTCGGCATCCCGCGGGATGTGATCAGGTCGTGCCGCCTGTTCGCAAATTACAGGCGGATGACCGTTGACCTTGGATGCGTGGAGTATATGAAAGACGGCCAGCATACGAAACGATATTATGCCAACACAGCGGGACTGGGGTTCGCCACCGACGTTGTCGGCGGCACAGATAGGCGCATCAAGTTCATCGGCGGCACGATACCATATGTCATCGGGATGATACCGACAGTGAAGAACTACAGCAACAAGGATATCAAGCTGAGTATCGATGACGAAAGTCGGCAGGAGCGCAATTTCGTCGTCGTGGTGAATAACGGCAGGTACCTCGGCGGCGGCAGGGTGTTCCCCGACGCCGACCCCTGCGACGGGCTGCTGGATGTGGCGGTTGTGGGCGACATGAACAAGCTCGAAGCGCTGTGGAGCTTCCCTCGTTTCTATATGGGAAACCATGAAGGCCTTCCCAAGATCAATCTGTGCAAAGCTAAGAATGTATCCGTGGAGTCGTCGCAACCGCTGCCGATCCAGATGGACGGTGAGGTCGTGGGGGAGCTGCCGGCCAGCTTCTGGGTGGTACCTTCAGCGCTGGACGTGGCGACGCAATAGGAGGAATGCGAGATGTCAAAAGTGAGTATCGAGGGCGCCGGGAGCTATGCACACCACTATCCCAAGGTGGCACTCATCGTCACCGTCCATGCCGGAGGCAAGGACAACTGCATGGCGGTGGCGTGGCATACGTCCATCTCCCACACGCCACCGCTTTACGGAGTATCCATAGCACCGAAGCGGCTGACCATGGAGATGATACTGGATTCCGGGGAGTTCGGCATCAACTTCATTCCCATGGAGAAGGCATCGCTGATAGCTTCCGTAGGCGGCTTCTCCGGCAGGAAGGGGGACAAATTCGAGAAGTGGAGCATAGGGAAGGAAAAACCGCTAAAGATTTCGGCGCCCGTCCTGAAGGATGCCCATGCCTGCTACGAGTGTCGCCTGGTGGACCACAGGACATATGGCGACCACATCTGGGTGGTCGGCGAGATAGTCGCTACACACTACGATAAGGAATTATTCACATCGGAGCAGATGATGAATTTCGATCGCATATCCCCGGCGCTGTATATCGGGGGCGAACTTTATACTACGATCGCGAAGGATACCCCGCGGCACCTCGACCGTAAGGAATACGGTTCGCGCTGAAAGGAAGTATATTGGTAAACAAGAACGATATCAAAAAAGCAGTTTTAGCTTTGATAGAGGCCATCGGAGAAGATCCCGGGCGGGAGGGTCTGCGAGACACGCCAAGGCGTATCTCCGAGATGTATGCCGACATCTTCAGCGGCATCGGCGTCGACCCCTGTGGGGTGATGACGACCGTGTTCGATGAGGGGCACCACGAGATGGTCATAATCAAGGACATCCCGTTCTATTCCATGTGTGAGCACCACTTCCTCCCCTTCTTCGGCATTGTGCATATAGGCTATATCCCTAAGGGGCAGCTCATCGGCGCTTCCAAGCTGCCGCGGGCGGTGGACATACTGGCGAAGCGTCCCCAGCTTCAGGAGCGTCTGACCTCTCAGATCGCTGAGGCCATCGTCAAGGCGATCAAGCCTAACGGCGTGGGCGTGGTCATCGAGGCAGAGCACCTGTGCATGACCATGCGCGGGGTGAAGAAGCCGGGGTCGAAGATTGTCACCTCAGCGATGCGGGGGATATTCCGCGACAAGGCTGCCACCCGCGCCGAGTTCATGTCCCTGATACAGGGACGATAGCCCATCCCTTGCTGCGGTACGTTTATACCTGCGCCCGGAAGGACTGTATAGCCAGCGCAAGTATGACCAGGCCGAAGAGGGCTACCACCGCTACGTCCAGCCCGATGCTCATGCGATAATCGAACAGGTAGATGCCGAAGGGTGCCGAAGCCTCCACCCCCATTACAGCCTGTCGTATGGCATCCACCCCGTAGGATACAGGGTTTATCTTGACCAGTGTCGCCAGCCAAGGTGGCAGCTGTTCGACGGGGAACATCACCGGCGAGATGAAAACCAGGGGGAACATCAGCAGGTTCATCACCGCCTGGAATGCCTCCATGCTTTTTATGCGTGAGCCGAGCAGCAGCCCCAGCGATGTGAGTGCCAAAGCCAGCACCAGCATCAGGCCTACCAGGACGAAACCGCTGGTCACCGATATCTCAACATTGGCCCAGGGTATGAAAGCCAGCATCAGTATGCCCTGCACGGTAGCGATGGTAGCGCCGCCAAGAGCCTTGCCGACGGCTACCGACGTGCGGCTGATCGGAGCCACCAGCACCTCCTTGAGGAAGCCGAACTCGCGGTCGAATACAACGGTTACACCGGATATGACCGAGCCGAAGATGACCACCATACTGATGATGCCGGGATACATGAATGGTATATAGTCGAATTCGCCCTGCTTGAAGATGGAAGCAATGCCGCTGCCGAATATGACCAGGTAGAATATGGGCATCGCCATGCTGACGAACATGCGCGCCCGATCCCTCCAGAAACGGAGGATATCGCGATACCAGATGATATAAACGCCGTGCAGGTTACGCATCAGTGGAATCCCTTGCCGCCGCTGGCCTGTCGCATGGCCCATGCCCGCTTGAGCACCGCCTCTCCACCAGCCTCCTCGCGTATCTCTCTGCCGGTGAGCTTTAGAAATACGTCATCCAGGGTGGGACGACGCATGCTGATACCCTGGAGCGAGCTCTTGAACTCCCTGACCAGCGCGGCGATGAATTTCTCCCCGTTGGGCACCTCGAAGTGTATGCCGTCGCTGTCCTGCTTAGCCTCGATGCCGTGCTTTCCCTTTAGCTCGGCGATGGCTGCTTCCGGGTCGTCCGTGGTCAGGGTGATAACGTCACCACCTACCATGCGCTTAAGGGCCTCCGGTGTGTCCAGCGCGATAATCTTGCCATGGTCTATGATGGCGATACGGTCGGCTACGTTGGCCTCTTCCATGTAGTGTGTGGTAAGGAACACGGTGATGTTCAGCCGCTTCCTCAGGTCGAGTATGTACTCCCATATGTGCGCGCGCGTCTGCGGGTCCAGCCCCAGCGTCGGCTCATCGAGGAACAGCACCCTGGGGTAGTGCAGCAGCCCGCGCCCGATCTCCAACCGTCGCCGCATGCCTCCGGAGTAATTCTGCACCGTGTCGTTGCGCCGGTCCCATAGATCGACCATCTTGAGGACTTTTACTATGCGCTTGCGGGCAACTCCGCGCGGCACATTGTACACGCCGGTGTGGAACTGCAGGTTCTGCATGGCGCTGAGCTTGATGTCCAGGCTGGGATCCTGAAACACCAGGCCAACGGATTGACGCACTTGGTTGGATTGCTTTACCACATCGTAGCCGTTGAGTATGACTCTGCCCCTCGTCGGTCGCATCAGGGTGCACAGGATGTTGATGGTGGTGGTCTTGCCGGCGCCGTTGGGCCCGAGGAATCCGAAAATCTCGCCTTCACGCACCGCAAAGCTGACGTCATCCACCGCCACCAGCGACTTGAACCTCTTGGTCAGGTGTCGCACCTCGATTATATTCTTCTCTTCCATGCGAACCGCCTACTCGACTTTCGAGATCACCTCACGAACCCGCTTCAGCGACGCCGCCAGCTGCCTCAGGTCCTCATCGACCAAACTGGAGAGCCGCTCCCTGGCGCTTTCCCCAAAGATCGACTCACATTCCTTCAGCGTTATATTGCCATTACCGGTCAGAGCTACCTTGACTACCCTCCGATCCCTGGTATCCGGCTGCCGCTCGACGAGCCCGAGCTCCACGAGCCTGTCGATAAGATAGGTCATGCGTGACTTGGGGATATGGTGCCAGCCACCGATCTCGGAAACGGGCAGCGGCCCTGCATCGCGCACCAGTTTGAGTATCATCAGGTGGTGCGCAGCGATGCGCTTCTCCCGCTCCACTGCCTTGAACCCTGCCCGCAGTATCTTGACCTCCAGCAGAGGTAACAACAGAGATAGCTCATGTGTCACGCTATCAAGCAAATCATTGTGCATTTTATCGACCGATGGTTGTAATTCCCAAACCGAGTGGCTCAACGATATGATAGTTCAGTTTTTGAATCATATCATCGATAAAAAGGGCTGTCAAGCGGGATCGGAATGTGACCGTGATACAACAGATGACTAGCTTTTGCGCGCCAGGGCATAGGCCGGGGTGCACCAGTCGATGTATTTCTTATTGCGGCCGTATATCACGTCGAAGTACAACTCCTGCAGCTTCCTGGTGATATCCCCCATACGCCCGTGCCCTACCCTGCGACCGTCTATCTCGATGATGGGTGTCAGGTGGGCAGCGGTGCCGGTCATGAAACACTCGTCTGCGGTGAACAACTCCTCGGGCAGGATGGCGCGCTCGTCAGTGGAGAGGCCCAGCTCCTGACTGGCCAGCGTCATCACTGTGTCGCGGGTAATGCCTACCAGTATATCGTCCTCCGGCGGCGGCGTGGCCAGCCGCCCGTCCTTCACGATGAAAATGTTCTCCCCGCTGCCCTCGCACACGTGGCCATCGTGCGTTAAGAATATCGCCTCGTCGTAGCCCTTCTTGTGCGCCTCGGTCTTGGCCAGGGCGCTGTTGACATAGATGCCGCTGATCTTGGCCCGCACCGGTATCATGTCACTGCCTATGCGCCTCCACGACGATATGCAGCACCGCGCCCCGTTCTCAATGTCCAGGTACGGCCCGAAGGGAGTGGCGAAAATGAGGAAGCCCGCCTCCAGATCATGCAGGCGCACGCCCACCCGCTCCGAGCTCTTGTAGGCTATGGGGCGTATGTAGGTGTCCTCCCTGTAGGCGCAGCGCCTCACCAGCTCCACCGTCATCTCGATCATCTCGTCCATGGTATGCGGCAGCTCTATCTGCAACACATCGCAGCTATCGATGAGACGCTGGTAGTGCTCCTCCAAACGGAATATATATATCTGCCCGTGCTCGGCGTTCCAGTTGCCGCGGATGCCCTCGAAGCAGGCGGTGCCGTAGTTGAAGGCATGCGTCATGATGCCGACCTTAGCATGCTCTACGGGCATGAATTTTCCATTGAAGAAAGCCATGGGCGACATACATATTCTCCTTACCGTGTCATGCTGAGTTATAATTATAGCGGCTGAGGGGTACTGATGACAAGGCTGAGGCTAGAAAAAAGGAGACGGTGGAGGAACATCGTCTCCCTTTTCACCAACATCCAGCTTTAACCGAATAGATAAGCGACAACCACTACCAAGGTAAGTCAATCCGTGACTGAACATCACGCAATGTCGCTATCAGGCTGAAGCCGATAAAGGCCCGCAGAACTCGTCGAATAAGCACACATGAAAACCCCTTTTATAACTGCGCGCGAAGGGGTTTAATCCTTCACTGCTTTTCTTTACCGGCTGCTATTTCCGGACCCGGCCTTCATCTGGGTGTAGCAGGACTGGCAGTAAACCGGCCGGTCGCCCCTGGGCTGGAACGGGACATCGCACTCCTTGCCGCAGGCGCTGCATACCGCCTGGAACGTCTGGCGAGGGTAGCTGCGGCTTTCGCCGGATCGCTGCTGCTTCCGGGCGGAGCGACACTCCTGACACCGCTTGGGCTCGTTCTGGTAACCCCTCTGGGCGTAGAACTCCTGATCCTCAGCGCTGAAGGTGAACTCACGCCCGCAGTCCTCACATACCAGTGTCTTGTCTTTGTAGGCCATGGATGACCTCCTCTTGTAATCTTGGTCTCAGCTTGGTCATCCTCCGCCCGGGGGTCCGCTCTGGGTCCTCTAGGTTCTGGGACTGACAAACCTTGAACCAGATGCCAAAGCATATCACAGCTATTTTCTCGTGTCAACACGGGTTGTCGATACGGCGGGCATGTGCAAAATACGTATCGACATAAGTTAATGAGGCACGGCTTCTACATGAAACAGGAAAGACAAAGGACGTGAATGGTAACAGCGCTGATTGGAACATCCCGAAACGCTATTGAGCAGTATCGGATTACAGGTTAAATAGCAAAGGAGACAGCTTTAAACTGTCTCCTTCAGGAAACAAACCTTTCTGCAGGTCACCTAACTATGTTGAATCCACTCCAACCGCCCCGACCTGCACTCACAAGCCCATGCTCTGGACGCAAGAAGTGCGCCCGTCATGGTTTCAATTCAGTTCACTTAATCTACTTGCCGATGCGGAAAACCTTGGTGCCACAGCGAGGACAAGTGCCCTGGGTTGCGGGCCGCTTGTTCTTCATTGTGATCTTCTTGGGATTGTTCATCTCCACCTTTTTCCTGCACTTCATACAATATGCCTGCATTTATCCACCCTCCTTTGCAGCATTTTACGAGAGAATAGCAGCAATTCTCGAATAAGTCAAGGGGTTTTTGCACCTTTTATACTAATTCGTCTCGAAATGGCCTGTTTGCGACATCGGCAGGTGCCCGATTTCACTCCATGAAGCCCAGGGTGAAGGTCCATCCCAGCAGGGACGATACTTGGGAAAACACCATATCCGGCACTTCAATCGCCAACGAATCTTCCATTATCAGAGCCGTATCTGTATGCAGAGCGACCGTGCCCTCATCGTTAACAGCATACAATACTATTTCGCCTGACAATCCCAGATCCGCCGCAACGAGCGCGCTCAGCTCCTCAAGAAACACCGATACACCCAGCGCCCCCACGACCTCCCCCTCGTCATCTACCGGCACCGTTATCACCATCGATTTCTGCCCTGTCGATTTACTTACTACCAGTTCTCCGATCACCACCTCCCCGGCCATAACCTTAGGGAAATAGGCACGGTCGCTGAGGTTGCCGCTGGCCAGCCCAATATCCACCGTGTAGTACGAGCCGTTGGGCAGGGCGAACCAGGCAACCAGCGGTATGCTCGACTCCTCGAACTCGGTCAGCATATCCACCATGTTGTCCCACTCCGCCGACTGCACCTCATCCGTCAGCGCCATGACCTCCATCATGCTCACCAGCCCTTCAACACGCGCCTCCGTCAGCGCCACGGCGGCGGATACACCGACTTCGGCATCGATTCGAACTTCCGACTCGTCGCATCCCCCGCACCCCACAACGAGCAAAAGTAGAGCCAAAAAGCTACCCATAAACAGACTTGCCTTTTTCACGATGACCCCCCTTTCGGATGTGTCATGTCACCTCCCCCGATCCATTCCTTTGCAAGATAGCGTCGCATAGATACTAAAACAGCGACATGCAGGTGTCAACACGGAGCGATAAGAAGGTCAGGCGCCCGATTTCCGTTTAGGCGGCCCCCACTTGCCGCGGGAGAACAGCCTCGGCAGGAAGACCTTGCGCAGCTCCTCGACTACGAACAGGCTGGCCCCGGCGGCCAGCGCTATGCCCCAAATGGATGCGCCCAGCGGCACGGTGTGGAACGCCGTCTGCATGAAAGGCGCGTACACGATTGCGACTTGCAGCAGCACTGCGCCGGATATGGCCAGCACCAGCCAGCGGTTGCGCAGCAGCCCCAGGCTGAAAACGGTGCGCTCGTCGTTGCGGGCGTTGAAGGCGCGGAACCACTCGAAGGATACCATGGTACAGAAGGCCAGGGTGCGCGCCTCCTCCAGGCCCACGCGGTAAAAGGCCCAGTTGAACACCAGGTAGATGCCAACGCCCATAAGCAGCGCCAGGTAGGCGACTCGCAGCATCATGCCGGGATATAGAATCCCGACGGAGGGGTGCCGCGGCGGGGCATCCAGCTCATCTCCGGTCTTGGGCTCCATACCCAGCGGGATGGCGGCCGTGGTATCGGTGGCCACGTTGACCCACAGTATCTGCACCGCCAGCAGCGGGGCCTGCCCCACCACCGCCAGGGTGATGGTCAGCGCCAACAGCTCGCCCAGGTTGGCGCTGAGGATAAAGAACAGCACGTTGCGCAGCCGGTTGAAGATGCTCCGCCCCTCCTCAACGGCGGCGACCACCGAGGCGAAGTTGTCGTCCGTAAGCACCATGTCGGAGGCCTCCTTGGCGACATCGGTGCCCTTTATGCCCATGGAGATTCCGATGTCCGCCGCCTTCAGCGCCGGGGCGTCGTTAACCCCGTCTCCGGTCATGGCCACCACATGTCCCCGGCTCTTCAGTGCGTTCACTATCTTGAGTTTCTGCACCGGCTCCACCCGGGCGAAAACGGATATTTCCTCTATCTGCTCCATGAGCTCATCTTCGCTCATCGAGCCCAGCTCCGAGCCCAGCACCGCCCGCCCCTCGGGCAACCCTACACGTTTGGCGATAGCCTCGGCGGTCAGCCTCTGGTCGCCGGTGATCATCATCACCCTGATGCCCGCCCGTTGGCACTGCTCCACCGCCCGCACCGCCTCCTCGCGCGGTATATCGAGCATGCCCGCCAGCCCAACGAACGTCAGGCTTCCCGAGATGTCTTTCTCACGCAGCTCTTCAGTGTATCCGGGCAGCTCGGCGTAGGCCGTGGCCAGCACCCGCATCCCGGCCTGTGCCAGAGACTCGTTCTCGTGCAGCAGCTTGTCCCTGCGCTCATCGTCGAGCGGCACCGGCTGGCCGCCCTCCAGCACGTTCGTGCTCATCGCCAGCAGCCGTTCCGCCGAGCCCTTGCCGTAGACCACCCGCTTGCCGTTCCTTTCGTGGAGGGTGGCCATATACTGCTTCTCGCTCTCAAACGGGATCTCATCGATGCGGGGGGAGGACTCCTCCAGCGAGTCCCGGGACATACCGGCTTTGACGGCGGCCACCGCCAGCGCCCCCTCGGTAGGGTCGCCCACCATGCCGCTGAAGGTGCCGCCCTCCCATGACAGCTGGCTGTCGTTGCACAGCGCGCCTATCTCCAGCAGCAGGGACAGTTCAGAGTGTTCTTGCGGGTCGACCGCCTTGCCGTCGCGGTGGAACTCGCCCTCCAGCGACCGCGAGCCGCCGGTTACCTCGTACCCCGCGCCGTCGACGAATATGCGCCTCACCGTCATCTCGTTCATCGTCAGTGTGCCGGTCTTGTCCGAGCAGATGTGGGTGGCCGAGCCCAGCGTCTCCACCGCCACCAGGCGTCGGACGATGGCGTTGCGCCGCGCCATGGCGCGCATCCCGATGGCCAGCACCACGGTGACTACCGCCGGCAGGCCTTCAGGTATAGCCGACACCGCGGCGGCCACCGCCACCAGGAAGATGTCCAGCAGCTCCAGCCCCTGCACCACGCCGATGACCACCAGCAGGGCGCACAGGCCGAGGAACAGCAGCAGGATGAAGCGGCTGAGCCGGGCTATGCCCCGCTGCAGCGGCGTCGGCTCCTCCTCCACCTCCTCCAGCGCGGTCACGATGCAGCCCATCTCGGTGGCGGGCCCGGTGGCGACCACCGCCGCCGTCGCCCTGCCGGAGGTGACCACCGTGCCCATATGCACCATGTTAACCCTGTCGGCCAGCGTTACCTCCCCTTCGAGCTGGCGGCTGCGCTTCTCCGCCGCCACCGACTCGCCGGTGAGCATCGACTCGTCCACATTCAGATTGGAAGACTGCAACAGGCGGGCGTCGGCGGGCACCCTGTCCCCCGCCTCCAGCCTGACGATGTCGCCGGGCACCACCTCCCGCGCCGGCACCGGGTACACCTGCGAGCCTCTCAGCACCTTGGCCTGCGGCGCCGTCAGCTTGAGCAGCGCCTCCATCGCCTTCTCCGAGCGCGACTCCTGCACGTATCCGATGACGGCGTTGATCAGCAGCACCCCGGCGATGACGCCAGCGTCGATGTAATGGCCTACGGCCGCCGAGACCGCCACTGCAGTGAGTAAAACATAGATCAGCGGGCTGAGGAACTGCCTCAGGAAAAGGACCACCGCCGGCGCCTTCTTCCTGCGCGGCAGCTCGTTGGGGCCGTGCTGCAACAATCGGTCAGCTGCCTCATCGCCGGTCAGGCCGGAAGGCCTCGATCCCAGCGACTTTAATACATCATCCGTCTGCAGCGCATGCCATTCTTCGTGCATAATCGAGTCTGTGCCCATTGTATTGGCAATTATAGGGCAAATCAAGTACGTGTACTCGTTCATATGATTAGTGACACCTGACCTCCTCTCTTTTGCATTGATCCAAAAATTTCTTTGGAGTCAGGTATCCCAACGTCTGGTGTGGTCTAACTGTGTTATAAATGTGTTCCC
>Ga0180431_10001256_pt1 | contig 35697 bp, 45 predicted proteins | sample SS_ome_11_FD_132459 | JGI IMG/M metagenome (GOLD analysis project Ga0180431, IMG submission 132459) | Hypersaline lake sediment archaeal communities from the Salton Sea, California, USA - SS_1_MS_1 metaG | ecosystem: Environmental > Aquatic > Non-marine Saline and Alkaline > Hypersaline >... | reverse complement strand
GCCTTACTTGTTTACAGACTTTCTTTCGCCCGGCGGGCCCGGGTAACTGCGGGTAACTGCGGGTAACTGCGGGTAACCGGGGCGCAGGATTGAACTGTGACGGGTTCGCGCCGCTGCTGGAACGTGTACCGATCGGCGGGCCGAATGTGTACTGCAGCCGCATAGATTCCGGCTGCAAATTTGCTGGCCAGTCTGGCTTGGCGTTTCCCGGTGTGTACCGATGGGCGGGCCAAATGGGCGGCCGTTAGTTGTTGCGGCTGGATTGGATGTCGGCGTCGTCTTTCAGGAGCTGGGCCAGTTTGCGGGGGCAGATCAGATTCCGCAATACGGCGCTGATCGAACGTCCGCAGTGGCGGCCGCGTCGGGCGGTGGCTCGCCGGATGGCCCATTTTTCGGTGCGGGTGAACTGCCCCGCGAGCGTTTCGTTTCGTGGTTCGTCCGTCGGTCCGTCGGCCTGCATTACCATCGATTGCGCTTTCGTTCTTGACACGCGGACGGGCTAGGGTGGAACACTGCCCGCCGTGGAACGCGAGTTCTCCGGCCGGTCGTGTGGCTCCATGCCAGCGCCGGTCGGGGCCGCTTTATTGTCGGGGCCGGAATCCATGGCGTCAATCACTGTGAACGAACTGGGCCGCCGTTTGCGTCGTCGGAAGAAAACCGAATTCGTGGGCGTGACGACGATCACCGACCCGGGACTGCTGAAACGGGGCAACGATCTGGGGCCCGTGGCGAAGCTGGCGAACATCAGCGGGCCGATCAACTGGGACTATGCCCGGACGGTGAACCGGCAGCGGAAACGCGAACGCAAGCCGACCGACTTCAAAGTGAAACAGAACGGCACGACGTTTCGGATCAAAGGCACGCCGCTGCGGCAGCTGGGGAAGGGTCGGGGCCGCAAACTGTATTTGTGGATCAAGATTCAATCGGCCCGCTGGTTCTACATTCAAACCGACCGGCTGGAAGTGTTGGACCCGGCCGACGTGGCCCCGTGGCTGCCGGCGAAAGACAAACACGCCCGGCAGGGCCTGCAGGCGGTTGTCGAACCTCGTCAGTACAACCTGAAGAACATCGCCGAACTGCGCATAGCCGGTTCGGTCTGGACAGTCCGCCCGCTCAATCGCACGCTGAAAACCTATACCGAAGCTATCGAAGCAAAGGCAGCGGCATGACCAGCGGGCGGACCGATATTCCGCAGCAGCTGCGGCAGTCGATCGACACACGACCGGCCGACGTGTTCGCCTGTTGGGGGGCCGACTGGATGTCGAAAGGCATCAGTCTGGAAACCAGTTTGACCAGCTGGCTGACGGCCCCGGCCGGGCTCAAGTGGTCGCCGTCTCACGTTGCGATCGCGTGTACGCGTTACGCGCCAGACCATGACCGCACGTACTGGTTCGAATCGACTTCGATGGCTCGCCGTTTGTGTCTGGAAGCGGGGCGGGTCGTTCACGGGGTGCAGGTGCATACCATCGAAGACCGCATCGCCGACTATCTGCGACCGGGCGGTCGTGTGGTGCAGTACCGGCTGACCGACATCGACGCCCTGGACGCTCTGGAACAAGCCAACCTGCGGCGCATTCTGTATTCATGGGTCGGCGATGAAACGAAACCGGCGGCCAGTTACGACACGACCGGCGCGGCATTTTCCGGTTTGCGGGTGCTGCCGTATCTGCCGTGCAGCCGGGCGGATATCGAATCGCTGTTCTGTAGCGAACTGGTGGCAGCGGTGCTGCAGCGGTGCTGCCTGATGAATCGCAGCAACCCGGCCCGGTTCAACCCGGGGCGACTTCTGCGAACACTGGTTCGGCAGGGGACCTACAAACACCTTCGAGACTATGGGACGTAACCAATGGAACCGCTGAACGAACACTGGAACTGGCAACGAAAACTGACGGTGGCGGTGGTGCTGACGCTGGTCGTGTGGTCGCTGATGTCGATGGCGTGGCCGGGGCAACTGGTCAACGTGCGCCGCGCCGAAGCGGCCCCCGTCGCGCCGGTGTCCTCGTGTCCGACGCCGGGTTTGACACTCGACGCGGTCGTCGTGCGAGTGATCGACGGGGATACGATTATCTGCGAATCGCGACATCGGTATCGCGTGCGGTTGATTGATTGTTGGGCCCCGGAAATCCACACGAAGGACGCGGACGAAAAGCGGCGGGGCGAACGGTCGCGGGAACGACTGATCCAACTGGTCGACGAACGGCCGATCCGGGTGCAGATTCCGTTGCGAATGTCGCTGGAAGATTCGCTGACGTTCGGCCGCGTGCTGGGGCATGCGTGGACATTGGATCACGGCACGCCGTCGGATCGCTCACTGAGTGAACAAATGGTGCGGGCGGGACTGGCCACGAAAACGAAACAATCCTTCTGACGAACACATGGGACGCCGATGTCGAAACGATTGAAACGCGGGCCGGCGGCCGCTGAGAAACCGTCGCGGTTCGCGGGCATTTTCGCGGGCGTGCCGGTGACCAAACCGATTCGGTCGGCCCGCAACCGGCTGTGTGGCTGCGGCAGCGGGCGGAAATGGAAAGTGTGCAAAGCGAAAGGCCGTTGCGTATGCGAAACGTGATGTTGTGTCTGTTCGTGCTGGTCGGCGTGGCCGACGGTGCCACGTTTTCGACTCGCAATTTTGCGGCGACGGCGACGACGGCGGCGGACGCTCGCGCGGTGGCGGAAGCGGCTGAAAACCAGCGCGAACGGCTGGCCGTGTACTGGCTGGGGAAAACGCTGCCGCACTGGTCGCGTCCGTGTTCGATTCAGGTCACGGTCGGGTCGATGGGTGCCAGCGGTTCCACGAATTTCGCGTTTGTGGGCCGAACGGTGCATATCGTGGGCATGAATGTTCGCGGGACCGAACAACGCATTCTGGATTCGGTGATCCCGCACGAAGTGAATCACACGATTTTCGCCAGCCATTTTCGGCAGCCGGTGCCACGTTGGGCGGACGAAGGCGCGGCCACGCTGTGCGAACACCGGGCCGAAAAACAGCTGTACTGGGACCGCCTGCGGCGTGTGGTGAGCGGCGGCCGTTATATTCCGCTGTCGAGTTTGACGGCCGCCCGGGATTATCCCACCGGAGCGGGGGCCACGCTGGATTTCTACGCGGAAGGCTACGGCCTGACCGAATATCTGGTGCAGCAGTCGGGGCCCGAACAATTTGTGCAACTGCTGCAGACGGCACAACAGGGCGGCTGGGACTCCGTCTTTCGCCAACATTACGGCACGGGCCTGATCGACGTCGAGCGGGATTTTCGCAGGTGGGTGGTTTCGCGTGCGACTCCGTCGGACGTTGACCGCCCCACCGTGCCAACGTGCGACCGTCCGACGTTGTACGTGGTCGGGGCGACGTGGTGCGGTCGCTGTCGCGCGTTCGACCAGGCGTTTTCGACCGACGATCGATTTCGAGCGGCGTTGGAGCGGCGATTCTGCATCAAACACGTCGACGGGCCAAGCCATCGGCACTGGTGCGACGAACGGAACGTGACGGGCTACCCGGCATTCGTGGTGGAATGGCGGGGACAATCCGACACGGTGCAGGGATTCACGGACCGCCGCCGGTTGTATGCCGATCTCGTGGCGTTGGTGTCGTCGGCCGGCAGTGGCGACCGCCAGGCCGAGCCGGTGCCAGCGCCCGCGCGGGTTCCGGAACCGCCCGACGCTGGGGCGGAAATCGACCAGCGGCTGGCGGAAATGGAACAGCGAGCCACGGCGGCCGAACAACGGGCGCGGGAACTGGCGGGGCAACTGGAACAACTGCAACAATCGAAACAGGCGGCGGAACTCGACGCCCCGGAACAAACGGCACAACCGCCGCCGCCGGCGAGCAGCAGCGAATCGACTAACGCAGGCGACGAAAGCGCCGCCGCACGTTCCAGGGGCGTGTCATGGGCGGGCCGTTTGGCTCGCCTGACGCTGGCGATTGCTGCCCCTGAAATTGCGATTCCCGGTTCGCTCGCGTTGTCGGTGGCCGGGTTCCTGTTGGGGCGCTGGCGTGAACGAAAACGACGGCGGCGGGACCTGTCAGCGGGTCCGCCGCCCGTCGAAACGGTGGTGCGACTTCCGGACGAACCTCGCCGCACGACGGAAAACCATTACATCGTCCAGGACACGGACACGACCGGCGAAGCGTACAAAGAAGCGCTGCGGCGGATGGCGGCAACCTACAAATCGGACCGGCCCGGAATTGTGGATGTCGTGAAACAGATTGAACACCTGGCCGGTGAATTGATACGGGGCCGCCGCGTGGCGACTCGACCACAAAATGAACCTCGCCCCGGCATCTGGGACGACTGAAAGGCAAAGCTATGTTCGGAACTGATCAAGTATTGATTTACAACGTGGAACCGTGGGCCGAACTGGGGTTCGGTGTGCCGAATTTCGGCGACAACCCGTTTACGCAAAACGCACCTTTGCACGGACTGGCGGACGAAATCGGCGTCGTGCAGCTGTACGTGATGACGCACGTTGACGCGATGCGGCGGCAGTATGTCAGCCGCAACACGGTGGAACGTCTGGGCAAAATACTCAACCGCATTCAGGCGGTATTGTTGAACCGGGCGAAAGCCGCCAATGCGACTCGACTGGAAGGCGGGCACGGGGTGCCATCGGCGACGCCGTGGCAAATCCACCCGGTGCCGTATTTCGCCGGGCCGATTGTGAACAATCGCTGGCTGCGAGAATACAACAACCTGACGATGATTGCGTTGACCAACATCTATCAGCACAGCGACAACAATCTGGAACTGACGATCACGACGGAACTGGCGTCGGATATCTGGTCCTACTTCCGCGAAGTGCGCAGTTTGCTGGCGGGTGAACTGCTGGGGCTGTCGCCCGACGTGTACGACAACGACGCGTTCCGTTTCACGGCGGACCATTACAACGCGTACGCGCCGCAGGATCACATCGTGCGGATTGAATCGCTGGACGACCCCGGCAAAGTGCGTGAACGGTTTACGGAAGACGACCTGCAGGGATTTCTGCGGGGCATACCGGCGAATCTGATTTTGCCGAATCTGGCCCGGTTCCCGGTCACTCAGCAGGACAATTTCGCGGGGGCACGCGGACCTGCGGACGCGCCCACGACCGGCATCGGCGGGGCGGACGGTTCGGCGCTTGATCCGATCATCTAAGCGACGGCAACGGGCGGGGCCGGGGTTTGTTGGCAAATCCCGGCCCGTCGTGTGGGTATTGGGCGGCGCATGAATGGCGAAGAAGAAACCAGCGAAGAAGAAACCAGCGGCGACGACCTGCCGGTCGGGTTCGCCGTCTTCCAGCGATGGCTTGAAGAAACGGACGACATCCGGGACGCGTTGCGCGGCAAAGAAGCGGCCCGCGAAGAAGAAGAAGACCGCGAAGAAAACGAAACGGGCTTCGGCATCCTGCTGTGGTTCCTGCAAAACTACTGTGACGAAATCAGTCGGCAGAAAGAAGAAAGCGGCGAAGAAGAAAGCCAGAACGAAAGCGACGACGCCAGCGACGAAGCGGCGCAAGCGCACGCGGACAGTTTCTATTGGCGGTTCTGGGGCGGCCACAACGAAACCATCGAAGAAACCCGTACGCAGGAAAGCGGCGAAGCCAGCGACGAGGTCGGCGGACGCCACGGACCGCACGGCAGCGACGCCTGACGCGGCCGGTGATCGGCAGCGCCAACGGTCGGCCGAATATCAGCGTCGGATCACGGCGGCGCGGCGAGAAATCGGCAAGATTCCGTCGGTGGTCGATGGGGTCCGCCGCGAATCGTGCCGGTTCGACCTGCGGTTGTACCTGGAAACCTACACGCCCAATGCGGTGCGGCTGGGCTGGTCCGACGATCACCTGGAACTGATCGACGCGTTGCAAACGATTTTGCTGTACGGCGGCCAGCTGGCCATCGGCATGCCACGCGGCACGGGCAAAACGACAATCGTGATTCGGGCACTGGCGTGGGCCGTGTCGTACGGACACCATCGGTTCGGCGTGCTGATTGCGGCGACTGATCCGAAGGCCCGCAAAGCGCTGGGGGGGCTGCGGAAAGAATTCGAAACGAACGACCTGTTGCTGGAAGACTTCCCGGAAATCTGTTTTCCCGTGCGTTGTCTGCAGGGCATCCGCAACCGCCAGGCGGGCCAGACGTGCGGCGGCGTGCCGACGGCGATTCAGTGGGGCAAAGACGAACTGATTTTCCCGACGATCGACGGCAGCGAATCCAGTGGGGCGATTCTCATGGTCGGGGGGATCACGGGGGCCGTCAGTCGTGGGCCTCAACACACTCTGGAAACCGGCGAAATCATCCGGCCGACGGTGGTATTGCTGGACGACTTCCAGACGCGTGAAAGTGCGAAGTCGCCCGACCAGGTGCAAACGCGGCTGGACATCATCGAAGCGGATGTCGCCGGCATGGCGGGGCCCGACGAAGGGCTGGCGATGCTGGCCACGGTGACGGTGATCTATCCGGATGACGGGGCGGACCAGCTGCTGAATGTGGATCTCAACCCGGACTGGAACGGGATCAGAAAGAAGTTTTTGATATCGCCGCCCGACGATTTGGACCTGTGGGAACAATACAAAGAAATCCGACGGCAGTCGTTGCGCACGTATCGCGACATCCGCAAGGCGACGGCGTTCTATAAGAAGAACCGCAAAGCGATGGACGCCGGGGCGCGTGTGAGCTGGGCGGCCCGGTATCGTCAGAAACAAAAGCAAGTCGGCAAACGAAAAATCGACGTGCGGGAAATTTCGGCCATTCAACACGCAATGGAATGGCTGTTGATCAAGCCGCGTGCATTCGCGTCCGAACTGCAGAACGAACCGGAAGCCGCTCATTCGTCTGACAAGGCCTGGCTGAGTGCTAAAGAAATCGAACAGAAATGCCATCCTCTGACGCGGGGCGTGGTGCCTCAAGTGCAGGTGCAAACGCGGCGACTGATCGAACACGTCGACGTCCACGATGATGTTTTGTATTGGGCGATCGGTGCGATCGGCGACGACGGTTCAGCGGGTTTGATCGATTACGGCACGTACCCGGAACAGAATCAACGCTACTTTCAGAAAGTCGAAGCACGGCGCACCATGCAGCGGGCACATCCGCGTTTGGGGCTCGACGGGGCCATTCGCGACGCGTTGTTGACTCATTGCCGGGGGCATCTGGACCGCAGCTGGCTGGGCGAAGACGAAACAACCGAATACGAAATCGACCTGCTGCTGATTGACTGCGGTCACAAGTTGTCTGTAGTGAACGGGGCCGCGCTGGAGCTGGTGCGGAAACCGCAGTACCGCAACCGCGTGATGCTGTGCCGTGGGTTTGGCGTGAACGCCAGCGACACGCCGTTCGGGGATCGAAAACTGCCCGACGGGTCGGTCGCTGGGAATAACTGCTATCAGCCGCCGCGAAAGACTCGCAACGACGCGCCCCGGCTGAACATTGACACCAACTACTGGAAGACGGAAACACATGATCGCTGGGCGACCAGTCCGGGCGAACCGGGCTGCCTGACGTTGTTCAGCGGCGGCGATCATCAGGGATTCGCGGAACACCAGAAAGCCGAATTCGCGGTGCGGACGGAAGGTAAGGGCCGCACGGTGTACCAGTTCAAACAACTTCCGCAGGACAATCACTGGTTCGACAACACGGTCGACCTGTTGGCGGGGGCATCCTTTCGCGGCTGTGACACTCCGGCCAACGTGGTGCCCACGGTGCCAAACCGTCGCCGGAAACGTCGGCGTCGGGGTGGTGGGTTGTTGTAGGGCAGTTTTCAGTTTTCAGGGTTCAGTTTTCGGGGAAGGCAAGGCGATGGCGAAGAAGAAAACGACGACGGGCACAGCAGCGAAAGCGGGCCGCCCGAAAGGGGCGAAGACGGCCGACCGGCCGGTGGTGGATTGCACGCCGTCGCCGTGTCCTCACTGTGGGGCCACGGCGGCCCCGGTGGACAAGAAAAACCGCAAACGCATCGAACGGCGGGTCGAAGGGTCGGGCCGGCTGCCGGACGGTCGGGCGTTTGGGGCGGTGGTGTTCTGGGCGGCGAACTGCGGGGCGTGTGGCCAACCGATCACGGCCAAACGTCACGAATTCGTACCCTGAAATGCAGTTTGGGCATTTCCGGCGGCGGATTCTCTTTGAATTCGCGACCCGATGGCGAACCGTTCAGCCATGGCAACCACGCAGGAAATGCAAACCCGGTTGGATGAAATCGAAACGCATCTGGCCACGGGGGCAACGACCACCGTGATCGACGGCGTGACCGTGACGGTGGATCTTGTTGAACTGCGACGCGAACGCCGCCGGCTGCAGGAAGCTCTGCAACTGGTGCCGCGTCGTCGTCGAGCGTTCAACCTGACGATGGGGACGCGTTAATGTTTCCCACCGTCAACGGTCTGCAATCGGCCCCGGCGGCCGCTCGCCAATTCATCACGGGTGAATCGACAGTGGCCAGCAGCGCGAGCTATGAAGCACTGAACCCGGCTGGCAAACGTCGGTCGGTGTCGGGCCGGATTCGTTCCGAAGATCAGGTTCTTACGGAACGCAAACGCGACCGGCTGGCCGGCAACGCGATGGATCTGCACCGCAACGCGGTGTTGTTCGCGTGGGCCGTGCGGCGTCACCTGGACTACACCACGCTGTTCGATTTTCAGCCGTGCAACGCCGACGAAGGACTGAACAACGACCTGCGGGCGCTGATGGAACGCGACAGCCGGCCGGAACACTGCGACGTAGGCGGGCGGCATTCGTGGAACCGCATGCGGCGACTGGCCGAAGTGCGGAAGATTCTGGACGGCGATTGCGGTCTGCTGCAGCTGCGGTCGGGGCATCTGCAGGGCGTGGAATCGAACGGCATTCGGACGCCGCGACAGAAACGCCGCGACGCGAAGCAATGGACGAACGGCGTTAAAGTCGGCCCGGGCCGGCGGGCGCTGGCCTACGGGCTGACCGAACGACTGAAAGACAACACCATCCGCGAACGCGTGGTGCGGGCCAGCCAGTTAATGCTGCTGGGCTGTTTCGAAGGCCGGTTTGACCAGGTGCGCGGCGTGTCGCCGATCGCCGGGGCGTTGAACGAATTTCGAGACATCTACGAAACGCGCGACCTGATTCAAAGCAAAGTGAAGCTCGACCAGGTATTCGGCGTGGCGTTCACGCGTGATTCGGGGGCCGCCGATCTGGGCGACGACCTGACGCTGACCGGGGCGGACGAGAACGGCCAATTGCCAGCGGACGACGAAAACGGGCGGGCGGGCTACGAAATCGGCCAGGGAATTCGCGGTTTCGATCTGGACGTCGGGGAAGGGCTGGAACTGCTGCAGTCGAAGAACCCGTCGAGTCAGACGCAGGACTTTCTGCAGCTGTCGATCGCGATTGCCATCAAAGCGCTGGACCTGCCGTTTAACTTCTTCGACGAAGCACACACGAATTTCTTCGGCAGCCGGGCCGCCTGGATCCAATACGAGCGGGCGTGCCAGTCGAAACGCGAAGACCAGCTGGAACTGCACCGCCGCTACACGCTGTTCCGCTTGCGTCGCTGGCTGCTGCCGGCGTCGTTCAACGGAACGGGCGAACTGGTGTTGCCGTCGTCGATGGGCGTGGCCGACCTTCGCTGGAAATGGGTTCCGCGCGGAATCCCCTGGTGGAAACCGCAGGAAGAACTCACGACCGACCTGATGGCGGCGGCGGCGGGGCTGAAAGACTTTCAGCAGATTTGCGACGAACGCGGGCTGGGCATCTGGCGGGACAACATCGCCACGATTGCCGCTCAAATGAAACAAGCGCAGGCCGACGGCATTACGCTGGCCTTCAATAACAACAAGCTGCCGCTGTCGTTGTCGTTCGACGCGGACCTGCCAGGGGACTCGCACGCATGACGACGGAACACGGACAGCCGCGACCACCGACGACCAACGCCACGGCCGACGCTCCGCGTGGGGCGTTTCAGCTGACGTGTGGCCCGATGCAATTCATGGACGGGTCGGACGATTCGCCCGAATTGCGACCGTTTCGCATGGTGGCCCGTTCGGCCGAACCGATCGAACATTGGTATTGGGGCCGCATTGTCCACGACTTCGACGGCATGCAACTGCGCAAAGACCGCTGCCCGATCGATTGGCGGCACGACGAAACGGCCGAACTGGGCTTCGCTGATTCGTTCGAAGTGACGGACGACGGGCTGCAGCTGTCCGGGTCGCTGATTGTGCTGGAAGAAAACGACCGAGCCGACCAGGTGCATAAGCGCGGCAAGGCCGGCATGCCGTACGAAGCCAGTCTGGACTGGATCGGCGACGGCACCGAACTGGAATGGATTCCGGAAGACGTGACGACGGAAGTGAACGGCCGGCAGTTTGACGGCCCGGGCTATGTGGCTCGCAAGTGGCCGCTGCGGGCGGCGGCGGTTTGTCCCTATGGGGCGGACGCTGCGACAGAAACTCAGTTTTCGGACGCGGACGACATGCCGTCGGTCCGTGTCTTTACTCAACCAACGGAGAAAACCACCGTGTCGAAAGAAACCAACACGAACGACGCCCCCCACGCGGCCGACGACAGCAAACAACACGCGGACACGTCCGCGACTGAACCGCAGTCCAGCGCGGCGGCGGTTCCGGCGGGCACGATCACGCCCGACACCTTGAAGCAATTCAACGACGCCTTTGGCGCGAAGGCGATGGAGTACCTGCAGGCCGGTTTGTCATTCGACGCCGCACGACTGCAGTTTGCGGACCATCGCGCGACCGTGTCCGAAGACGAAGCCAAACAGCTGCGCGAACAGCTGACGGAACGCGACGCGGAATTGAAAGCGGCCACGGACAAGCTGAAGCAATTCGGCGAAGACAGCGGCCAGGGGGCACCATTGAACGGCGACAACCCGGCCGATGGCGACGCCCCGAAGAAAGCGAAGCTGTTCAGCGGCGGCCACGCCGTCCGCAAGACAGCGGAATAAGACCGACAGAAGAAACCGCCGCGACGCGCCAACGCCGCGACGGCCAAACAACTCAACGGCGCGAGCCATCAAGCTGCCCTATCACCAGCCATTGAAGCCGCGCCCCGATTTTCAATCAAGGGGAATTCACACTCATGGCTGACGCATTTAAGACCCTGGCCGATTTGGTCCTGATCAACGACCACAATCTGGCCGATCTGGACGTTTCCGACCTGCTGAACAAAGCGCCCGTGCTGGCATCTCTGCCGGCCGGCGAAGCCAGCAACGGCACCGTGCACAAGTACACGAAGGAAACCGCCGCGCCTGTCGTCGGGTTCCGTGCCGTCGGTGACGGTCGCGAAAACACGAAGTCGACCGACACGCTGGTGACCATCAACCTGCAGATTCTCGACTGTTCGTTCGCTGTCGACATCGAACTGGCCAAGTCGTACAAGCACGGCCGCGACGCGTATCTGCAGAAGGAACTCATGCGGCACATTCGCCAGGCGATGTTCACGGCGGAACGTCAAATCTGGTATGGGACCGGCACCGGCGGCGACAGTGGCGGATTCGCCGGTCTGGGCGACAACGCGGGCTATAACGGCCTGGCCGACAGCATGGTCGTAGACGCCGGCGGAACCACGATCGGCACGGCCAGTTCGGTCTGGCTGTACTGTGTCAAGCCGGACGACAGCGGCGTGCAGGTGGTCGGCGGAAACGATGGCAACATCGAAGTCGAAGATCCGGTCGTGCAACGCGTGGCGGGTGCGACGGGGACTCTGCCGATGCTCTACACGGCGGCGTCTGGATATCTGGGCTTCCAGATTGGTTCGGCGAATGATGTCGTTCGAATCGCGAACCTGACGGCCGACAGCGGCAAGGGTCTGACCGACGACTTGATCGCGCAGGCGATCGAGAAGATACCGGCGGAAAACCGGCCGTATCTGCGGGCCGCGTTGTCTCGACGAAGTCAGCGTCAGCTGCAGCAGTCGCGCACGGCGACCACGACGACCGGCGCGCCGGCACCGTTTCCGACGGAATCGCACAACGTCCCGTTGTCGATCACCGATTCGATTCTGGATACGGAAGCTCTGCTGGCGTAATGGACGCACGGAACGACGCCGGGACCGGCCACGGTTCCGGCGTTCTTTGAAACCGAACGGACGGAATGAATGGGGTTGTTTGGATCTGCCATTGGATCGACTCGAACGACTGCTGCGACAGTGGCGGGCGTGTCGGTGCAGTATGCGCGGTCGGGCGACTTCGACGTGACGCTGACGGGAGTGATTCAGGGACAAACGGCGTGGAAAGGGTTCGGCCAGGGCGGTGTGGTGGTGATCAGTGAATCGGTCGACTGGCTGGTGCCGGTGGCTCAACTGGTGGACGACCTGAACGCCGTGATTATTCCGGCGCGGTTCGACACGATCACGCGAACGGTGGGCGGCATTGTCTACACGTACGACCTGCAGCCGTTTGGGCCGGATGAAATTATCAGTCGAGCGCATGACCGGGGCGGCCGGTCGGTGGTGCGGTTGTTTTCGAAGCTGCTGTCGGAGGTGTCCGCATGATGGGCGACCTGTTGACAGCGGCTAAGGATGCGATCAACGCGCACGACTTTGGGGAAACGATCACGCCCGTGATCAAAGCGGACCCGCGCATCGACCGCAAATCGATGGGCACGGGCTGGCACTGCTGGCTGGTGCCGGTGTCTCTGGTGCGTGGGACGCGCAACCGCCGCAAAAGTCGCCGCGACGTGTCGTTCGACGTGGGACTGATCAAACAACTGACGGGGACCGACGAAGCGGCGTTGCTGCCGTGTCTGAATCTGGTCGACGCCGTGCAGTCGTTTGTCGACGAATCGATGACGCTGCTGGACGGTCACGACCTGACGGCCGCCGATTTCGACCCGTTGTATTCGGACGACCATCTGAAACAGCAGGCGGTTTTTTTCAGCGTGTTGTCGGTCACGTATCAAAGGGGGTTGAAATGATCTCGTTCGACCTCTCGTTCATCGACAAGACCAAACAGCTGCAGCGGTCGGCACTGACGGCCACACGCCGCTGGCTGAATCGCGTCGGCGGCTATACGCGCAAGGTGGCGCGCCGATCGCTCAAACGGGCCAAGCGGCACCGCACCGAAACCACATTGTCGGACGAGCAACTCGACCGCTGGGTCGCATGGAATCAAATCCGGGAACGGCGGGGGCTGGAAGTGCCGGCACCGTATCCCGAAAAGACATCGAAACCGGGACGGCCGCCGCTGATCCATTCGTCGGACAGTGCGCTGAAACGTCAACTGGTGTATTCGGCCGACGCCGAACGGGGCGACGTGGTGATCGGACCGGAACGGGCCAAAACGGGCATAGCGCACAAACTGGAACACGGTAGCGGGCGCATTAAGCCGCGCCCGTTCATGGGACCGGCCGGTCGGAAAGCCGAACCGCTGATGGCGGGCTGGTGGGCGGACGCAATCAAATGACTTCTGCACCGGCGGTCGTCGGGGCAACATTCAACGAAGGGGCACGACCATGGCTAACAACGGCCTGAACATGAATTTCTATATTGACACGGCGGGCGTCGGTCAGGGCACGAACGCGATTCTTGACATCGTCGAAGATTGCAATATCAACCGGAAGAAGAACACGACCAGCGTGAAAAACCGGGCGTCGAAAGTCGAACGGAAGCTGACCGGGCTACGGGTGGAATCGATCGAACTGACGCTGACGCATGAACCGAGTAACACGCTGTACCAGGCGTTGCTGGCAAATTTCGAAGCCAGCGACAACAGCTATATCGGTGTACTGGCGATGGACGGCCCTGTGCCGGCCAGTGGAACCGATTCGGTCGGCATGCAAATGGATGTCGTGGTGACGGAATTCAGCCAGACGCAGGGACTGGAAGACAGCAGCGCCCGCAAAGTGGTCCTCGAACCGTCCGCGAAATCGACATTCGCCCCGGCGGAAGTCACCGTCGCGGCGGTGTAACGTCCGCCGGCGGAATCGCTCGCGTTCCACAACAGCAGCGACACCACAATCACCTGCATTCAGGAATGCAACAATGAACGCTCAATCGGAAATGAAGACCGTCACACGCAAGTCGAAACAGCGGTTCGAAATGGCCGACGGGTCGGTCCGCGAAATCGAAGTCGCCCACCGGCGTACGAAGGACGAGGACGACACGATGAAACGGCGGGAACAAGCGAAAGCTGCGGGCGACCCGACCGCCAACAGTTCGGCCATCAATCTGCCGCCGAAGAAACAGACGGACAGCGGCGACGCCTGAATCGCTGCGGCGGTTTGCTCGCGTTCCACGATTCGCAGCGAACGGACCCCAGCACGAAGGCAAACCCATGGCGCGAACATTCACCGACCGGGACGGCCGAGAATGGACCATCCGGATTGGTCTCTATACGGCCAACCGCATCAAAGAATTATCCGACGGCGTGATCGATTTCGTCGACACGTCGCGTGTGCAGTCGGCCCGCAACGCGTTGATTGAAATGGCGGAAGACGTGGCGCTGTGCGGCCGCGTGCTGTGGTGGCTGTGCGAAGACCAGGCGAAAGAACACAACATCGGCGAAGAACAATTCGCGGACGGGTTCGACCTGGACGTTTTGGACGCGGCCACGACAGCCGTGGCAGAAGCGCTGATTGATTTTTTCCCCAGCCGAGCCCGACCGGCGCTGCAGCACGGCATCGAACTGGCTCGCGAAATCACGGACCGGGCCCTGATGGATCTGGACCAGAAAACGACGGACATCGTGAACAGTCCGGAATTCGAACGGATGATTGCGGGGGCTATTCATGGGCAGTTGTCTGGGAGCTTGCCGGATCTGCGGGCTGTGGACCCGCTGCAGTCTTCCATCGCGACCCCGAACTGACGTTGCGGCAGCTGCACGCGATGGCGCGGGCCGTGCGGCGTGACCGATGGGACCAAACCAGCGCGCTACGGGCTGACCTGTCGAATATGTGGGGCGGCAATGTCCATCCTGATCAACTGAACCCGCTGCGGGAATACGAACGGCCGCAACGGGACGGAAAGGCGATTGTCGCCGATCTGGTGTCGACGTTCGTGGGATTGTAACCGCCCATGGCATCACGAAGCGGAGTCGAAGCGGGCCGCGCGTTCGTCCGGATGTTTCTGGACGATGCGGAAATGAACGCCAAACTCAAGGGCCTACAGGCCCGGCTGAAGGCGACCGGGGCCACGATGCGGCAAATCGGGGCCGACATGGTGCGAATGGGTTCGGTCGTGCTGTTGCCCTTCGTGGCAGCGCTGGCGGTGTTCGTGCCGTTTTCGGATCGCATGAAAGAAGTGCAGGCGGTCACTCAGGCGACGGCCGACGAATTCGACATGCTGAACGAGAAGGCGAAACAGCTGGGCCGGACGACATCGTTCACGGCGGCGCAGGTGGCCGGGGCCATGGCCGAGCTGGGGCGGGCGGGATTCGATCCGAAGTCGATCGACCAGGCGACGGAACACACGTTGAATCTGGCGCGGGCCAGTGGAACCGAACTGCCCCGGGCCGCCGAAATTATGGCGTCGACGTTGGCGCAGTTTGGCAAGACGGCGGAAGATTCTCAGGAAGTGGCCGACACGCTGACGGCCACGGTGAACAGCAGCGCGCAGGGGATGGAAGATCTGGCCGAAGCGTTGAAGCCGGTCGCGCCGATTGCGTTTGAAGCGGGGGCCAGTCTGCAGGAAACGGCGGCCGCCGTGGGGATTCTGGCGAACAACGGCATTCGGGGTTCGCTGGCCGGCACGGCGTTGGCTCGCGCTTATAAGAATCTGGCCGACGGCAACATCCGCAAGAAGGTGGAAGGGCTGGGCGTGGCGGTGGCCGACGCGGCCGGCGACATGCGACCGATGTCGGGCATTATTGAAGACATCGCGAAACAAACCGACGGACTGGGCAGCGCGGAACGGCTGGGGATATTCGAAGAACTGTTCGGTCGAGGATCGGCGGCGGCGCTGAAGCTGGCCGGGGCGGCCGGCGGGGCGTTTAACGATCTGCAGGCGGACATTGAAGGCTGGGAAAACGCGGCGGCCGACGTGGCCGATCAAATGGACAGCGGCATCGGCGGTTCGCTGCGGCGGATGCTGTCGGCGGTGGAAGGCGTGGGCATCGCGTTGGGCGAAGCGGTCGAAGGGCCGGTCGCCGGTTTGGCCGACGGTATTGCCACGGCCAGCGGTGTCGTGGCGGGATTCATCCAACGGAACCGGACACTGGTCACGATTCTGGGGGCCATTGGTCTGACACTGGTCACGGTGGGCGGTGCCCTGGTGGCGGTCGGTGCGATCATGAAAGTGGCGGCACTCGCCGTGATTGGTTACGGCGTGGCCGTGAAAGCGGCGGCGGCGGCGCAAGCGGTCCTGTTGGCTCTTTCGGGGGTGGGCTGGCCCGTGCTGGCGGCCGGTGCGGTTTTGGCGGCTGGTGCGGTCTATGGAATTTCGAAAGCTCTGGAATCGTCCGCTGCAGAAGCCAAGCAAGCGGCAGAAGCCACGGACGAAGCGAATGCGACTCTAAAGTCGCTGGACGACACGCTGAAAGGCATCGACGGCGGGCCCGATCTGTCGGTGACGGGCACGGAATCGATTCTGAAGGCCGACGTATCGCTGCAGCGGCTGGCGGTGACGGTGGCCAGTGTACGCGGGGAAACCGAACGGGCGTTGCGTGTGGCGGCCGCTGGGGACGCTCTGCAGGAACTGGCACTGCTGGGCGGGAACGTCGACCAGGCGGCCGCCGACCGGGTGGCCGATATGCTGCAACAGGCGATTCCATCGGCCGAACAGCTGCAGCGCAAGCTGTTGGAAGTCGACGCGGCGTTCGCGTTGCTCGAACAGCCGGTCGATTCGGCCGTACGGGCGGAACTGCAATTGTCAATCATCGATCAGGCCACGGGGGCCATCGGTCGGATAGACGACCTGCAGGACGAAATCGACCGCCTGACGGGCACCGCCACGGAAGCTCAGCAGGCGCTGCGGGATATGCTCGAACAAGGCGTGCCGGAAGACGTGGTCGCCCGCTATGCGGAACTGAGGGACACGCGGGACGAACTGCTGAAACAGCAGGACGAACTGACGAAGGCGGCCCGCGAACGCGAACAGGCCGAACAGCGGCGGGTGTCTGACCTGCGGACGAAAGCCGACCAGGTGAAAGACCAGAACACGACCGCCGAAGAACGTCTGCAGCTGGAACTGTCGGAACTGGAAGAACTGCGCAAAGCCATCGACCCGGAAACGAACACGCCGTTGCTGGACGAGGAAACCTATCGGCGCGAACTGGAACGACTGCACGCCCGACAAATCGAACTGGCCGGACAGGACGCTCAGCGAATCAACGGCGGCAGCCGTCCCACGTCTGACGTGCGAACCGTGGAAGGATCACAACTGATTGTCGATCTGATCAACGGCCGCGAAGACATCAGCGAACGCCAGCTGCAGCAGCTGATCGAATTCAACGAAAACGCGCGGGAACTGATCGCGGTCAACGCGCGGCGCGGTCAACTGGCGAAAGTGGGGCCATAACATGCCGTCTATTATCGACGTCACCGATCTGGACGGCGAACAACCGCCGTTCAGCCAGGACGAACGCGGGCACAAAACGTACACGACGCGTCACATGCTGACCGTCGACGGGGCGATGACGCAGCCGGAACTACTGATCGACCCGGCCATGCCGGTGCCTCACGTTTCGACGTTGGGCTACGACAGTGAAGCGACCTGCCGAACGCGCGGGTTGAAACCGTGGGAAGATACGTTCACCTGGTTTCTGACGATCAAATGGTCGACCGAGCAACTGGAAGAAGCGGAAGACGACCCGCTGTTGCAGGTGGTGACGGGCGGCCTGCGTTCGGTGGATGTCGAAGAACCTTGCTTCTATGACGTGGACGGTCAACCGGCGGTCAACACGGCGGGCGACATTTACGGCGGGCTGACGAAAGTCGGGAACAACGAAATCATCCCGGTCACGTATCGGTCGACGTTGTGGCCGATTGGTCTGCGGTCGTACAACAACACGGTCAACGCGAACACGGTCTGGATATTTGGAGAATCGTACGCGCCGCGGACGTTGTGGATGAAGAATCTGGTGCTGCCGGAAAATGAATCGGAATCGTTCGGCACGTATTACTACGAAACGCGTTTTGAAATCCATCACGACCGGAAGGGCTACGGCCGACTGCTGCCGAATCAGGGATTGCATGAGCTGCAATACTATACGCGGGCCGACGACGGAAACGGCGGGCTGACGGACTGGGTGAACGTGGATTTCGACGCGTACACGGACGAAGCCGACGACAACCTGAAGAAAGTCGAACGCGAACGCATCACCGACCACACGGGACAGCACGTCAGCAATGAAGTGTGGTTGAACCAGCACGGTGAATCGACGGTGCCGACGTTTTCCAACGGCGCGATTGGCACGGCATCAATGAGCGTTCGGCCCGACCCGTCGATTGTGACACTGTCGGCCGGCGTGCTGGAAGACTCGCACGAAGGGTCGATGCTGACGTTTAAGCAAACGGCGGGAACTCCGTTGCATGACGGCAACGCGTCGTATCGTATTGTCAAAGTGTTGGGCCCGACCAGCTGTCAGATCAATGGGAAAACTCCGTTCAGTTTTTCGCGGGTGCCGGTGGTGTTGGCGGGAGCGGGGGCGTTGTTCAATTATCTGGAAATTCAAAGCGAAGCCGACTGGAGTCAGCTGCCGCTGCCGGGTCCGAAAACCGACTACACGGGGGCCTGACGCATGACGGGCGACAGCAACACGGCGTACGGTTTCGGGCTGGAGCAAGCGCGGGATATCAACAAAGCGACGGGCATCGTACTGGGCACGGTCGGCGGGGGGCGTGCGGGGGTGCGGGAAACGGCCACGGCGGCGCGTTCGATTGTGGTGGAACTGCTGGCGGAGCTCCCGGCCGACGATTACGAACTGCACGACGCCCGGCAAGTGACGTGGAACGGCAGCGAATGGGTGCCGGTGTCGACGCGTCCGGTTCCGGTGCGGAAGATCACGGCGGCGGCGATTGCGGCCGGCAGCGCCGACGACCCGACGCGGCTGAAAGCTCGACCGATTGCGAATCTGGGGTGGTGTGTGGGCGAACCGGCGGGCGAACCGTCGACCACGGTGATCGGTGGCACATCCGGGGACTGTTGCGGGTGTAACGACCCGGAAACGGTCAACTATTACAACTACGACGGCGAAAACCTGCCTCGCGTGTTTCGCGTGTCCGGGGTTTCGTTGGCGTGTTGCGCCAACGAAGCGGGATATCTGGACCTGCAGCGGGCGATTCCGAACGGTGTGCAGTGGGAAGCTGTGCAGGGCTGTGCAGACGGGGCTACGATTCTGTGGCAACTGGACCCGGGCGTTGAAACGCTGACGGCCACACATTCGGAATTCGGCCAGGTCGCCCAGTTTGATCGCAACACGTACGACGCGGGCGTCGACCTGTTTTGCAATTTGCGGTTCGACCGCACGGCCGCCGCGTTGCGTCGCGATTGTGTGGTTTGTGGCGAGCAGGCGTGCGTGACGCCGTACCCGCTGGACGACCCGCCGGAAATTGTTTCCGGGTGTCAGATCTGCACAGACAACCAGGCGGCGAAAGCGTATGAGGTGGTTGTCAGTGGAATGGACGGGCCGGTCGCTGATTATTTCAACGGGGCCACGTTGGTAACGCAGTTATTGGGCGGTCAGGGGTATTACGAATGCCGGCGGTTTCCGTACGTGCCGCGTTCAGTCGTTCACTACGTCAACCCAGACCCAGACATTATCGACTTTGAAGTCGTTTCGCCGCAGTTTGGGGGGCACATCTGGATGGCTCTGAACGGCACGGGCAACGGCGGCCAGGCCAACATGGCTGTATATCTCACGTATACATACCACGCGACCGGGTTTTCGAATTTAATGGAAGCCAGCTATCAACTGTTCATGGGCACGGAACATCCGTGTCTGGCCGACGAAATCGAATTTCCGCTGACGGCGATTGCCAACAACCAGCCGACAAACCCGACTCCGCCGCCGACGACGTTCCCGGATTCGGTGATCCTTCGACCCGTTAGCGTGGGGCTGGACGCATGACTGACAGCAACACGGCGTACGGTTTCGGGCTGGAGCAAGCGCGGGATATCAGCAAAGCGACGGGCATCGTGCTGGGCACGGTCGGCGGGGGTCGTGCGGGGGTGCGGGAAACGGCCACGGCGGCGCGTTCGATTGTGGTGGAACTGATTACGGAGCTGCCGGCCGACGATTACAAACCGCACGCCGCCCGGCAGGTGAACTGGAACGGCAGCGAATGGGCGTTTGTGCAACCCGTGGACGTGCGGAAGATCACGGCGGCGGCGATTGCGGCCGGCAGCGCCGACGACCCGACGCGGCTGTTCGCGAATCCTGTGGGGAATCTGGGGCTGGTGGTCAGCCAACCGCCCGCCGGGGAAACGACCACGACCACGACCGACGCGCCGGGTGCGACGGTGACGACGGGCTGTTGTGGCTGCTACGAAGAAACCGACTACCAAACGTATTCCGGCCAGCCGTATCTGCGCAGTGTTTCCGGCGTGTCTCTCGAATGCTGTTCCCTTGTGACGAATCCGATTCTGGAACGGCAGGAACTGGACGCGGGCGACTGGGTCGCGTCCGACGTGGCGTGTATCAACGTGGGCGATGTTGACCACGGGCTGACCGATTGGAGGCTGACGCCCGACGGCGTGCTGACGATCACACATCAGACCGACGGACTGCTGGCACGGTACACGGTCGCGCCGGACGCGTTGGACAGTCTTTGCGCTCAGCGGTTTCTACTGGACGAAAGCACGACGCCGCGACACGGCCGCGACTGCGTGGTTTGTGCGCCCGAAGTCTGCGTCGTCCCGGCGAACGGGGAACCGCAGACGCTGTTCGGGTGTCCGGCCTGCGTGAATCTGGAACATTCGGGGGCGTATGAGTTACGGTATAGCGGGGCGAACGGGCCGGCGGCCGAATTTTTCAACGGCACGACGCTGGTGGCGTCTCAGGGTTTGCCCGGTGCTGGGTGCCGGAAGGACCCGTTGAATCATTATGACGTTGTTTGGGACCACAACACCGGGCAGTTTGCGACGCCAATCAACATTTTCACGGGGCCGTTTCATGCGGCGCTGTACCTGGGCAAAGTGAACGACGCGATGCAAATCGTGGACTTCAGCGAATTGTCCGTGGTGTTCAAATACAGTTACGAAAACGGCTATGCGCGGCACTTCTTCACGAACACGGCCTACGCTGTCGGCCAGTATCCCTGTGTTGAAACCGACAACCCGCTGCAGCTGGGTTATTCGCATTCTGTCATTTCCGACCCGGACGGGTTCGGACCGCCCGCCACGACGTTTGGCGGTGCGGTGACAATTGTTCCCGTGTTTCTGGGGGGCGGTTGAATGACGAACGATAACACGGTTTACGGTTTCGGGCGGGAGCAAGCGCGGGATATCAACAAAGCGACGGGCATCGTGCTGGGCACGGTGAGCGGCGGGACGGCGGGCCAGCGGGATGATGCGACGGCCGCCCGGGGTGTGGTGGTGGAACTGCTGACCGACCTGCCGGAAGACGACTACAAACCGCACGCCGCCCGGCAAGTGACGTGGAACGGCAGCGAATGGGCGTTTGTGCAACCCGTGGACGTGCGGAAGATCACGGCGGCGGCGATTGCGGCCGGCAGCGGCGACGAACCGACGCGGCTGTTCGCGGAAATCGTGGGGAATCTGGGGCTGGTGGTGCTGCAGCCGGGCACCGGCAGTTCGACCGACACGACCAGCAGCGGCACGCCGGCGTCGACGTGCTGCGGCTGTTACGAATCCGACGACTGGCCGGCGTACGACTGGGGCGATGGACTGGAACCCGTGACGTACCAACTGGCCGGGCCATCGTTGTCGTGCTGCGGGACCGGCGCTGGGGTTCTCACACGCGACCCCGACGCGGATGAATGGACGAGCGACGCGGTCGACTGTGGAGACGAAAGCACGTTGTCGTGGTCGCTGACGCCCGGCGGCGTGTTGACGGCCGAACATTCGGTCGAAGGCATGGTCGCCCGTTACACTCGAAACGCGTTCGATGCTGACCGCTGGTGCGCTCAACGGTTCGACATCGACGAAGGGGCAACGCCGATCCACGACCGGGCCTGCACGATTTGCGGGGAGGAAGTTTGTTTGACTCCTGCGCGCCGTTATCTGGTGTCGAATTGTTTTGGGGGGTCGCAGCACAGCGACGTACTGCCGCTCCGCTGGCGATTCACGGAACAGGATATCGACACGGGTCAGGGGTTCTTCGACGACACGGGCGTTCTGGAGTATTACGGGACGTATCCCTGTGAATGGCGTTTTGCTGACTGCCAGGCAGGTGAGTATCAGTTGAAGTTTTGCCCTGACACGAAATTGTGGCGCATCTGGTATTCGGCGACAGTCGGTTTCGGTTGTGGGAACGTGGGGAACCTGCCTTACCGTGCCCCCTGTACCGAAACCTATGCGCCGGTTGCGGAATGGGCCGACGCCGACTTCACGCCGTTCGGTGCGAACGTGCAGATTGTGAACTATGCCGGCGGCGGCACGTATCAATTCACTCTGGAGGCGTTTTGATGACGGATAACGCGTGCAAATTTCGGGGCGAATCGACCAGCTGTTGCCAGCCGGTGTTCGCATGCGATTGCCAGGCGGTGCCGGCGGCGGCCTGCACGCCGACGGTGGAATCGTTCGCGGCGATCCTGTCGGGTAACCCGGGGATCGACGCGGGGGCCGTGGGCCAGCAGCTGCACGTCTGCAGCGAATGCCCGCACCGCTGGGAACCGCAGGCGGCCGCTCCTGTGGTGTCTCGCGGACTGGGCGACACGGTGGCGAAAGGACTGGCGGCCGTGGGCATCACGAAAGAACGCGTGCAGGCGGTGGTCGGCGAAGATTGCGGCTGCCCCGAACGCCAGGAAGACTGGAATCAACGCGTAAACTACGGAAAGGCGAAACCGTGACACGTCGCCCGCGTAACACTCAACCCACCGTTTCGGAAACGATCACCACCACGATTGCCGTGTTCGTGCCCGTCGCTCGCATCGACGCGGCGCGGGAAGAATCGCGGGCGTACTATCTGACTCAAGGAAAAGACCTGCCTGCCGCGTCCATGCTGGTCGATGAAGTGCATGATTCCAGCGGGCAACTGATCGGCTATTCGTGCGAACTGGAAATGAGCGTCGAAGCGGCTGACCACATGATGCAATACTACCGGGACCAGTTTGTCGGCACACACAAGCCGGCTCAACGACTGTACCGGAAATCACTCGACCGAGTGTTGCAGCAGAAATCAGCCCGCTGTGATCGGCACGAGCAACGCAAAGCGAAGCGGCAGCAGCGGCGCACGGCACGTCTGGCGGAAGACCGACGTTTGCAGGCGAAAGCGGACGCGAAACGCAGACGGCGTCGACGTAGGCGGAAAGGCGGGCCATCGTGAGTAGTTTTTTCACTCGCCCGTCTTCGGACGTCGTCACGACCGGCTGGTTCCGGAATCCGTCCAGCGGATTTTATTGGGACAAGTGCAGCGACGGATTCCCCGGGTTCGACGATGCGACCTACTGTTCTGTCGACGTATCCGGCGGGGCGATTGTGTTTGGTGGGTCCAGTCTGCCAGGCGACTTTCCAACCGGCGGCGCGGACAGTATCGACTATTCGATCCGAGTCGACCTGAACAGCACGAAGCAAAGCCCGGCGCCGGGATTTATCATTCGTGTGTTGGAAAGTGACGGCGTCACGGTGATCGCGGAAATGGCCGAACGCGCCATGACGTCAGCGTCGTTCGTGACGCTGACCGGCACGCTGAGTATCACCGGCACGAACACGGCCACGTCCTGGACGGGCCACAAGCTGTCAATCACGCCGTACGAAAACGACACGAGTTCCACCGTGTTCGCCTACGTAGCCGACCTGGAATTGTCCGTGACGTATACGCCGGGCGGTGGCGGCGGTGGCGGCGGAACGGGCACGGGGTTCGGGGCAGACGCCGACCCGATGCTGGGTGGATATGACTATCGCGCCACACGGTTCAGCAGCGGTCGATTGCTGGGAAATGGCATATACCCTGATCAGCCAGGCACGGAGCTAACGCCCGCAGAAGCCAGGCAAATTCTGGGCGTTCATCTTGATCCGTCGTCACAGATTGCCGCGACACCTACGTCTGACGTGGTGATCACCGGGCCGAGCACGGCAGAAACGAATGTGATCAGTGACACGACCGGCGAAGCGATCGGTGCCAAGACATCGCCGGACGTCGCAGACGGCAGCGGGTGGCGAATCATGGCGGGCGGCGACGTCGACCCCGGTGGAACGTCGATCACTTACACCTGGAAGCTGACAATTGGCGGCGTGGGTGTGTTCTCCCTGCAGTCGAATAACTTCGGGGGTGTGTCACCGCTGAACAATCGCGGCTGGACTCTGGATTGTTTTGTCGTGGCGAACAACGCAACGGCCAGTTCGACCGTGCGATACGGCGTACTGCTGACACACACGGACGCGGCAGACGTAACGCAACGCGTGCTGAAGTGCGGCAGCGTGGGGGCGATCGATTTCACCACCACACCCACCATTGAACTGTCCGCAAAAACGACGTCAATCGCTAGCGGTGCCCGTTTACGCTGTGCGGTGTGTACCTTTGAACGAATGGACGTGGCGGCATGATTGGAGCAATTGATCACACTGGAATCAGGAACTTTCCGTCCAGTACGATAGCGGGGCGAGTCACTGCAGGCACCGGGGCAATGGAAGCGCTGACAGCGGCGCAAACACTGACCTTGCTGGGCCTGTCACCGTTCGCGAATCGGTCGATGTTCGTGGGCACGGATCAGTTCGTTTTGAGCGGATCGACTGAACAGACAATCTACGACACGACGACCGCACAGGACTATGAAGGTTCGCTGACGCTGGCCAGTCCGGAGAAGGGCGACACGTTGCGTTTTTTTATGGCGGGCAACCATCAGGGGCACGCGAGCGCCGCCGAGACCCTGACGTTTCGCGTCAAGCTGGCAGGCATACTCATTGTTTCGGTGGCTGTTCCGTCTGGTGACGCAGACGGCGCGACGTCTAAGCCGCTCATCCTGCGCGGATCAATCACGCTGAACGACGCGGCGGCCTCGTCGACCGTGCGAGGGTTCGCAGAACTGATTTATGAGACAGAAGCCGGGGACGTCGCGACAGTCGCGGCGATCGGTTCCGGTTCTGCAATTAACCTGACAATCGACCAGGACTTTGACATAACCGGACAGTATTCCGTCGGCGCAGCGGCGTACGCGCTGACGGTGGAAAACACGCTGGCTGAACGACTTCGAGCAAACGCATAGGGTGGCACATCATGGCGATTACCGTTTCGATCGACACGAACATTACCGGGCTAACGGGCGCGACGATTAAGCTGTTTCAGATTGGTTCTGACACAGCCGTCGAGACCATCACAGCGTCCGAGTACATCAATAACAAAGCCAGCTACTACGGCACTGTGGCGACGGCACCGGCGGGAGACTATGTTGTTTTGCTGGCGGACAGCAGCGGGAACTTTATTGCAAAGGCCCGACGCTGGATTGGGGCTGCAGCGGGCGTTTACGCGGGCAGGCCGGATTCCAATACAATCGGCAGCATTGCCACGGACACGGGTACGACTTTGCCGGCCACGCTTGCGACACTGTCGACGCAGACGTCAGTCGATTCGGTCGCGTCTGACGTGGCGAAACTCGGTTATCATGCCGGGGCCATCTGGGTCGACACAGACGCAGCGAACACGAATACAGTCGTTGGTGTGGACGGCACGGTCAGCAATCCCGTTTCCACACTGGCCGCAGCAGTGACTCTGTCCGGCACGACCGGAATCAATCGTATTCGAGCGGTGGGCAGTGTGGCTCTGACGGTCACGACCGGCCTGGCGAATCTGGACATTGCAGGGTCGGGCGGGGTCACAATCAACCTGGACAGTAACTCCGCGACTGATTGCACGTTCCGTACGCTCGACATCACCGGCACAGCGACGGCGACAACCGGGTGCCGGTTTGTTGATTGCACGGTGCAGCCGTCAGCGTTGTCCGCGTCTGTCGCGCGGCGCTGCGTACTCAGCGGTACGGTGACTCTGACTACGCCCGGTGATATCACGCTGATGGAATGCGGATCACCAACTGCGCCGTTGGTGCTGGACTTTGCGAGCTATACCAGCGCGTCGATTTCGCTGCACGGTTGGTCGGGCGATTGCGAACTGCGGAATCTGGGGGCCAGCGTTTCGCAGTCTGCATACGTCACCGGCGTGGGCACACTGACGATCAACGCCAACTGCACCGGCGGCATCGTGTACTATGGTCCGGGCATCGAAATTGCGGACAACTCAGCCGGCGCGGTGACGTTCGTCCAGGTCGCCCCGGTCACGGTGACGGCTTCACTGGTCGCGGAACTGGTCGCGGGCAACGCGGCAGGATCAGTCGGGCAAGTGCTGGAAGATCTCAACAGCCGTCTGCCCGTGTCCGGCACGATTGCCACTCAGGGCGACGTGACCAACATCACGCAGGCCCAACGCGTGACGATCAGCCTACCTGAACCAATGCTAGTGCCCGACACAGGTTCGACGGACTATCGAGTCTGGATCTACGCCTACAACGAGCAACATCAGGCCGAAGACCTGGACGCTGTGCCGGTGGTGTCCGTGGAAAACCAGACCGGAACCGACCGTTCCTCAAATCGCGGCACCGTCACTAAGGAAACCGGATCGACCGGGATTTACTACGTCGACTACACCGTGGACAACGCACACGCGACTGAGCAACTGATCTTCCGCATCGACGCGACCGAAAACGCGGTGACGACTCAATACTCCCGTTCCACGCACACGATTCCGGAATCCGTCGCAACGGCGGGTTCGCCTTGGTCACCGACCGACGTGGCGCAGGTTCGGCACCGGCTGGAACTGGACGGCACGGCGACCGTTCCGACGAATACGGCGTTGCCAAAGGTGGACGTGACGCAGATTGAAACGGTCGACGCAACGGATCAACTGGCGGCGATTGTGGCGGCGGACGGTGGCGGGGCGTTTGCCGTCGACCTGACGTTTGTCAACGACGAAATCCCTGCGGCGGCGATCGTCGGGGCGAAGGTGCGGATCACTCGATCGGGCTTCGACGACATCGCACTGACGACCGACGGTTCCGGCAAGGTGTACCCGAAGCTGGACGCGGCCACGTACAACGTGTACGCGACGGCGGCCGGTCACACGTTCTACGACGGCACGCTGGTCGTCACGGGGGCGGCGACTCCGGCCGCGTACGAAATGCCGTTGACGGTGTCGGTGACGAACAACCCGCCGAACACGATCACGGGGCTTGGATTTGTGCACGACGAAGCGGGCATCGCCGAAGACGGGGTGACCGTGACCGGCACCTATGTGGCCGGCACGGGCGACGATGGCTACGTGCGGGACGAAAAGCCGTTGACCGGCATCAGCAGCGGCGGCGGAAATCTGGCGATCGCCGGTTTCATTCGCGGGGCACAATACAGTTTCCAGGCGGGCAGCGGGACGCCGGTTGTAAAAGACATACCGATGTCTGGCAGCACGTTCCAGATTCCCGAACTGTCACGCCTGGACGTGGAAGCGTAGGACACGACAACACCAGCCGGCGGGGGCCGGCGTTGCAAGGACGAAGCGATCATGGCACCACCGAACCACCACCAGCCGACCGTGGCGTTTCCCACGGGGCCGGCGACTGCGCCGGCGGCGAATCATCCGACGAACGAATCGACACTGGCGGACCTGCAACGCATCCGCTGGGCCGGCTGGGCGTTGGCAGCGGTGGCGATTACTGGCTGGGCGGGCTGGATTTCGTTGGCCACGATTCGGCACCAGTCGACCTTGGAACGGCTGATCGAACGTCAGACTCTGCAGTATGAACAACTGCGGGAAGCGGTGCGGGATTTGAACGCCACCGACCCGGGTTGACGGGGCTATGATGCGTTGGGGAGCCGATCGAGCGGGCTTTGTTCGCTGGTGGCTCCTGCCAGTTCAACGTGCGTGTAGATCATGGTCGTGCGGACGTCGTTGTGTCCGAGCAACTTCTGCAGGCTGCGAATGTCGACGCCCTGATTCAATGAATGCGTCGCGTAGCTGTGCCGCAGGCAATGCGTGTTGCAGTGTTTGTGAATGCCGGCCCGCCGTCCAGCCAGTCTCATCGAACGCGCGAAATTCCCTTTGTCAATGTGATAGCGTCCGATCCATTTCTCGACGGGGTGGCGGCTGAGTTTATGACTGGGGAACAGCCAGAACCACGCCAGCGAACCGGCGGCGGTCGGCGACTTGCGGCCGTAACTGTAGGGCAGTTCGACGCGATTGGTTCCGGCGTCGACGTCCTGCCGATGCAACGCGGCGGCGGTTTCGATTTGGTGCGTCAATGGTTCCTGCAATGCGGACGGCATGCCGACGGCGCGGTCCTTTGCTCCTTTGGCCTGGCGAATCACAATCTGTCGGCTGTCTGTGTCGATATCTTTGATTCGCAGGCTAACGGCTTCCCCGATGCGCATACCGCAGCCGTACAGCAACTGGCCGATAATGCGGTCGCGTCCTTTGAGTTCTGCCAGCAGTCGCGAGACTTCCGGCACGGACAGCACGGTCGGGATTCGTTGCGGCCGTTTCGCTCGCAATGCCTGGACGTTGTGCAATTCGCGGCCGATCACTTCGCGAAACAGGAACAGCACGGACTGAAAGGCGACATTTTGAGACGTGGGCGACACGTTCCGGCGGTTGGCCAGTTCGGTCAGCCAGCCGGTCACTTCCGGTTCGGCCGTGTCTTTGGGATGCGTCCATGTGCCGTCGGGTTTGCGAAGCCAGCGCAGATACTGTTCGCACCAATGGCGGTACGTTTTGTAGGTGCTGCGCGCCCGTCCTTTGCGCCGGCAAACGACGCCGATCTGATCGAGAAGCTGAGAATTCAAAGCCACAACGGACCCTTTCGCGATTGTGTCGCGCGTCCGTCGCGTAATTACAAAGCGCGCCCACTCCGGCCAGCGCGCACTAAAAACAAGTTCCGGCGACGGAGTGTCACTGTCCCTCAGTGACCTCTGCTAGATTGCTTGATCGGCAACGACTCTTCCGAATCCCCTCCAGGTAAACCAATGCGGCTTTGAGTTGTCCCATTTCTTCCCGAATCTCATGAATTGCCGAGTCTAGCCAGTTGTCGCCGGAACGCTTCGGATTTCCGCTACGCTCCACATCCGATTGCCGGTCATCCGCACCGGAACAATCGGATGCAACTGACTTGTTGCATTCGCAGGGCGAACTCTGGCACCACTGACAACCAGTTACAAATACGTCGTTCATGATTCCTCCAGTTGATCCGAAGCGTTCAGCCGGCTTCGGCCTCTCGTGTTCCTACACGAGAAGCACCGGCGGCTAAAACGCGAGACATCGAAAAACGGACTTGTGACGCTGCTCGGTTCCAGATATTGGCCTCCATCGTCTTAATGATCGAAATTGACTCTGAGTCAGTCTCGTCACCCTGACGTTCCGCAGCTTCCATGTTGCGACGAAACACCTTGTATAGTTCAGTCAACTCCGCCGCCTCTGCGCCGGCTGAACGGGGCGCGGCTAAATCAGCCACTTGTTCGCCTTGGTTATCTGACATCGGTTCTCGCTTGTCACGTTGCCGTCTATACCTTAATTCATACATGATGTCTGAGTACACATGCGACAGATGCTCATCAGTAAAACCCGCGAAGCGTCTCACCCGGATGTCGCCGGAACGCTTCGGATTTTCGCTACGCTCCACATCCGATTGCCGGTCATCCGCACCGGAACAATCGGATGCAACATCTCTGTCACATGCCAAGCAATTCGTGTGATACAACCCACCATGTTTCTCACAGGCCATTTCTGTTTTCTCCTTAGTTGATCCGAAGCGTTAAAAGAGCGACGGTTGTGTCGCGGGTTCTTTGGGTTTGTGTTCGAAGCCGGGGCACTGTTTCGGGCGGCCCGCTGAGACGTCCGCCAGATTCAGGTTTCGGCAGCGGTCCCCACACGCCGGACATTCGAAGCCGTTCACGGCATACCACAATTCGCGGCACGGTTCGCACGCCAGACGGCCCAACAATTCGCGGCATTCGTGGTGCCGGGGGTCATAATGCGTGCAGCCGTCGCAGGTTTGTGTCGAATCGTTCATGCGGTCGCCTTTCGTTTCCTGCGTCGGGCTCGCCGTTCCGCGAACGTGGGGCCGGCGTTTGCTGTGGCCGTCGGTTCGGGTAGACGGCTGGCCGACGGCGGGGGTTGGGGTGGGGCGGCCGGTGGCGGGGCGGCGTCCAGCAGTTTCGACACGGCCGCGACGGCCCGTTCGATGTCGCTTTCGCTGATCATGCCGATTTTGTCGTGTGTGAGCTGATAGACGAACGTCGCGACCTTCGTCGTTTTGCATTTTCGGCGGCGCACCGCCGATAGTAACGCCAGCACGATTGCCAGTTCGGCCCGATTGCGGCCGGACAGAATCGGCGAATCGGAAACGGTTTGTCTGCGGTACCAGGTCAGCCAGTAGTCGTTGTCGCGGTCCGTCACGTCCGATGTCGTGAAGCCAGCCACGCAGCTTCCAACGAACGGTTTCGCCGTCCCGGGGTCGAGCGTGACCGACTGCAGCTTCTGCAGCTTGTCTGACTGACTGATGAGAGACTCAAAACAATCGTTCGGTTCGGTTCGGTTCGGTTCTCCTCGTACCGTACCGTTCCGTACCGTACCGTTGTGTATCGTATCGTACCGTACCGTACCGTAGGCGGGATGGTGTCGGGATGGTGTCGGGGCGCTGTCGGGATGGTGTCGGGATGGTGTCGGGGCGCTGTCGGGATGGTGTCGGGGCGCTGTCGGGGCGCTGTCGGGATGACTCGTTTCGTCAGCTGTGGACAGGACCGGCGTGACAATCAACCATCCGGCTTTGACCGCCCAGGCGACCGTTTGCTGAATCAAGTCGGGCACCAATTGGGCTCGACGGCACATATACGACAGGCTGAACGGTTCTCCGTTGCTGTGCGACAACTGACCGTAGTCGGGCGGGTTGGTGGACATATTGACGAACGCGTTGAAACAGTTACCAATAGCCTGCGCTTTCCAACAATCAAACGAATCGACCAGGTCATTGTATCCACGCGATTCGAACCCGGTGGGAAGCGATACCCACGGCAGTTGTTTGTCTCTCGACATGATTTTGCGCGAGTCGGATTTGATAAACACGCTGTCGAATTTCGCGACGCTCAGCACATGCGAATCAAACCAGTCGGCGGTCAGGTCGTCCGGTTCCATGGTCGTTGTTTCCTTTCGGGGAAGTGTTGAATCGATCATGATTTTTTTTCCTGCAGTTCGTGGCATGGTTGCGGGTTGCGCTGGAAGTCGTCGAAGCGGCGGCGGGCGGCGAGAAGTTTTGCACACGCTCGCCGCACGGCCGCACGATCGAAGGCGACCAGCGACGTGCCCGTGATGACGTTTCGGCGAATGATGTTGCCGCGTGGTCCGTGGGTGCCGAAAAGCCGCATCGTGTAGCCTCGTCCGGTCGGCGGCGGCAACACGAAGTAAACTACCCCGTCCCCGTCAGCAGCTGCGCTCATATCATCGAGATTCATTGCGGTGGTTCCCGTCCTGTTTGGAAATGAGTTCGGCATCGTGTCGGCGGGCGCGCTGAATCATCGGCAACAACCACGGCAGGGTATCCGCATGGTCGGCGGCCGCCAGGTCGGCGTCGGGACCGACGAACCAATGCACGGCGCTGGTCGCCCCGTCCAGCGCGTTTCGTAGTTTCACCAGCTGCCAGCGCAGCGAACGCGTCGCATACTCCGGCAGCGGGTCGCGGTCGAAGACCGGGTCGAGGACATCCAGAACCCGGCGTGCGTTTTCGACCGTGGGGGTGATATACGCCGACAACGGCAGGTCGTCGCGATTCATCGGTGCGCGTCCATGACTCGACAGGCGTCGGCCAGACTGAACTGGAATTCGGACATGAACGTCGGGTCGTTGCGCGGCTGGACGTTGATTGCGGTCGCGACCAACTGTTGCAGGATCTGCCATTCGGCCGCCGACACGAAGCGGCCCGGATCGCCGGCGGTGTGCTGCCGGGCGGCCAGTTCGGTACGGACAATGGGAACCGAACGCGGGGCCGTTATTCCCAGGCGAACGGTTTCGGGGCGGGTTTCGACAACGGTCACATCGACCAGGCCGTCGGCCAGACTGATCGACTGAGATTTGTGGCGGGACAGAACAAGCATTGTGCATCCTTTCGGGGTGGGTGGTGCGCAGTCGTGCGCGGGAATGAACTAAACGGCGGGCACGGGAATGGGCGAATCGACGACAGCCGGGTGAAAGTTTGCCAGCTGTCGTTCGATGATGGCTTCGCCGTTGTCGTTGAAGTGTTCGACCGCCTGGTCGACTCGTTCAAACACCGGCGACACGTACACCCACAAGGTGGCGTCGTGCGAAATTCGGCACGACCAGCCGACGGAAGTCACATGCAGCGACCACGAAAAACGCGGCAACCGCTGCATGAGCTGTTGAACATGGTCGAAGCGTTCGGCATTGATCATCATGGAAGAATCCTTTCAGGATCGAAACGAAACACGGGCCGGCGCTGAGACAAAACGCCGACCCGCTGAGAGTGCCGGGAACATCCCGGCGGCGAGAATTGAAAACGGGGCAACCGTGCCCCTGGTGATGGCATCCCTGCAAACCGCTTTCCGTGCGGTTAGTTCAAATTGGCAAACAGTCCGCGCCAGCATTCCGGCAACTGGTCGCGGTCGCGGGCTTCGATGGCTCGCCAAACAGCCGCGTCTGGCTTGTCGTACGATTCGCCGGCGACCGTGCCAGACGAATGCCCGACGATATAGTCGCCCAACGCTCTGCCGCTGCTGGTGGCAAAATCGTTGTACTGAGTGACAGCCGTCTGCCGGAAAACGTGGTACGTCAAACCGGGCAACGCGTCGCGCCGCTGTTTGACGGAACGTGTGAGCGACTTCGGCCCGGTGGTCGGGATGATTCCCTGCGACGCGCAGATTTCGAGCTGCAGCGCTTTGATATGTCCGCTTTCCCAGCGTTTCCTTCTGCTGTTCCAGCAACCGGCCCGGTTTTCGTGCAGGAACCAGAACAAGCAACGCGGGCCGCGCGTGATTCGTCGGACCAACGCGGCGGCCGTGGCGGTCAGTGGCAAACCCTGCAACCGGCCTTTGCGCCGAATTTTCCACGGGGCGAATACCAGCATGCCGTGCGGCGCGTGTTCGTGTGGCGTGAAGTCGAAACAGTCGGCCGACAATGTGCAGGCGTCGCTGATTCGAACGCCGTACAACCAGCCGAAATAGATAGCCGCTCGCCAACGCAACACGCGTTCGTCCGGCCCGAATCGTCGGCCTCGTATCGGCGGATTCACCGACGGGTATCTCAGCGGCCAAGTCGACAACGCGGCCCCGTGGTACAGTCGCCGCATTTCTTCCGGCCCGATGATGTCGCGAACGGGTTTGGTCGTGGTGGCCGCTTCGCTGGGCGTCAACGCCGATTTGCGAGTGACGAACAATTGCGGCACCGATTCGATCAGGCCGACAGTCTGCGCCGCTTTCATCAACTGCCGATAGGTGCCGTGGTGCTTCTGAAACGTGCGGGGCGAAACGCCGTTGACCGTTTGGCCGCGTTTGTTCTGCCAGGTACCGTTCAGCAACCCGTCGCGGAACATCTGCAAATCGTCCCGACTGATCTGATTCAGGGGCGGGTCGCCGGTGGTGCGAATCCAGTGGCTGAGAAATTCCCGGTGTGCGGTGAGCGTTTTGGCGGCGTTCAGGGCCTGCAGTTCGGGCTGAATCCAGTCGTAGAATTCGCTCAGGGAACTGGCTGCGGTCGCTTGTTGCGTGAAATCGATCATGGCGTAGTCCTTTCTGACGGTACGGCCGGGCCAGTCGTGCCCAAACAACCCGGGGGCGTCGTCCCCGGGGCATCCGTGCGGAAAGTGTTTTTCCACACTGCCGGGCCAATTGTGGACCCGTAAGCGGTTTACAGCGCTGACCAATATGGAACGCAACGCGACTCCCGTGGGCCGCCCGCTGACTTTGCGGGTGGTGCTGGTCGTGCGGTTTGTGCTTCCTGGACTGGTTCACGCTTTCGACTCCGTCGCAACGCTGGCGGCGGTGATCGCAAACGCAAACAGGCCGCCAGCTGGTTCAGCTGACGGCCTGCGTTGAATCAATCCGCCAGCGGGGGCGGAGTGTGGCGTACTGAATGCCATACGTCAACCCGCGTATGGGATTCAGTACGGTATTTTTTCGATCAACTGGTGACAAGCGGGTGTTTGCTAATCAAATCCGACAGATCGACGTCGAGTGCTTCGGCAATGCGCTCAGCACGATCGAGCGTTACGCCTTCGCGTCCGTTCAATATGACGCTGAGGTTTGGGCGGCGCATTCCGCAGGAGTCTGCAACCTCTTGAACAGTTAGGCCGCGTGATTCCATGATCGTCTTCACGTTGTCAATAAATCGCTTCATGGCGGTATGTTTCACTGTTTTAGCTCCGTATGCAATACTGTACGAAGGAAGTTTGTTGAAAGTGCGGAAGGTTGGGCGTCAGTGAAACCCACGGCGATCGATGTCTACGGTGTCGATCCACTCGCCGTTGATTCCGTCCAGGACAAACAATTCAGCGGGGTAGCTAGTGACCCGCTCTGACAATTGGAAAATGTGGAAGTAGGACAAACGGAGAATTGCGGCCTTCTCGTCGATGTTCAGCAGTTTGAACGGCGGCAACACAAACAGTTCTGCACTGCGGCGGTTTGTACTGATTGTGAATTTCAGCAAAACGCCGTTCGTCTTCAGATCGGTGATTTGCTTGCTTCGATTGTCCTTTTCAGCTTGCGAAGCTGTGCCATATTCCGCTGGCGGTTCGTTGGGTTTTGCAGGCAAGAAGAACCAGCAACCACCAACCGCCAGGCAAACAGGCAATAGACAGCCAAGCAACAGCGGTTTCGGATTTGGTCGGACTGGCATCTGTTCAGACACGATTCAGCCTCTACCTGAAATACTGAACACGACTGCAGACCATTCTGCGGCCGTCAAATATCGTTTGGCGTTGTCAGTCGTTGACGGTTCGGCCTTTTCCGGTTCGGTATGCGGATAGACTGTCCGCATGCCGAACAACTACTGAACAGCGGCCGGCTGTTCGGGTTCGTTTTGGTGTCCATCAATCTTCGTTGTCGTGTTCTTGTGACCAATTCAGGGCGCGAAGTGCGGCGGCGAAACCTTCCTGCGATATTTTCTCTGCTTCTTCGCTTAGGCTTCCTCGGTCCGACGTTGCGGCGGTCGCTTTCGCGATCACTGAGAGATTGCCAGCAATGACGCACATCAACTGCAACTGGATGGCCTGGAATTCCTTGTCGCGGTCCGTTGCCATGGTCTTCGCCTTTATTCTCGATGTCGTTAGGACTGGACAAAGTGCCGTCCGAAAACGGACACCGTGGCCAATAAATTAGCGGTGGAGGGACTCGAACCCCCGACACGCGGATTATGATTCCGTACAAGTGCGGCCGCCGTGTCCCGTTTGCCGCGATTCAAAGCGCCCTCTGTTAGCGCGAACAAGAAAACAAAACCGGCCCGGTGCGGACCAGGGCGGCCCGGTTCTGTTCCGTTCCGTCCCGTTATGTTGGGTCATGTTCTGTTCTGTAGGGGCCCTGCCACGTCCCTGCCGGGGACCTGACCGGGACGCGGTCGGGTAACAATGCGGCCCCGTCGGGATGCACTGGGATTCCGTGCGGGTATGCCCCCCCTGTCGGGTCCTTCCTGGCGTGCGTCGTCCCCCCCG
>Ga0180431_10001245_pt1 | contig 35828 bp, 33 predicted proteins | sample SS_ome_11_FD_132459 | JGI IMG/M metagenome (GOLD analysis project Ga0180431, IMG submission 132459) | Hypersaline lake sediment archaeal communities from the Salton Sea, California, USA - SS_1_MS_1 metaG | ecosystem: Environmental > Aquatic > Non-marine Saline and Alkaline > Hypersaline >... | reverse complement strand
GGTGGAGTAGAGCTAATTAAAGTGAGCGATAATGGGGCAGGCATACCGGCATCGGAGCTAGAGCTTGCCTTCCACAGGTATGCCACGAGCAAGATAAGCAATATTACCGACTTAGGAAGCATTGGCAGCCTCGGCTTTCGGGGCGAAGCCTTGCCCAGCATCGCCGCTGTTGCCGAAGTGGAAATCTTAACCCAAACATCCTCCGATCCAACTGGCAGCTATATGTGTTTGCGAAAGGGCGACGTAGTCCGCAAGGAGGGCCGAGCCAGACCCCCAGGCACTACTATAACCGTACGCCGACTGTTCCGCTACTTCCCCGTGCGACTTAAGTTTCTCAAATCGGTTAATACCGAAAATAGCCATATCGCCCATCTGGTAAGCCAGTACGCCCTGGCTTTTCCCGAGGTCAAGTTCAGCCTGGCTCTCGATAAACGTCCCAGCCTGCGCACTACAGGCAACGGCGACCTGCGTGATGTGGTAAATGAGATATACGGCTCAGAGCTAGCTCAAAGGATGCTTAAGGTGGAACAAAAGGACGGACTGGCTGAAGTCGACGGCTTAACAAGCCCACCTTCCCTGGCCCGTTCTAACCGCAACTACCTCAGCTTCTTCGTCAATCGAAGGTGGGTGCGCAGTCCCTTGCTAACTCGGGCAACCGAGGAAGCCTATCGTGGCTTACTTATGGATGGCCAGCATCCCATCACAGTAATCAATATCTCCCTGCCGGTTCAAGAGCTTGATGTAAACGTCCATCCTGCCAAAGCTCAAATAAAGTTTTGCCATGAGCAAGCGGTATTTAGCAGCGTACAGAAGGCAATAGAGGGCACATTAGCCAGGACGCCTATAGCCAGCTCGAAAGCTGTGCCCTTCTCAGTCAGCCCAGGGCAGTGGCAGAGCCCCAGCATGGTAATGGATAACGAGCCTGCTTTTGTTGTTGCCCAGTTGCCGACCATGGAATTACCACTTTTGAGAGTGCTGGGGCAGCTAGCCAATACTTATATTATCGCCGAGGGACCCACCGGACTCTATCTCATCGACCAGCACGCTGCCCATGAGCGCATACTTTATGACCGAATTTTAGCCCAGTGGTCACAAAAGGAAGTTGAAGTCCAGGGGTTACTCCAGCCCATAACCATAGAGCTTAGCCCCAGGGAGGAAGAAACTCTGAAAGCTAGTAAAGAGTTTTTGGCCGAGTTTGGCTTCACTATTGAGCCTTTCGGAAATAGAAGCTATGTGATACGCGCTATACCGGCACTAATGGCGAGAGCGAATATTATTGAGATAATAAGTGCGCTGCTTGATAGCCTTGCCAGCAAAGAAGGTCTAAATCCCTGGGAGGAGAAGATAGCTCAATCTCTGGCCTGCCATGGTGCTATCAGAGCAGGGCAACAACTAAGCAATGAAGAGATGCGAGAGCTAATAAAGCAGCTAGAACAAACCAAGCAACCGCGCGCATGTCCACACGGCCGGCCAACCATGATTCACTTAAGTTCGCATCAACTAGAGAAGGAATTTGGCAGGACAGGCTAGCCCCGAATCCCCGCAAGTTTGCGTTCATGATAGCTCAGGAACCGATCAACGGCCCTGGCTGCATTCCCTATTGAGTGATAGACAGCGATGCCAGCTTCATAGCAGATTCTCTGGGCATTAAGTATCCATTCATAGTCTTCACCAAAGGAGGGAAGATGAAGCACCAGTATCACTGGTTTGGCTAACTCTCTATGAGCCTTGACAACCTCCTCTAAAAGGAAGTCCCACAGTTTATGCTGCACAGAAGACTGGTAAGGGGCCAAACCTAAGGGGATGTGGACCATAGTCAAGTCAACGGCGTCATATTCAGCCAGTATACTGAGAACTTGGTAAAATCCAGCATCCCAAGCTTCAAGAGAGAGGTCCATGGGATTGCCCAAGATTGTTCCCGACTCCTCTTTGAGCAAGCGGCCGATCCTCTCGCGAATTCTCTCTGAAAGCCTTGGCACTATTAGGCCGGCGCCAGTACAATCATCAGTAGCCAAAACGGTAGCTCCGCCGCCAACGCCAAGAATGCTTGTCTTTCTTCCCCGGGGGAGGGGCATATAGGAGAAAGTCACGGCCATGTCTATGAGCTCCTCCAAACTGAAAACCCTTATGGCACCTGCCTGACGTAGTAGATTATCCCAGACTCTCTCCGACCCAGCCAGAACGCCAGTATGTGAGGCGGCTGCCCTGGCCCCAGACTCAGTAATACCGCCTTTAAGCACCACGACTGGCTTTATTTTCGCCGCTTCCCTCAGTACCTGCACAAAGAGCTTGCCATTCTTAACCCCCTCAATGTAGGCGAGTATTACTCGGGTATCAGGGTCAGCAGCCAGATATTCGAGCAACTCGGTCTCATTTATATCAGCGGCATTGCCATAGGAAACCGCCTTGCTGAACATGACGCCTCGCCTTGCTCCTTCCCGAACAGTATACGTGTAATTACCCCCACTTTGAGCAATAAGAGCTACCGACCCGCTCTCCTTGGCAAAGTCAGTCCGCGTAGTTAAGCCTGCCTTAGGACAATATATCCCGGCAGAATTTGGCCCAAGAATTCGCATTCCACTTTGACGGGCTAACGAGCAAAGCTCGTTTTCCAATTGCTTGCCTTCCTCAGTGCCAGCCTCGGAAAAGCCAGAGGTAAAGAGGTGAACCACCTTCACCCCTTTGGCAGCACAGTCTTTTATTAACTGTGGTGCTGCCAGGGCCGGTATACAAGAAATAACATAATCAACTGGCTCGGGAACATCTTTAACATTAGGGTACATTTTTAGCCCTAGGATCTCCCCACCTTTGGGATTTAAAGGATAAATCTTGCCTTTGAATCCATAATCGAGCAGGGTCTGAAGGAATCTTTGCCCTTGACTGGGCAAAGTCGTTTCTTTGCTGGAAACTCCAGCGATTGCCACCGACTTGGGATTAAAGATATGATCCAACTCTGGCTTTGTTACCACGCTTTCTTGCCCTCAACAAGAGACCGGATACTATATTCATGCCATCAGAGATTCCGCTGACTCCTGCGCTCATGATAATCAAAAAAACGAGCAATAGCTTTGGCTGCGTTGCTTAAGGAATGGTAAAAAGGTATGCCGACTTCACCACATCTCCGCTCCGTCTCAGCAGCCACCCACCAGCTGACATCAGAAATTAGGGAATGCACTACTATCACAACTGGTTTAGTTGATTCCTGGCGAATCTTGATAATGCTATCGACGAATAGTGCACCAAGTGACTTAAGTACCTCGCTTGAAGGTATCGGTCCAGCAGCACACTGGAGAATTACCAAATCAATTCCATCATAATCAAGTATCGTCCTGATACAATCGTCAAATACACCCCAGCCTTGATCCGAGAGATCCACTGGGTTACTCAAAATAACGCCCGTATTTCCCTTCTCCATATAGCCCTTTAGTTTGTCCTGAATTGCTACCGGGAAACGTGGCACCGTAAGCCCAGCGCTGGTACAATCGTCAGTGGATAGAACTGAAGAGCCTCCGCCACCACCAACAATGCCCACTCTCTTTCCCGAAACTGTAGGCAGACAAGAAAAGGTCACTGCCAGATCCACAAGCTCCTCTATACTGTAAGCCCTTATGACACCAAGCTGTCGCAAAAGCCCATCCCATACTTCCTCTGCCCCCACCAAAGCTCCCGTGTGCGATGCTACTGCTCTGGCTCCAGCTTCACCGATCCCCCCTTTAAGCACTATCACCGGTTTCGCCTTAGCCACTTCCCCCAACACTCGGACAAACCTCCTGCCATCCTTTACCCCTTCGACATAAGCCCCTATTACCTTGGTATCTTCATCATTGGCTAATAATTCGAGCAAATCGCTCTCGTTGACATCGCAGGCATTGCCATAAGAAATGACCTTGCTGAACCTTATTCCCCTTTTAGCTCCTTCCCGAACAAGGTGAAAAGAGTTACCACCACTTTGACTTATGATAGCCACAGGTCCTGTATCATTGGGAGAATCGGGGAGAAAGGCGAGCCCAGTTCGAGGACAGTATATTCCTACGCAATTAGGCCCGATAACACGGATACCATTTTGGCTGGCCAAGGCAGCAATTTCCCGCTCCAACCGCTTGCCTTCTTCAGTGCCATTCTCAGAAAAGCCCCCGGTGTATATCTGAACTGCCTTCACACCTTTGGCAGCACAGTCTTTAACCAGTTGAGGCACTTGCGGAGCTGCAATGCAGCAGACGACGTAATCTACAGGCTCGGAGATATCCATGAGGCTGGGATAGACTTTTAGTCCCAAGACTTTTCCGCCTTTAGGGTTTACGGGATAAATATTTCCCTTGAAGCCACAACTGAGCAAAGCGTCCAAAAAGTGCGCTCCCCCAAATTGTGGTCCCGGCCCTTTACCAGAAACCCCCACCACTGCCACTGATTTTGGGTCAAAAATGCCGCCTAAATCTGATTTAATCACTAGCCCTTGGCCACATTATTTACAATCAAATACAAAGCTGCAGCCCAATCCGTGATGATTTCCTTACCTGAGACTCAAAACCACTATGCTACCTTGCTTTAGTGGATAAGTCAAACCACGAACCCACTGGAGAAAAAATTAGGGATGGGGTACAATTAGGGCTAATTAGAAAAAAGCATAGTGATGGAGGGAGACAAGCAATGATAAAGAGTCAAAATCTGTTAACCGAGGTCGAATCCAAGGAGCTTCTCAAGAAAGGGGGGATCCCTGTTATCGAAACGAAGCTCGCTCGAAGCAAAAAGGAAGCCATTGCCATAAGCAAGAAGATGGGATTCCCTGTAGTGTTGAAAATAAGCTCCGCCGACGTAGTGCACAAAAGCGATTCCGGCGGCGTTAAATTAGGACTGACCAACGCTACCCAGGTAGGCAATGCTTATAGTGAGATTGTATCAGCCATTAAAAAATCATACCCTAAAGCCCAAATCCAGGGTGTGTCGGTGCAATCCATGGCTGCGCAAGGAGTGGAAGTTATTGTTGGCATGAGCAAGGATCCTCAATTCGGCCCTGTGCTCATGTTTGGTCTCGGTGGTGTGCTGGTAGAGGTGTTAAAAGATGTGTCTTTTAGAATAGTCCCAGTCACCGAAAGGGATGCCAAGGAAATGATTAAAGAAATAAAGGGGTATCCCATACTGGAAGGGTACAGAGGCCAAAAGCCAGCCAGTATCCCTGCATTGGAAAAGCTAATAGTCAAGGTATCCGAGTTTGTAGAGAAAAATCCTCAAATAAAGGAACTCGACCTCAATCCTATATTCGCCTATTCAGATAAGGCCGTAGCTATTGATGCACGGATAATCCTGGAGTGATAATAACGCGAAATTCAGGATTTCATACGAAATTCTGAATAATCTGCCAGATGCCCCAAAGCTCTGATAGCCCTGTTAGGGCTGGGGAAGGCCATTACTCCGTCCCTTGCTTGGAATTCCCCCAGAGCTTCAGCTACAAAAGGCCCATAGAAATAAAACACGATGGGCTTACCTGGATGAGACATTGCAGCTTTCTCAGCAACCTGATAATAGGCAGCTCCAACTGAAGGGGCAAATGCGCCAAATATGCCTAAAACTGCATCTACCCCAGTGTCATCGAAGATGGCTTCTACCACAGTCTCCAGGGTTTCAAGTGCCGATATTTTCTTTACCATTATCGCCGGCCCCAGATCTGCGGGATTGCCAACCCCTTGCCATGGAGGCAATATTTCACCCAGTAGACTAGTAGTTTTGGGTGAGAACTCGGCTACCTCTAAACCATACTTTTGACAGGCTTCTATGCCCATAACGCCGAACCCACCAGTGTAACTAATAACGCCTACCCTTCTTCCTTTCATGGGAGCCAATTTATAAAAGGCTCTTATGGTATCAGTAAATTCCTCCACATCGTCCACCCTGATCACCCCAGCCTGCTTAAAAGCTGCATCCCAGATTTTATCCCCACCTGCCAAGGAGCCTGTATGCGATTGAATAGATCGTGCAGCCCACTCACCCCTCCCCGTCTTGAGAGCAATTATCGGCTTCTTGCAAGCTACTCGCCGAGCCACTCTTAGAAATCTTGCGCTATCCTTCGCTCCTTCGATATGTAAACCGATGACTTTTGTCTCGGCATCCTGTTCAAGGTATTCCAGGCCCTCGCTAAAATGAATATCACTGCCGTTTCCCAAATCAATGGCCTTGCCCATTAGCTTCAAACCAGCAAGGCTCATAAAGAAAACCCCGGTCTGGCACATGAAACCAATGGGATTTTTTTCCATCTGGGTTTCCATGAAGGCGGAACTGAAATTGATATAAGCATTGGCTGTGCCTAAAGTATTAGGTCCCAGTATCCTTGTTCCCGTACCTCTGACAAAATCGTCAATTTGCCTCTGCAGTTGCTTACCCTCATCATCATCGGCATCGGCAAATCCTTGGGTCAATATGGCCACGGCCCTGATGCCCTTATTGACGCACTCCTTAACCAGGCCGGGAATTAAATCCCGGGGCAGGTTTATCACTGCTAAATCAATATTTTCCGGCACCTCCATTACAGAGGCATAGGCTTTTAATCCCTGGATTTTGCCACCCCGTGGATGTATAGGGTAGATCCTGCCCTGGTAACCCTGGTTGACCAGGTTTGTCAGCACATCGAGAGTCCCACCACCAGTTACTGACATCGGCGACCGCGGTATGCCAAAAATAGCCACAGATTCAGGCTCTACAAACTTTTTCATCTGAGCTACTACATCCATGGCCATCTGTGCATCATACCTTAAATCCGTTTGTTTTGCCAAGCCAACGATTTGCTGGCCACTACCACTCACGACCAAAATTCTGATAAACTTGAATTTCACCAAACGGATTGAGGTTCCTGAGGATTAACCTTGTTCGAGGAAAAGCTTAAGGAGTTTGAGTCTATCTTTTATCCCAAATCTATTGCCGTCGTCGGGGCATCGAGTAACACAAGGAAAATCGGCTCAGGATGGGTCAGCACCCTGATTTCCGCTGGCTTCCCAGGGCCTATTTACCCTGTTGGCTCCAGTGGAGGCAGAATTGCGGGCCTTGAGATTTTCCCCGAGCTCAGGCTAGTTCCTGGGGAGATAGACTACGCCATCGTAGCCATCCCCTCGCGGTCTGTGTTGGGCCTTCTCGATGATTGCGCGGCTAAAAAGGTCAAAGCTGTCCAATTCTTCACCGCTGGATTCAGCGAGATAGGCAAGCCGGAGGGATACAAGTTAGAGAAACAAATGCTGGAGAAAGCACGACAAGGAGGCATTCGCATAGTTGGTCCTAACTGCATCGGCGTATATTGTCCCGAACACAAAATGACACCCCTGGGGAGAATTGGCGAGAGCGGTTCCGTGGGCTTCGTCTCTCAAAGCGGCGGCGTCGCCGCCAAATTAATGGAAATCGGGATAGCCCGCCATATTAACTACAGCAAGGGAGTTAGCTTTGGCAACGGCATTGACTTGGATGCCAGCGATTTTCTGCAATATTTAGCTGCCGACCCAAAAACCACTGTGATTGGTGCTTACCTTGAAGGAACAAGGGATGGAAGTCGCCTTTTTAACACCATCAAAGTAGTAGCCAGGGCCAAACCGCTGGTTGTCTGGAAAGGAGGGAGAACAGAGGTTGGCGCTCAGGCTGCCATGTCTCACACGGGCTCCCTGTCCAGTTCAGCAGCTATTTGGTCAGCGATGTTTAGGCAGTCTGGTGCTATAGAAGTGCATAGCTTAGAGGAACTAACCGACACACTACATATCTTCCCACAGATTCGTTGCTGGCAAGGTATCGGCACAGCCATTATCGGGGGGCTGGCCGACGGGGGTGGTGGTATCTCAGTATCCGCCGGGGATGTTTGTGTGGAGAACGGGCTTGAAATTCCACCTCTCTCACCCGAGACAAAGCAAGAATTGACCAGACTCCTAGGAGAAGCAGGTAGCATTTTCCGTAATCCGGTAGATTTAAGCCAGGCACAAACCCGAGGTTTAACAACTCTATTCCAAGCCATAAATTTGGTAGCAGGGGACCATGTTACCGACATCGTCTTAATTCAGGAGGATGTAGATATCCTCCTGCCAATCTACTCTTGGAAAGGACTGAAGGAAATAAACGAATTCTTCATAGAACTCGAAGGCAAGATAAATAAACCCATAATAGTTGTTCTACCACCTGGATCTGCTGAGCCAGAACGACTGCAGATAGATCAAAAGCTCCTGGCATCTTCCATCCCAGTCTTTGCTTCCATGGAACGTGCAGCTAAAGCTATTTCCAGGTTTAACCAGTATTCCTGCCGGCAGGAGTCCAAGGTCAGTCACAAAAGAGCTGCGACCCTGCGCAAATCTGACAAAGCTCGGCAATAAGAATCTCGGAGCTGAACCATGATACAAAATAGCGATACAGAAAAAATCGACCTCGAATGGAATGACGATGATGTGGTGCCTCCCATAGTCTACCCTGACCTGGAATTCTTATTCCAACAAATGCTCCATCTAACCCTGGAAGAAGTAGCCCCAGTCAGTGGTGAGCTAATATTGGACATCGGTTGCGGCAAGGCTGTTGACGGAGCACAGCTATCGGAAAAGGGAGCCAGGGTTATCGGGCTTGAACCATCTAAAGTGATGATGGTCCGGGCTAAAGAGTATCTCAGTGAAAGCAATGCTGAAGTAGCTTTAGCCCAGGGAATAGGGGAGAACTTGCCTTTCAAGCCGCACTCCTTCCACAAAGTCATGTGTAAGGGGGCGTTAGACCATTTTTTCTCGCCCGGCAAGACAATGGAGGAGATTGCCCGTGTGCTCAAACCTGAAGGGGAGATGATAATTGCTATAGCTAATTTTGAAAGTCTGGGGTTTCACGTGGGGAAGAGTCTATACCCAATCACAAAGTTCCTTTCCCCGTCTCTATACGGGCAAAGGAAGCCTTGGGAGCCACCACCAGACCATCAATATAAATTTGATTACCCATTCCTGAGCAGCCTGGTGAAGCAGCATTTTGAAATCAAGAAAACGAAGGGGATATCCCTGCTCTTTGGGCTCCCCCTGTGGGGTAGTTTGCTATCCAGGCTTCCCCATTCTGTTTCCCATGCCATTCTGAAGATATTAGATAAATCAGCCCGACCTTTTCCTTCCCTGGCAGATGTTATCTTGATGAAATGCACTCCAATTCATAATCCTAAATGACCCTGAAAAGCCAATCGCTCTTTACAGTGGGTGCTGCAACAAACTATAATTGGCTGCAATAATGTCCTCCTTAAGACAAAGTAAGTTACCCGCCACCATAGGCAAGATATCCCGCTTACTAACTCTACAGGGGAGGCAAGGCTACATCGTTGGTGGCTTCATCCGTGATTGGCTTTTGGTAAGAAAAACAAATGACATCGATATTGCTGTAAGCGGTGTTGCCATAACCATAGCTCGCGAAGTAGCTAAAGAAATAGGAGGCAAATTTGTGCCCCTTGATGAGGTCAACGACATAGCCAGGGTAGTGGTGATTGAAGATGCGCAGCAAAGTCAAGAATCTCAGGGGGCAGAGTGGCATTTTGATTTCTCCTCTTTTTCCGGAGACATTGAAGCTGACCTTGCTCGCCGCGATTTCACAATAAATGCTATGGCCATAGAACTCAGTCAATTTGTCACCGCTAGCAAAGCGAATAAGGATTTCAAAAAATTGGCAACTTTTTTGGCTGAAAAGCAAGCTCAACTAAAGCTTATCGACCCCTTTTATGGTGAGGAGGATTTGAGAAACAAGATAGTGCGGGGGGTAAGCGAGCAAATATTTGAAGACGATGCCGCTAGGCTGCTGCGGGCAGTGAGATTGGCTGCCGAGCTTGACTTCACCATAGAGCCGGAGACAGAATCTTTAATTCGCCGCTATTCCAAGGCTATCACTGAAGTCTCAGGGGAGAGGATTAGAGAAGAGTTGCTTCACTTGCTCACTTTGCCCCAAGCCGCTTACCACCTGAGGTACCTGGATAAGCTAGGCTTGCTTCTGGCCCTAATCCCCGAGCTAGCAGAGAGCAAGGGAGTGGAACAACCAACGGTGCACTTCTGGGATGTCTTCGACCACTCTGTGCAGACCGTAGCTACGATAGAATTCTTAGTGAGAGAAAGTGATTGGGAGTATGGCAATGAAGACATGCTGACTACTGCTCCCTGGTCCGACATGATAGACAGACATTTGTCACAGGAGGTTTCCAGCGGAAGTAACCGCAAGGTTCTGCTCAAGTTAGCTGGTCTACTCCACGATATTGCCAAACCAATGACGAAGTCTATCGATGATACAGGTAGAGCTAGGTTTTTAGGTCATACCACACAAGGAGCAGCTATGACTGCAAACATCCTGGAAAGGTTGCGATTTAGCAATCGCGAAATAAGACTGGTGGAAAGCCTTGTCTATCATCACCTCCGTCCAGCTCAGATGGCAAATGAGGAACTGCCTACCCAACGGGCAATTTATCGCTACTTTAGGGATACAGACGACGCCGGCATTGATATTCTACTTCTAGCTCTAGCAGATTACCTAGCTAGCCGCGGGCCCCTGGCGTCTATGGAGGAATGGAAAAGGCATTGCCAAGTAATAAACTACATACTGACGGAGCATGACAAGCAGCAAACCAAAATCTTGCCTGTGAAGCTTGTTGACGGTCATGACTTAATAGATGTCTTTGGCTTAACTCCAGGACCATTGATTGGCGAACTTCTTGCCACAGTCAATGAAGCTCATGCCAGCGGTGAATTAAGCACCAGAGAGGAGGCGTTAGCCTTGGTTCGAAGGGAGCTGTCAGCTACGAGCAAGCAACAAACAGGAGTCCTCCAAAATTCGCAGAATTCTAGGGTGAAACGCAATCTCGCTAACAGAAAGGCAGATTAAATTGAGTAGAAACATTTATTTACTGATTTTCATTCTTGCTCTGTTTGGCTTCGCCTTATGGTCTGTAGTCCCACTAGATAGGAATGTATTCGGCAGGCAAGGGCTAAGGCTGGGACTTGACCTCCAAGGCGGCAGCTACCTGGTTTACCAGGCTGATGTCACTGCTATCGAGCCTGGCAAAAGGGACGAGATTATGGAGGGTGTTAAGGGCGTTATAGAAAGGCGCATCAATGCTTTGGGCATCGCTGAGCCCATCATCGCAGTACAGAAACAAGAAGGGGAATATAGCATTGCCATCCAACTGCCCGGCATAGCTGACATCGAGAGGGCCAAGGAGATGGTTGGACGTGTCTCCCTGCTCGAATTTAGAGAGCAGGATGAGGAAGACTGGATTCCTGCTACAGGCACGGTGTATGGTGAAGAATTGATCCTTAGCAGCAAATATTTCAAGGAAAATACCTATATTGATGTAGACCAATATGGCAGGCCGTTATTAATATTTGAGTGGGACCAAACCGGACAGGAGCTTTCCGAACAGATAACCGGTCGCCTTATAGGAGAGCAGCTAGCTATCTATCTGGGCGATGAACCACTTCGGGGCGAAGATGGCCATCCCATAGCTCCAGTGGTCCGGTCGACAATAAGGGACAGGGGACAAATTGAAGGACTAAGCCTTGTTGATGCCGAGGAATTATCCCGATTGCTCAACGCTGGGCGTATCCCAGTCCCACTGGGGAGGTGGGTAGAGGAAGAAGGATCCGAAGTATTTGAACCTGAGATTCCTCTCTACGAAAGGACTGTGGATGCCACCTTAGGAGCAGACTCCATCCAGAAGAGCATACTGGCGGCAGGGATTGGCATAGCGCTGTTGCTGCTATTTATGCTTCTTTACTATCGCTTGCCTGGCTTGGTGGCTTGCCTTAGTTTAGGGATCTATGGCGTCGTGCTTTTAGCTATTTTCAAGCTCGTGCCTGTGACCCTGACTTTGCCTGGTGTTGCCGGCTTTATCCTATCGGTGGGCATGGCTGTGGATGCCAACGTCCTTATTTTTGAACGGACCAAGGAGGAATTGCGAGGAGGGCGCAGCTTAGGTGCTGCAGTTGAGACTGGCTTCAACCGCGCCTGGACAGCGATCAGAGACAGCAACATAACTACATTCATTGCCTGCATCATCCTTTTCTGGCTTGGCGGCACGCTCGGCGCTTTTATGGTCAGGGGCTTTGCCCTGACCTTGTTTATTGGTGTGGCCTTATCTATGTTCACCGCCATCATTATCACCAGAACACTTCTCCGCCTTATTATAGGCAGCCAAGTGGTCACCAATATGACAGCTTATGGAGTTAAGAGATGATAGACTTTGTTGGCAAGAAGCATTGGTTTTTCCTTATTTCAGCAATACTCATTGTTGTTGGAATAATCTCCCTGGCCGTTTTCGGGATAAAGCCGGGAACCGATTTTGCCGGTGGTACATCTATGACTCTTCAATTTAGCCCACCGGTCGAACAAGCTCAGCTGCGAGAGGAGATGGCTAATCTGGGATATGACAAGGCAACCATCCAAAACGCCGGCGAGGGCGATTTCATCATCCACGTTACTGAAATAACCTCAGGAGAGGCCAAAGCGCTGGCAGAGAAGATCGGGACAGAATTGAATTCCCATGCCAGAATAACCGATTACTATTTAGCCTCACCAAGAGTAGGTGCCGAAACAGCACGTAATGCCGGCATCGCTGTAATAATAGCTGCTGTGGCTATGCTGTTCTACATTGTCTGGGCATTTCGCCGCATGCCCAAGCCATTTCGCTGGGGCACCTGCGCCATTATCGCCCTTGTCCACGATGTGTTCATAATAGTGGGCATTTTCTCCCTCCTGGGTTGGCTTGCTGGGGTCGAGATTGATGCCCTGTTTATCACCGGACTGCTTGCAGTTGTGGGTTACAGCATCAATAACACTGTGGTTATCTTTGACCGCATTCGGGAAAATGTATCAAAGCATATTAGTACCGACTTCGCCGTGACAGTAAATTCCAGCATTGTGGAAACGCTGGGGCGCTCTTTAAATACTAGCCTGACCACACTCTTCGTTATCCTGGCGCTATTCCTTTTCGGCGGAGCTACCATACATTATTTTGTCCTGGTGTTGCTCCTCGGCGTTATCATTGGCACCTACAGCTCTATCTGCATATCCAGCCAGCTTCTGGTGGTTTGGGAAAAGCGGGAATGGGGAGCACTCCTGTCCTTCGCCAAGAGGGCTGGCTAGTTAGAAATACCAAAACTCAGATTGTTTTAAATTCTGGTCATTAGTGCTTTGATATTGTTTAGGATTTCGAATTTTGTGCTTAGGATTTGTCGTTACTTGCCTTTTTATTTTTGAATTTGGGTTTGGTATTCCCCTAGGTGGTGTATTCTCTTTATTTCCTCAATATGCTCGTCAAATCCCTCAGGTTTCCTCGCTATTGATGCTTTCCCCAAAGGGTCATCTATCTCTGGATTACCCAGAAGCACATCATAGGTGGCTTTTATGGAAGAAGCAACTACCTGAAGGTTATAGCCACCTTCTAGAGTGAAAATAAGGCGCCCCTGGCATAGTTCAGCAGCCAATTTCTTCAATATCATTACCATCTGAGCAAACCCTGTAATGCTTACTCGCATCATAGCTAGCTGGTCAGCCCAGTGAGGATCGAAACCAGCAGAAACCATGATAAGCTGTGGCCGAAACCTCCGGGCCACGGGGACCAAGACCTCGTTGAACGCTCTCAAGTATTCCCCATCTCCCCAGCCAGCGGCCATGGGAAAGTTAACCGTGGTTCCTGCTCCCTCACGATTCCCAGTCTCTTCCATCCGTCCTGTCCCGGGATAAAAGGGATACTCATGGGTGGAAAAGTAAAGTACTTGAGGGTCGGCATAAAAAGTATCCTGAGTCCCATTGCCATGATGAACATCAAAATCGGCGATAAGAACACGGTCGAGATTGAACTTACTTAGGGCGAATTTGGCGGCAATAGCCACATTATTGAAGATACAGAAACCCATTGCCCGGCTGCGAAGGGCATGATGTCCCGGTGGCCTAACTAAAGCAAAAGCGCTATCCACCTCTCCCTTCATCGCTGCTTCTACAGCGGTAAGGAGCCCACCGGCAGCATACAAGGCCACTTCGTAAGACCTTGGACACATTGCAGTATCAGGGTCAAGCCAGCCACCACCCCCTTCAGCCTTGTTCTTAACGGAGGAGATATACTCTGGCGCATGTACCATCTCCAGCTCTTCCATGGAGGCAGGACGCGGAGAAAGCATAGTAAGCTTCTCTTTAATCCCAGTTTCATCCAGATAAGACATCGTGGCCACTAGCCTCTGAGAATTCTCCACATGGTCACCCGTATCATGTTCCAAATAGATTGAATCGTAAACCAGGCCTGCTTTCATACCCGCATCATATCAAAAGCACCTGGGTAAGAACAAATATCGCTTCGCAAAACCCCGTTACACTTGACAAGGTCTGTCTTCACCACCATAATAAGACGGGGGCGGTTAGCTCAGCGGTTAGAGCGCTTGCTTCACACGCAAGAGGTCACTGGTTCAAATCCAGTACCGCCCACCATATTGCTGCTTCTGTGTTGGGAGCCGTTATCAATTATTGGGAGGATTGACAGAATTGGAAGGAGGAAAGTGGCAATGGACATGGAAGTGGACTAACAGCAAGAAAAAAACCTAGTCTCTTCCTTCATGACGATTTTTTTGGCCCTGTGTAGTGAATTCTTGCTTATTGGCTGGCGAAGCCTCTGTTATAGCCTCCCATGCCTTCCTAAAGTGAATGTCGACTTCCTCCAGTGCCACAGCGAGACGGCTTAGCTCCTCCACTGTCATCTCTCGCAGCAAGTCCCTCACTCTGCCCCGCTCAGTATCGCCTACTTCGAAGATATGGTTGATGAGTCCCCGTCCTTCGTCAGACAGCTTACAACGGACAACCCTTCTATCGTTGGCATCATCCTCCCTCACCACTATACCCCGGGATACCAGGCGATTCACGATGCCAGTTGCCGTCTTTGCATTCTTGCCCAGGGCAGAGGCCAGATCCCCCATCCGCAGCCGACCATGGCTCGACAGTAGCAGCAGCATTTTAACCTGAGTGACTGTGAGGCCTAGATTCAGCCAATTGTTGGGCAGCATTGAGCTGACTGCCCAGTAGAGCCGCTCGTCTAGACGGAGGACTCGCCCGATGAGCTCTGTCTTTTTCTCTCTCCCAGCCAATGGACCTCACCTCCCCCTAAAAAGTGGATACCTTACTCGTTTAGTGCCACCGTCAATTCTAGACATTTTCCTAATATCCTTCTTGACAAAGATAGTCTATTTAACATAGACTAATTTTGCAAAAGGAATCATATCACAAGCATCCCGTCGAGTCCAATTAGCCTTGGGCTGATGGAGGAGGTAGACAAGGGATAGAGATTATGCACTTTGAGTTCACTGAGGAGCAGAATAGATTCAGGCAAGAGCTTCGGGACTTCTTCCAAAATGAGCCAAGGGGCAAAAGAGTCGACCGGGAGATAGAGGAGAATTACTCACCGGAGTTCTACAAAAAGCTCGTTGCCAAGGGATGGATAGGTCTACACTGGCCAGCAGGCGTTTGTTACCAGTGCTCACATCGCCGATTACATCTCCCTCATGACCAGAACTGGGCCCGACATTCCCAAAGAAGAAGGCATTACCTTTTTTATGGTGGACCTGAAGACGCCGGAACCGTAGTGGGTGGCATCGGAGCCAGGGGGCGCGTGGCACAGGAAGATGAACAAATAGCGCGTGCCGGACTCAGTGCCTTGAAGCTATATACCTGCTGTGCCTCACCTGCACCGATGCGAAAGATAGGGGGACAACGCCGCAAAAGGAGACTGGACTGAATATGAGCGCATTACAGGAGCTAACTAATATATCTAGCACTGTTTTCAATCCGGCCATTAAGAGCTGGAAAGAGGCAGGCAATAAAGTTGCTGGCTACGTCTGCACCTACGTGCCAGAAGAAATCATCTATGCTGCGGGAATACTCCCGTACAGATTGAGACCTGCAGGGTGTACGGAGACGACGGAGGCGGATGTATATCTCCACCATATCAACTGCAGCTATGTGCGTTCATGTCTGGAGTATGGGCTTGGAGGTAACTTCGAATTCCTTGATGGGTTAGTTTTCGATAATGGATGTGATCATTCCCGCCGCTTATATGATCTTTGGAGGGAAACGGTACACTATGATCGTCCGTTCATGTTGTACTTTCTCCAAGTGCCCCACAAGGTTACGGATGAATCAATAGCTTTTTTCAGGGATGATATCGCCAAGTTTAAGGACGACATAGAGAAGCACTTTGGGGTAGAGATTACGGAAAGTAAATTGAGGAATGCTATCGCGGTTTACAACGAAACGAGGAGCCTGCTGAAGAGGATATATGATCTGAGACAGAGAGAAAGACCCCCTATCTCAGGAGCAGAATGCTTGAACGTTGTCGTGGCAGGTACTGCAACCCCTAAGGATGAGTATAACCAGTTATTAAAGAGGCTGTTGGAAGAGATACAGCAGAGGGAAGGAATATCCAACTACAGAGCCAGGCTGATGATAGTTGGCAGTCTCTTGGACGATCCAGCCTATGTCAACATAATAGAGGAACTTGGAGGGCTGGTGGTTACGGACGGCCTTTGCTTCGGCAGCAGATGTTTTTGGAAGCCTGTCGAAAGCGGGGATGATTTGTTGCTCGATCTTGCCAAATCCTATTTGGAACACCCGCCCTGCCCCAGAATGGTCAATACGCCTAGCAAAAGGCTCGATTTTGTGAGGGATATGGTTGAAATGTTCGAAGTCGATGGCATCATCTTCGAGCATATTAGATATTGCGACATCTGGGGTGGCGAATACTATTTTCTCGGAAACAAGCTGAAAGAACTAGGAATACCTGTGCTGGCGCTTGAAAAGGAATACGCCATTGGTAGCACAGAGCAACTCAGGACCAGAGTCGAGGCATTCCTGGAAACAATAGGGGGATAAAGGAATGGAAAAGAAAGGAAATCTACTTGAGCAGATAGCGGATTTAGATACTGCGAGAAGGAACCATATCGCTGAGAAATACCCCGAGATGCTATGGCGCTTTGAAATGACAGCAAAATACTATCAAAGGGTTGCGAAAGCAAAGGAAACAGGGGAGCACCTGGCCTGGACTAATTTTGCCATGGTGCCAGAGGTGTTTTGGGCAATGGACATAATACCGGTCGTCGTGGAGGGTATTTGTTCCCTGACATGCCAGACTCCTCAGCAAGCGACCAAGTATATTGACGTGGCTGAGGTATTTGTCCCAGACTATCTATGCTCAGCTAACAAAACTGCTATAGGGGCTATTCACGCTGGGGCTGTTCCGCCTCCAGACATAATGGTCAATCCATCAGCTCCTTGCGATTCTGGTTTGATGACATATCCACTTCTCGCTGAGCTCTACAAAAACATGTCATATTTCTGCATTGACGTGCCCTACTTTAGAGATGAGCGTGCTTATCAGTACATAGCGGGTGAATTGAGGCAATTGATGTCGTTTCTAGAGGAGAAGACTGGTCGCAAACTGGATCTGGACAAATTACGGCAAACCGTTCAAAACTCCAGTGTTGCTCATGATTGGATGCTAAGGGGCTGGAAACTGACTGAAGCTATTCCTTGTCCTGTCCGAAGTACAGATATGATTCAAGATTCTGGCTTGCTGATGATTTTTGCAGGGACTCCCGAGCTTATAGATTATGCCAAGATGCGATATCAAACAACGAAAGAGACAGCAGACAAAAAAGAGAGCGGAATAGGTGAAGAGAAAATCAGACTTGTCTGGACCTATGGTGTCCCTGTGTACGACTACTCTTTTTATCGTTGGCTAGAAAGAGAATATGGAGCCATATCCATACCAGGCCAAAACATCTTTGATGTCAATGTTTTGGCAGATATAGACGATAACTCGGACTATGACACGATATTGAGAGCACTGGCGGAAAAGGTGACTTTTATGCCCATGTCCAGGGAATGCGGAGGCCCCTGGGAGTATTTTGTGGATCGAACACTGGACATATGCAAACGTTATAAGGCAGATGCCGCTATCTTCGGCGGACATATCGCCTGTAAACATAGCTGGGCTATCGCTCAACTGGTAAAGGCCAGGCTGTACGATGAACTAGGGATTCCAGCGTTGAATATCGAGCTCGATGTCTTCGACCCAAGGATGACTGACTTGGACACACTTAAGGCTAAGTTCGATGACTTCCTGGCAATGCTATGATGGGCGCAACTGGGTTGAGATAAGGATACTGCTGGTAGATGCGCAAATCACGAGAGCCAGGGATGATATTTATGGCTAAAGGAATGGGTGCTGAAAAGGATGCCTGAGGTTGAACTTACGCAAGAGAGTGGAAAGAAGATAGCCATAACCGGCAAGGGCGGCAGCGGCAAGACCATGCTCGCTGCCATAATGATCGGCCTCCTAGCCAGAAATGAGATGCTCAATATCTTGGCCATCGATGCAGACTCTGCTATTGGCTTGGCCTATGCTCTTGGGATAAAAGCTAATATGACCGTAGGCGAGCTTCGTCGACAAATGATAGAAGAGCCAGGAGTAAAAGCTGCGGTACAGAGCAGACATATTCGGGATGTAATGGCAGATGCTCTCGAAGTAGGAAATGGGTTTCACTTATTGGTAATGGGCCGGCCTGAAGGTCCAGGCTGCTATTGCACTATTAACGAGCTCCTAAGATACGGGATAGAGCGTCTCTCAAAAGAATTCGATATAACCATCATTGATTGCGAAGCAGGACCTGAGCAAGTCAATAGAAGAGTAGTGCAAGGGGTGGATACCCTGATAATTGTTACTGACTTATCAATCAGGGGTGTTGAAGCTGCATCCTCAATAATCGAAGTTGTACGAAATGATGAAACAATGAAGGGCGTTCGGACAGGCCTAGTGATTAATAAAGTGAGAGATGATGCTAAGCCGATAGTGGAAATTGCCCAACGCCAAATCGGCCTAGAGGTTCTCGGCTGTATTCCAGAGGATGAAAACATAACAAAGTATGATTTAGCTGGTAAGCCACTAATGGACCTTCCAGATAGCTCACCGAGCGTAGTGGCCGTTCGAGAAATGTTACAAGGCTGCAAAGCGCGCTCTGGAGAAGGTAGGTTATGAGAACCTCGATGGTCCCGCGCTAAAAAGGGCACTAGAGAGCATGAAGGACTTCGATGTTGATGGAATGGTGAAGATTAGCTTTGGGCATGGAGACCGGAGGGGCACCCAGACCTACGCTGTGTATCAGGTGCAAGGCGGGAAGATAGTCCGCATAACTGACTGGAGAGAAGTTCCTATACTTGTGCCCTGGGAAGAGTAAAGGATTACAAGCCAGCGTAGAGGTCTTGTTCACCATAGTGAGATACATAGCTTCGCCATGAGTGGCCAGAAGAGCCTGACTGCATGGCTCACATCGCTGACTAAAAGTTACTGCTGACCAGAAGGGGGCCAGACATTCCCAAGTAAGAGGGCATCAAACTCTCTATAATGAACTTCAGAATGCCGGGATTCACCACGTCCAGCATGGGTCAGTTATCCGTACAATGAATAATGATTCACGGTGAGGACATTGCCGCCATCATGTCGGTGTACCCTCATGGACTAGCCAGGCAGAGCCTGCTTCACAATCTGAGAGATATCCCTAACGGCTATCTTACCCTCCAGGTCCTCCACTTTCACAGCATCCATGAGCATTGTCATGCAGGCTGGGCATGCAGTGGCAAGCACGTCTGCCCCTGTATCATAGGCCTCTCTAGCCCTCATCCTGCTGGGGCTTTCCGTACTACCTGATAGGAGGTCCATGACGAAGTTCCCACTTCCCCCACCACAACAGAAGGCGTTTTCCCTATTTCTCGTCATCTCGACCAGTTCGACTCCAGGGATGCTCCGCAGGATTCTCCTCGGGGTATCGTACATCCCGTTATACCTCCCAAGGAAACAGGGATCGTGATAGGTGACCCTCGCTTTGGTACTACGCAACTTCAGGCTGCCACTCCTTATTAACATATCCAGCACCTGCAGGTAGTGATACACCTCGAAATCCGCCCCGAATTTGGGATAGTTGTTCCTCATCGCGTTGTAAGCGTGCGGCGAAAGCGCCACCACTTTCTTCACGCCCAGTCCCTTTAACTGCCGGATGTTTTTCTCAGCCAATTCCTGGAATAGCGCCAGCTCTCCCAGCATGTACACCTCATTACCGCAACATTCTTCCTCAGTACCGAGAATACCAAAGGACAGTCCTGCCCCGGCCAGCAGGTCCACCACACTCCTGGCCATCGTCCGGGCAACATCGTCGTACGAGCCAAGACATCCCACATACAGAAGGTACTCATCACCCGGCTGATACCTTGGGATGCCGTCCGCCCAGGCATCTCTTTCCACCCTCCTCATCCTGAGCGGGTTTCCATAGTCATAAACGTTGGTCAGGAAACGGGTTACGGGCTCAGGGACCTTGCCCCTGTCAACCATGGCACTCCGGATTCCCACTATCCACTCGACAATGTCGCTCGAGAACCTCATGGGACATTGTTCCACGCAGTTCTTGCAGGTTGTACATGCGTACAGAATCTCACCCAGGTGCTCGGACCAATCGATTTCGTTGTTCAGCCACGCGCGACCCAGCCATAGCCGCCCGCCAGTCGAGTAGGTATCGAACCGGAACCGTGCATAAGAAGGGCAGTTCCAGTCCAAATAGTCATGGGTGAATTTGCAGTACCCGCACCTGAAACATCTGTGGATTTGCTCGGCGTAGTCTTCCATACGTCTACTTAATGTCCCAGTTTCCCGGATTCATAATGCCGTTCGGGTCCAGGCTTTGCCTTATCATTCTCATGAGATTCAGTGTGTTGGGGTCCATCCTTGCCATGGTCATTTCCTGCTCATCCAAATTCGGCTTCCAAACGACCGCTCCCTGCTCCAGATAGAAGGCGGCTATGTCATGCATGGCTCTGCTCACCCTCTCTATTTCATCGGAATCAGCCCGGTTAAACAGGAAAAGAGCCGGCACCATCATGCATAGTCCCCCCGAAATTGGCCGGGCAGCGAAGTCATAGAAGAGGTTGTACTTTACACCAAGCTCTCCCACCTTCGTGGCCAGCACCGGATACTTCTCAATTGGTGCGATGGCTCCTCCATACACAAAACCTCCGCCTCGCCTCACATCGGCTATCGAGACCCCAAACCTCAGCGGCATCTCGACAAGCGCTTCCTTGCCTGGCATCGGGATCGGCATGAAGCCGCCATCCTTGTTATCACAGTACTCACGAAGTGCATTCCAGACCATATGGGTCTTGAAGTCGAGTTCTTCATATGAGTCCGCTGTCAAGAATATTTGTATGTTATGGATGGTCTTTAGCCTTGGCGGCACTCCAACGAGTATGTCTTCCACAACCTCGGTGTGGCTGAGCTTCAGGAAGATATCCGGAACCAGCTCTGCCCTGTCAGTAACGAAGGCAAGGACATCCCTGATCTTCTTACAGGGATAGAGCCTGAGTCCCATCTTGGTGATTATGCCCGTGGTACCAAACCATCCCAGGAAAAGGCCCGTCAGGTCTGGCAGGGGTGGTCCCTTGGAGAACCAGTATGGCGACACCGAACAGGAGCCAATCTTGCACAGCTCCCCTGTTGGCAGCACCACTTCCAAGCCTGTAACCATATCGGAATTGAATCCGTATTGCTGCGTCAGGACCCCCTGACCGTGTATCATGGCATTGGCGACCACCGTAGCTATCGGTGGTGAATCAGGCATGCTGTGCCTCAGCTGAGGATGGTGCTTTCTCAGGTAGCTTTGCAGCGTCCCGTGTGTGGTGCCACCCTCCACAATGACGTACTTGGCTTTCTCATTCACCTCCAGAATCTTTCCCATCCTTTTCATGTCCAGCAAAATGCCGCCCCTATGAGGAATGATTAAGCCATTGAGGTCCAGTCCCCCTCCCACAGCAGTTATCGGCACCTTGTACATGTTGGCCAGCCTTACTATCTCCTGCACCTGCTCAGTCGTCTCGGGCATCACCACATAGTCCGGCTCATGTGGAGGGCATACGCCGGGTTCCCGCCCGTAGAAGTAGAGCTCTTCCTTGTGGTTCGAGACGTAGCGCTCGCCGACTATCCCAATCAACTCCTTCAGAACATCAACCATAGCATCATTCTCCGGTCACTGGCTCTTCACCAATTGCCATCTTGCAGATGTCCACCATATGGATCAGCCTTATTCCTCTTCTGCCGACATTCCCCTCCAGGCCAATCTGGCAAGCAGGACAGTTGAATACGCAGTACTCGGCTCCAGCTTCAACCATGTCATCCGCGTTACGCTTCTGCACATCGTCCGCAAGGTCGAAGCCCTTGTTGCTCCTGATAGTTGTTCCACAGCACAACGCATTCTCCCGGTCGTACTCCCTTTTAACCCTCTCTACCCCGATTAGTTCAAATATGTCATCCACCAAATGGTCGGTTTCAGGATGGAGCCGCGCCGAGCAAGGCCGCTGATAAGCCACCTTTACTTTCAGTGGCCGCAGTTCGGCCTTTAATTCCTTTAGCTTTTCGTACAGGTACTCAAAGTAATGTATCGGCTTGAAGTGGGGCACCAGCCCATACGCTGGCGCCAGGGACTTGAATGTCGCGTAGCATTCATCATGCATACATACAAGCTCTCCGATGCCAAGTCTCTCTATGTTCTCTATAACCCGTGGGAGCCGTTCTTTCATGACCGAAGCTTTCCCGTAATGGAGACAATATGCAGGGCATGCAAACTCCCTGCCAAAGATATATGACGACCCTATGCCGTCAAATAACTTGCCTGTAGCCAGGAATTGGAGCTCGGCTAAGAAACAGAATGACAATGCCTTAGCCTGGATGGTCCCGACCGTGAACTTCCCTCGCGGCGCCATCTGGTCAAGCATCATGCTGGTAACGGCCCTCGGGGCAGCCAGGACGTCCTTCTCTTCCTGCCGCTCCACTATAAGGTAGAAGGGGTGGTTCCCCATCGGGCAGTACTCTTCACATGCATAGCAGCCCACACAAGCGTCGAGCACGAAGGAATCCTCGCCCCGGATAATCTTCCCTATCTCACTCTTTGCTGCCTCTCTATCTAAGTCTAGGTACTGGCACCTGACAAGGCAAGCCTGAGTTTTACACACATCGCACTTATGCGCGTCAAAGCTCAGTTGAAGCACTCTCTACGTCTCTCCGCTTGGCGGCTCTGCCTAAGGATTATGGCATGGCATTTCTCATTCCAACTCGCAATGAGAAATCTAGACCATCGTTTTTCTCATGCCGCAGAATACATTAACCACACCTGGCTGTCAATGGCTGTCTCGCAGCACGAGATTCTACTCTTTTCTGGCCCGGAATATCCCCTGCTTTGGCCTCTATTTCAGCCTACTTTTGTAACAGCATCCCGAAAAGGTAAACTGCGATTTACCCTTGCCACTTTGTTGACAAATACATGACTTGGAGAATATGATGTTTATGGCGGTAGCTGCGGATAACCAGTGTCGTATCACGGAAGAGTGCACTGGTTCAAATCCAGTATCGCTCACTATAAATCCTGATAAAAGGGAGGTCAACAAATGGAAGAAGGCAGAGGAGGCCTACTTAGCGCTGGGGGAATCCTGGCTATAATAGTCGGGGTATTCGAGCTTATCATGGGGGGGCTAATGGCAGCTCTACCACAATTGATTAGCACAGCATTCGATCTCTCCAGCTTTCCAAGCCCTGGAGACATGTTTGATATGACAGTGATCACGAGCAACCTGCTTATTGCAGGAATTGTCCTTGCTGTATTGGGTATCATAGCCATAGTGGGTGGCATATCGGCTATACGGAGAGGTAGTTTTGGATTATCCCTGGCCGGAGCTATTTGTTCTCTTCCATCGGGTACATTTGGAGTACTGGCGGTCATTTTCGTAGCTCTAGCCAGGAGAGAGTTCGGGGAAGAATATTAGAAGCCGAAGTGGCGGAATGGCAGACGCGCTACGTTCAGGGCGTAGTGTCCTTAAGGACGTGAGGGTTCAAATCCCTCCTTCGGCACCATTGATATGAGTTTGTATGCGCCTGTAGCTCAGCTGGATAGAGCGCAGCCCTGCGGAGGCTGAGGTCGCGGGTTCAAATCCCGCCAGGCGTGCCATATTGGGCGGTTAGCTCAGTGGTTAGAGCGCCTGTCTTACACACAGGAGGTCACTGGTTCAAGTCCAGTACCGCCCACCATAAACCAGCTACGGGAAAAACCCTCCTTGTTAACAAAATCCCAAATACAATTCCAAGCTAATTTGTTAACACTTTTTGTTAACTCCAGAAGGCAAGGAATATCAAAGAGAACAGTCGAAGCTAATCCGATTACTACTCAGGTGTGTTAACTCTATAGATATGCAGGTATGGGTGGATTAATTATGAGATGTAGCTTTGGTCTAGCTCCACTCTCGCAAAATTATTATGGAGATATACTCGGCTAGTGAAGTTCGAGGATAGTTTGAAACTCTGTAGGTTAATAGCAGATTAGAGGATTGTTCTTTCCGCTTTGGCTAATTACGTATTCTACACGTCTGTCAAAACCAAGGAAAGTGACCTTGCCAATTGGGTATCCTTTTTAGCTCCCAAGATTTTATTTTTCCACTTTCCATGAGCGGTGTTAGGAGGTAATATTCCTTTCTACCGAAAGGCTTTACACCAGAAATCAATGGTAGGTATTTAAGAATTGCTATGGCCTTATACCTCCTTGGGTTGCCATCAAATTGCCAGCCACCGTTATAGCGCAATCCACCGAACCTTTCCTTAATGTCCTGTTCAAGTTCTTGCGTGATGACAAAATCTAATGGCTCACCGATTTTTATCTCTATGACTTCACTCTTACACCATGCCTCTTTCTTAAAACCTCTACATAGAAACAATCCTAGATAGATAGAGGTGATTTCCCTTGGTCCTTCGTTACGTATAGATGTTGCTAAAGCTGTATTAACTCCCTTCTTTGATGCCTCTGGCTTATACCACAGAACAGCGGGGTATTCTCGCCGATGAAATAAGCTTTCACTATGACGATGGTTCACCACACCAAACACGATGCTTAATACCAGTGCTAGAATTGCTATATACGTGCCTAAATCCCAAATTGGAGCAGAATTGTTGGCCATATCCAAAGTGCTACCCACAGCACAATTGGGAACGCTTGTATCAGCAATAGAAATGGCAGTATCACCTACGCCGAATAAGACTATCCCTGCCAGCATGATAGCTAGGATGGCTAAAAAGTATGGCCTCTTCACTTCCACCTCTTTTAATAGAATTATACCTTTAGCCAATCGGAAATGGATTGGCTTACCTTTAGCTGGTTTTCTATTCTTTGCGTTTGAAACCTAGCAATGTAACACCAGATGTAGCTATTAAGCAAACTCCCACAATACCAACAACCGTCGCAATGCCTGTAGTATTTTCTCCTATAATATCACCATCAAACATAAAGAATGCGGCTGCCAACGCTAAAATAAGTCCTATTATCCATTGTGTAAAGAATGCCTTCTTATTCCTGATGATAGGTTGCTCTAATTTCCCTTCTTTTTGTTTTGTCCAAGCACGCAATGCTATCAAAGCTAGTACTACCAATATTACAGCTATTACAATCATCACAATTGGTACGCTCTCGCTCATTTCTAATCTCCTCCGATTATTGCCTCTATTGTTATAATTTCACTTCCATCCCCTCTTAAATCAATTATATCCTTAGCCAACCGCTAATGAAAGAATCTAAAATACTCAATCAGTGAAGTTTGAGGATAGGCTGGGGCCCTATCGGAGACTTGATTTCATCCCAGTGTAATCCGCCCGTGACTCACCACCGAAATATCTTTGCGCTTGTTCATACTTCGCAGCTGTCCAGTCAACCCTGTCTTGCCTTTACCAGACAAACATCGGATTCCCCAGCTCCATAGGGCATCGTGCTGCCCGCCAATAATATACCCTCCTTGCGATGTCTGCTGCACTGAGAAGCCATTTTCACCCCTGATTCCACCAAAGGTCGCCTGCCACCCGTGCGAAGGCATCCGACCACAGCAGTATACCCGAAGCTCTTTTCACCCAAATCCCTGATTCAGTCATCCCTGTAAACTGGCTCTCGCTTCTCGACAAAGGTTGCTTTAATGGCCTCCATGGCATCGTCCGTGAAAGCGCACAGAACCTGTGTCCGGTTCTCTAACTTCGTCGCATCCAGGAGACTACCCGCCTCGATGTTGGCATTGAATACTTCTTTCGTCATTCTGAGAGAGAAGGGCGAGATACGCAAAAGCTCCCGTGCTAATTCCTCCGTAGCATCATCCAGTTGGTCGTCGGGAACAACCTGAGAGACCAGGCCGATACGTTCCGCCGTGGCGGCATCGATGAAGCGTGAAGTGAACATGTAGAATGCAGCCCTGGACATGCCAACGAGGCGCGGCAGGAAATAGGACATGCCTAAATCGCCTGCCGAGAAACCGATGCGAGGAGCGCCAACATTGAACTGGGCTGTATCGCTTGCCAGACGTATGTCGCTGGCCATAACAATTCCGAACCCGCCACCAAGGGCCATACCGCGAACAGCACAGATAATGGGCTGAGGGGCCTGGCGCATTCTGATCACAATGTCTGCGGCCTTTCGCTGAATCATGAAGCCGCGGGGGCGCAAACGGCCAGGAACCTCTGCATCCGATCCCATGCCACCTTCAAAACCAGGGCTAGACTTCAGATCCAGGCCAACACAGAAGTCCCGGCCCGCACCACGGAGTACTACATCCCTCACATCAAGATTGTCTTCCAACGAGCCGAAGAAATCGCGCAACTCCAGCATCATATCCAACGATAAGGCATTGTGCTGCTCCGGCCGGTTCAACGTAAGCCAGCCAACGTGACCGCGCATGTCAAAGTGCAGCGTTTTGTAGTCCATAACGTCCTCCCTAATCGTTCAGTTTGGCTAAAATCCTAGTCCATACTATATTCCACGCCCCATACTGTCAAGTGACTTTTTTGTATTGTTTCTTGTTATGAAAGTGGCGTGCGCGCCAGGAGACTATGGCCATATTCGGGAGAAAAACTCTGAGGGTATCTTGAATAAAACCGCTATTGCTTCTTCGAGCGAAGCGAGTAATCTATCGACACGCACCTAACAATCGTCCTCCCCTCAGGATTGCTAAGGCCTAGGATTTGCGGGGAGGACGAGAGTGATGGCTTTAATCGTTCTTGTGTTGCCTAGCTTCTTTTATCACCCCTCTGGTATGAGCATGGGAGATTCTCGCCATTCGTTTGCAGGAACTACCCTACCATCTTGTACCTCGTATACTCTCACCATTGGTGAGCCCCTATTGTCCTCCCTGGTATAGGTAACTGGCCGGCCAATTTGGTGGGGGTCAAAATCCTTGATACTATACATGGCTTCCATCACGGTAGGAGCGTCCAGATTTTCATAACCCACCTGTTCAATAGCTATCCTTATGGCTTCAACAGTCACAGGTCCATATTGTAGCGTGCAGGCAACACCACCCTGCGTGTCCAGCCTTCCCCCACGCATCCTGAATATATCATACACAATCGGTACATACTCGAACCAGGGAAAATTCTTCACCTGGAAGAAACCCTCAATAGCAGGCCCCATATCAAGCATAGATACTCCAATGCCATCCTCGGTGGCACCAGCAAAGCGTATCTTGCCTAAAAGTCCCAGCCTCTCAGCATCCCTCAGGACCGCCGGCGATGTTCCCCAATGGGCCTGCATATAGATGACATCCGCTCCGGCGTCAGCCAGCCTCAACAACTGAGGAGAGGCATCCAGGGGCACATAGGGAATACTTTCAAATGGCAGCATTTCTATGCCTATGCTCTCGGCATACGCTGTGCCCATCACTTCTGCCGCTCTCCCCGACGGCGTATCCGTGCCCATCATGCCTATTCTGGGGGGGCGGTCCTCCTGCCAGTTCTCCATAATCCAGTCACAGGCAGCAGCAAATCTCTCCGACTCAGTGGAGAATATGGTGAAAATTGCGCCTGGGGGATACATCAAAACTTCGTCCACGGCCATGGTCATGGCAGGCATCCCATCCTTTTCACACCTCGACTTTAGTACACCTGCTTCGAGAGGGCTGGGCAGGTGCATGTATACTACTTCATCAACCATCCTCTCGTAGATGCTAAATGCTTTGGGTCCCTCAAATCCACTGTCCCCCCACACCAGTTCGACGGTCACTCCGTCTGGGAGCTCCAGTCCTGGAACGCCCACCTCTTCATAATATGCAAGCCAATCCTCAAAATTCCTCAATGCTGTCTGCATAATGGAAGCGGGCCCCCCTGTAAGAGGAGCTATATACCCGATTTTCACCACCTTTTGCTGCTCCACGGGTGTCCCGGGAGCACAGGCGGTAACCAAAAGCAACGCTGCTAATGCTACCGCCAACAAAGTGATCCAGGCTGTTTTTCGCTTTCCCAGTTTATTTTTCATCTCTTTATAACCCTCCTTTAATTCTTTAACTGGGCATCATTTCCCAAAAATGCTTTCAGTAACTCAAATCAAAAAGGACACCAGCAACTGCCGTGAAATAACGATCCCGCTGCCCCATATTCATCTTCTATGTCGGTCTCAGCCCAGAGAATTCCTGGCCGAACCCTGTTATTTAGTGTACCATACATGTCAACACGTTAATAGAGTCTTCGGTACAAATCATTAAGGCCAGCATATCCAAGACACCCCCATAGCAATAAAACCAAGACTATAATACAAACGACACTATGCGCCTAGACGTAAAGTGCAATTCCGGCTCGGTCTGAATGGCCACTAAATTGACTGACAAGCTGAGATGCTTTCCCTACAGTGCTCCTCTCAGATTCTTTTTATCACCCCTCTGGCACAAGCATGTGAGCAGCCCGCCAATCGCTTGCAGGAACTACCCTACCATCCCGTATCTCGTATATTCTCACCTTTGGGCTGCCCCTATTGTCCTCCCGGGTATAGGTAACAGACCAACCGATATCGTGGGGGTCAAAATCCTTGATGCTGTACATGGCTTCCGTTACAGCACGACCGTCCAGGTTCTCATAACCCACCTCTTCAATAGCTATCCTTATAGCTTCAATAGTCACAGGTCCGTATTGTAACGTGCAGGCAACACCACCCTGCGTGTCTATCCTTCCCTCACGCTCCCTGAATATATCATACACAATCGGCACTTCCTCGTACCAGGGAAAACACTTCGTTTGGAAGAAACCCTCAGCAGCAGGCCCCAAATCAAGCATCCTTACTCCAATGCCATCCTCGGTGGCACCAGCGAAGCGTATCTTGCCTATGAGTCCCAGCCTCTCAGCATCCCTCAGGATGGGTGGCGATGTTCCCCAATGGGCCTGCATATAAATGACATCCGCTCCGGCCCCAGCCAGCCGCAACAACTGAGGAGATGTATCGAGGGGCACGTAGGGAATACTCTCAAAGGGCAGCATTTCTATGCCTATGCTCTCGGCATACGCTGTTCCCATCACTTCTGCCGCTCTTCCTGTCGCCGTATCCGTGCCCATCATGCCTATTCTCGGGGGGCGGTCCTCCTCCCAATTTTCCATAATCCAGTCACAGGCAGCGGCAAATCTCTCCGACTCAGTGCAGAATATTGTGAACATCTGGCCCGGGGGATACATCAAAACTTCGTCCACGGCCATGAGCATGCCGGGTATCCCATCCTTTTCCAGCCTCGACTTACATGCATATGCTTCGACGGGGCTGGGGAGGTGGAAGAATACTACATCATCAACCATCCTCTCATAGATGCTAATTGCCTTGGGTGCCTCAAATCCACTGTCAGCCCACGCCAGTTCGACGGTCACTCCGTCTGGCAGCTCCAGTCCGGGAACGCCCACCTCTTCATAGTATGCAAGCCAATCGACCAGATTCCTGAATCCGGTCTGCATAATGACAGCGGGCCCCCCGGTAAGAGGAGCTATATACCCGATTTTCACCACCTTTTGCTCTTCCATGGGTGTCCCGGGAGCGCACGCCGTAACCAAAAGCAAGATTGCCAATAGTGTTACCAGGACGCCCACCACAAAGTGTTTTTGCTTTCCCATCCTATTTTTCATTTCCTGACAACCCCCCTTTAATTGCTTAACCGGGCATTACCGCCCACAAGTGCTTTTCAGTAACCTAAATCAAAAAGGACACCAACAACCGCCATGAAATAACGATCCCGGTGCCCTATATTCATCTTGCACCTCGGCCTCAGCCAGAAAATTCCTGGCCAAGCCCTATTATATAATATAGTGTATCACATATGTCAAAAGCTCAATAGAGTCTCCAGTGAAACCCATCAAGGTCAGCACGTCCAAGGCACCCCTATAGCAATAAAACCACAAGAGTAATGCCAAAGATAATATCTATCTAGGCGTGATATGAAATTCGGTTTCGGATTTACGCAACCTCCACTTAGACCAGGACAGCAAGCCCGGTGAGGCCCTGTCATTTTCTCCAGCCCAAGGCTTAGCTCTGAACCCTGCGGCGCCTCACGGCCTGCCAGCTCATGCCTCAAGCTTGAACTCCCACTGGCAGGCAATTTCACCGGGGCTTCTTCGCTGAGGAGGCAGAGGAGGTAGCTTTAAGGGTGTTACCTTTATGTTGGGATTAAGAAGATATTTTTCGAGAGCCAGTTTCTCCAGTATATGGCACATGGGTTTTATTCTTTCCGGTGCGCTTCTCTCAAGAGCTGACAGTGCCGGGCAATCAGAGAAAGTCAGTATTACATGATTAGGGCTCTTGATATCAAACTTAGCCGGGAATACTCTTCCTACAGTATTGTCTAGAGGTAGCTGGATAGCCTTCAAAGAATCTAAGACGGTATTTAACTCAATATTTGCCACCTTGGCGTATCTCGGATTTACACGCTCTCCTATTGTTAGCCATGCCGCCAGCTCGCAGTCGTTAGCCGCGTCAGAGCCGAATCTCTCCTCGATTGCCTCGTACCAGGCTCTAGCCATGTGAAGCCACGCCCATTGCCATATCTTCATCAGCTTTAGCAGGAACTCCTTGGAGAAATCCTCAAATTTTAGATTGGCATTATATGGACCACTTAAGTCTTCTAGCTCTGCCATATCGGACCTCCTTCAAGAAACTTTTCTTGGTTGATTAGGATATCATTTCTCTGGCACCAGCGTGGGAGCCTCTCGCCAATCGGATACACGGACTATCTTCCCACCTTGTACCTGATATATTGCCATGTGGGTAGAGCCTCTATGGTCATCATCTGTATAGGTGATTTTCGTAAGTCCGTAAACATCAAAGTCTTCGAACCCGTCCAATGCCTCTTTAATAGCACGACCATCAAGGTTTTCGTAACCCACATTCTCCATAGCTCTACTTACAGCTTCACACACTATAGTTGCTGATACCCAACCGCGGAAATAAGGCGAGTATCTCATTTCTTCACCATGATATTTAATCTGGGTGTCCAACATCAGCTTTACGCCTGGCACCTCTATCTCGTCAAACCAAGGCTCCGGGAATGGCGCAAGGACACCCTCGCTGGCCGCCCCCGCCATGCTCACCAACCCTTCTCCGTGGCCCACTCCAGTACAAGAGAACTGCATTTGACCCAGAAGTCCCAGCCTCTCAGCATCTCTCAGGACAGTCGCCACGGCTGGGACAAGGGCTTGGATATAGACGAAGTCTGCACCACTCTCCTTAAGCCTTAGCAACTGAGTGGTGGTATCCAAAGGGACAAAGGGAATCACCTCTGGAGCAAGGACTTCGAAGCCCAGGCTCTCGGCATATTCTGTGCCTGTTCTTCTTGGTTCATATCCCCATGCAGAATCAATGCCCGCAAAGGCTAAACGCGGTGGTCTTTCTTCCTTCCAGTTCTCCATGAAGTAGTCGGCCAGTACAGCAAATTGTTCCGGTATGGTCGGTCCGCAAAAGTAGCGCCGACCGGGCGGATAGACTACGCCCTCATAGTTAGACCCGCTGACAAACACAACTATTTCGTCCTCCTCAAACCTCGCCTTGAGTGCCGTTAGCCCAGAATCTTCCTCCGTGAATATGAGTGGTACACCACTGGTAACAAACCTCTCGTAGTGACTAAGAAAAAGAGCGTACTGATGCCCGGTGTCTCCCCACAAGAGTTCAATACTCACCCCAGGGATGGCTTTCTGCTCCTGGAAATATCTAATGTAATCGTGCACAGCCCCAATGTTTCGTAGCATCTCGGAAGCTCCAGGGCCAGTCATAGTCCATATACCGGCAATCGTTACTTTTCTCCCTTCAGCGGTTGGTGCAGGGGCGCAGGCGGTTACCAGAAGCAGAGCTGCTAATGCTATTGCCAAGATAGTAGCCCCAAGCTGTTTTTGTTGTGCAATTCCTTTTTTCACTTTTATACCTCCCTTAAGAATTGAACTGCGCACTACGTAGTACTATCGGCTGCATCATTAACTCAAAAAGGGCACCGACAATCACCATCAGAGGCTCTCTTGGTTGATTAGTATTTCACTTCTCTGGCACAAGCTTAGGTACCTCCTGCCAGTCAGATACACGAACTATCTTCCCATCTTTTACTTGATATACTGCACCTCTAGTAATGCCTCTGTGGTCATCTGGATTGTAAGTGACCGTCGCAAGTCCATAAATATCGAAACCCTTCATGCTATCCATTGCCTCTTTTATAGCAAGCCCATCCAGGTTTTCATAACCTACATTCTCTATGGCTCCCCCTATAGCTTCACATACTACGGCCGCCGGTACCCAACCGGTATCGTACTCGGACTCCCTGTATACCTTCCCATGGTATTCCATCTGGTTATCTACCATTAGCTTTATACCTGGATACTCTGTCTCGCTGAGCCATGGGGTTAATCTAAATACAAGGAAACCTTCACTGGCAGTCCCTGTCATCTCGATTACCCTCTCCCCCATTGCTGATGCATGCCCACCAAAGCGCATTTGACCCAGAAGCCCCAACCTCTCAGCATCTCTCAAAACCGGCCCTACTGTTACGGGAAGGCCCTGAACATAAACGAAATCTGCCCCCTCCGATTTTAGCCTCAGCAACTGAGTAGTAGCATCCAAGGTGACAAAGGGAACAACTTCCATTGGTAAGACTTCGAAGCCCAGGCCCTCCGCATATTCTGTGCCTGTTGCTATGGGGTCGTACCCCCATGGCGAATCGATTCCCATGAAGGCTAACTTTGGAGGCCTTTCCTCCTGCCAGTTTTCCATAAAGTGCTGGGCCACAACAGCGAAGCCCTCAGCGAGAGTTGGGTGGGTCAGGTAGAGCCAAGCAATGGTTGGATAGGTTAGCACCTCATATCCGATTTCCCCCCCACACACAACGACCTCATCCTTTGCAAACCTTTCCTTGAGCCCCATTATACCAGTCTCTTCGTGGGCAGATATGGCTTGTATACCGCGCTCAACAAACCTTTCGTAGTGGCTACGAAACAAGGAATACTGCAGCGCATCATCTGCCCATGTAAGCTTAACGCTCACCCCAGGGATGCCTTCCTGCTGATTAAAATATCTGATGTAATCTTCCCAACCCATCGCCGTCATGTGGAGGGTGGCAGCCGCAGCACCGGTCATACTCCATATAGCTCCAATTTCCACCGTTTTCTTTTCCACAGTTGGTGCAGGGGCGCAGGCACCTACCAACAGAAGGGCTGTCAATGCTATTGCCAGAATAGTAATCCTAATCTGTTTTTGTTGTGCAATTCCTTTTTTCACTCTTATACCTCCTTAATCATTGAACTGCGCACTAAGTAGTCCTATCAGCTGCGTCATTAACTCAAAAAGGGCACCAACAATCGCGGTCACACAGCGATTTCAGTGCCCTATATTCACCTTCCATCCTGGTCCCGCCCGCTAAATTAGTAGACGAGTCCTACCCCTCAGTGTATCACACCACTCAATGACTTCACAGAGTCTTCAGTACAAGCTACTAGGAGTAGCAAATGAAGACAACTCCCATAGCATTAAAACCACGACGATAGCAGCAACGACAATATTCGTCGAGACGGAATGTAAAATCTGGCTTAACCTAGTGAAGTCTGAAGATAGCTTGAGGCCTTACCCAATCGCCGAAGGAATGCGCAACAACACACCCCCGCAAGCCTTTCGTCCGAACCGGCAACATCCAAGACTTCGGGTGTTCAACACCCTACCAGGCACTATCCCTCGTCGTTCTACAGACAGGAGTTCAGAGGTTCAAGTCCTATACCACCCACCATCAAAAAAGTCTTTCCAGCTCCGGGCTAAAAGAAATATGCGATAAGAGCTATCACCCCCATGATGATGAGAAAGATGCCCACCAGGTAATTAAGGATTTTGGGAAAGATCATCACCACGATACCGAAAATAAGGGCGATTATTCCTCCAACCAGACCTAAACTGCTACTTATCCCAGGCATGAATCACCACCTCCTGTAATTTAGTTGCAGCATTATGCCATACAGAGAAGTATTTCCACAATAGTTTCCAATTTTGCATCGCGCTCCACCTTTCTGTACTATTGTTATCAAAATAGCTTTGCCAAACAACGGGCTTGAGTATGGCCGTCTCTTCCAGTAAAATAGCAAATACCATGATCGGATTTGAGCACATGAAGGAAATATCCCACACATCCCCATCCAAAATAGTGCTTCTGGTAATAGATGGTGTAGGCGGTCTGCCTCATGCTGAAACCGGCAAAACGGAACTGGAGTCAGCCAGGAAGCCCAACCTGAATCACATAGCCAAGCGGTCCCTTTGCGGGCTCATTGACCCTGTAAGCCCGGGAATTACGCCGGGGAGTGCGCCGGGGCACCTGGCGATTTTTGGCTATGACCCCGTCAAATACAATATCGGGCGGGGAGTCCTGGAAGCTTTGGGAATAGATTTGGAACTAAAGCCAGACGATATCGCGGCCCGGGGTAACTTCTGCACCATCGATGACAGGGGAATCATTATCGACAGGAGGGCAGGACGGCTTTCCACAGATAAAAATACCGAGTTATGCCGCTTATTGAATGACATAGCCATAAACGGAGCTGAGATTTCTGTGGTGGCGGTGAAAGAACACAGATTTGTGCTCATCCTACGCGGCGAAGGTTTATCTCCTGAGCTAGCAGATTCTGACCCCCAGCGAACAGGACTAGCCCCCAGAAAGATAGAGGCGTTATCGCCACAGGCACAGAGAACAGCCGAAATCGCCAACGAATTCGTGTCTCAAGCTAGCAGCCGATTAAAAGACGAAGCTCCCGCCAACATGGTGCTTATGCGCGGCTTCTCCCGTCGCCCCAACATGCCCTCCATACCTGAAATCTACAAACTGAAACCGGCTGCCATCGCCGCATATCCTATGTACCGGGGCCTGGCCAGCTTAGTGGGGATGCGGGTACTGCCAGCAGGTGAAAGCATAATAGAGCAAATGAACAACCTGCACCGCTACTATGCGGACCATGATTTTTTCTTCATCCATTTTAAGAGCACTGATGCCAGAGGGGAGGACGGCAATTTCCAGGCTAAAGTTCAGGCCATTGAGGAACTCGATAATGCACTCCCCGACTTGCTCAGCTTAGACCCAGAGGTCCTGGTTATCACAGGAGACCACTCTACTCCAGCAACCCTAGCCATGCATAGCTGGCATCCAGTCCCCTTTGTGCTAAAGTCCAAATGGTGTCGCCCCGATAATGTCGTTGAGTTCTCGGAACGAGCCTGCCTTGCTGGTGGTATGGGACGTTTCCCGGCTACGGAAATCATGCCTTTAGCTATGGCTAATGCTTTGAAACTGGACAAGTTTGGCGCCTAGCCAGAGAAAATACTAAGCACAAAGCACTAATGACGAAAGTCCAAAACAAAGTGAGTCTTGGTATCTAAATTTGGAATTTTGGATTTGTTTAGAGTCTAGACATTAACATTTAGAATTTCGCAAGGTGTTCTTTAGGGTTTCTCCGTTTTAGGCTGAGTCGG
>Ga0180431_10001243_pt1 | contig 35867 bp, 29 predicted proteins | sample SS_ome_11_FD_132459 | JGI IMG/M metagenome (GOLD analysis project Ga0180431, IMG submission 132459) | Hypersaline lake sediment archaeal communities from the Salton Sea, California, USA - SS_1_MS_1 metaG | ecosystem: Environmental > Aquatic > Non-marine Saline and Alkaline > Hypersaline >... | reverse complement strand
TAGTTAAATGCAAAATGTTTGTAGTTTGGGTTGTCTTTTTTCAACCAGCATAATTCTTAGCTTGCCATAAGAATAAGAAACAAAACATCTTACATTCATTATACCATCTCTTATACGAACGTATGTTCAATCCTATTTATGCTAAAAATTTTTTAAATTTTATTTTTCGGAGAAAATTTGACGTCTGGTGCCTTCGTAATTCCTCAGAATCGATGTCTGTGGAATCATTTTGGAGACAGGGCAACAAAAGAGAAAGGGGATATATTGCCAGTAAGTTATGAGTTAGAATGTTATACACTCAAGCTCTGTCATAACAAATTTGTGTAAATCCAGTTGAGTTAAGGTTTGTCAGCTATAAACTTGCAATATCAAGGCTTCTTGCGGCGGAGGCTTCGTCAAGTCTGCTAACAGGTGCGGCGTTAGGTGAAGACTTTAACTTTTGCGGCTGGCTTTCAGCAGTCTTAGCAATTGTTATCATTGTGTCAATAAATTCATCGAGAGTCTCCTTGCTTTCAGTTTCGGTAGGCTCGATCATTAGTGCTTCAGGCACTATAGTAGGGAAATAAACTGTGGGTGGGTGAAAGCCGGCGTCGATCAGACTTTTGGCAACATCAATCGCATGAACGCCTTTTTCAACCTGGCGTGAAGCACTGAAGACACATTCATGTTTACAAAGCCCGGCATACGGCAACTCATAATATTTCTGCAATTTTATCCTGATATAGTTGGCGTTAAGCACCGCATTTTCAGCAATACGTTTTAAGCCTTCTTTGCCGAGCATCAGGATATAAACATAGGCCCGCAATATGACCCCAAAATTGCCATAGAAAGGAGCGATGTAACCGATTGATTTTGGCCTGTCATACTCCAGGGCATACGTGCCATCATTTCTTTTTACTACTATTGAAACCGGTAGATAATCGAGAAGCTTACCGGTGACACCAACGGGTCCGGCTCCGGGACCACCGCCGCCATGCGGTGTAGCAAAAGTTTTATGGAGGTTTAAATGAAGTATATCAAAACCAAAATCGGCTGGGCAGGCCTTGCCGATAATAGCATTTAAATTAGCTCCGTCATAATATGCCAGACCATCGACACTATGTATAATGTCACATATCTCTTTGATGTGAGGATTAAATATTCCCAGTGTATTCGGGCAGGTGAGCATCAGCCCTGCGGTTTGGTCATTAACCATACTCTTCAATGCGTCCAGATCCATAACACCGTTTTTATTGCTCGGTACCGTGACAACTTTGTAGCCGGCTATTGCGGCAGAAGCCGGATTTGTTCCGTGGGCGCTGTCGGGTATCAGAATTGTTGTTTTCTTATTGCCCTTATCGCAATGATAGGCGGCAATGATCATTATTCCGGTCAGTTCACCATGTGCTCCTGCTAACGGCTGCATGGTAAAACCAGCCATCCCCGTAATTTCACGAAGGAGCATATCCATTTCGTAAAGAACCTTTAACGCACCTTGAGTAAGCATTCCGCCCATACGCAATTGCGGCATCAAAGGATGCAGTTCAGCGAATCCGGGGAAAGCTACTATATGCTCGGCGACTTTAGGGTTGTACTTCATCGTACATGAACCGAGCGGATAGAAGTTGGTATCAACGCCGAAATTTCTGCGGGAAAGCTCTGTAAAATGTCTAACCACATCAAGCTCACTGAGTTCGACAAGCTCTGCATAATTTTCCCGCAATAATTCTTTCTTTATATCAATAGTCGTCGGAACATCGCTTTTTGCAGGCTGAACACCTTTTCGACCGGGAACACTTTTTTCAAAAATCAGTTTCATAGGACAGCCTCCAGTGCTTCTGCGAGCATACCAATTTCCTGTTTTGTTCTTTTTTCGGTAACGGCTATAAGCATAGAGTTTTCCATATTGTTATAATATCTGCTCAACGGAAATCCCGCAGCAAAGCCCTTTTCAATAAGAGAGCCTATTACTTCAGCGGCATCAGTTGGAAGATCGATTACAAATTCATTGAAAAACCACTTCCCCTTAAACCGTTGCTTAACAGCTGGTATTGAAGTAAGGCGTTGATAAGCATAGGATGCTTTATCAGCGCAGAGTTGAGCGGTTTCTTTTAATCCATCTTTACCGAGCAGCGACAGATATACCGATGCCGTCAGGGCGCATAGTGCTTCGTTTGAGCATATATTGGAAGTGGCCTTGTCCCTTCGGATGTGTTGCTCTCGTGTTTGTAATGTTAACACATAACCCTCTCTGCCTTTAGTATCTGTAGTTTTGCCAACTATTCGCCCTGGCATCTTGCGGACATATTTCATCCTTGTCGCCATAAAGCCCAGATATGGCCCACCGAACGACATTGGAATTCCCAAACTTTGCCCCTCGCCGGTAACAATGTCAGCACCCATTTCGCCCGGTGTTTTGAGGATTCCCAGTGAAATTGGATAGCATGAGACTATCAGCAGAGCTCCTTTTTTGTGGGCTGCTTCTGCGATTTCAGTAAAATCATCGATGCAGCCGAAGAAGTTCGGATTCTGCAATATGACCGCACCGGTATCTTCATCGAGCAAAGACATAATCTCATCACGATTTGCCAGGCCTGTGGTGCAATGGCTTTTGTCAAGTTCGATGTTGAGGTTTCGAGTGTAAGATTGGATCATCACTCGATAGATAGGATTAACGCTGTCATCGATGATTATCTTATTTCGCCTAGTTATACGCAGAGCCATCATCATCGCTTCATACAGAGCTGTGCCTCCATCATAGAGAGAGGCATTGGCGGCTTCGGTTCCACAGAGCCGGCAAATCATCGATTGATATTCATACATTCCCTGCAAAGTGCCCTGCGAAAGCTCAGGCTGATAAGGCGTATAAGCGGTATAAAACTCGCTTCGGGAAATAATAGAATATACCGCCGACGGGATAAAATGGTCATAAAAGCCGCCGCCGAGAAAACATGTAAGGTGCGTGGAGTTTTTTTGCGCAAGTTCGGCAAGACACTTGACCACCTCCATCTCGCCGACCTGGTCTGGCAGATTAAAATTCTCACGCATCAACTCCGAGCTGATATCGGAAAACAATTCGTCCATAGAAAGACCAATTTCGCTTAGCATCTGCTTTCGCTGCTGCGCAGTATTTGCAATAAAAGGCATCTGGCTATCCTTTCAATTGTTTTTCATATTCTTCAGCCTTCATTAAGCTTTCAAATTCAGCTATATCGTCAGCTTTGATCTTGATAATCCAGGCCTGTTCATATGGGTCAGCTTTGAACAATTCCAGATTTTCAGTTAGGCCCTCATTGATTTCCACAATCTCTCCGCTTACCGGAGCGTACAAATCCGAAGCTGCTTTTACCGATTCTATCGTACAGAATTCAGACTCTTTAACAACCTTGTCACCGACAGCGGGCAACTCGAGAAAGACTATATCGCCTAACTGTTCGATCGCGTAATCGGTAAGACCTACGGTTATAATGGGCGAATCTTTCTCCCGTCGTGCCCATTCATGTGATTGAAGATATTTTAATTCTTTCGGGACCATTTTTACCACCTGAGAAAATACAACATCAAATAAGTTGATGCAGCTTTTCCATAGCCGCATCAAATTCCTTGCCTGAGAAACTATATTTCATATCAGTAAAACGTGCCCTGAATCTGGCCACTTCTTCTTTAACGTTCTTTGCTCCAACAACGTCCAGAATCAATTGAGCAAGTTCTTGAAAATCTTTTTCTTCCATCCCGAATCGCGTCATCTCCGCTACACCCATTCTCAGACAGCCGGCCGCTGTAAATCCCTCTTCTTCCGGGGCAGCCTGATAATTGACAATAATATTGTTGTCCTCCAGACGCCTGGCTATTTCCGGCCCATTGCTGTACCCAACTTTCAAAATGACCTGATGCGTTTCGGTATAATCGATGTCCGGGTCTCCAGCAACGTCTAATCCATTCTCTTTCAACGCTAAGGCGAATGTTTTGGCATTAGCTAACACTTTTTTCTGATACTCGTCCTTGAAGCGATTCATCTCATAAGCTGCCATCAGCAATCCCAGCAAAGTCCCCAGATGATGATTGCTCACGCTGCCGGGAAAAGCCCTTCGGCGAACCGCTTCCCACAGAGGCCAGCGGAGGTTGTCTCTTTGATAATCGGAAGCTACTATTCCTCTCTGCGTACCGAAAAAAGTCTTATGCGTCGAGCCGGTAACAATATCCGCGCCTTCCTTGAAAGGCTGCTGGAAATACGGCCCAACCAGCCCTAAAACGTGCGCCATATCGTACATAATTACGCAATCCAGCGACATCTCATCAACGAAAGAACGTATTTGTGCCACAGGTTCTCTATGCAGCGTTACGCTCTTTCCTAAAATAATTAGCTCAGGTTTATATTCTGCTATTATTTCGCGACAGGCAGCAACATCGATTTTATAAGGGTTCTCAGCTAGTACAGGAAAATTAACCACAGCAGGCCTTTCGGTTTTTGAATCGTGCGCCACAAAATCCCGCAACGTACCCATCGGCTGAGCACTGAGATGCCCGCCCTTTATAATATGGTGATTCAATACCCGCCCAATCCTTCTCGGCTCGGCCTTTCGGTTCGACCTGTTTATATAATCAACCAAAGCACTGAAAACCGCAGCATTGGCCATTTGACCACTGATAAGGCGGACCTCGACTTCTGAGCATCCAAGGAAGATTTGCATTTGTTCTTCCAGAAGTCTTTCAACCTCAGCAATAAAATCTGTACCCTGATAATAAAAAACCTCAGCCTCTGCAAAAGCTTTCACAGCCTTATGCTCAGCATATCGTCCTGCCGGGTCCATTATCGAAAGCAGCCTTGTCATAGGCGACGGCGTCTGCTCAGACGGGATAAGATTGACGCATTGCTTTTGCCGCCAGAGTGTATTATCAATTGTTTCGCCAAGCAATGTCATCACCTTTGTTCGCAGGTCATTAGCTGTATCAGCGGACTCTTTTTCCTTATAAATATTGTTGTACATAATAGCTCTGGCATAGGGTGGTGCTTCACTCCTCAAATGGTAAGGCACGACAACGGCGTTGGTTTTTTTGCCTCTTATTTCAATCTCCAGTTCGCTGCCTTCAACAATATCACTATCCAGCAAAGCCAGGCATATTGACCGCATCTGCTTTTCTTCGGTCAGCTCGCTCTGCAGCCCTTCTCCGGCACACGTAAAATATGGCACCATAGTCCCGCTGGTGACATACCCTGTGCCCTTGCCGTCCTTAAACACATTGCTGCCGGCCCGTGCAACACCCTTACCAGATACCGCTACCGGCATTATAATTCGAGGCAAATCCCCGATAAGCGAATAATCACCTTTTTCGATTCTCTGAAAAGTTTCAAATTGCCTGCTCAATGCCTTTTTTCCAATGAAATCTAGTTTCAACGGCGAGAAACTGACCGCAAATTTGGCCAATCCACAAGCAAAAATTGGTATCTCGCATCCGGAAGGGTCCTCACCCAACTCGTGACCGTACAGAGGAAGCCCCGCCTCAAGCCGCAAAGTATCGCGCGCTCCCAGCCCAACCGGCTCAGCTCCCCCCTCAATAAGTAAATCCCAAACGCAAGGCCCATCCGCAACATTTATGAAAAGCTCAAAACAGATTGGCTCGCCCGTATAGCCGGTCCTTGCGATCGAAACCGACTTGCCGTTTATTGTTGCCGTGCTGAGGCAGTTTCTCAAAGGCTCCGGCAGTTGGCCTGAGTCTATCAGAGGGCTCAAGAGCTGTTTGGATTGTGGCCCTTGCAGGCTCAACATTACCAACTCTTCGGTGCGGTCGAACATCTCAACATGCTCAAAATCCTTGACCATACTCTCAAAGTGTTCCCAGTCCTTTTCCAGGTTAGCTGCGTTTACCACCAGCAGATATTCATCTTCAAGAAAGTGATAAAGATATGCATCGTCTATTGCGCCTCCGGTGTTATTGGGGATGAAAGTGTACTGACTTTGACCGACCTCTAATGCCGCTGCGTTATTGGACAATACATGTTGCAGGAACGATAGAGAGTCTTTACCACGAAACACAAATCTACCCATGTGTGAAACATCGAACAAACCAGCACCTCTGCGAGTTGCCAAATGTTCATACACAATCCCTTTGGCGTATTGTATCGGTATCTCCCAGCCGGAAAATTCTACATTCTTTGCCCCGCAATCAAGATGCCTGTCATAGAAAACCGTTTTTCGTAACCGCTGCATAATTAAATCCTATCCTTATGATACCATTTTCTTCTCACAAAAAAAACAGAGAGACTTATCAGATATCACGTCCAATACGTCCCTCTGTCCTTTTACCTGAGAGAATTATCCCTTCGGTTTCCATTCACTAAGAAATGGAATCTCCAGAGGCCCGTCAGCTTAGGATACTTTTGCCTGAGAGTTTTCCGGTTATTTTAGCCGGTTGCACCTTCGGCTCCCTTGAAATTGAGTCAAGGGTATCTCTCCTGAGCATCTTCCGAGTCACAATATTCAATTTTGCATATATTCTATACGACTGGCACGAAACAGGTCAAATTATTTCTATCAGTGTTCTTCGAATATTAAATGTATAAATCCCACAGCTACGGGATTCAGCAAGACCGAATCGCAGTTTTTTCGGTAAGAACAAGCCGCTGTCCCGGCACAGCGGGAAAGCGGCTTCGGCTTGAAAATGTTCGAAATTCTTAACTTACTTCTTTTGTTTCTGCTTCTGCTTCGGCCTCGGGCGTTTCGGCTTCTGCTACTTTAGCAGCAGCTGCTGCAGCTTTTTCCTTTCGGCCTGAATGGCTCTTGCGGTTGGCAACTTTCGGCAGAGCTAATACCGGGTCACCCTCGACCCACTGTTCTTCATCTTTTAGTCTTTCGATGCGCTCGGGTCGCGACAAAACATTTCGGTGGCGCTCCAGGGCGCCTTTTATTTTTAATGAAGGGTCAATTGACATCCAAAAATCTCCTTGTAACTACTTTAATTTCTTGCCGTATGCATCTTTGAAAAAGTGCGGTGCAAAAGTTTCATAGCCCTTCGGAGCCTTATTTCTATATTGGGCTCCGACTTTGATAATTTTCTGTTTGGCTCTGTATCCGGCAGTGCCGGGCTTGTCCGGGTTTTTTTCATATCTTTCTTTCGTAATTAAAAAATAACGACCGTTTTCTATTATAATTTCCGTTTCGATGCCGTAGTTGGCAAAATGCTCCTGGACCGGTACCAAATCCGCTTTGGCCTTATACTCAACCAAAACGATGACATTATCGGTTGTCAGCGGTGCCGCAGCTTTTGTATTGAGAAGACCATCTTTCCAATCAGTTTTGCCAGCACTAATTGCCGATTTATCAATATCTGCAGTTGGCGTTTCGGCCTTAGCTTTGATTGGACCGCCTTTTACATTCTGCCGGCTGGCAGAAAAGCTGGTAATCTGCGAATTACCTGCACGCTGGCCCAGCCTAAAAACAACCAACAGCAACAAAATAATTCCCAGCAGCACAGCAATTGCAAGCTGGTACGGCATTGAAAATTCAACTCTGCCGGTATTAAACTGCACGATTTTCGGTCTTCTCGGCCATTCTACCTTCTTCTCGGGCATTTGAATTTCAGCTTCTTCAGTGGGTGGCTCATCGCTGACAGTTTTGAGCCGATGCAGCTTTTCCACAATTTTGCTGTAACGGCTCCTTGAAGCACTCTTACCTATCACCTCATACAAAGACATTCTTTTGCGATTCCGCGCCATAGCAAAACCAACTGAACTTCAAAATATACGTCAACCAACGAACCTGCTGCTTACAATATATAACAGCCAACAAATCAATAACTAATTAAGAGCCTATAACAAAATGACTCTGTATTCAAGCGGCTTATTTTCCGTCTGGCCGGCGTCAGGCTGAATCGAGAACCTTTCAATGTTGCCTGCTTCGCCTTTCTTGCCAGACGAAAAAACGCTCGCTTTCGGTACAACGATTCATTTTGTTAGAGGCTCTAAGAAGCGAAAGTTATTTCTACAATATTTCAATATAAATTTCAACTATAAACCGGCAATATTTATAGCAGGGTATCTTCAATCATACGCTTATGTAACAGCAACAACAGGGGGCAAAATCGGGAAAAATCAGCATAAACCACCCAAAAATGCTCATTTTTTGAACAAGATGCTGCCGCCGGTCAGCACTTTATTTTACTGCAGATTTTTTACGTTAAAAGGATTTTGTTTTTCAGGTGCTCAGGCATAATCAATAAAAACCAGTCCGTGCAGCGGTTGGTCTCGACTAACGACTATCCACCGTGTTTTCTTCTTTTTTTAGGCTTAAGCCACTTTTGATAATCGGGAACATAATATGGCGCATTATATTCGGTGATAGAGCCAATCTTTGCTTCCGGAGAGCTATACTGCCCATCCTCCAGCTTCATCGGCCTGCAATGACCGTCAACAAATACAACATTAGCTCTATTATTGTGGCGAAAGCAGGTAGTAGGATGCCCATTTATTCCCCATTCCGTCGCGTCGAGGCTAAGCTTGTAAGGCGGGTCGAGCAGTGCGATGTTCTCAACATCCGGGTTCTCACCGGTATCATCCCAGTCCAGCAAGGTATCGGCAAAAGCTATGACCTCGGCCGGCTTAATTACGGTTGTTATCTTTTGCCAGGGACGATATGTTATCTGTGACCAGGGACTTTTTGGCGGGCTTAGATAGTAGCCATTATATCCATAAGTACTTGTAATCCACTGCGGCCCGTCCGGTACCCAGCCAGGTTTGCTCTGAAGCCCGTAGCTGCCGTAACGCTGTGCCGGGCATTCATAAACACTTTCCTTCTTAAGCTCGCTCTTCAAATAAGGCCAGATGAAACCCTTCGTGTGGTCAATGCCATCAGAGAGCTTCCGCCCCCACCAGTAGGTATCGGGCTGCTCAAATAAAGGCATAGCATAATCGTCGTAATCATTGGCGTAACACGCAAAAGCAAGACCAAGCTGTCTCAGATTGCTCAGACAGACAACTGTCCTCGTCTGAGCCCTGGCACGATTCAGCGCAGGAAGCATTATAGCCATCAGCAAAGCAATCGTGCCTATGACTACCAGCAGCTCAATCAGCGTAAAAGCCTTCTGCCGGGCACCGGATGAACGATTATTACTGAACATAACAGCGCCTCTCAATTTAATTGTTTGTCCCACTGGCCTGCCAGAATGGAAAAATCAATCGAATCAATGTCTCCATCAAGGTCCAGGTCCGAGCGGACAGTGCCGACAGGCCCGTCGTAAAGCCATACTTTAATAAACTCACCCATATCATTCACATCGACCCTATCATTTTTGCTGATGTCGCCCAATAACGCCGGCTGCTGGAATTTATACAAACCGTTTTGGCCGATAGTATAAATACTGTCACAGGTCACCGCCGGGCTGTTGCCGCAGCCGTCATAATTGTCGATTATAAAATTAGGGTCGTCCGGTATTAAATTGGAATCGGCCGCCGTTATTGTAACATCAAAAATATACAGGTCTGTATACGCCCCAAAGAAGTTTCCTCCCGTTGGAATCGCCCCGACATATAACTTGCCATTGGCGTAAGCGGGCTGGTTCGTCCAGCCGCCCACAAGCATACCGGCGCTGGTTTCCCAAAGCTTGCCGGCCCTGTCACCGTGGTCAAGATACGCCTCGACCTTCGGGCGAGAACCATAACCTTCGAGACCGCCGGTAATATAAATCTTATCACCCACAACAATCGGCATCGACTCGGTTCGCTCAACATCGGTAATCCAGACAACATTACCATCACTACAATCAATCTTACATAGCACCGAGTTGTCCTCTCCGCCAAAAAAATTATAACTTGCAGCATACAAATACCCCTGCTTCGTCACCGTCACCCCACCGAAAAAACCGACAAAATTCGCATCGGTACTCTGCCACAGTTCCGTCGGGGTATTGGCCTCGGCATCGTAGGCATATATAGTGCCGGTAGTATTGGTTGTTCCTTTCATACTTGAGACATAAACAACGCCGTCTTTATAAGCGGGTGTATTTCCACTGCTGCCGCCTATCGCGTCCGCCCAGACAATCTGGCCCGGCTCATAGCGATTGTTCGGCTCATTCGCATCAAGGTTGATACAGTAGAGTTTGCCTGTTGTGCCAGAACCGTCATAATCGGTAATAAACGCCCGGGCATCAGAAATATCAACCGCAGCACAAACAGATGCGTTGACTATAAAGCTATCCAATTGCGTCGCCCATAACTGTGTGCCACTATTGGCATCCAGTGCAAATACCTTATAGCCCGAGCCAATCAGCACTGTGTTATGCTTCGTATCTATGCAGGGCGTTGACCACGAATCCCAGATGGCCTTGTCAATAACTGTTGCCCACTCAATTTCGCCCGAGTTGCAGTCATAAGCTACCACCTGGCTGTGGGTATAATCATAAGTATCTGGAACCGAATCATTTGGTTCAAAATACTTAGCGTACGCATAAACCATTTCATTATAGACGACTGGCCCGCTGGCACCCTCAAGCTCTACATAATAGTTTGGGTCCTGTGGGTCTTCGTCGGCAATCCACGCCACGGTGTTGGCGTCAATCGTATTTGGCCCGTCAACTGCAATTGAGTTTCGATTCGGCGTGTGTCCATAACTCGGCCAGTCCCCAGCCCCGGCAACTGCACACGATGCAGTTAAAAGTAAAACAACTAAATTCATCCATCTCCTTGAAACCATATTTTTTTCCTTTCTTTTATGCTGCCCCTATCGCGAGGGCGCTGACAAATAATAAAAAAAGCCGCTGTTCCCACGATTGGAAACAGCGGCTTTTAATTACCACTTGCCAAAAACCCCTTTACTCAACGCAACTCCGCTTCAAGGCGCAGGGGCCGCAGGGTGTTCCAAATCGCGAGAACACAATATATGCAACTAACCACAGGCAGGTTTTCTGACTTGCGTCTTACCTGGGGACTCCTTCCCACCCGGTGCTGTCTTTTACAGTACAAAAACAGTGCCAGGGCAGTGGACAAATGTCCCTCGGATTTCCGAACTATTTCGGAGCAGGCGCTCACAGCGGCGCGTCCGTTTACGGCTTTGAACCGTATTCCCGTTTGACTATCCAAAAGCATTATGCTTTCGGACCTGCGGTCAGGTTATTTTCTTTTCAAAGAGCTTCTCTGCTGTTTTTTAGCAAACCACTGGGTGCTCTTCAAGTTAAAAACAAAAATTATTACTGTTTTAAATAAATAATTATACCGGCCATTATCAGGATGGCCAGAGTACAAACCCCCATCGCAATAATAAACACCCACATAAAGCTTTTGCGCTGCCGGGACATGATGTATTTGAGATACCTGTCGCTGGCGGCAAAGGTTTTGCTCATCTGGCAAATAGCGTCTGCGTGACTGATAGTACTCTGGTCCAGGTTGCCCAATGTCTCGCCGAACTTGTTAAAACTTTCGGTCATCTGTACATCGGTATCGGCTGCCGCGGCAAGCTGATGGTCGATATTGGCCAAGGCGTCGGACTGCTTGGCGGTTTCGGTGGGGATTTTTTCGACGGCCTCTATAAACTGCTGATTTTTGGTTGCGGTCGCCTTTAACTGTTCGAGCATCTGCTCGGTTAATTCCTTTTGATTTGCCACGACATCAGGAAAACTCTCCATCAATCTCGGCAGCTTATTCATATGTTCCATCAAACCCTCATGCTGACCAATCTGACGGTTCAGGTTCTCATTGATGCCTTTGAGCTGGCCAATCAGCTCATTAAAACCCTCCTGCAGTTTTTCAAGCGATTCGGTCTTGCCGCTCGGCTGAACCGCCTTTACTACAACTTTATTATTCTGGGGCGGTTTTTCGTCTTGCTCTTCGCTTTGGTTTTGGACGACCCGTTTTCCGCCGGACAACTCCACAACATCCTGGCTCGCGCTGATTAGCCCTTCATCGTTTATCTGGTGCGAATAATCTGCATCAGAAGACAGTCTCTGCGACTTGAGCCAATTGTTCGTTTTTGACCAGAGTTCCTTCAAAGCCATCTTCAAAGCCCCTTAAAGGCACATAACTTTCTTCGCTAAAGATAGATTATATAAAAAAGTTTTCCTGCTGCAAACTTAATTTATTTTTGTTATATTACCGCCAAAATCCACCACAATTCGAAAGGCCGAGAAATGAAATTAGTTACATATTGCAGAAATGAGTCAATTTCATCAGGAATCCTTACTTCCGAGGGGCTGATTGACATTCCATCGGCCTGGCAAGGCCCAAATCCACCCAGAAGCGTAAAGGAGATTCTAAAAAGAGGCCCTTCCTGTCTTATCAGGCTGGCTGAGTTGGCAGACGCAGCAAATTCTTACACACCTCTTGAGTCGGTAAAACTGCTTGCGCCGATACATCAGCCGGGAAAACTGCTTGCATTAGCGGGAAATTACAGCGAACACATCAAAGAGGCAGGTCGAGAGCTTGGCCTATCCGATTCGCCCCGCGAATCGACCGTGCCAAGGCCGTTCCTTATTCCCGCAACCGCCATTACCGGCCCTGATACAGAAATACCCTGGCCGCCTTACAGCAAAGAAATTGATTACGAAGTCGAACTGGCCATCGTCATCGGCAAAGAGGCCAAATGCGTAAAGCCGGACAACGCCCTTGGATACATCGCCGGCTATACCATCGCCAACGACGTATCAGCACGCAGTGTAACTTTTACAAAGAACCGCAAAAAGCGTCCGTGGGACGAGTTCTATGACTGGCTCAACGGTAAATGGGCTGACGGCTTCCTGCCGATGGGGCCGTTCCTGCTCACAGCAGATGAAATAGGCGACCCGCATAACCTCGATATGGCCCTTACAGTCAACGGTGATGTTCGGCAGAACTCCAATACTTCACACATGATTTTTAAGGTAGCTGATATTGTTTCGTTTTTAAGCTATTTAATGACGCTTGAGCCCGGCGATGTCATTGCTACCGGCACGCCAGCCGGCGTTGCAAAGGCCACCGGAAATTACTTACAGCCCGGCGACAGCATCGAATGCACCATCGAAAAACTCGGCACACTAAAAAACACCCTCGGCCCCCAGCCGGAAAAGTTCTTTGAACCGCTGGAATAGCAGATAATACCAATCACGCTTGAAAATTGTGAGGTGCTTCTGCAAGTGCCGGCCGGTGAAAAAAAGAGCATAAGGTTTAGAGCTTATACCCTTTTTGATTATGCTGTCGGCTGATTACCATCGCTCTTTGATACTGTTTTGTGCTCGAGGAAGCCTTCGAGCTTGCGTGCCCTTACCGGATGCTGCATTTTGCGTATGGCCTTTGCCTCGACCTGCCTGACCCGTTCTCGTGTCACTTTGAAGATTCTGCCGACCTCTTCGAGCGTATACGTATAGCCGTCACCAATTCCATATCTGAGTTTGATAATCTCGCGCTCGCGATACGAAAGAGTTTTGAGGACAATGTCAATTCTTTCCTTGAGCATTTCCTGCGTCGCCGAGGCCACGGGCGAATCAACATCATCATCTTCAATAAAATCGCCGAAGTAGCTGTCTTCGCTTTCCCCTATTGGCCTGTCGAGACTGATAGGATGTTTTGAAATCTTCAGCACTCGTCGCGTTTCTTCCACAGTCATCTCGGCTTCGATGGCTATTTCCTCGACCGTCGGCTCTCTACCAAGTTTTTGAAGCAGATTTTTTCCGGCGTTTCGCAGCCGACTCATAGTCTCTATCATATGCACAGGTATTCGAATCGTGCGGGCATGGTCGGCGATAGCGCGCGTAATCGCCTGACGAATCCACCAAGTTGCATAAGTGCTGAATTTGTATCCTCTTCGATATTCATACTTATCCACCGCCCTCATCAGCCCGGTGTTGCCCTCCTGAATTATATCGAGGAAGCTCAGGCCTCGATTGCGGTATTTCTTGGCGATTGAAACCACCAGCCTGAGATTTGCGCTCGAGAGAGTTCGTTTTGCGTCTTCATACTGCTCGAAGACCTTGTCGATTACCCTGAGTCTTTTTTCAAGCTGTCTTGGGGTTTCCATTACCAATTCCTGAAGCCCGGACAGTTCCTGCATGATTGCATCGATATCCTCACTGGTATACTCCCCGTTGGGTCCATCCTCGATAATTTTTTCCAGTTGTTTCATCTTGTGGCGGATGCCCTGGAGTTTGTTTTTCATTGGCTGAATCCTGCTGGTTCGCAAGCTGAGTTCCTCCAAGAGCGTTGCGATTTTTCTTCTGTTCCTGTGTATCCTTTTGAGGATTTTCTTTGCATCAGCCGTCTCCTGCGCCCCCAGAAATTTAATGAATAGTTTTTGATTGAGTTTTACAAGTTTATTTACCGTTTGTATGTTTTCCGGCATCCGCTTTTTTATTATGGACCTTATAAGGTTTTCAGCGGTATTAATTTTCATCGTTCTGTCGAACGACAATGTCCCTTCATACACCTGCTGGAGTATATCGACGGCGTTTCTTGCGCAGTAGTCGCTTTCGAGCATTTTTCTACGAAAGGCCATTCTGGTCAGCTCAATCTTCCTTGCCAGAGTAATCTCACTTTTTCTTGTGAGCAGGGGAATCTCGCCCATTTGGGTCAGATACATTCGAATGGGGTCGTCTATCCGCCTTTCGACCTGTTCGCCGATGAGCTGCTTTTCGAGCAGTTTATCCTCTTTGAGCTGCTTGACACTTTCGCTTTCTTGTTCATCCAGGGCCTGCCGGGGTGTTTCGAAATCATCTTCGGCCTGCTTTGGGACATCAGCTTCGTCAAGCAGGGTGACTCCCATTTCATCGAGCGTTGCCAGCAGACTGTCCAGCTTTGCAGGACTGACAGCTTCCTCGGGCAGATATTCGTTCATCTCGTCATAAGTAAGGTATCCTTTTTCCCTGCCCTTTTCAATAATCGCCTTTATCTGCTGTTCAGCGTTTTTGGGCTGAGCGCTTGGCACGGGTTCCGGTTTAGGTTTGGGGTTATCAGTGCTGGCATCCGGTTTTTTCGTTTTTATTCTTTTTTTGGCCATATGGGGAAACCCTAAAACGTTAATTGATTATCGTTTTAATTTTTATTCCATTAAGAAATCGTTCGCTATTTCATACCGACGTTATGTGGATTTTGTTTTTCGGTATTTTCGGAAAAATCCCGCAAAAACCGGCTCTGGTCCTGTATCGTTTTTATCTCACTTTTTCTTTGCCGGAGCTGGTGACGATTTATTGCGCTCAAGGCACCATTTAAGCGAGATTTAAAATTGGCTTTTTCCTCTCCTTGTCGGGCTAACTGGGTAATACATTGGCCCATTTCCACTGATTCGGCTTTAGCCAATATTTCCACAAGCGATGCTTTTGGTCTGCTGTTAAGCGTTTCAAATAACACATCTGCTGTTTGGCTCAATATCGGCACGTCAAAAGTTTCTGCTGTAATTTTTTGTTTTACCAGTTTAAAAAGTTCCGGCTCATTAAGCAGTATTTCCAAAATTTCTCTCTGGGCAGCGGCAAAGAATCCTTCCCCAAGGTCTATTTTCACTACTTTTTGATTTTCGCTCTTGTAGCTTGCGTTTCTTTGTGCCCTTGAGAGCCTTTTTGAGAGTTCGGCATTTATCTCTTTGGCGCTAAGGCCGATAATTTCCGAAAGCTGATTAACGATTAATCCTCTGTCTATGGCCGCCATATTGCCTGACTGCATACTCACAACTACGGTTTGCAGGAATTCTTCGACGGCTGCCTTCTTGCCGGCAAAAGTTTCATCGGCTCCGAAGGTTTCGGTCAGCCTGTTCCATTTGAACCTGAAAACATCTTCAGCTTCTTCGACCAACTTTTCGAATGGCTCTTTGCCTGCCTCCAAAAGGAAATCACATGGGTCCTTGTGCTGCGGTACCGAGGCGAGTTTGATATTTATATGCTGCGAGAGACACACATCGAGCGCCCTGTTGGCTGCTTCAATGCCTGCGGTGTCACTATCGAAAACCAGAACTATCTTTTTGGCATATCGCCGCAGGATTCGCGCGTGGCCTGTCGTAAAACTTGTGCCCAGTGTTGCAACGACGTTTTTGCAGCCTTTCGTGTGTGCCATTATGCAGTCGGTATATCCTTCGACGAGAACCGCCGTTGCCGAAGAGACAATTCTATGTCTTGCCTGCTGGAGGCCGTAGAGCGAATTGCTTTTGTCAAACAAAACGGTTGTTGGCGAGTTTATGTACTTTGGGCCTTTTTCATCCAATGTTCTTCCGCCGAAACCGATAATACGCCCAGTAACATCCGCGATTGGAAACATCAGCCGGTTTACAAATTTATCGCTGTGGCCGGGAGCCCGGCCTGTAATAAGACCTGCCTGGGCCAAAAGTTTAACCGGTATCCTGTGGGTTTTGGCAGCGTCGAGTAAATTATTTTGAGAACCAGCCATGCCGATTTGCCATTTTATAACGCTCTCGATTGGTATTTTTCTTTTGGCGATGTAATCACGGGTGGTTTTGCCCTTTTTTTCGTCCATCAAGTTCTTGTGGAAGTGTTCGGCTGCCCAGGCATTGACCTTTGCCAGTTTGTTTGGGTCGATTTCTGCTGACTTTTGAGCTTTATCTTTTACGTTTTTTGTGAATTTTAGTTTTATGCCTACGCGTTCGGCCAATCTTTCTATTGCCTGTGGAAAAGTGAGATTTTCTCGCATCTGGACAAACTTTAACACGTCCCCGCCTGCACCACAGGCAAAACACTTAAAAATCTGCTTGGTGCTGTTGACATACATGCTCGGGCGATGGTCATCGTGGAAAGGGCACAGGCCTACCATTTCCCGCCCTTTTTTTGCCAGACTAACGTGCTCGCCTATCACGTCAACGATATCGTTGGCCTGCTGAACCTGATAAATCGTATTATTGTCAAATGATACCGGCATACCAACTGCGACTTACTTATCGTTTCCCAAACCCTAATTTTTCTACAACAAAACGTCTCTGACCAAATCTGAAGCTGTAGTTGGCCCGCCGAGTCTGTTTCTTAATTAATACCCTAGGCTGCGAACCAGCAAAATGTTGTCCCACCAAACCTCAAAGTTAGCCTCAAACCTCCATTCATAAATGGCTGTCTATTAATAATATAGTCCGATTTGCCAAAAAGTCAAGTTGCCCGCTTAAAACCTCATATTAATACTGTTAAAGGGCATTTACTACCCTTTTGGACACCTGGTTAGATAGGACTGGCAGCTACAAAGCAACGTTAGGATTTGTGTATTAGCTCCGGGGTTTTGGGTAATTTGGGCGTTTTTTTTACTTTTGCGGCAGGCCCTTCGACCCTTCGGCGCTACTCAGGGCAGGGAGAAAAAGGTTCTGCTGGTGGCGGTTACTGCCTTGGCAAAATCAGTTAAATCCATCTCTTTTAGCCGGGCCAATCGCTCGGAGGTGTGAATCATAAGGGCCGGCTCATTGATTTTTTGCTTTCGCATCGGTTCAGGCGACATATACGGACAGTCTGTCTCAATCATAAGTCTGTCGGTCGGAACGATTTTAGCACTCTGGCGGGCCAAATCAGCATTTTTGAAGGTAACGACTCCGGTAAAAGAGATGTAATAGCCCCGGTCCAAAGCTACCTTTGCCTGCCTGGGCGAATAGCTGAAACAGTGAAAAACAACCTTTTTAACGTCGCTGCCAAAGTCCTCCAGAATATCCATAGTCTCATCGAAGGCCTCCCTCGAATGTATAATCACCGGCAAATTCATTTCGGCGGCGATTTTAAGCTGGGCGGCGAAAACCCTTCTCTGGACGGGTCGTTCGGAAAGATTGTAATGAAAATCCAGACCCATCTCACCAACGGCAACGACTTTTTCATTTTGTGCAAGCTCTTTTAACTGCCTGATTGTCTCGGCGGTTACGGTCTTTGCATCGTGGGGGTGAATTCCAACGGCAGCATACATATTTTCACACTTTTCGGTGATTTCGATGACTTTTCGGTTCTGCTGCGAATCGGTGCCTACTGTTATCCAGCCGGTTACCCCGGCTGCTATGCTGCGCTCGATAACGGCATCGAGAACACCGATTAACTGCTTAAACGTCAAATGACAATGTGTATCAATCAGTTCCATTATTCTTACATCATGAAGGCGTTTTCGTAATGTCTTATCTGTACCGGACCGGTCCGGCCAAGCACTATCGCAACGACATCGAAGCGGTATGGCCTGACCTCTATATTGTTCGCTGCAAGAAAGTACCGGGCGGTCCTTTTCAATTTATGCTGTTTGGCAGAAGTAATAACTTCTTCGGTTGGCGTTAAGCTTTCATCAGCCCTGGTCTTTACCTCGACAAAAACGATAGCACTGTTGGGAGAGACCATAATCAGGTCGATCTCGCCGGTCTTGCAGGAAAAATTTCGGGTGAGGGTTTTAAGGCCTTTTCTTCTGAGGAATTTTTCGCAGCGCCTCTCGCCCCATTGCCCGAGCAGTTTGGCATCGGTGAGCAGACGGCTTCTATTGAACAGCAAAGGAAGCAATTCCTGTCCCCTCCGGCATTATTTTGAAATGGTGTGCTCGCTGTGGCGTTGAGAAAGTTTGACCGCTTTGCCCGTCCGCTTTCGAAGGAAATACAGCTTTGCACGCCTTGTTTTACCGCTTCGAATTGGTTTTATATCCATCACATTCGGCGAGTGAAGCGGGAAGATTCTCTCCACGCCCTCACTACCCACAACCCGCCTTACTGTAAAGGTCTCGTTAATGCCGCGCCCTTTACGGGCTATCACGATGCCGGTAAATACCTGAATTCGCTCCTTACTGCCTTCTCTGATTCTGCAGCGGACATCGACTGTATCGCCTACCTCAAAATGCGGTATATTCTTTTTGATGCTTTTATTTTCAACAGCATCCAGTAATTCTGTTTTCACCGGTTTATCTCCTGTTTTTTTGTATTTAGCAGCTCGTAATCAGCAATTCATCGACTTAATTTTACTCGAATCATACAATATAACTGTTTTTGTACTGAAAACAAGAACTTTTTCAAAAGTTGCGGTATTTTTGCAACCTGGGTCGATTTTAGCTGGTTATTTACCATTTTTTGGCGGCTTTACAGGCCAATGTGGTGAATCGGTGCGGGCGGTTTTCAGATAGGCCTCGATTTCAGCAACTATTTCAGGGTGTTTGGCGGCGATGTTGTTTTTCTCGGCAATGTCGGTTTTCAGGTTATAAAGCTCTAAAGGCCCGGTCGGGCTCAGGCGCACCACCTTGAAGTCGCCCATCCGCACCGCCAGATAGAAACCTTTTTTCCAGTGAAAAAATTCCCAGTACAAAAACTTATGCCTTTTCTGCCTGTCATCCCGGCCCAGCAGAGTTGGAACCATCGATATGCCATCGATATCTTCCGGTGCGCTGACACCGGCCAGTTCGGCGCAGGTGGGCAGAAAGTCCCAGAAGGCGGAGACGTGGTCGCTTTCAGCAGTCGGTTTGATTTTGCCCGGCCATCTCACAACCAACGGTGTGCGGATGCCACCTTCGTACATATCGCGTTTGCGTCCCCGCAGCAGGCCGGAACTGTCAAAACGACCCTCCCACCGCTGTGCAGCCCCATTGTCAGAACTGAAAAATACTATCGTCTTCTCGTCTATGTTCAATTTCTTTAATAAATTCATAATCCGCCCGATGTCTCTATCCATTCGTGTAATCATCGCCGCATGCACCTTTTCTTTTTTCGCCCAGGGCCTGTCCGAATAAGGTTCGGTGCTCGGAATTTCATATCTTGCGTGCGGGATAGTGTATGGCAGATACAGGAAAAATCGCCTGTTTCTGTTTTGCCTGATGAAATCCAGCGCTTCGGCGGTGAAAAGGTCGTGGCTATAGGTGCCCTTTTTGCCGGCTTTGTTTTTTTCGAGTATGACTTTTTTACCGTTTTTCCAAAGATATTCGGGGTAGTAGCTGTGGGCCTTTCTCTGGCAGAGATAGCCGAACCAATGGTCGAAGCCCTGTTTATTTGGAACACCTGAGGAACCCGGCCCGCCGAGCCCCCACTTGCCTACAACGGCGGTAATGTAGCCGGCCCGCTTGAGCACTTTGGCAACCGTTATCGTTTCAGCGGCTATGGGATACTGCCCCTCCGGCTTTATTTCCCTGTTGCCGCGAACCGCAGTATGGCCGGTGTGCAGGCCGGTCATCAAAACGCAGCGGGAAGGAGCGCATACCGTGCTGCCGGCATAATGCTGCGTAAAGCGTATGCCCTCGGCGGCAATCCTGTCGATATTGGGTGTCTTAATGTGCTTTTGTCCGTAGCAGCCCAAATCGCCGTAGCCCAAATCGTCCGCTAAGATAAAAATGATGTTAGGCCGTTGTGTTTTGTTGGCTATGGGGCCGGCAAGTTCGCTTTTACAACCGCTAAAAGGTATTAATCCCGCCGCAGCCCCACCGGCCACAAATGTTAAAAACTGGCGACGGTCTATATTATTTCCCATTTTTCGCCTTTCAATTCTTGACCATTATTTTGGAAATCCTGTATTAAATTAGTTTCCTGTTTTCTTTTTTGACTTTTTGGTGGTTTTTGGCTTTCGGTCCCAGGACTGAGGCGGTGTCGGGTCGTACTTTGGGCTGGCATCGGTTCGGGGAAAAAACTGCACAACGGCCTCAAGCTTTGCCCGCGCCGCTGCAACTTGCGGTTCGGGACTGTCAATTATGTTATTTTTCTCAGCCGGGTCTGAAAGTAGGTCGAAGAGCTTCGAGCTTTTGCCATTCTCAACCCAAAGTTTGTACTGTTTGTCGCGTACAACCCTGTCGGTAAAAATCTTTTTGGTTCTGACTCTGTCGTCGGCAATCCTGGCGGGGCCAAATCCCATAGCCATAATCCACAGGCGGTCGGAATCCTTCTTTTTTCCTAAAATAAGTTTTGCGATTGAACGGCCGTCAATGATAACATCTTTGGGCAGCCTTGCGCCGGCCAACTCGGCAAAAGTGGGCATCATATCGGTAAAGTCGGTCAGGGCGTCTGTTTTGACCCCAGCCGGAACCAGGGAAGGACAGTTAACGATAAACGGCTCTCTGACGCCGGCCTCAGCCAGCGAAGCCTTGCCGCCCTTAACTGCTCGGCCGTTCATCCGTCCGGTTATACTTCTTACAGTGCCGTTGTCGCTTGTCCAAAAGATAATCGTATTATTACGTATCGCAAGTTCATCCAGTGCTTTGACAATTTTGCCGAGTATGTAATCGGCATAGCGAACCATAGCTTTGTGGCAGTCGTATTTGCCGGTTACATTTGGCTCATCGGGTGTGCTCGTAAACGGCGTATGTGTAAGGCACATAGGATAGTATAACATCATTGGTTTGTGTTTATTTCGCCGCATAAAATCAATCAGAAAATCTGAAAACACATCTTCGCCGAATTTGTCTTTATATGTTTTGCTGCCTTTTTTGGTGTGGATGTAAGGGTTCTGGTAGCGTTTTGTACTGCGAGTAAGGTTGTTGCCTTCTCCACCGGTCCACATACAGTATTCGTCGAAGCCGTGTTCTTTCATAATCTGCGGCTGCAGCCTGAAGTCATTGAGCTGCCATTTTCCCGCTGCTGCGGTAACATAGCCGGCTGATTTCAACACGCGGGCGAAAGTCATATTGTATTTTGGGTCGAAGTGACATCCCGCACCCCATCGCGGCACGTCCCAGTGATTTACCCAGCCGTTGCGCCAGGGGTACTGGCCGGTCAAAAGTGCTGCTCGCGTGGGCGTGCACTGGGCCATTGAGTAGGATTTTGAAAACTGCATCCCGCCAGCGGCCAGTTTGTCGATATTGGGGGTTTTAATATCTTCGGCGCCGTAGCAACTCACCCATTCGGGGCCGAGGTCGTCAACCATAATAAAGATGATGTTCGGCTTTTTGCCGACATTCGGCAGGCCGATTGTCTGGGAAGCATTTAGGCAGCCACCCGCCGCCAGCGATGCCACCCCCAAGCCGGCGGCTTTTAAGAATTCTCGACGATTCAGTCTATTCACTTGCTCTTCCTATTTACTGTCGCTGTTGTCTAACAAATCAGGACGGTGTTTTTTTGTACGCTCAAGGGCCTGTTGTCGCCGCCATTCGGCGATTTTGGCGTGGTCACCACTCAATAGAATATCAGGGACCTTCATATCGCGAAAAACTTCCGGCCTTGTGTATTGCGGATACTCCAGCAGGCCTTGGCTGAAAGAGTCGTCCTTTGCTGAGTTTTCATCGCCGAGGGCACCAGCCAGTAACCTGACCACTGCGTCGACAATTACCATAGCCGCCAGTTCGCCGCCGCTGAGGACATAATCACCGATTGATATTTGCTCGGCGCCGAGACCGATTCGGATTCGCTCGTCGAAACCTTCGTATCTGCCTGAGATTAAGATGAGGCGTTCTTCGGCGCTTAATTCAACGGCCTTTGCCTGGTCAAACTTTTCGCCCTGTGGCGTTAATAGTATGACGCGTCCCTTTTGGGGCTGGAGCTTCTCGACATATTCGAAGCAATCGAAGAGCGGCTGCGGCATCATAACCATACCGGCCCCGCCCCCGTAAGGTTTGTCATCAACCTTGTTATAATTGTCAGCGGCAAAATCTCTTATATTTGTAAGAACAATATCTACGAGCGCCTTGTCCTGTGCTCTCTTTAATATCGAGCAACTCAGCGACGATTCAAACATCTCCGGGAAAAGTGTAAGAATATCAATTCTCATCACTTGTATCAGTCTTTTTGTCCGAAACCGGTTCTTTTTCTGCTTCTGGTTGGTCTTTGTTCTCGGCCTCGGGTTGTTCTTTAGGTTCTTCTTTGGTTTTGGCCTTTTCTTTTACCTTGGTTTCGGCTTTGGGCTTAGCTTCGACTTCGGGCTTAGCTTCAACTTCAGGCTTAGCTTCAGCTTCGGCTTTGGGCTCCGGTTTTGCCTCGGCCTTTTCTTTTACCTTATTTACAGTTTCGGGTTCGGGCTTGGTTTCGGGTTCTGTTTTAATTTCAGTTTCAGGTTTAGATTCGGGTTCTGCCTCAGTCTTTTCTTCGGGCTTTGCTTCATGTTCGGGCTTAACTTCGACTGGTGCCTCGGCTTTGGTTTCGAGTTTGGTTTCCGGTTCAGGTTTTGCTTTGGTCTTTTCTTCCACCTTAGCTTCGGCATCGGGCTTAGCTTCGGCTCCAGCTTGTGGTTCAGGTTTTACCTCGGCCGGCGCTTTGGCCTTTTCTTCTTCTTGCTGTGCAGCCTTTTCGAGTGCTATTCTTTCAGCCTTATTAAATGGCACACCTTTGGCGCGGGCTACGGCCATGGCCCTTTCGCGACGAGCGGTTTTTTCCTTAGCATAGCTGTGTTCGATACCTTTTCGAAGCAGGATTTGCGAGACCGTATCGGAAGGTATTGCACCATTGTCGAGCCAGTGCCTTACCCGTTCGACGTCGAGCACAATTTGTTTTTGGGGGTCTTTTTCAACCGGGTCGTAATGTCCCAGCTTTTCCAGTATTTTACCGTCCCTCGGGCTGCGTGATTCGACTGCATTGATTCTAAAGAACGGCCGATGCCGTCTGCCAATCCTGGTCATTCTCAATTTTACTGCCATAATTATCTCCTTTGACTTTTCGTATAATCAATTTCCGTGATTTACCCACTGCAAATCACGAAACTCGTTTGCAATGTATTGCATAGCCGTTAATAAATATTGCGAAATTTGCCGGGTCAATGCCGGCATCGGCAGCGATTTTTTGTATCTGCTCATCAGTTAGTTCTGCCGCTGATTTTTTTTCGTCCTGCGTCATTATCGCTACTGCCTTTTTTAGCTGCACCAGTTCCTGCTCACTTGGGGCCGCAAGCATTGCCAGTTCACTACCGCCTCTGACGTCTTTAAACTGGCCTCTCACCATTTTGCCGTATTGGCTGCCCGCAAAGCAAGCCAGTTTTTGAAGATATTGTTCAATCGAGATATTCGAACTTATCGCCGTTTTATTTTCCCCCTTCGCCTTACCGGCCTTTTTCGTTTTGAACGCTGCTTTATTTTTCTACCTGACGACATAGCGGCACTTAGTGTATCCATATCAAATCCGCCGCTGAGCAGATTTTTAAGTCCGCCCAGTTTTCCGCCACCGAGTGACTTCATCATATCCCTGGTGCGCTTAAAAGTTTTTACCAGCCCGGCAACCTCAGTGGTCTGCGTGCCGGCGCCCGCTGCGATTCGCCTGCGCCTTGATGAATCTATGACATCCGGTTCGCGCCTCTCCTGCAGGGTCATCGAGTGCACAATGCCTTCCATCTGCTTGACTTGGCTCTCGTCGAAATCCATATCAGCTAATTGTCCGCCCGCCCCGGGCATCATTTTGAGCATATCTTTCATACCACCCATTTTTTTGACGGCCTGCATCTGGTTTAGGAAGTCATTAAAGTCGAAGCTGCCCTTTGCCATTTTCTTTTGCAGTTTCTGGGCTTCTTCGGTATCGAATTGCTCCTGGGCTTTTTCGACGAGTGTTACGACGTCTCCCATTCCGAGGATTCTGCCAGCCATCCTGTCGGGGTGGAATTCCTCAAGTTTATCGAGTTTTTCCCCGACACCGACAAACTTGATTGGTTTTCCCGTTACTTCCTTTACGCTCAGCGCGGCTCCGCCGCGGGCATCACCGTCGAGCTTGGTAAGGATTACACCATCAAGCTCCAGTCTCTCGTTGAATTCCTTGGCGGAGTTGACGGCGTCCTGGCCGGTCATCGAATCGCAGACAAGGTAAATCTGATGCGGACTGACCGCCTTGGCCACATCGGCCACTTCCTTCATCATTTCCTCGTCTATATGCAGCCGACCGGCGGTATCGAACACCGCTACATCATAGCCTTTTTCTTTCGCGTGCCTTAAAGCATTTTTGGCAACCTTTACAGAGTTTTCACTCTGTTCACTGTAAACATCTATGTTTAGCTGTTCACCGAGAATAATTAACTGTTCGATAGCGGCCGGCCTCTGCAGGTCATCGGCCACCAAAAGCGGTCTTTTGCCTTTTGCTGCGATGTATTTGCCTAATTTCGCCGCCGTGGTGGTTTTACCGCAGCCCTGCAGACCCGCCAACATTATTACGGTAGGGCCGGGTGAGACGAAATAAATATTGCTGTCAACCGGGCCCATCAGCTTTGTAAGCTCATCGCTGACGATTTTTACCATAACCTGTCCCGGATGAAGGCTCTTTATCACCTCGGCACCGATGGCCGCTTCGGTAACGTCTTTGCAGAACTTCTTGACGACATCATAGTTAACGTCCGCCTCCAAAAGGGCCTTGCGCACATCTCTCATAGCGTCCGAGATGTTAGCTTCGGTGATTCTACCTCGGCCCGAAAGCGACCTGAAAACCGAATTTAATTTTCCAGTTAAAGACTCAAACATTGCATTTTCTCATACTTTTACGCATTTTCACCGCCTCTGGCGCAAAAAACCACCGCGGCGAAGCGAGGATTGTAAAGCCGAATAGCTGATTTTGCAAGTACAAAATCTGTCAAGCTACAAACGTGAATTGCACCCTCAGCTCAAGGGGGATGAAATTTTGTGTTGACAAAAAGCAGTTGGGGGCTAGATTAGTATTCGATAAGATTATCATTTCAAAATGAAAGGGGACGAAAATGGCTGTTAAACGAATTACCGTGCATTGTCTGGAAATAGAGGATAAGGCGGGCAGTCTGCAGAAGCTTTTGGCTGATGCCGCCTCGGCCAATGTTGACTTTGAGTGTTTTACGGCGTTTTCAGCAGGCGGCGGTCGCGGACAGGTGTATTTATGCGGCAAAGATGAGGATGTGATTGCGGCCTTTGCGCAGGGGGCGGGAATTGCGACGACGGCAGCGACAGGCTTTATCATCAGCGGTGAGGATAAAGTAGGATCTGCGATGGAGGCACTAAAAGGGCTTGGCGAAGCAGGTATTAGCGGCGTGGCCGGTGCAGCGATGGTTTGCGACGGACAATACCGGATGCTGGTTGTTGTCAATGCCGCCGATGGTGATGCCGCCGAGAGGGCATTCGGGGCATAGGCTGGATAAACGTATTTGGTTATGTGTGGACAGTTTTGAGTACTCCAGAAGGAGACTGTGGTAGGGGTTTATCTGTAAATTGAAGGAGTTTTTTGGAGAAGAAAAATGAAGACGAAAAAGTACGTGGTTTTGGTCTGTGCAGCATTATTAGGCAGCTTGCTGCTTAGTGAGGTATTTGTAATGGCCGATGAGACTGAGCAGGCCGAATGTACGAACAAGCTTGGGATTTTATGGACGAGCGGCGATACAGATGTGGCTTATAAGGTATGTTTTATGTACACTAATGCAGCTAAGAAGTCAAAATGGTTTGATGAGGTTAAGCTGATAATCTGGGGGCCGTCATCGCGGCTGCTGGCGGGCGATAAGAAGCTTCAGGCGGAAATCAAGAAGATGCAGGAGAACGGTGTAGTTGTGAAGGCGTGCCTGGCATGTGCGAATTTGTACGGTGTTACCGATAAGCTTCGTGAGTTGGGTATTGAAGTTAAATATATGGGCAGGCCGCTGTCAGATATGCTTAAAAGCGACTGGAAAGTGCTGACTTTTTAGACGGTGAAAAGTTTTTCGAGATGTGTTTTGCGTTTGGTTTTAGTTGATGATTGAAATCAAAGACGGAATTGTTATTAGTGAAGAGGACATTTTTTTTAAGTTCTCTCGAAGCAGCGGCCCGGGCGGACAAAACGTAAATAAAGTCAATACCCGTGTAACGCTTTTTTTTGATTTGGCGAATGCTGCGGGCTTTACCGATGCACAAAAGAGCCGAATACTCAAACATCTTGCGACGCGGACCAACAAGAACGGCGTAATAAGAGTTGTTTGTCAGCGGGAACGAACGCAGAAGGCCAATCGAGAATATGCAATCGAACGATTGGTTGAACTGCTAAGAGAATCGCTTAAGAGAAAAGCAGCAAGGAAAAAGACCTCGGTGCCGAGATGGGCCAAAGAGAAGAGATTGGTGGAAAAAAAACGGCGAAGTCAATTAAAACAACAAAGGGCGGAAAAGGATTTTGACTTTTAGCGTTGGGAATTGACACGACGGTTTTTAATAGATAAAAGGATTTTATGTGAGGTTATTGCGGTTGATTTTTGGCAGTTTTTTGGGAGATTAAGGATATGGGAGTGATAGATTATCTGGAAGGTTCCGGGGTGGATTACGAAGTTACGGAGCACCCACCGGCTTTTACGGCTCAGCGTTTGGCGGCGGAAGAACATGAGCCGGGTAAGTATGTTGCCAAGCCGGTGATAGTCAGGGCGGACGGCAGATACATGATGTGTGTGCTTTCAGCATGCTGCAAAGTTGATATGAGTGCTTTGAAGAAACAGCTTGGCGCCGAGAAGGTTGAGCTTGCAGAGGAAAAGGAGATGGGTGAGATATTCGGCGATTGCGAGCTTGGCGCCGAGCCGCCTTTCGGCAATCTGTATTATCTGGAAACAATTATGGATAAAACGCTGGAAAAAGACGACCATATTGTGTTCCAGGGTGGCTCGCACAAACGGGCTGTACGGATGAGCATGGCTGATTACCGAAAACTGGTTTCGCCGAAGGTGCTGGAATTCAGCTACCATGCGACTGCGTGATTCTGGTTTTTACAGATTGGCTCAGAAAAGGCAACAGAATCTATAGTGCCGCCTTGGCTTTGGGACATTCTCAGTTGCAGGGCCTTTATAAAACTTATATAACAAGGTTTAGTAATTCAGGTCCTGGTGTGGGCAATCGTGTCTGTGAGGCCTTTTTGGCGCCGGACAGCAAATATCTTGTTGTTCCCTGTAGCGACGTTGTCGGGTGGTGCTTTTTTTAGGTTGCGAGATGCCGAGCGCCTTTTCAATTCTTTTCGTTCTTGAAGAGAGGACTTTTAATTTTGTGTCGATGGAATCCAATTTTTCTAAAATGTCCTGAACATTTGTGTTGATAGCGTCCAGGTTCCTTTCGGCTTGGTCTATATGTCGTTGAATTAAACGCCCGTAAGGGTCGATGGTGTGGATGGCGGCGGTTCCATATCCCGGCAGGATGACTTCAGGATGGATTTCATAAGTTTTTTGTTCGGCCTGAATCGATGCAGAAAACCAAACCAGCACTGTGATTGCGAGCAGGCCTGCGATGAGGACCAATAATTTGCTGTTCGTTCGCATTATATCATCTCCTTTTCGTTTTTTTAGTTTTGTACCGATTGTATTTTATCGGCATAAAAACGTCGTGAAATATCAAGGAATTGAAAAAAAAGTGCATATGTGGTACAAAGCATTCGAGTTAAATTGACCTGTTTTTAAGGTGTTTCTATGTCGGTTCGGTTTATTCTTGGCAGAAGCGGTACTGGCAAGACCAGCTATTGTGTAAAGGCGATTGTAGAATCGCTGCTGGCCGGAGGTGAGGAGCCGTTGATACTGCTGGTTCCGGAACAGGCGACATATCAGGCCGAACGTGCGATTCTTAGTAATAAGAGAATAGCCGGCTACAGCAGAGTCAGGGTGGTTTCCTTCGACCGTCTGCAGTTTTTATTGTTGGGTAAAGATACGGCCAGGCCGGAGCTTTCGCGCATTGGGGGGCAAATGATAATCCAGAGGATTCTGCGGGAGCGTGAGAGTGAATTAAAAGTACTTGGCGCGAGTGTTAGTCGGGTTGGCCTGGGTAAGGCAATGGCTGATACAGTCACCGAACTGCATCGGTATGCAAAGACGCCGGAAGATGTTGAACTACTGCTCGGTGAATTGGAGAAGGGTGAAAAGAACAAGGCAGCCGCTTTGAAATTTGCCGATGTTGGCTTGGTCCTTCGAGAATATCTGAAGTTTATCGAGGACAGGTTCATTGACCCTGCTCTACAGCTTGTGCAAAGCAGCAAAGCAGTGGCACAGGTGGATTTTGTTAAAGGGGCGCGGCTTTGGGTTGATGGTTTTGCGGGCTTTACGACGGCTGAATTTATTGTGCTGGCTGAATTGGTCAAGGCGGTCAAAGAGACACAAATTGCCCTTTGTCTGGATGCATCGGGGATAGATTTGGCAAATGCGGATTCGGCGCAAATTGACCCGGTTGGTTTGTTCAATCCTACCGAGCGAACATATGCGGAACTTCTCGGGATAGTAAAGAAATGCAAAATCAAACTAGCCAAGCCGATAATTTTGAATAAGGCGGTAAGGTTCTCTTCGTGTGCGGCGATGGCTCATATTGAGCGGAATATATTTAAGCCAGCTGTTGCGAAATTTAAGGCGGCCGACAATATCCGGATTGCGGCGGCGGCGAACAAAAGGGCCGAGGTTCGGTTTGTTGCAAGTCAGATATTGAATCTGGTTAAGCAGAAGGGTTTGAGGTATCGTGACATTGCGGTTATTGCCTCGACTCTTGGTGAATATCAACATTATATAAGGGCCTGTTTCGATGATTGCGGAATACCATTTTTTATTGATGAGCGCAAAACTCTGAATCTGCATCCACTTGTGCAGCTTGTTTGCTCGGCACTTGCAGTGGTTACAGGCGGTTTTAGAAGAGAAGATATTTTCGCATATCTCAAAACCGACCTTGTGCCAATTGAACGATGTGAAGTTGATTTGCTTGAAAATTACTGCGTTGCGTTTGGTATAAACGCCAACGACTGGACGGATGAGAAAGAGTGGCATTTTGAATCACAGGAACGGCCGGACTTTGATGAGCAGAGGATAAATGAGATTCGCAAGAAGGCAGCGGCTGGATTACTTGAATTGTACAGCAGACTTTGCCCGTACGGTGAGAGCAGCGAACCTCTAAGCGCTGTGAAGTTTACAAAGATTATTTTTGATTTCCTTGATAAATTAAATGCTGTTGAGCAAATCGACGGCTGGATTGAAGAAGCGACTGAGCTGGAGGATTTTACGACGGCCGATGAGCATCGGCAGTTCTACGATAAGTTTGTCAGCATATTCGACGAACTTGTAGAGGTTTTTGGCCAGCAGCAAATAAAGTGTGAAGACCTGATTGCGATTATAACATCTGCTTTTTCACAGTTGACGCTGGCTTTTATACCTCCGACTGTGGATGAGGTTCTTGTGGGCTCCATCGAGCGCAGCCGACATCCGGATTTGAAAGCGGTTTTCCTGATAGGTGCTACACAAAAGCAGTTTCCCTCGCCGGTTGTCAGAAGTTCACTGTTGACCGATGACGACCGCACCGCAGCTGAGGCGGCAGATTTTGTGTTAGCCTCAACGGTAAGTCAGACTCTGGCTGAACGACAATATCTGGCGTATATCGCTTTTACCCGGCCATCAGAATTTTTGTATGTTACATATCCTCTGGCGGATGATAAGGGAAGGACAATTGCTCGGTCGGGTTTTGTAAGTGAACTCGAATCGCTTTTTGAAGACCTTAGGGAAGAATCTGTCGCAGAAGAACAAATTGGGATTGAGCAAATCCATAACAAGGGCAAACTTGCGGATTTGCTGTGCAGCCGGCTCGGCAAAGATGCCAGCCCATCCAAACAAAAAACAAACGGACGATTAAGCAGGTTGTTGGAGGATATGTGTTCGGACAAAGAGCTTGCGGAATCAGGGGCAAAGATTATCTCGGCGATAAATTATGATAACAGTGCGAAACTGGATAAGAAGATGGCGGCAGAGCTTTTCGGGCGCAGGATAAAAAGTTCGGCGACAAGATTAAGTACTTTTGCGGCATGTCCCTATCAGTTTTTTGCCCGCTATATACTCAAATTAGAAGAAAGAAAGGAATTCAAGTTTGAGCCGCTGGATGTAGGTATTTTTTATCACAGCGTCCTGGATGCACTGCTGAAAAAACTTAGTGAAGAGGGGAAAGATTTTGCGACAATTGAAGATGAGCAGTTAGTAAATCTTCTCCGTAAAGAGATTTCAGCAATTGTCCGGATGGATTCGTTCATATCGAATTTTGAACGTCACTCCAGGCACAATGCGTTTATTATCCATTCTGCTGCTGAGGTTCTTGAAGATTGTGTCCTCGCGATTGGACGGATGGTGCGAGCGGGCAGTTTTAGGCCGATAGCATCGGAAGTTGTGTTTGGCGGCGGTGGCGATGAGCTTGGTGAATATAAACTCGGGCTTTCAAACAATCGCCAACTGATTTTAAGAGGTAAAATCGATAGGCTTGATGTTGCAGAGCTTAAGGGCGAAAAAATCGGGATTGTTTTCGATTATAAACGAAGGGATAAAACCTTTAGCTGGGCGAAGTTCTACTACGGGCTTGATATACAGCTTCCGATTTATATGTTGGCCGTTCGGGCAGCAGGCGAATCTCAATATAAAATACGGGATGTGGTTGGGGCGTTTTATATGCCGGTCGAAGTGAGTGGCAAAAAAAGTGAGCTTAATAAATTGCCCGATGAAGCAGAGAGTTTTAATCATAAAGCGAAAGGTATATTCAATGGTGAGTATTTTCAGCAAATGGATAGTTTAACAGAATCCGGGTGGAGTAAGTTTTACAGTTTCCAAATTAGCTCAAAAAGCGGACAGTATGGTAACTATAGTAAAAGCAGTGCATTAAGGCAACCCGATTTTGAAAAAGTGCTTCGTTTTGCCGAGGACAGGATAGTCGAATTGGCCCGGGAGATTCTGACCGGCAAAATTGATATTGCACCTTACCAGCTTGGCACAACAACGCCTTGTAGTTACTGTAAGTACCTACCTCTCTGTAGATTCGACTGGCAGATAAATGACTATAGGCCTTTAAGGTCGCTTATGAAAGAAGTGGTTCTTGAAGAGATAGGGGGGATTGATGGCTGAAAAAAAGATTAAATGGACCAGACAGCAGCGGCATGCAATTGAGCAGCGAGGCAGCGATGTTTTAGTGACGGCTTCGGCCGGTACGGGTAAGACCGCGGTACTATCAGGGCGGTGTGTCAATATTTTGTCGGATGAATCTATATGTCCTAACGTTCTTAATATGCTGGTATTGACTTTTACCGAGGCCGCTGCCGAACAGATGCACTCTCGAATTGCCGAGCAACTCAAAGAGGCATTTTTGGAAAGCGGTAACCGGCGATTTCGACATCAGATTATACTGCTGCAGGGCGCCGATATCAGCACGATACATTCTTTTTGCAAACGGCTTATAACGGAATATTTTTACAAGCTCGGTATCGACCCGACTTTTCGCGTAATCGATGATGATGAGCGCAAGCTTCTCAAGGCCGAAGTTCTGGAAGAAACGATTGAGTGGGCCTGGCGGCAGGGGAACCTTGCTGAGCCGATGACGCAGCTATTTGGCGGCAGAGACCTCCGCACGAGCGACGGCTTTGCTGCAAAGATAATATCCTTAAGCGACTTTCTGGACGGCGTGGTTTCGCGTCAAAACTGGTATAAGAGGACATTGGTGCTTGCAGAAGCCCTTAACCCCTTCGGCGGCGAACTGGGCAAAAAGCAAAAAAAAATCATTTCGGAAGAACTACAGAATGCTTTAGCGCAACTGCGGTACGTGCAGGAGTTCTGCCAAAAAGAAAACGGCGACGATGCCTGGTCACAATGGCTTGAGGAGAATGTTGTTGAAGTAGTTTTACGGTGTACAGAGAATTTGAAAAGTGATGATTGGCAGAAGTGCGCTGAAGAAATAAGAAACTTTAGAAAACCGATATTTAGAAAACCTAAAAGTCTGGATGAGCCTGCTGCCGGCATTATTAGAGATGCAGCTAAAAAAGCAACTGTTGATTTTGAAAGATTAAAGGCCCTTGCAATTATTAATCCTGATTACCTTGATAGAATCAGCCCTGCGGTGAGCGGCCAGACGAAAATTATGATTGAACTTGTTAAGAAGTTCGACTGGCTGTACAGCCGGGCCAAGCAGGCGGTCAACTGTCTGGATTTTGCAGACCTTGAGCATTATGCGTTGAAACTCCTAACCAGAAAGGGTGACAATGAAGATGAATTGCTGCCTTCGGAGACGGCTTTGGAATTACGCCGAAAGTACAAATACATATTCGTTGACGAGTATCAGGACATCAACCCTGTGCAGAAGGAAATTCTTGCGGCATTGAGCTGCGAGGGTAATGTTTTTGTTGTCGGTGATGTCAAGCAGAGTATTTATGCTTTCAGAGGCGCAGAGCCGAGGATTTTTACCAAAAAGCTCAGGTCGGCTTCTCTTGAACCGAAAGCTGCAACCGAGGGTCTGCGAGTTGACCTTACGGCCAATTTCCGTTCGAACAAAAGCGTTCTGGATTTTGTCAATGAGTTGTTCGGCCGAATAATGACATCGTCTTTTGCAGATATTGACTATGACGAATCGGCCAGGTTGAGGCCGGCAGCTATGGAGCGATTGAAGGAACCGTCGGATGGTGAGAGAAAATCTGCTGTGGAGCTGCATATACTCGATGACGGGATTGAGGACGCCGAGCAGAAGGACGATTCTTCCGAAGATGAAAATTCGGACCACGATAAGGGTTCTGTAACGACTTCCAATGGTTCAGGTGTTGTTAGTTCACGTCAGCGGCAGGCGGCTATGATAACCAGGCGTATCAAACATATGGTCGGGGTGGACGGTGCTGGAGCAGAATTTGAGGTATTTGATAAGCAGCAGGGCAAATCAAGGGATGTTGAATACCGTGATATTGTGCTGCTGATGCGTTCGCCCGCCAAAAGGGTCGATGATTATGTTGAAATTTTTAGATTGGCCGGTGTGCCTGTTAGTTGTGAGGCTTCGAGCGGTTATTTTGAGGCGACGGAAATCAGAGACCTTTTGTGTCTTTTGAAGGTTCTGGACAATCCCCAGCGTGACATTGAACTGGCTGCAGTGTTGCGAAGCCCGCTTTTTGGTATCATCGACAGCGAACTTGCGAAAATAAAGATTCATAGGGCAGATGAAACCGCGGATTCGGCAGACTTAAAATCAAAAGAGAAAAAACGCAAAAACTTCTATGACAGTGTCTGTGATTACTGTGCGAGCGGTCCTGATGTTAAATTGGCTGAACGGTTGAAAGAGATTTTAGCCCAACTTGAGCAGTGGCGCACAATCGGTAGGCGGGGGAATCTGGCTGATTTGATTTGGCAAATATATCGCCAGACCGGTTACCTGTCCTTTGTGCTGGCCCTTGCAAACGGGCAGGTTCGCAGGGCCAATCTTCTCAAACTGCACGAGCGGGCAATTCAATTTGAGGGTTTTGCCAGCAGCATCGGTGTGCCCTCACTGACCCGCTTTGTTGAGTTTATCGAAAAACTTCAGGAAGCCGGACAGGATTTCAGTACCGCCGAAGAAGAAGCCGCCGCAGCCAACGCTGTTCGTATTATGAGCGTGCATAAGAGCAAGGGACTTGAATTTCCAGTGGTCTTTTTAGCTGAACTTAACAGTCAGTTCAGCAGGAAGGATTTGCAGGAGGACTGTATTGCAGAGGCAGGCGGCGGACTGGGACTCAGAATCATCGAGGGCAGGACAAAAACAAAAGTGGATTCGGCGGCATATCAGATTATCGAAAAGCAAAAAAGAAAGACGGCCCTTGCCGAGGAGATGCGGATTCTTTATGTTGCGACGACGCGGGCAAGAGAAAAGCTCATTTTGACAGCTTCGCAAAAGGCGAAACACTGCAGGCGGATTATCTCGGACGGGATTATGTTCGGCGCCGACACTGTTTTTGACTGGCAGCTTGGCCGATGTCGCAGCTGCCTGGAATGGGTTCTGTATGGATTGAGTGATAAGAAAGTGGTGCACGATGGTTTTGCTACAGCCCTAGCGCCGGAGGCGGGAGGTGATAATTTGTTCGATTTTAAGCTTTATGGCAGCAGTGAACTCGAACAGCTCAACCGGTATGTTCTTGAATTAAGGAGAAACAAATCAGGACGATTTGAATCAACCAAAGGCAAACAGGCCCAGCCTGATGTTCAATTATTGCCAGAGGTGAAAGAGCGTTTGTCGTGGCGATACGGGTTTGAGAATTTGACAGTTTTGCCGGCTAAGCGCTCTGTAACACAGTTGACTCATCGCGGCGACGAATATGTTAAAATCAATTATTCCGGTGTACTTGCTCGAAAGCCAAAAGCGGTTTCGGATGTCGATGTGCCCGTCCAAAGTCGGCTCATCGGAACGGCAACGCATCTGGTAATCTCCAGACTTGACTTGGCAAAACCTATCACCAGAGAGACAATCGACAAAACAGTGAAAAAACTTGTAGCTGCAGGAGCTATAACCGAAGCTTTGGCCGAATATATCGATACCGGTTCAATAATGGCATTTTTTGAAAGCGAATTGGGCGGTAAAGTTCTTAATGTTGACTGTAGTGTTCGGCGGGAATGGCCGTTTTCTATTGCCGTGCCTGCATCGCAGTTGCAGGCGCAGGTAAAAGCGGATGAAACAATCGTTGTTCAGGGCATAGTTGATATGCTTCTTAGAACGCCGGAGGGTTTGCTGATAATAGATTTCAAAACCGATAATGTTACCGCCTCCCGGGCCGAAGAGCGGGCCCTGCTTTATAGCGAGCAGCTGGCCCTTTACGGTAGGGCCGCCTCAGCGATTCTCAATGATAAGCTCCTCGGCAAATGGCTGTATTTCCTAAACTGCTCCAGGGCGATTGAGGTTTAATATTCCTTATATTAAGTTCGATGTGTCTTATTACGGCGGCCCGGATAGAGAAGCAAATCAAAGAGTAAAGAGTAAAATCAATCCGGGTTTGAAATTGGGTTTGAATGGGGTGAATAGGCCCTTCGGCTTTGCTCAGGACAGGTAGGATGGGTAAGAAGAAAGAAGTGAAAAATTGGGTTTGATTGGGTTTGAATTGGGTTTGTTTTTCTTCTAGATAGCTGTTTTTGGCGCAAAATCGGGGGAAATTGGGTTTGTTTTGCATAAAAGAGTATTTTTGTGCGCTCTTTTTAATGAAGGTCTTGGCAGGAGCTTGGCCGGGACAAGTGCGGTAGGCGACATTAGGGCTATAATATATCCATAAAACAACAGCAGCAGCAAGCTTTATGATGAGTGGCAACGGGTAAAAGGTGGGAGGTGAGGAGTGGTGGGTGATAGGCCAGGGGTGAAGGTTGAGAGATGATAGGGGTAGGGTGGAAGATAAACCAAGAGGGTGGCCGGTGGTTTTTTGGGCGCTGCGGAGGTTGGTGATCCGGCTTCG
>Ga0180431_10001239_pt1 | contig 35941 bp, 32 predicted proteins | sample SS_ome_11_FD_132459 | JGI IMG/M metagenome (GOLD analysis project Ga0180431, IMG submission 132459) | Hypersaline lake sediment archaeal communities from the Salton Sea, California, USA - SS_1_MS_1 metaG | ecosystem: Environmental > Aquatic > Non-marine Saline and Alkaline > Hypersaline >... | reverse complement strand
CCCACATCTCACATCCTATAAGGATTCCAGGATCCAAGGGTTCCAGTGATTTCGCTACTCCTCCACTGATCACTGATCACTGATTACTGATCACTTTCGTTTCAATACCAAATACCCAGTAACCAATAGCCAAGTTGATGGCCGTCTCATACAACCGAGTGAAGCTATTTCCACGGCCTTGGTAACTCTCTGCGTCCACACGCAGGATTTATTTCCGCCGGGGAGGGTCGCCCGGCGGAAAAACGTCCCTGTAATCAAGGGTCCGCCGTGCGGACCCGGGCGGTTAAATACAATCCCCAACGATCATAACGATCCAAACGCTCCTAACACTCACACATTACTCTTCACTCTCATTGAACAGGGCGGCCGAGGCGGCGGCCTTTTGCGATAACAAGGCCCACTCGGCGTTCAGGCCCCGGATGAACTTATCCCAGACGTTGATCCCTTCCCTGTTTCGGTATTTTCCGCCGAATTCCGCGATGGCCCCCTCATAGAGCCGGACCAGGCGGTGGGCGATCTTTTTCCGGGAAAAGGGGCGTGCTGTTTCCAGTGCCCCCTGTTGCCACTCCCGGGCTGTTCCAGGGTCACGGGCAAATTCCTTAATCGCCTGGGCAAAGCCTTCAGGGGGTGTATCCTCAGGAAGGAGACGGCCGTTTTGTCTATCCACCACCACCTCCCTGGCCCCCGAGGCATCCAGCGCAATGACCGGGCGACCGGCGGCCATGGCCTCCACCAAAACCATTCCCTGGGTCTCGGTCTTGGAGGAGAATACGAAGAGATCCATGGCATTGTATGCGTCGCTCAGTTCGCGGCCCGTCTTTTTACCGGCCAGAAGCAGGCGTTTGTCCAGATTCATATCCCGAAATACATCGCGTATCACTTCCCTGCTGGGGCCTCCGCCCACGACCAGAAAGATCCCTTTATGGTCTCTCAAGAAATGGGCTACAGCCTCGGATAAGTATTGCAGATTCTTTTCGGGAGCCAGCCTTCCCACATGACCGATGACCAGGGTGTTCTCTGGAATCCCCTGTTCCTGCCGGAATAGTTCTCTCCGGCCCTGGGCGAAGAAGTCCAGATCCACCCCGGTAGGAATCTCCTCAACAGGGGTTACGACTCCCCGTTCCTGGATGAGTTCAGCCACACTCCGGCTGGGGGCGATCACCCGGCTGCAGAGGTTGGCATATTCCGTGGAGAGGTTAATGACAAAGCGCCGAACATTTTTGTAATCCAAAGAAACATAGTGGGTGTATTTTTCATAAAGGGTATGATGGGTGAACACCAGGGGAACATTTCTACGCCATGCAGTGCGAAGGGCCGCATCGCCCAATAGATAAGGGTGGTGGCTGTGAATGATGTCCGGGTTGAATTCGGTGATCTTATTGGCGATTTTAAAGGGTAATGCCAGGCCGAGGGAAAAATCACTGCCTCCAACATTTTTTATGGCAGGTACCCTGAGAATATCCTCTTCCCGTTCCTCTTCAAGGTCATCTTCAAAAACCGGTGCGATCACCAGCACTTGATGTCTCAAGGCCTGAAGGTCCTCGGCGAACCACGCCACAGAGCGGGCCACCCCGCCCACATGGGGAAGATAGGTGTTGGTAAACATACAGATGTTCATGATAGCTTCAAAACCCTCCTTGCTTTTTTCACCTCTTTACAGGGGCGTCAGTTCGTAGCCCCGGTCGAAATCCTGGATGTTTTTCGACCGATATCCCGGTACACGAATTTCCATCTCACCGGGCGCGGCCCGCCACAGGGCCTCCCCCTGGACCATAATGCGTCCATCCCTTTTAAGGATTTTGAGACTCACGTCGCCGTAAGGAGTGGGGGTGGGCCCAAAGGCCAGGTCTTCGGATGACTGGAGCCATCGCGGGAACAGGCCTGAGCCCAGGATAAGTTTCTCCCCTTCTTCTCGTATAAACAGGTTTCGCAGGATCTGGATCCACTCCGCGGCCGCCCATCCGTGCTGGCCGTCCCCCATGCAGCCCCCCCCGGTAATGGGATGAATCGCCTCCGGCCACTGTCCAGTGGCTGAGGCCATTTCTCCTATCCTGTCAATGAGAGTCCGATATCTTCCATCCCCTGCCCTGAGGAGGCCCTGGGCGATCCACAGGGTAAGGTAGACGTTGACTCCGGAATGAATCATGTCCTGGAAAAACCCCCCCGAGTGTATACAATGTTCCAAGAGGAAGTCCATGGTCTTCTTTATCATGGGATCTCCAGCCGGAGTGATTTGAAGGGGATAGTCGGCCACCAAAGACCCTACCGCACCGGAATCCATACGCCGGTAAGGAGAGGCCGGGAGGGCGCCTCCGGTCCGGTGCAGCAAAGGTCGGATGGTATCAAAGATGGTCTGCTCAAGCCCCCCGCCTTCATCCAGGAATTCACGTGCCTTTGCAGGAAGACCATACATTTCCGAAAGGCGTGCTGCGGATCTGAAACCAGCCAGGGACCAGAAATCATCCCAGTAATAGTAATCATTGGGCCCCAGGTGTTCGGCGCTGAAACCCGCAGGCAACAACCCACCATGTATCCCCTCTTCTTTTGGGGTAAGCCTTTTGCTGATCCATCTGGCCCCTTTGATGGCCGCTTCAACCCATGTCTCCTCCAGTTCTTGCCCGGTCAGACGCTGGAAGCGATCAAAGATCCACAGGACCTGGCCGTTGGAATCCCATTCCCCTGACTGTGATTGAAAATATCCATTCCGTTTCTGCCGGTCCGGAAAGGTGTCAAGGAGACGGTAACACCGCTCCTTGAGACCAAGAGAGAGAAGGGCGTGGATCATGAGGCAGGCATCCCGGAACCAGAAACGCCTGTAAGTATAGGGGCCTGGGAAAATGTCTTGCGCCGAAAGCTGGATAAGGGTCCTTTTGGCGGCCTCGAATAAAAAGCGGATTCGGGAATCGGGCAATTGAAGCTGGGCGGTTTCTTTACAAACCTCTTCCCAGGTCTTGGGTTGAGGTTTTTCTTTGGGATGTCCCTGGAACTCCTCGCCCAGGTCGATCTGGATTTCCAGGTCTTTGCTCTGGTGGCCGTCCATGGAAAATAGGGCCGCGGAACTGGCCATTCCCACCTCGCAGGTGATATGCCGGTGTAAAGCCTTTTCCCCGAGTTTGTGAATCACGTCCCCATCCTGGTAGTTGGAGAATAGGACCCGCTCCGGGGTGTGGTTCATGGAAACCAGGGCGCTCCCATTCACCCGGAACGCAGGATTCTGAGAGTCATAGTCGATCTGATCTATAAACTGGATACCTTCCGGATTGTATGGACGCAGGGAAAAGACCAGCCATCCCTGTCGCGTGGACCGGCCTTTGCACTTAATCCTGAGCGTGGGCGTGTCTTCCCCGACCTCCATCCACACCCATGTGGTCAAGGCAAGCCCCTCGTGGTGAGCATAGGTCCTCACCACCATGCCCGGGTTCAATTCCAGGCTCTGTTCCACCTCATGGAGCTTCGACGGCAAGAGCCTCTCCCCGTTTTCCCCAAAGACCCAGAAGTCCAGGGACCAGCCGTCATATAAAGGGGTAACCAGTCCCCGGGGATCCACAAGGGGGTAAAGGGGGATATCGGGTTGTCCCACGGCAGTCCAATTTCGATGGGTGAGATTGATATGGGTTAAGGAATAGGCACGGGGCACAAAGGAGGGGTCTTCGGGGTTAAATTGCTTTTCCACCCAATAAGGCCAGATCCAGTCCAGGTTGTTCTGTATAGCCTTGGTATTGATCAGGCCCCGGGCGTGAAACACAGTACCCGCCCGCAGAAGTTCCAAGGGTTCCTGGACTTCCGAGGGCTGGGAAAAGCGGCGGAGCCTGGCCAGAAAGGTAAAAGGATCGATAAATCCGTAGGAACGGGCAATGCGCTTTATAAAAAACTTCCAGGGTATCCAACGTTTGAACAAGGTGCTGATTCCTCCTGGGGGACGTCTCCGGGACACCCACTATTCCACGATCCACACGGTGCAATGGTGTGCATGGGTGACCAGCTTGCTTGAAATACTGCCGAAGATGAACTCTTCGCTCTGGGACAATCCCTGCCGGCCCACGACGATGGTGTTACAACCGGTTTCCTCTCTTTCGGTTAATATACACTCCACCACCGACGGGCAGTAGCAAACCGGGTATCGCAGGCGGATATTTTCCGAACCGAATCCCCAGTGGATGAGAATTTGCCGGTATTCCTCAAGAAAGGCATCAACCTTGCGGGAGTGATTTTCAATCCACTTTTTCTCGGCGTTGCGGTCTGAGAAGAAATCCTCCACCGGTTTGGGAATCACATGAAGAAGGGTGACTTTAACCTTCCCTGATTCTCCCAAAAATTGCCCCACATAGGAAACCGCCCGGCGTGAGTTCTCAGATTCGTCCACGCCGATGAGAATATCCTTATTGAAAATCCTTTCTTCTTTTTCCACAGTCAACTCCCATTAAAAGGTCCGTGGTCAGTAATTGAGTCACTAATTTTAACTATATAGGTTCCAGGCTTGGTGGGTAAATAAGGTAAATCCTGTATTTAAGCGAGTGATTTTCCAGGCAATAGAAGTAAGAAGCTGCTGATTTCACAGGGAGGGCGGATCAAAGACCATTGACAGAAAATAAGGGATTGACCCCATTTACAGACTCTCCTCGCATGATACGCTGGAATAAACTCACAAAAAAAACCAACAAGCACGAGGAGGAGATGATGAAACTGACCAGTTCCGCCTTCGGGCACCAGGACAAAATTCCATCCAAGTATACTTGCGACGGGGAAAATGTCAATCCGCCTCTGGCCATATCCGGAGTCCCGGAAAACGCCCAAAGCCTGGCCCTTATCATGGAAGACCCTGATGTTCCCAGGAATCTGCGGGAAGACGGGATGTGGAACCATTGGGTGGTCTTCAATATACCCCCGGACCTCAGTGAGATTCCCGAAGCCAATGAACCCAAAGGTGTGGCTGGGATAGGGACCAACGGGGACACAGGTTATTTCGGACCCTGTCCGCCAGACAGGGAGCACCGGTATTTTTTCAAGCTCTTTGCTCTGGACAACAATCTTGATCTTTCTGAGAAATCCACAAAAGAGGATGTGGAAAAGGCCATGGGAGGACATGTCCTGGAGCAGACCGAACTGATAGGGCGGTATGAACGGGGCTAAGGCTAAAAGAAACCCAAACTTGTATAAGAGAAAGGAGTTTAAAAGATGAAAGTAAAAGATGTGATGACACGAGACATTGAATATGTTCATTCCGGCGATTCCATCAAGACGGCGGCCCAAAAAATGGAGGAGTTAAATGTAGGGGTCTTGCCCGTCATTGCTTCTGATGAGGTCTTCGGGATCATTACGGATCGGGACATTGTTGTCCGGAGCACGGCCAAGGGCCTGGACCCGGAGAAGCACAAGGTCATGGAGGCCCTCTCTGAAAATATCGTAAGCTGCAATGAAGACGATGACATCACCGCGGTTGCCAACTTAATGGAAGAAAAACAGATCCGGAGGGTGATCGTCAAAGACAAGGACGCCAAAGTGACAGGGATCGTCTCCCTGGGGGATCTGGCGGTCAATGTTGAAAAGGAGACCAGCGGTGAAATCCTAAAAGAAGTATCCGAACCGGCGGAACCGGCTCGTTAAAAAACCCAAGACGGGGGACAAAACCGGAAATCTGGGGTTTAGGCCCCTCCGTTTCCCGGGTAAGGAAACGGAGGGGCGGCCCTCAGCGCGGTGTAGGATCATCGGCCGAGGCGTTGATGGCGCACCGGGTAAAATCGATGGGTTTACCGCAGCCTGGACAGTTGTGCGGTGAATCAAACTCATCAGAGAAGATTTCCACTTCCTCGCCGCACTCAGGACATGTGCAAATAAACGAACTCAAGTGTTTCAGTTCCTGAAATCCCGGGCAATGAGCCGGGGTGCTCTGGTTTTGTGGCATTTCCTACCTCCTTTTATCAATTTAGGGTTTTTAAAAACACATTCCCTTTAAGAGCTTACACAGCCTTGATTGCAAAACTTCTCTCTGCAAACTTATTGCATCCTATTGCTCCGCATCTGAATGAGGGGCATAGGTGAAATCCAGGACCTTTTCCACCCGAATAACCAGCTCCCTTTCAACCTGAGGGGTCCGCTCTCTGGTTTCAAGCTCAGGGTCATACCCGTCAAGCATGGCTTCCTCATCCACTTCTTCGACCTTCCCCAGGAGTTGGTAGCCCTTGTCAGGAACCGGGTCCCAGACCACGAGTGAAACCTGCCGATTCTCTTCAAGGTTTTTGACCGTCCCCGGGCAGAACCAGTCCGAAACGGCCACTTTCTCATCGGAAATCCGTCTGATGGTACCGGCCGCAGTTACATGAGGCCATCCGGCCTTATCAGACGTGGCCATAAAAATATGCTCACGGCTTTGCCCAAGATCCACGGCCCACTGGATGGCTTGTATCTTCATCCTTCTACCCTCCTTACATAGGGCTCTTCTTGGTCCGGCACGGTCCCCTTATTAACCGTCTTCGAGTATGGCGATACCGGGCAAATCCTTTCCTCCAAGGAAATCCAAGACCTATAAAACGAAACCATGCCCTAGCCGGTCATTTGGAGGGCTTGTCTAACCATCTGGGCGCTGTATCCCCATTCATTGTCATACCAGCTCATAACCTTGAGTAAATCGCCGTCTACCACCTGGGTCATACTCAGATCCACAATGGAGGCCCGGGGGTCCTTGATAATGTCCGAGGAAACGATGGGATCCTCGGCCACCCCCAGGATCCCGCCATATCGGTCGCTTTGGGCCTCTTCCCGGAAAATGTCATTGACCCCTTCTTCAGTAACATCTCCGTCGGTCATAAATACCATGTCGGCCACCGAGCCCACTGGAACCGGACCGCGTACCGCCACGCCGTCAAACTTGTCTTTGAATTGGGGAAGGACTTTTGTGGTGGCCTTGGCAGCACCGGTGGAGGTGGGAACAAAATTGACGGCTGCAGCCCTTCCCCTTCGCCACTTCTTTTTGGGTGCATCAACCACGGACTGGCTGGAGGTGTAAGCATGGATGGTGGTCATGGTTGCCTTCTTGATTCCCGTTCTTCTCCCGATGATTTCCACCACCGGTGCGATACAGTTGGTGGTGCAGCTTGCACAAGAAACCAATTCTAAAGACGCCTCCGGCTGGTTGACCCCATGGACCACCATGGCCACCTGGCCTGTCTTCTCGGGGGCTGAGAGAATGACCTTTTTTGCCCCGGCCTGGAGGTGCTTCTCCATGCCCTCCTTTTTGCGAAAGACCCCTGTGCATTCAAAGACCAGGTCAACCCCCAGTTTTCCCCAGGGAAGCTGTGCCGGGTCTTTCTCATTGAACAATGGGTATTGGTTCCCATTGATGGTTAGATTGTTTTCAGTGCCTTTGATCTCCTTTTCGTACCGGCCGTAGACCGAATCATATTTCAATAAGTACGCGAGGTGATCCGGATCTAACAGATCGTTCATTCCCGCAAGTTCCAGCTCCGGGGTTTCGAGGACAATCTTGAGGACCGCCCGTCCGATTCTTCCCATTCCGTTGATGACCACTTTTGCCATACCTTTTCCCCTTTGAATGAATGATGGATGTTTTTGAATTTTCCCTCTCATAGTATGAAGGGCCGGGCGGTGATGCAATACAGTCAATCCTGTATTAGGCCTTATTTGTGGTGGGATAAGATTACAAATTACATGCCTCACCCCATATACCAAGGCCATGAAGACGGTATACTCGTTCAAGGCACATGAAGTTGGAACCTCTCTGTTTCATAAATCCAAAATGTTACGAAATGGGTATTACTGAATGGTCTTGAGAAGAAACAGGCTCCTCATCCTGCTCATGGTGACCGCCATGATCGGTGGGGCCTATTACTATTACAAGTTTCTGGCCCCGGAAAACGCGGAGAATGGGCTCACCATTTATGGCAATGTGGATATCCGCCAGGTGGACCTGGCTTTTTTCGCCACCGGCCGTGTGGATCGCCTTTTGGTGGAAGAAGGGGAACAGGTTAAGGAAGGACAATTGTTGGCCCAAATGGACGCTTCCCGGTGCCAGGCGGCCTTGGCCCGGGCCAAGGCAAGGCTGAAGGCCCTTGAAAAGGAACTGGCCATAAAGGAGAGCGGGTCCCGCTCACAGGATGTCAAGGAGGCCCAAGCCGCACTGGCCGCTGCAGAGGCTCGGCTGGAAGGGGCCGGGATCAAACTCCTATGGCCCCACTACTGGCCCATGGCCGTTATCGGCATGTTCTGCCTGATCCTGACCGGGTTCATGTTCCGCCGCCGCTTGTCCTGATGGCCGATAAGAGCATGGTCCTTATCTTGACCGGCGTACCACCAGAACGGGATTGGGAATCTCCTCCATCAGGGTACACAGGTCCTCTCCCCCCAACACATGGTTGTCGCAGGGGATAACCACCGCCCCCCCGGACTCCATCTGGAGAGCCCGGGCCAGTTTTTTCAGGTTGGGTTCGATGAGGGTCCGTGTCTCCGCCCCAACCCCCTCGGCCTCGAGTTCCCGGCCGATCTCTTTTCTCAGCGTGGGGACGCTGTTCTGGTCCGGGGCCAGGATAAGGACCCTCAGGGGGGCCTCCTTTTCGTCCACCAGGTTGAAGGCGGTATACAGGGCCTTGCGGGACAACTCCGAGCCCTCGTAAACGGCAATAACCGGCAGGGGGCCTTGGTATTGTCTTGCCTGCCCTTGAAAGATCATGGTCAGGCCCGGCCTTTGAAGGAGGAGAGTCCGTACGGTTGAACCTACCCTGTGTCTCTGAAGAAAAGAACGCCCCACTTTACCCATAATAAGGAGGTCGGCATCTTTGCCTGCCGTGAGCAACTCCATAGCCACCAATCCTCTTGCCACCCGGAATTCCCAGGGTACCCTTAGACGATCCGCCGTTTCTCCCAGAAGGCGGCGCATCCAGGCGGCCTGGGCCCGCAATTGGCGTTCCAGGTCGGTACGATCCATCACCCGTAAGACCGGCGAAAAAAACCCGACTTCCCGAACAAAGGGCAGTTCCGTCAATTTCAAGAGATTGATGTCTTCCACAAACAGGCCCACCAGTTGGGATCCAAAGCGGGCCGCGAGTTTTGCGGCGGTATCTATGATTTCCCTGCTTTGGGGCGAGGCGTCCAGGGCCACCATGATGCGCCGGATCGAGGGGCTGTTCCTATGCTCTCCCCGGTTCATGTGTCCCTCCTCTCCTCTCCTGCACCCAGAGCGAATTTCTTTTGCCTTTGTGCGAATTCACCCAAACGGGCATAGACCTTTCCGTTGAAGCTGTCTTCCGGGTAACGGCCCCGGGCGTCCGGTTCTCCGGCGGGCACACCGGAGAGGATCTCCATGCCCTGGTCTATGGTCTCAACCGCATAGATATGAAACCGACCCTCACTTACGGCGTCAATCACATCCTGTCTTAACATGAGGTGCTCCATATTGGCGGCAGGGATGAGAACTCCCTGTTCCCCTGTGAGGCCTTTGAGCTTGCAGGTATCAAAGAAACCCTCAATTTTTTCATTGACGCCACCGATGGGTTGGATCTGTCCGTGCTGGTTGACTGACCCCGTCACCGCCAGGGACTGGTTCACGGGAACCCTGGAAATGGCGGAAAGGAGGGCGAAGAGCTCCGCTGAGGAGGCGCTGTCTCCTTCAACCCCACCGTAGGACTGTTCGAACACCACGCTGGCTGAAAGAGACAGGGGTTGATCGGTGGCGTAGCGCTCACCCAGGAAACCGGCCAGGATCAATACGCCCTTTGAATGTATGGGGCCCCCCATTTCCACTTCGCGCTCAATGTCCACCACCTCGCCTTTGCCCATCCTGACCCGGGCCGTAATACGACTGGGCCGGGCAAAGCTAAACTCTCCTAGTTGGATTACAGAAAGCCCGTTGACCTGACCCACCTGACGGCCTTCGGTGTCAATAAGGACGATCCCCCGCTGGATCTGCTCTCCCATTCGCTCCCTGATCCGGTCGGACCGGTAAATCCAGGCGTCAATCGCCTTCTGCACGTCTGTGGCGGAGACCTGGTTGTTCCCGTTTTGACCGGCCCAGTAGTCGGCCTCCCGCAAAAGGTCCGTAACCCGCTGCATATGGATAGAGAGCTTTTGACCGTCCCCGATCATGCGTGCACAATGTTCAATGACCCGGGCCACGCCCCCTCGATCAAAGTGATGCAGGTTCTCCTGGCGCGCCACAGTACCGATCAGCCTGGCGAAGAGTTCCTGGTTTTCCGCAGATCGGTCCATCTCCAGATCAAAGTCGGCTGCCACTTTAAACAGCTGGCTGAACTCCGGGTCACGATAAAGGAGCAGGTAATAGACAAGGGGGGGGCCGATAAGGATCACCTTCAGGTCCAAGGGTACCGGCTCCGGTTCCAGGGAGACGGTGCTGATAAAGCTGTACATCTGGCCGAGGGATTCAATCTTTATCTGGCGGGACTTGAGCATGCGTTTCAGGCCCTCCCAGGCAAAGGGCTGGAGGAGGACCTTTATGGCGTCCAGAACCAAATAGCCCCCGTTGGCCCGATGGAGAGCCCCGGGGCGGATCATATTGAAATCCGTCATCAACATGCCCATCTGGGCCAGGTGTTCCACCCGCCCGACCAGGTTTTGAAAGGTGGGATTGTCCTCATGGATTATCGGGCCGCCCTGGGCCCCTCCATGGTCCACCAAGACATTGACCTTGTAGCGACGGAGCTCGGAAGATTCTCCTCCAGGTCCCCCGTCGGTCTGAGGACCGCCTCCACCGGAAAGCAGCTTCTGCAATATTTGTTGCTGGCCTTGCTCTTCACCCGTTTTAAGCAGGCTCTGGGCGTTATCGATGATATCTTTTTCAAGGGAATCAAGGTAGCTTACCACTTCCGGAAGGTCCTCGTATTTCTTGCGCAATTCGTCGATCATGGGACCCACCGTGAAGCTGGTGACTTCATGGTTCAGATCCTTGAGTTTCTCCCGCATTTCCCGTTCCCAGACGGGCACTTTTTGGAAGATTTTTTGGGATTCCTTCTGGAGTTCTTCCCCTTCCTTTTTCACCCGTTCCTGCTCATCCTCGGGCAGCTTCTTAAAGCCCTCCGCTTCCATGACCTCGCCCTCTTTCACCGGGGCAAAAACAAGACCTGCCGGAGATCGAATGACCTTGAGATTTTTTTCCTGGGCCTTGTTCTGGAGTTCTTCAAAGGCGTTTTGTTGTTTTTCCTGAAATTCCTGGGAAATGGTCCTTTGGCGGTTCTGGTATTCTTCATTTTCAAAGGCCGCCCTCAGGGCGTTTCGCACTTCCTCAATGAATTTGTCCATGTCCTCTGCGAGTTCCTTTCCCCGTCCTGCCTGTAGCCGGAGTATGCGGGGCTTATAGGACTCTTCAAAGTTGTTCACATAGCATATATCTGAAGGTACGGCTTCCTGGGAAGCCCGGTCCTCCAGAAACCGTTTCACCAGGGTCTGTTTTCCTGTCCCGGGACTGCCCAAAGCAAAAACATTGTACCCTTCCCTTTGGATACCCATCCCGAACTGCAAGGACTCCACAACCCGGGGTTGGCCTATAAATTGGGCCAGATCTTCAAGATCGGCTGTGGAATCAAAAGAGAAACTCTCCGGGACAGAACGGCGGTAAAGTCTCTCCGACTCCAGCCGGGCACTCTTTGTTGTCTCTAGCATTATTCCCTTGGCTTCCATACAATTTTGCCCCCTTCTCATTTAAAGTTTTTTTTGGATAAGCCCTAAAAGTTCTCCGATTATTTTCTTTTGAGTATCTTTTTCAGTTCCTTCAGTTCTCTGGTGTTGAGTACATCCTGGGGCTCCAACCAGCCGCGCCGGGCCTGATCCACGCCGAAGCGAATGAAATCCAGATCAGCGAGGCTGTGGGCGTCCGTGGAAATGGCCAGTTTGAGACCCATGTCCTTGGCCATTTTTGCGTTCCTGTCGGAAAGGTCCAGCCGATCCGGATAGGCATTGATCTCCAGGAAACACCCCCTTTCCAGGGCCGCTTCCATAACACGCTCCAGGTCAATGTCGTAAGGGCCACGCTCATTGATCAATCGCCCGGTGGGATGGGCGAAAATATTGAAATAGGGGTTGTCCATGGCACGGATGACCCGTTCGGTCATCTTCTTTCTGGAAAGATTGCGGTTGTAATGAATGGAACAAACGGTAAGGTCCAGTTCTTTCAAGATGTCGTCCGGAAGATCAAGAGAGCCGTCTTCCAGGATGTCCACCTCTATTCCCTTCAGAAGGATAATGTCTTTTAGTTTTCCGTTCAAACGCTCGATCGCCTTAATCTGTTTGGCAAGCCGTTTGGCGTCCAGTCCCTTGGCCATGGTGACCTTTTTGGAATGATCTGTAACGGCCAAATATCGATACCCGTGCTCTTTGGCGGCCTCGGCCAGCTCTTCAAGGGTGGCATGGCCGTCTGTTTCTTTGGTGTGACAGTGCAAATCCCCTTTCAGGTCCTCAAGGACGATCAGCTTGGGCAGTCGCCCTTCTTTCGCTGCTTCCACTTCCCCCCAATTCTCCCTGAGTTCAGGTTCAATGAAGGGAAGATCGATCTCATCGTAGACTTCCTGCTCGGTTTTGCCGGAAATCCGCTTTTTTCCCTTGAACACGCCGTATTCATTGATCTTCAGGTTTTTCTGGACGCCCAGCTTGCGGACGGAGATGTTGTGTGCCTTTGATCCTGTAAAATAATGGAGGGCTGCACCATAACTCACTTCCGGCAGGACCCTTAAGTCTACATGAAGGTTCGAGCGCAGGACAATGGTTCCCCTGGTGGTCCCCTGGGAGATCACCTTTTTCACGTCTTCATAGTTCACGAAACGCTCCATTACTTTGGCGCCTTTTTTACAGGTCACCAGGATGTCCAGGTCCCCCACCGTTTCTTTCCTTCGCCGGTAGCTCCCGGCCACGGTAATCTGCTTGATTCCCTTGGATGCCTTGAGATATTCCACCAATGAGCGGGCCCTTTGCTCCGCTTCCATCAATTTGATCCGTTCCTCTTTTTCTTCGGTTTGCTCCAGTTCTTCCAGGATGGCCTGTTCGGTTTTTTGGCCGAAGCCTTCGAGGTCCCTTATCTTGCCCTGCTGGGCGGCTTCTCTGAGCTCCTGGAGATTGGTTATACCCAGGTCGCGATTGAGGGCGTTTACCCGTTTGGGACCCAGTCCCTCCAATTTCATGAGCTGACTCAATTCAGTCGGGGTCTTGCCTTCGAGCTCTTCAAGCTGCTCAAGGGTGCCCGTTTGTACAATTTCCTGGATCTTTCCTGCCAGATCCTTTCCGATCCCCGGCAATTCTGTAAGGTCCTTCTCCGCATCAATCATGTCTGAGATATTCCGGGGTAAACCCGATACGGTCCGTGCCCCGTTGCGGTAAGACCGCACCCTGAAGGGGTTTGCCCCTTCAATTTCAAGGAGATCCGCCACCTTATTGAATATGTCGGATACATCCGAATTCTGAACCGGCATTCTTACTCCTTTGAAAGCATTTCCTGAAGCTTGAGTGCATCCTGGACCGCGTATCCGGCCTGATCATTATCAAAGTAGCAGAAAATCTCTTTTCCCTGTGCCTGCCAGGTGGAAAAGGCCCCTGCCCAACCAGAAAGTGTCTTTGCATCGTATTGACCCTGGTAAGCGCCCTCGGGGCCGTGGAGCCTGACGTAAACAAAGTCGGCCGTCACTTCTTTGGGGGATAGAAATCCCGCCAGGTGGTAGATACAAAAGGCCGCGCCCCATTTGGCCAGGACTTCGTAGGTGTCATCCGAGAACCAGGTAGGATCCCTGAATTCAAAGACATAGCGAAAATCGCGGGGCAGGAATTCCAAGAATGCCTCCAGCCTTTCCAGGTTGATGTGCCAGCGTGGAGGAAGTTGAAACAAAAGGGGCCCCAATTTATCCTCCAGCACACGGGCAATGTCGATCAGGGGGGGCACTCCCCGGGAAGGATCCTTGAGCTTTTTCATGTGAGTGATGTAGCGGCTGCCTTTAAGGGCGAAAACAAATTGGTCGGGCACGGTCTTTTTCCAAAGCTCCAGGGTGGCCTTTTTGGGAAGCTGATAAAAGGAGTTGTTGATTTCCACGGTTTGGAAGCGGCCCTTGTAATAGGAGAGCATCTCCCGGGGGGAAAGGTCGTCCGGATAGAAGGGCCCCTTCCAATGGTCGTAATGCCATCCTGATGTGCCGATATGTATTCGCCCGGACCCGTTCACCTGGTAATGTCCTCCAAATCATTCTATGCCTGTACACCCTCTTCTGGCAAGCAGGCTTTCCGCCCAATGCCGCGGACTCACGAAAAAGCGGTAAAAACAAAAAGCCCTTTGGACTTACTTGAGCCGTCCCATGGGCAGGTCGGGAAGCATATCCTTGACCTCATCCACCATGGCTTCCGCCTTTTGAAGAATTCCGTCCACTTGAGAACGCACATGGTCTTCCAGGTACTGCCATTCCCAGTTTACTTCCCCTTCCTGATCTTTCAAGAAGACAAAGTTGCCTTCTGAGATCTGAACCTCCCGTCCGTCTCTGCTCCTTATAACCAAATTTGGCATGTCTTTCCTCCTTCTCTTACGATTTTAACCCTTAAAAAGGATTCAAGGGTTCAAGTGATTTCACTAGTTCTCCACTGATCACCGTTGACTGATCACTGATTACTGATCACTTTCTTTTCAATACCAAATACCCAGTAACCAATACCCAAGTGGATGGCCGTCTCATACAGAGGAGTGAAGCTATTTCCACGACCTTGCCAACTCTCTGCATCCACACCCAGGATTTATTTCCGCCGGGGAGGGTCGCCCGGCGGAAAAACGTCCCTGTAATCAAGGGTCCGCCCTGCGGACCCGGGCGGTTAAATTCAATCCCCAACGAAATGAACGAACGACTCGTTGACACGTTGACCCCTTAGACTCTTTCACCATCCTAACGATCATAACGAACCTAACGTTCTTAACCCACATCCCATATTCACATGAAGGCATTCATAGTTAAATGGGGTCATTCCTGTATTTCCGGGCCGGGAGACCGGTATCCCTTAGATACTGTTTAATTTAGCCCCTTATACAGGATGGGACCCATTTAAAGTCTTAAAAAATGCGATATCATTAAGGTAAATGCGTTTTTTTGTTTCCGGAAAGGAGGTTCCAGAATGTTACGAAGCGTCAATGAATTGAGATCATATGTCCTTTATGCAGAGGACGGCGAGATCGGGGAATGCAAGGATTTCCTCTTTGACGACCAAAAGTGGGCCATTCGGTATATGGTGGCGGATACAAGGAAATGGCTCCCCGGACGAAAAGTGCTGATTTCTCCGATTGCCTTGGGTGAGCCGGACTGGCTGACCCACCGCTTTCCCGTCAAGATGACCAAGGAACAGATTAAGGAGAGCCCGCCCCTGGATGAGGATGCGCCGGTTTCGCGGCAATATGAAAAGGTGTGGTTCGATTTCTATGGGTGGCCCTATTACTGGACCGGAGAAAGCCTGTGGGGCTTTGACAGTTACCCTACGGAGGTCTATACCAAGGCACGGGAAGAATTGGAAAAGGAAAAGCCCGTCCCTGAGGAGACCCATTTGCGTTCCGAGAAAGAGGTGAGGGGCTACCATATTAAGAGTCGTGACGGCGAAATAGGCCATCTTGAGGATTTGATCGTTGATGACGAATCATGGGCGCTGCGCTATATGGTGGTGGATACCAGGAACTGGTTGCCGGGCCGGAAGGTCCTGGTCTCAACAGGCTGGATAAAGGCCGTGAGCTGGCTGGATAGGGAAGTGGAGGTGGATGTCACCCAGGAAGAAGTCAAAAACAGTCCCAAGTATGATCCCTCCACGCCCATCAACCGCGAATATGAGGTGGTCCTTTACGACTATTACGGCCGCCCCCATTACTGGGAAAAAGATTAAGGTCCAGGGAGCAGGCAAGGGACAAGGCTTATATCAAGTAGCTGATAATCATCCCGATCAGCAGACCCAGGATCAAGATCCAGAAAAATAGGCCGAAGGCCGTTGCCGCTACGGCCTCTTCCGTGGTTTCCGCTTCAGGCTCCGACGGGGTGCGCCCCCTTCTGATCGGCGCTGCCACCGCCAATATCAACAGGGAAACAAATAAACCGATAAGCAGGATTTCCAGCCATGGTGTGTTGTAAATCATGGGGCCCCAGGGCCTAATCCAGACACTACCCGCCCACATGGTAAAGAGCAGAATCAGGAACAAAAAGAGGAAGGAAACGCCTGCAGGGTCACTCCTTGCCGGGTGCCGCCATCCAAGACCCCAGCTTAAAATCATGCTTAGAATCAGGGCAAAGACCAATATGAAAATAAGATAGAACATCTGTTACTCCTTTATATGCCATTGGTTTTTCATTGGCGCTGCCCACAGAAAATGGACAGCCCTGCGTCTCATTTCAGAATAATTTTTAAAATCATCAGTGAACAATGGGGTGAACCATGTATTTGAGGCAGGGCTGAATCAAGACCAGTGTGGACCTTGTTGAAAAAGCCTACAAATTCGGTTCAGTGAACCGAGCAGGAAAAACAGGGGTCATAGGCCCGGATCAGCTGCTCGCATTTCATTCGAAGATCAGGCCCGCTGTCCCCGGCAAAACGCTCTACCAGCAGCCTCAGGTCTTCTTCCATTTTGGCAAAATTGTGAGAGGTAGGAGTGACAAGGTTAGCCTTTTCCACAAATCCCTTCTTGTTGACCTGGTAGTAATGCACGAGCAGACCCCGGGGCGCTTCTGTGATGGCCGTTCCTTCGCCCTCCTGAATCTTAAAGGAAGGGGCTTCCCTTTCAGGTTTCAGGCTGGAGAGCAGGCGAAGGCATTCCAGGAGGCCGTCGTGGACCTCCAGGGCCTGGGCCAGGTTGTTGTGGAAAGGGTTGGTACTTGGCGGAGATATTCCCTTTTCAGCGGCCAGGCTTTTGGTGTCCTGGTGATACTGATGGAACTTGAGGTTCATGCGGGCCAGGGCGCCCACCATAAAAGGCGTGCCCTGCCTGGTAAAGGATTTCTTGGCCATGGCATAGGATTCCTGTTTTTCATGGAAATAAGACAAATATTCATGGATCTGCAGATCCAACCCCTTTGTGGAAACGAGGTTGCCCTCATTCACCGCAAATTCCCCGTCTTTTCGTACCGCCATGTACTCGGTATCGGTTTCCAGGTCGGGAAAAGAAAGGCCACTTATAAGATGAAAGGTGCGCCGGGCCAGGGGCAGGATACGCTTGATCCCTTCAGCCAGGGAGTCCAAATCATCTCTGGCCGGGATTTTAGTGAAACCGCCCACAACCATGGAAATCGGGTGCAGGGCCCTGCCTCCGATGACTTCTCCGATCCTGTTGACCGCTTCCTTCATTTTCAGGAAGCCCTTGGTTTCTTCTTCAAATTGGGACATCATGGGCAAAAACCCCGGATAACCGAAATAATCGGGCAGGGCAAACATGTAAAGATGGGCCACGTGACTGGCCACGATTTGGGACAGGCACATCAAGCGGCGAAGCTGCCGGGTTTGAACACTGGGGACAACGCCCATGGCGTCTTCCAATGCCTGCAAGGCGGTGGTCATGTGAGAAATAGGGCAAATACCGCAGATGCGGGAGACGATGTCCCCCACCTCGTCAAATCTTCGGCCGACCAGGAAACCTTCGAAAAAACGAGGGGGTTCGAATATCTTGAGCTTGATGTCCTTCACATCTTCACTTTCTACCTTCACGACGAGGGAGGCTTCGCCCTCCACCCGGGAAAGGTAGTCTACCTGGATGTTGTGAGGTTTAATCCACTTGCCCATAGCGTTCCGCACCCCTTCTGAACTCGGCCTTGGCCGAGGCATACTGTGTAAATCTGCAAAAAATCTCCTGGGGACTTAAACCCATTCTTTCGAACCGGCGGGCAAGGGCCTGGGCATTGGCATCTTCCATGGGGCCCCAGCAACCGAAACAGGCCCGGCCGTAGCTGGGGCACAAGGCCCCGCACCCGGCGTTGGTTACAGGCCCCATGCACGGCAGGTTCCGGGTCACAAGGATACAGGGGTTTCCTTTCAACTTGCATTCCACACAAACAGAATGATTTAAAAACCGGGGCTTCTTGCCCAGAAGCAGAGATATAACCGGTTCCACAAGGTCCTTCTGGCCAATGGGACAACCTTTGATATATCCGTCCACCGGGACAAAGGCATCCACTGACTGGGCCTTCATGGAATGGAGGGGAGAGACGTTTTCATAAACCCTTTGCTCCATTTCCAACTCTATAGTGTGATTCTTGATGGCCGGCACCCCGCCGTTCACGGCGCAAGAACCTATGGGAAAAAGCCATTTGCTGTTCGCCCGGATCCTTTTGAGCTGATCGGCCTGCTCAGCCTGGGTGATAGCGCCTTCGATGAGGGCCAGATCAAAGGGGCCGGTTTCCTCTCCGCCGCTTTGGGCCATCTTAAAAAAGACCACCTCCAGGTTTTCGAACATGTCGGTGATGTGTTTCTGAAAATAGAGAAGTTGAAACTCACACCCCGAGCAGCAACTGTACTTGAATACACCCAGACGAAATTTTGTCATCTGTTTGCTCCAAAAAGCTCAGGATTCAGGGCGCGAACGCCGTGATGTGCGATGTGCGAGGGCGGCGGAGCTCCCGGTTTGATCCCAAAAAGGCCGTGCCATAAAATTCCATAAGTGAAGCTATCTCCACGGCCTTGGCAACTCTCTCCATCCACACCCAGGATTTATTTCCGCCGGGGAAGGCGTGTGGGTCGTAGATCGAAGAGCGAAGACCCATCCCCCGGCGGAAAAACGTCCCTGTAATCAAGGGTCCGTTATACGGACCCGGGCGGTTAAATAGAATTTTTGAATTCTAGACGCGTTGAGCCGTCCTGATCACTGTTGACTGTTGACTGATCACTTTCCGTCCCCACATCCCCTACAGCACCGCATCGGCAAAACGGGCTATGTCCGGATACGAAAAAACAGGCCCGTCCCGGCAGACAAACCTGGCGCCGATCTGGCAATGGCCGCAATGGGCCGTGCCGCAACGCATGCGCCTTTCCATGCTCAGGTAGATACGGTTGGCCGGATACCCTTCCTGGAGCAGTTTCCTGGCCACAAACCGCATCATGACCTCAGGTCCGCACAAACAAGCCACGGTGTTGGTCTTTGTGAGTCCCAGTCCTTCCAGAAATTGGGTTACCAGGCCTTCATGGATGTCCAGGGGGCATTCCTCTTCACCGGCTTTGTCCACACAGTAAATGGTCTCCACCTCCTCCTGTCCCTCCCACAGGGCCAGGTCCTTTTGGTGGATGATATTGGGGGGCGATTTGGCGCCGTAGACCAGGATAAGTTTGTTCAGCTTTTCCCGTATGGCCAGGGAATAGAGGAGAAGAGACCTCAAGGGTGCGAGCCCGATACCACCGGCCACAAGGAGAAGATCCTTGCCCTCGATTTCTTCTATAGGCCAGCCCCGCCCCAAGGGTCCCCTGACCAATATTTTTTGTTCTCTATCCATGGCCGCCACCAGGGAAGTGACATTGCCTACGCAACGGATGGTATGGGAAAAAAGATTGTTGTGGGGTTGAGCCGGCGAACTCATGGAGATCGGGGCCTCTTCCACACCCGGAAACCCGATCATATTGAACTGGCCTGGGGAGAAATGGAATTCGGATTCTTGTTCCAGCCTGAATATGTATGTGTTTACATCCGGGGTTTCGGGGAGCACCTCAACCAGGCTGGCGATTCTATAATCCACGTTTTCCACATTTACCCCCTCATAATCTCTTTGGCGATTTCGGTCAGATCAATTTTTGTGGGACACCAGGTCATGCATCTCCCGCACCCCGTGCACCCGAAACACCCGAACTGCTCCCACCAGGTGGCCAGCTTGTGGGTGACGAACTGGCGGAGCCGGGCCCGCCGGGTTTGCCGAAAATTCCCGCCGTGGACTTCGGAAAAATGTAATTCCTGGCACGAATCCTTGTATCGGACCCGGTCACACTCTTTGAGGTCAAAACTCATGTGATCCTTGATGTCGTAACAAAAACAGGTCGGGCAAACCATGGTGCAATTGGTGCATCCCAGGCAGCGGTCCTCCGCGGTGCGTTCCCATGCGGGATGATCCTGGTTTTGGAGAATGGTCTCAGGGAGGCCTTGGGTATCTATCTGCTTCTGGAATTGGGTGAGCAAGTTAGAGGCCAGCTCCTCCTTTTTATGAAAATGGGTTCCCTCGGCTTTTTGAGGCCGGAGAGATGAGATGAGCCGTTGTGCACGCTCTCCGAGAGTCTCAGTGAGGTAGACACCCCCAAGGTCCGTCAATAGGAAATCATAGCCCTCCTTGGGCTCGAAAAGAGGCCCGGTTCCCATGGAAGCACAAAAGCATTGAGGACCCACCCGGGTGCAGTGGTAGCCGATGAGGACGGTGTTATTTCTCCACAGTCTGTAATTGCGGTCTTCAAACCCGGATTGTAAAAAGACCTTGTCCAGGATAAGGATGGCATGGAGGTCGCAGGCATGGACCCCCAGAAGGACCTGGGGAGGCGTGCTCTCCAAGCTTTCCACCCTGAAGCCTTTTGGATCCTTATAGATGGTGCATATCTTTTCAGTGAGATGATAAAGATGAGTCTGAGGGCCCATCATGGAGAGCCCGTAGTCCAAAGTGAGCTCATCGGGGGAAGCGACTTCCCTAAAAACGGGCCCTTCCTCCTCCGTAACAGGGCCTATCAGTGTGTATTCACGGCGAAGGTCCTCCAGCCAGGGGAAAAGACGATCTTTTTCAATGACGTACGTGCCATATTCTATGGGGAATTTACCGGCCATAAAGTTCTAGGGGCGCTCCTCGAAGGACAGGCGGCGGCGGAAGTCAAAAGGCCGTTCCTTGGTTTAGATTTTGGGGGGCCTTTCCCCCCAGTCGTACCAATCCCATACATCCTTGGTCAGATCTTCGTAGTCTCGTTTCACGTGATGATAAAGCCGGGCATTTTCAATGGCGATGGCACTGAAATCAGCGAGGATCTCAAGAAGCGTTTGGTCTTCTTCAGAAAAATCTCTGATGTGATCCAAATACAGCCGCAAAAGACCGATAGTTTTTTCCCCCACCTTCAGCGGAGTACAGATCACGCTGTGGACCCCCTCTGCAGACAGGTTTTCCAGAAAGCTGGAGACCTGATCTTTGGAGATATCTGAGACCACCACCATCTGCCCCAGGCATTCCTTGAGGGACTCTTTGATGGGCAGGATTTCCTCTTCGAAGAAGCCCGCTCCAAGACCATGAGAAACCTTAAGCTCCAGGGTGTTCTGCTGGAGGTTTCTCAAAAACACGGAAGCCCCTTTCGCATAAAAGAGCTCGCTGCCGTTTTCAACAATAAGGCGCAAAACATCCTTGAATTCCAGGTGGGATGTCACCGCCCGGCCCACCTGGGAAATGATATGGAGGTTCTGGTGAAGCCTGGCATTGGCCAAAGCAACCCCGGCCTGGGCCGCGATGGTCTTGAGATAGCTCGTCTCTTCATCCGAGAACCGGCGGGCCTTTCTTGAAAAGACCCACAAGGTGCCCACGGGATGGCCCCGTGACTTGAGAGGGGTAGCCAGACCTGACCTGAGTCCCTCGGATTCGGCGAGGCCTTTATAGGCCGGGTGACCCGGCATATCTTCTAAGATCACCACCTTATCACGGAGAACCTCGGCACTCACCGGGTCCTCATCCAAATGTACGGGACCACGCTCCATATAGTCCTCAGAAAGCTTTCGGGCGGCGCCGACAGACAGGGTCTGGTGAGAAGGGTCTAAGAGAAGCACGGAAGAGGCATCCACATCAATACAACTGTGCACGGATTGCAGGATGGATCGAAGGGCCTCATCCAGATTAAGGGTGCAGGCTATCTCGCTGCACAGCTGACATAGACCATCACGGTACTGGGTCTGGATCTCTTCCATGGGTATCCCTCCTCAAATCACGCTCCCCTGCCACGGCCACCCCGGCCTCGGCCCATGCCCCGGCCGCCGCCCATGCCACGACCACGACCCATACCCGGTCCTGTACCCGTACCTGGCGCGGTTTCCTGGAAAAGCTTCAGCCGGCCTTGTTTAAAGGCCTCCAGTGCCTGGCGGCCGGTGCCGGAGGCGTTCACATACACGGGAATTCCTGCGGCTGAAAGGGCCTGGGACGCCTTGGGTCCGAGCTGACCCGTAATAACCGCCTCCGCCCCCAGATCAACAACCGTTTTTGCGGCCTGTATTCCGGCTCCTCCCGGCTCCATCATAGCATCATTGGGAACCGGTCGGGCACCATTTTTCTCCGTATCCACCAGAAGAAATGTCCGGCATCGCCCAAAGCGGGGATCCAGGGCGTCTTCCATGGTGGAGCCCTCGGAGGTGATTACAACTTTCATTTTTACTCCTTTCCTTGTTTTGTGTCTTGCAACCGCTTCCACCGGCGGTCCGCATGTCCTTGGATTCCCTCAAACGTCCATCGGTTTTCAACCCAATAATCACCCACCACCTGATTTAGTGGGTTTCAGGATTCATGTATACCTTATTGGGTGATAAGCGCGGGGTTCACTCAGCCAAAATAGGCCAGGGCTTCTCTCAGGTCTTCATCTATGTCATTGACATAGTTATCCAGTTCAAATTTGAATTTATCCCAACTGCTTTCATCGGCTTCCTTGAGCTCCTCCAATTTGGCCATGGCGGCTTCATGTTTCTGGATAGTCGACTCAATCTTCAATCCCGGCAAGTTCTCTCTGTTCTCCTTGTGTCTGGTCTTTATCTGTTCCAAGGTTTCGCCGAATTTAGTGAGTTTGGACTCAATGTGCGCACGATATTTTTCTTTCTCTTCCATGTTTAACTCCTTTCTTCCAGTGTTCCCCTGAAAATAAGGACTCCCCATTCACTAAATCAATGAAAACAGGCTTTTTGCCCGGAAATTTATGAGAAGCCATAAGAGTGACATAATCACAAAGGGCGTAGAATATCCATGGGGTCATTCCTGTATCCGAACAGTAAAAACAGTACATACATACGCTTACCCCTTGATCAGCGCTTCAAATGCCTTTTCATCCAGGACCTGGACCTCTTGATCCCCGGCCTTTTGCAGTTTGCTGCCCGGATTTTGCCCCGCCACAACGTAATCCGTCTCACCGCTCACGCTGGAGGCGGCATGTCCCCCCAGGTCTTCCACAAGGCTTTGGGCCTCATCCCGGGTATAGTTATCCAGTTTGCCCGTAAAGACAAAAGTTTTACCTCGGAGGGGCAGGGGCTTGGTCACTTTGGATACCTCCTTGACCTCCACCCCGAACCGTTCAAGGCGCTTGAGGACACGTTTGTTGGTCTCTTCCGCGAAAAATTGGCTCACGCTTTTTCCGATCTCCGGGCCTATTTCCTCGGTCTTCTCCAGGTCCTCCTCCGTGGCTTTCCGCAGCGCATTGAGGCTTCCGTATCTCTCCGCCAGCACCCGGGCCACCCGGCGGCCCACATGGCGGATCCCGAGGGCATACAGGAACCTGGGTAAGGGCGGATTCTTGGTCTCCTGGATGGCCTGGTAAAGCTGGTCCGCTGATTTCTGAGCAAAACCGTCCAGCTTCAGGAGGTCCTCCACGGGCAGGGTGTAGAGATCCGAAATATCTTTGACCAGTCCCTTCTGGACCATGTCCTGGGCGGTTTTCTCACCCAGGCCTGTAATGTCCAGGGCGTCTCTTGAACCATAATGAATGATCCTGCCGATCACCTGGGGCGGGCAGGAGAGGCCGGCGGGGCAGAAATAATAGGCCCCCTCTCTGTATATCTCCGCACCGCACACAGGGCATTTTTGGGGCATGGAAAAGGCCTCTTTCCTCTTTTTCCCGGGCTCTTTAACCCGTTCTAAGACCTCGGGGATCACATCTCCAGCCCGTACCACGCGCACCTTATCCCCCGGGCGTACATCCTTTTTCTTGACCTCGTCCTGGTTGTGGAGGGTGGCACGGCTCACGGTAACGCCTCCCACATCCACAGGCTGCAACAAGGCCACCGGGGTGAGCATTCCCGTTCTTCCCACCTGGACCACAATCTCTTCCAATGTGGTGATCTCTTCTTTGGGGGCGAATTTCCAGGCATAGGCCCACCGGGGGCTTCGCTGTCGTATGCCGAGTTTCTGCCTTTGTTCATAGCTGTCCAGCTTGATCACTATCCCGTCTATTTCATAAGACAGGCTGTCTCTCTGCTCGGAGAGTTCTTGATGGTAGTCTTTAATATCCTTAAAGGAAGAGGCCTTGCGCTTGTGAGGATCGGTCTTCAAAGCCCATTGGCCGAATCGCTCCAATACGGTCCAGTGGGAGGAGAAGCCGTTTCCCTCGGTCTTGAGGATCTCATAGAAGAAGATGTCAAGGGGTCTGCCTGTCACGTTTTTGGGGTCCAACTGGCGCATGGTCCCTGCAGCCGCATTGCGGGGATTGGCAAAAGGTTCCAACCCATTTTGGATCCGCTCCTTGTTCAGCTGTTGAAATCCCCTCTTGTTCATAAAGATCTCCCCCCGCACAGAGAGGAAATCGGGTATCCCTTTTTCGCCCTGGAGATGCATGGGAAGGGTCCGGATGGTCTTGAGGTTTTCTGAAATATCTTCACCCACTTCCCCGTTTCCCCGTGTGGCACCGTATTGAAACCCTCCTTTCTCGTAAACCACTTCCACGGAGAGACCGTCGAACTTGGGCTCCAGCACATATTCCACGCTTTTTACATTTGTATGTCGGCTGACAAAGTCGTGGAAATTTTTTACCTCTTTCTCCTCCAGGGCTGAATTGAGGCTGAGCATCAACTCGGCATGCTTCACTTTTTTCAGTTCATCCACGGGTTCAGCGCCGATCCGCTGGGTGGGAGATGTATCGGACTGGAGTTCAGGGAATGCCTCTTCCAATTCCTGGAGGCGGTGAAAGAGCTTGTCGTAAAGGGCGTCGGAGATTTTGGGCTGATTTTTGATGTAGTAAAGATAGTCGTGGTATTCAATGCCTTCCCGGAGGGCCTCCACTTCTTGGCGGGCCTCTTTCCGGGTAAGTTTGTCCACGTCCTTGAAATTGGTACCGGGGTTTTTCTTGAAGTCCATATACATCGTGTCCTATTGGAGTAGTCATTTCAATCTCTTATAAAACGGCCTCAATAGCATCTCAATGGGGTGAATGCTGTATTTTATCCCGCGATGGGGTATGCAAAGCCCCCAGGACAGGACCTCCCGGCTTCAATATACATCCTAGACCCCATTTACTTTATACCGGGACCTGCTCTACTGAAAATGCAGAATATGTAAAAAGGAGGATTGGACCGTGGACGTGAGCGAAATCTGGGAGGGCCTTGTCCGGACTGAAGGCGGGACCATTATCTACGTGGTCCTGGATGGTGTGGGCGGTCTGGCCGGGTCCCGGCGGGGCACGGAACTTCAAGTGGCCCAGACACCTAAACTGGACCGACTTGCAGAAGAATCGGCCTGTGGTCTATTGGAGGTGGTGGGCCCGGGGATTACTCCGGGAAGTGGGGCCGGCCATTTGGCGCTTTTCGGTTACGATCCCTTGAAATACCAAGTCGGTCGAGGGGTATTGGCCGCTCTGGGTATCAATTTTGAATTGAGACTGGGAGATGTGGCGGCCAGAATAAATTTTGCCACGGTAGATGACGCAGGAAATGTCACCGACCGAAGGGCCGGGAGAATCGACGATCAAACCAACCAACGCCTTTGCCAAAAGGTCAAGGAAGAAGTCTCCCTGGATATGAACGGGACGTTTTTTCTGGAGACCGTGAGTGAGCATCGAGCGCTGTTTGTTCTCCGGGGTTTAAATCTGGGTGGCAACCTCCGGGATACCGATCCGCAACGCACAGGGATAAGACCTCTTGAACCGGAAGCGGTCAATGAGGATTCGGAAGAGACCGCCCGTTTGGTCCGCTCCTTCATCTCGCAGGCAAAGGAAAGCCTGGCCGGAGAAGATAAGGCCAATATGATCTTGATGCGAGGCTTTGACCGGTATGAACCCCTGCCCACCCTGAATGCGCGTTTTGACCTCAAGGGGGTCTGTGTTGCAGAATATCCCATGTACCGGGGCATCAGCCGTCTGCTCGGGTTGGACATTGCCCGGCCCCTTAAGGGGATGGAGGCGTCTTTGGACACACTGGAGGGCCTGTATGGGACAGACTACGATTTCTATTTTTTGCATGTGAAAAAGACCGACAGCACCGGGGAAGATGGGGATTTTGATAAGAAGGTGGAGGTCATAGAACACTTTGACGGCCTGGTACCCAGGGTGGCTAACCTTCAGCCGGATGTGCTTGTGGTTTGTGCGGATCACTCCACCCCCGCTGTCATGGGAACGCATAGTTGGCATCCCGTGCCCTTTTTGATTCGTTCCCGATTTGCAAGGGTGGATCCGGTGTACGCTTTTGACGAAGAGGCCTGTCGACACGGCTCCCTGGATATACGGCCGGGGGTTCATCTGATGGGTTTGGCCCTTGCCCATGCGGGCAGGTTGATGAAGTATGGGGCGTGAGGGAGAGTGATCAGTGATCAGTGATCAGGTCAACCCTTGGTTGACCGGTATTGGTTACTGGGTATTTGGTATTGAAAAGAAAGTGATCAGTCAACGGTGATCAGTGGAGAACTAGTGAAATCACTTGAACCCTTGAATCCTTATATCCTCGAATCCTTCAACCCTGAGATTTGGAAAAAGACATGAAAAAAAACACATCGAAAAACACAAATCCCACAGCGCAAATCGCCGCCAGCTATTACGATGCCGTGATTTTTGATCTAGACGGCGTGATTACAAAAACCGCCAAGATCCATGCAGCGGCATGGAAAACGCTCTTTGACGAGTATCTTGAAAAAAAGAAAAGAGGCGATCGCTTTGACATCAATTCCGATTACAAACGTTACGTGGACGGCAAGCCCAGGTATGAAGGGGTAAAGAGTTTTCTGGCCTCGCGGAACATAGACGTGCCTTACGGTTCCCCGGACGACAGCCCTGAGAAGGAGACCATATGCGGACTGGGAAACAAGAAAAATGTGTACTTCCATGAATTTCTGGAAAAGGAGGGTGTACAGTCCTATGAGGGGGCTGCGGACTTTATTCATCGACTGAGAGAGGCAAAAATCAAGACGGCTGTGGTCTCCTCCAGCAAGAATTGTGTGCCTGTACTAGAGGCGGCCCACATGATGCAGTTATTCCATGCCAAGGTGGACGGTTTGGATGCGGAGCGTCTCTCCCTGACGGGTAAACCCGCGCCGGATATTTTTCTCAAGGCCGCGGAAAAGCTCCATGTGCCTCCTTCACGGGCCGTGGTGGTGGAAGATGCCATTGCGGGAGTAAAGGCGGGGAAATGGGGACAGTTTGGTTGTGTCATCGGGGTGGATCGGACCGGCCAGAAGGAGGTCCTTAAGGAAAACGGGGCGGACATGGTGGTAACCGACCTCTCGGAAATCATTGTGATTCGGAATCTCCCTTCCGCCTTGGAGGCTGTGGAAGAGATAATGCAGCAGGCAAGCAACCGGCGCATGGTCCTTTTTCTGGATTATGACGGGACCCTGACTCCTATCGTGTCCCGGCCTGAAGAGGCCGTTCTATCCGATGCTATGCGGGATATCCTGAGAGAACTGGCAGGGCGGTACACCGTGGCCGTCATCAGCGGAAGGGATCTGGCTGACGTGAAAAACCATGTGGGTATTGAAAACATCTTCTATGCAGGGAGTCACGGTTTCGACATCGCCGGTCCGGAAGGCCGCCATATAGAGGTGCAGCAGGGAAAGGCGTTCCTTCCCACCCTGGACAAGGCTCAAGAGGCCCTGGAGGAGAGATTAGGCGCTATCCCCGGAGCTGCTGTAGAGCGCAAGAAATTTTCCATTGCCGCCCATTACCGCAACGTGGAGGCGGGCAGGGAAAAAGACGTAGCCAAGGCCGTGGATGAAGTGCACGCAGATTATCCAAGCCTTCGCAAGTCCTCCGGAAAAAAGATATACGAACTCCAGCCCAGGGTGGACTGGCACAAGGGAAAGGCCGTCCAATGGCTGCTGGAGACCCTGGGTCTGGACCAGCCCGATGTCCTGCCCATTTACATCGGTGATGATATAACCGACGAGGACGCCTTTGCAGCCCTTTCGGATCGGGGAATCGGCATCGTTGCACGGGACAAGCCCCGCCCCACGGCGGCACAATACGAGCTGAAAGATCCTGGTGAAGTAAAGGAGTTTTTGAGAAGAATAAAAGAGTAGGGCGGGTCACCGTACCCGCCAAAGAGAGTCATCAGTAATCAGTGATCAGTGATCAGTGGAGGGGCAGCGAAATCACTTGAATCCTTGTATACTTATAGGATGTGAGATGTGGGATGTGGGCAGGGGTCGCACATCAGGTCTAATACCCAATACCGCGGCGCTTGCGCCGCCGCTTGAACCCCGGAATCCTAGGATCCTGAGATCTGCGATTGCGTCCTTGAAAGGAGATTTTTCATGACTTCCTGGTCGTTTGTGTATGAAGGCTTTAACCCTGAAGAAGAGGACCTGCGCGAGGCCCTGTGCACCCTGGGGAACGGATACTTCGCCACCAGGGGGGCGGCCCCTGAATCTCATGCGGACGGGGTTCATTATCCGGGCACTTACCTTGCAGGGGGTTACAACCGGCTCACTACAGAGATAGCAGGCCGGATGGTGGAAAACGAAGACCTGGTGAATCTGCCGAACTGGCTTTACCTCTCTTTCCGCATCGGCGACGGCCCCTGGTTCAATCTCAAGGATGTGGAGATCCTTGCCTATCGGCAGGAATTGGACCTTAAGAAGGGGATCCTCACCCGGGCTGTCCGCTTCCGCGATGAAAAAGGGCGCCAGACCGAAATGAACAGACGGCGCATTGTCCACATGACCAATCGCCATCTTGCCGCCCTGGAGACGACGTTGAAAGCGGAAAACTGGAAGGGCCAGATGGAAGTCTGCTCGGTTCTGGACGGGCGGGTAATCAACGCGGGAGTGGAACGTTACAAGGAACTGAACGGCGACCATCTGGAGCCTATGGAAACCCGGGATGTAGATGCGGAGACCATCTTTTTAAAGGTTCGTACCAGGCAATCCTGGATGTGTGTGGCCCAGTCCGCAAGAACACGGGTTTTTGCGGGATCAAATCCTCTTAGCGTTGAGCAGAAGACCACGCAGGAGAAGGGATATATGGGGCAGCAATTTCAAGTGGACATGTCGGAAGGAAGTGAGGTGAGGATAGAAAAGGTGGTCTCTTTATTTACATCCAGGGACCGTGCCATATCCGAGTGCGGCCTGGAGTCCAGGAAGGCCGTGGCAAGGGCGGGCTCCTTTGAGTCCTTGCTGGAAACCCATGTTTTGACCTGGAAACAGTTGTGGCAGCGCTTTGATATAGACTTTGGATGCAGCAAAGCCGACAGCGAGAGAATGTCCCGTATCCTTCATCTTTATATATTTCACCTTTTGCAGAGTTCTTCTATACATACCATCGACCTGGATGTGGGTGTGCCCTCCCGGGGATGGCATGGAGAGGCCTATCGGGGGCACATCTTTTGGGACGAGCTTTTTATCTTTCCCCTCCTTAATCTGCGGGTCCCTGAAATCACCCGGTCCCTTCTCATGTACCGGTACCGCCGCCTGAACGAGGCCAGGGTGGCCGCAAAAAAGGCGGGTTACCGCGGAGCCATGTATCCCTGGCAAAGCGGGAGCAACGGCCGTGAAGAGAGCCAAACTCTCCACCTGAACCCAAAATCAGGTCGCTGGATCCCGGACAATTCCCGACTCCAGCGTCACGTAAACGCCGCCATCGCCTATAATATCTATAAGTACTATCAGATCACCCGCGATATGGAGTTTCTTTCCTTTTACGGGGCTGAGATGGTCCTGGAGATCGCAAGGTTTTGGGCCAGCGCGGTGACTTATAATCCGGATCTTGACCGGTACGAAATCTTCAGGGTCATGGGCCCTGACGAATACCATGACAGCTTCCCGGGTTCGGACAGTCCCGGCCTCAACAATAACTCCTACACCAATATCATGGCGGCCTGGGTCCTGGCCCGGGCCCTGGAGATCCTCCAAATCCTGCCGGAGGACCGCAGGAGAGAGCTCTGTGAGAGCCTTGGTGTCACCGAGGAGGAGAGAAACCTGTGGCAGGAGGTCAGCCATAAGATGCGCGTGGTCTTTCATGATGATAGCATTATCAGCCAGTTCGAAGGCTATGATCAGTTGGAAGAGTTTGACTGGGAGGGGTACAAAAAGAAATACGGGGATATCCAGCGGCTCGACCGGATCCTGGAGGCTGAAGGTGACAGTCCCAACCATTACAAGGCCTCCAAGCAGGCCGATGTGCTAATGCTCTTTTACCTCTTTTCCTCGGATGAGTTGAGGGAGATTTTCGATCAGCTTGGTTATCCCTTTGAATACGAGACCATCCCCAGAAATATCAACTATTACATCAGAAGAACCAGCCATGGCTCCACCCTGAGCCGGGTGGTCCATTCCTGGGTGTTGGCCCGTTCAGACCGTGCCGGCTCCTGGAGGCTTTTCACCGAAGCTCTGAAGACCGATGTGGCCGACATCCAAGGGGGCACCACACCGGAAGGGATACACCTGGGGGCCATGGCCGGTACGGTGGACCTTCTTCAACGGGGTTATACAGGCATTGAGGCAAGGGGTGATGTCTTGTGGTTTAACCCCTGCCTGCCGGATCAGGTGGATAATCTGCGCATGCAGATTCGTTACCGGGGCCAATACCTGGTGGTTGAAATTTGGTCAAACAAACTCAAAGTGACGGCCTGCAGGTGTGAGGAGGAGCCCATTCAGATCGGCGTCAGAGACCAGACCTATATCCTCCAGGAAAATGAAACAAAGGAGATTGACCTAAACCAGTGATCAGTTATCAGTCATCAGTGATCAGTAATCAGTGGAGGAGTAGCGAAATCACTGGAACCCTGGAATCCTTGAATCCTTATAGGATGTGAGATGTGGGATATGAGATCTGGGCAGGGGTCGGACATCCCAGATCACACATCACGACTAATACCGAATACCCGATACCGCAGCGCTTGCGCCGCAAGCGCCTATTCATCCAGTTCCACTTTAAGAGACAGGAATTTCAGCATATCTTTCAGGGTGATCACGCCCACCAGGCGTCCTTCCTCCACCACCATGAGACGGCTGGTGCCGTTTTGGTTCATGACGGAAAGCGCCTCGGTGGCATCCTTTTCAGGCCCAATGGTATTTTTCGGGGCACACTTTTCCGCTATTTCTCCCACGGTTTTTTGGTGCCATTCCTCCCGGGGAACGCCTTTTACATCCTTTGTGGTGACGCAACCTGCCAGCCGGTTCCCATTTTCCACTACCGGAAACATCTTATAGTGATACTTGTATATGTAATTTTCCACGAGCTCTTCTACCGGCGTATCAGCCTTGACCGTGACAGGATCACTTTTCATGAACCTCCGGACCGGCTCACCCTGCAACGATTTGCGGGTGACCAGCCTCTGGTAGGACATCTTTGCCGCACTGCGGAGGAATAGGCCCAGCACGAACCACCACATGCCGCCCATGAAATTGCCCCAAAGTACATTCATGATTCCCATAATAATGAGAAAGATGCCAAACCCGGATCCAATGTGTGAGGATATACGGGTTGCCCAATTCAGGTTACCCTTGATGCCCCAGAGGATTGATCGAAGCATGCGGCCCCCGTCCAGGGGAAAGGCGGGAACCAGGTTGAATATCCCCAGAATGGCATTGATCCAGGCCAGGTAGGCGACCACCCCGCTGATGGCCTGGGGTAAAGCGCCGCCACCGGCCTTGTAAATGCCGTAAAATATGGCGGCAATGGCCAAACTGGAAAGAGGGCCCACCACGGCCATGTCGAATTCGGCCCTGGGTCCGGGTGGCTCCTCACCCATTTCGGCGACGCCGCCGAAAATAAAGAGGGTGATCCCCTTCATGGGCATACCGTGTTTCCTTGCCACCAGGGAATGGGCGAATTCATGGGCGATAATGGAAAGAAAAAGGCCGATGGCACCCACAATCCCCATCACCCAGTATGTCCGGGTGGAAAGGTTTTCGAAGCGGACCGGAAAGAAGCCGGTGGAAAGGGACCAGGCAATGAGTATGGCGATAATGATCCAACTGAAGTCAATTTTTACTTCAAAGCCGAAAAGAGTAAAGAGTTTTATGCTTTTTCCAAACACAGAAAATTGCCTCCCTCTTTAGGTATTGAAAAAAAGTTATCAGTAATCAGTCATCAGTGATCAGGTCAACCGAAGATTGACTGTCATGAGGACGCAAATATGGCTTCCACTCTCTCCAGTATATCTGTGGCTGATGACGTCTTTTTGGATATAAAATGATCAGCGCCGGACTCGGTTGCCGCCTCCCGGTACTCGGGCGAATCATAACTCGTAATCATGATTATGACAATATCCGGAAAGGCCTTCTTTATTCTCTTTGTCAACTGGAAGCCGTTTTCCCCGGGTAATCGTACATCCATGAAGATCAGATCAGGTGCTTGCTTTTCGGTCTTTTTGATGGCCCGGTTTCCATCCTGTGCTTCCCTGATATACATGGATGGGAATTTTGAGAGCAATATCCGTTTCAACATTTTTCTAAAGGCAGGATTGTCATCCACGATTAGAACATCTGCCATGGGTATCTCCCGGATTCGTGATGGCTATGTTGGTGTTTTTTCTTTTACTTTACTTGTCTTTCTGAGAATGGTATATAGGTTGGATCATGTATAAGCTATTACATCTTACCTTATTTCAGGGTAGGATGTTCGAAATAGGCTTGCTTTTCAGGAGGTCTTATCATGGTGGAGAAAAAGCGGGTGGTGATTGCTGAAGATCACAAGATACTCAGGCAAGGGCTCTGCTCCCTGTTGGGCATGAATGATGATCTGGAGATAGTGGGAGAGGCTGGAGACGGGATGAGCGCCATCCGAACCATAAGGCAGACCGATCCGGACCTTGTCCTTTTGGACCTCAATATGCCCAAGATGGACGGCATAGCAGTGATCAAAGAAATCAAGCAACAATCTCCGGACACCAAAATACTGGCCCTCACCATGCACAAAAAAGAGGAGTATATCCTGGAAGTCTTTAAATCCGGGGGAGACGGATATTGCCTCAAAACCTCCGGCCAGGAGGATCTGATGACGGCTATAAAAGCCGTCTTGTCGGGCAAACAATATGTGAGCCCGGAAATATCAGAGATGGTTTTGGAGGGCTATCTGGACAGCAGAAAGACCATCAGGGGGAAATCCTCCTTCGAGACCCTCACCCAGCGGGAAAAAGAGGTTTTAAAGCTGGTCGGGGAAGGATATCAGAACAAGGACATTGCCGATTACCTCTGCATCAGCCCCAAGACTGTGGAGAAGCATAGAGCTAACATTATGCAAAAGCTGGACCTCCACACCGCCTCCGCCCTCACCTCATATGCCATTGATAAGGGACTTGTGGCTAAGGAGTAAGACACAGTTATCAGTGATCAGTCAACCTTCGGTTGATTGGAAATTAGGGGGAAGAAATGGGTGGATTAGGGCATGCAGGGAGCTTCAGGGAATTGCTGGTCTATAAAAAGGCCCGCGCCATAGCAAAAGAGATTTTTGATTTAAGCAAAGGTTTTCCTAAGGAAGAAATGTATTCATTAACAGATCAAGTCCGGCGATCTTCACGCTCAATTGGTGCTCAAATTGCTGAAGCTTGGGGAAAGAGACGATATGAGAGACACTTTATAAGCAAACTCACCGATGCTGACGGCGAGCAATTAGAAAGCCAACACTGGATTGAGGTTGCAGGGGATTGTGGATACTTGACTGCTTCCCAGGTAGGTCAATTAAATGATGATCTCTCGGAAATCGGACGAATGCTCAGTTCTATGATTAATAAGGCGGAGCAATTCTGTGGCATTGTCCGCTCATCTGTCGGTTTGGAAAATCGAAGCCCTACTGATCACTGATCACTTTCTTTTCAATACCCAATACCCAGCACCCAAATTGACTGATCACTGATCACTGATCACTGATCACTGATCACTTTCTTTTCACATCCCACATCCCCATTCAGCCTTTATAAGCGTCCCTTCCCCTTTTTTCGAAAGGATCTCAAAGGTTCCGTTGGAGAGTTCGGTCCGTTCCTTCATGCCGACGAGGCCCATTCCGCCTATCCGGTCTCCTGGAGCCAGCTTGCTTCCCGGATCAAACCCGTGGCCGTTGTCTCTTATGGACAATTCCAAGCGGCGATCTGTTTCTTTTAAACCCACATGTACGGTATCCGCTCCACTGTGTTTGAAAACGTTATTAAGGGCCTCTTGTAATACCCGGTAGATGACTATCTTTAGGGACTTCTGGATTTCTTCTTCCAGGATATCAATCCGGGTATCTATGTGAATGCCTCCATAAACTCCCTCAAGTTCCCGGCATAGGGATCGGATGGCTGTAATCAGGCCCATATCATCCAGAACCGAGGGTCGCAAATTGGTGGAAATCCTGTGGACTTCCTCGATGGTGTCGCGCACTATAGAGATGATTTGCTCCATGGAGATGCCTTCGGGAGGGGAGGCATCTTTGCCCATGCGGTGCAGTTTTTCCTCCAGCCCATATCTGATGGCGGTCAGACTCGCACCAATACTGTCGTGGAGCTCCCGGGCAATGATCTTTCTTTCATTTTCCTGGGCCTCCAGGAGTTTTCCGGACAGGACGCGCAGATCTTCTTGAGATTTCCGTAAGGCCGCCAAGGTGTTTGAATGATCAATGGCATGCCGGATAGAGCGTTCCAGAATGGCAGGCTCAAGATCATTCTTTTCCAGATAGTCTGTGACGCCCTCCCTCATGGCTTGTATGTCCACATCGTGGCTGCCCAGCCCGGTAAGAAGGATGATGGGGGCCGGAAAGCCCTGTTGCAAAAGGTTTCGGGTGAGCCGAATTCCATCCCATTCCCCGAGGCGATAATCCATCAAACAGACGTCATGCCGGTTAAAGGCCGCTTCTTCCATGGCCTCCTGATAGGTAGAGGCCCAGTCCAGTTGATAGTTCTGTCCTTCAATCTCGGATAAAACATCCCGGATGATCACATAATCATCTTCGTCGTCTTCCACGAGCAGGACCTTGATTAACCGGGGATGTGGGATGTGGGATGTGGGCTCTGCGATGTGACATGTGGGGTTTGGGAGCTGTGATGTGGGTTGTGAAATGTGAGACACAGGATGTGATTTTGTCATAGTTTTGAGTCCTTAGCGCCGCGGTATTGGGTATCGGGTATTGGGTATTAGTCGTGATATGCGATCTGGGATGTGCGATGTGCGACCCCTGCCCAAATCTCCTATCTCATTTCTCATATCCTATAAGGATTCAAGGATTCAAGGATTCCAGGGTTCAAGCGATTTGTGTTCGGCTGTCTCATACAACGGAGTGAGGCTATCTCCCAGGCCTTGGGCACCCCACTCGCTCACCCATTGGACGTATTTTCCCCGGGGAGCATCGCCCGGGGAAAAATATCTTCTGTCCCTGTAATCAAGGGTCCGTTACGCGGACCCGGGCGGTTAAATAGAATCTCCAACGAAATGAACGAACCAGACAAACGGGACCAACGGAATCCACGATCCCAACGATCCTAATGATTCGGAAGCCTTACGACTTTCAACCAATATTCTCCCACCTTACTCATCACCTCCACCAGGGCATCAAAGTTAGAGGGCTTGGTAATATATCCACTCGCACCCAGCTCATAACTGCGTGATATGTCTTCCTCCTCCATGGATGTGGTGAACACGACCACCGGAATCCGGCGAAAATTAGATTCGTTCTTGATTTCTGTGAGGGCCTCCCGTCCGTCTTTTCGGGGCATGTTGAGGTCAAGCAAGATGAGGCATGGAAAGGGTGTATCTTCAAGGCCCATAAATTTCCCGCGCCGGTAAAGGTAGTCCATCAGTTCTTGACCATCTGATACCAACTGAAAATCGTCAGACAGGCCGATTTCTTTAAAGGCTGCCCTGGCCAGGAAAAAATCGTCAGGGTCATCATCAACCATCAAAATTGTATT
>Ga0180431_10001237_pt1 | contig 35962 bp, 18 predicted proteins | sample SS_ome_11_FD_132459 | JGI IMG/M metagenome (GOLD analysis project Ga0180431, IMG submission 132459) | Hypersaline lake sediment archaeal communities from the Salton Sea, California, USA - SS_1_MS_1 metaG | ecosystem: Environmental > Aquatic > Non-marine Saline and Alkaline > Hypersaline >... | reverse complement strand
TCATTGACCGGGAGCGCGCCGAGTTCCAGGCCGCGCAGGAAGAACCGGCCGAACGGCTGATCGCACAGGCGAGATACCGCCTCGCCGATCGGTTGGCGGATGCATGCGTGCGCAAGGGTCCCGGAGGACGGGTCACCCTAACGGACCGGGTGGACCGGTTCGTGTGCCATCCGGTTCTGGGACTCTTGGTCGTTGCGACGGCGCTGTACCTCAGCTTTACGCTCACCTTTCGTCTGTCCGACACGTGGGCGTGGATCCCCTGGCCGCAGGGATGGACCACGCCCACGGGCGCGGTGGGCTGGCTGTTCGACGAAAAGCTGCCCGGCCTGCTCGGCGGCATGCCCGAGGGCCCCTTGCGCTCGCTCGTGGAGGACGGGGTCATCGGCGGCGTTGGCGGCGTGATGAGCTTCGTGCCCATCATCTTCTTCATGTTCGTGTTTCTGGCGATCCTGGAGGACTCGGGCTTCATCGCGCGGATCGCCTTCTTGCTCGACCGGGCCCTGCGTCACTTCGGGCTACCCGGGAATGCGGTGCTGCCGCTCATCATCTCCGGAGGCATTGCGGGCGGGTGTGCGGTGCCGGGGGTCCTGGCCACGCGCACGCTGCAGGACGAGCGGGATCGGCTCACCACCATGCTCGTGGCTCCGTTCATGAACTGCGGGGCCAAGATCCCGGTCTACGCCATGCTGATCGCCGCCTTCTTCGCTGAGCACGAGGCCGCGATCCTGCTCGTGATGGCGGCGCTGAGCTGGTCGGTGGCCTTGGGCGCGGCCAGCCTGTTGCGCCGCACGGTCGTCCGGGGCGAGCAGGCCGTCTTCGTGCTGGAGCTGCCCCGGTATCATTTGCCCACGCTCGGCGGGGTTCTGCGCAACGCAGGCGGGCGCGCTTGGCTGTACCTGCGCAAGGCGGGCACCTTGATCCTGGTCGTGAACATCCTGCTCTGGGCGCTCATGTACTTTCCCCGTCCGTCCGCCGAGCGGTTCCGCGAGGCCCGAGCCGAGGCGCGCGCCTCGTTGGAGTCGTCTGCGGCTGACGTCGCCCATGGAGAGCTACTGCGGGGCGAGGGCCTGTCGGCCACGCGACGCGTGACCGGGCTGCTGCGCGACGCGGCGCGACGCGAGGATCCCCACGCCTTGCAAGAGCTCGCGCGCGAGGACCCGCACCGATACGCGCTCGTGACCCGTGCGCTGGACCGGTCCGAGGCGGCAGAGGCGCCGGTGGCCGTGGTCCCTGAAGCGGCCGACTTGGATGTGGACGCGGCTGCCGTGGCGTACGCGGAGTACCTGTCCGCGCTCGAGCGCATCGAACGCGAGCGAGCGGCAGTCCAGCTGCGGGGGTCGCTGGCCGGCAGGCTCGGGCGGCTGGTGGAGCCGGTGAGCCGGATCTGCGGATTCGACTGGCGCGACAACATCGCGCTGATCGGCGGGGTGGCGGCCAAGGAGGTCATCATCAGCGCCATGGGCACGGCCTACAGCCTCGGGGAAGTCGAGCCGCCCGAAGACGCGCCGGCGGCGAGCAAGAACCCGCTGGCCCGGCGCCTCCAGGCCGACCCGGACTGGACGCCGTTGCGAGCCTTCGCGCTCATGGTGTTCGTCATGGCCTACGCGCCCTGCTTTGCGACCCTGTTGGTGCTGTGGCGCGAGGCGGGCTCCTGGAAGTGGGCGGTCTTTGCTCTGCTGTACAGCACCTCCATCGCGTTCGTGCTGGCCGCGATCGTGTACCAGGGCGGGCAGCTCCTCGGGCTGGGCGTGTAGCGACACACCGGCGCTCGGCGTTGCGCATCCCATACTGAACGCGCAGGGGGCGGCCTTGCTGTTCTCGTGGACGGCAGGCATGCCCCCCGAGAAGAGCGAGGCGGCACAGGCTCGCCCGCGCGCGCGGCCGCAGGCGCAGTTGTCCCCGCGGTTTGCTTGCGTGCGCACAATGGGTGCGGTACAATGCCTGCACAGGCGACTTCCGTCCGGAGGGCAGCCATGGTCGGGACGCACACGCAACGGCTTCTATGGCACGTATGCCGCAGGGCATGGACCGCATCCCTGGGGCGGGCCGCGTATTGGGCCCTGCTCGTGGGTTCTGGGGGATACGCGCTGGCCCTGGTCGCGGCGCGGCTGTTGGCCCTGGTGCCGGACGTCTTCTCCCCGACCACCATGCTGATCGTGCCGGCCGCTGCGCTGCTGGTGGGCGCGGCGTGCGCGCGCAGACCGAGCCCCGCGCACGCGGCGCGGCTGGCGGACGCGGCCGGCAACACGCGGGACCTGTTCCTCACCGCGACATGCGCCCAGTCCTGGCCGGGCGGGTACGACCGGCTGGTCGCGCGTGCGGCCGAAAACCGCGCGCGGCGCGCCAGGCCCGACCAGGCGGTCCGCTTCGCGTGGCGACGGCGTGCCCTGCATGCGGCCGCGGCCATGGCGGTCGTGGGCGGACTGTGGGCCTGGCTGCCGCAGCTCGATCCCTTCGGCCGCGAGGCGGACCGCAAAAAGCGTCAGAACCAGGTTGCGCGTCTGGACGAGACCCGCAAGGCCACCGAGGCGCAGGCCCTACAGCTCGCCGAGGAGGGCGGCCGGTTGCAGGAGGACCTGGAGAAGCTGCTCAAGGACCTGCGCGAAGACCTGCGCAACATGCGCCCGGGCCGCAGGCAAGCCAACCAGCGTCGCCTGGATGAATACCGCCAGTCGCTGAACACCGCGTGGAAGAAGCTGCGCGAGAAGAAGCTGGCCGAAGAGCTCAGCCGTACGCCGATGAACCAGCGCTTCGGAGCGCCGCGCTCGAAGCGCGCGCAAGAGTGGCGCAAGCAGGTGCGCCAGGGCGACCTCTCCGGCCTGCGCAAGGAGATCGAGGCCCTGCGCAAACAGGCGGCCGACCTCGAGAACCTGTCCGGCAAACAGCGAGAGGCCGCCCAGCGAGAGCTCGCCCAGCGGCTGCAGGAGCTCTCGGAATTCGTGCGCAGCGAACTGAATCACGCGGGCGCCTCGCAGGCGCTACAGCGCGCTCTGGAGCAGCTGGGCCTCTCCGGCGTGCAAGAGCTCTCCAGTGAAGCGCTCCAGGCCATGCAGCAGTCGCTCGAATTGTCCCAGAGCGAGCTCGCGCAACTCGAGCGGATGCTCAAGAACCTGGAAGCGGTGAAGGGTGCCTGCGAAGTGTGCGCGTTGGCCGAGCAGCTCAACGCCATGGGCAAGCTCCAGGGCCAGGGCGAGGGGCAGGGCCCGGGCCAAGGAGGCGCCCAGGCCCTGGAGGACTATAAGCGGCTCTATCGCGAACTCATGGCGCGGGCCGGCCGGCAGCCCGGCGGCGGGCTACAGGGTGGCACCGGCCAGCAGCCCGGCGGCGGGCGAGGGACCGGCATGCGCGGGCCGGGCGTGGGCGAGGGGAACGTCGCGCCGGAGGACGAGACCGTGGAGACCGACTACAAGGACCGCAAGTCGCCCTCCGCGCTGACCGCCGGCAAGCACCTGCTCGAGTGGCAAACGCGAGGGATCGGCGACCCGGGCAAGGCCCGCGAGGCGTACCAGCGCAACGTACGCCGCGTCAAGCAGGATGCGAGCGAAGCGATCCTGCGCGAGGAGATCCCGCCCGCGTACCACGAGGCGGTGAAGCAGTATTTCGACGCCCTGCCCGAAGCGCCGGAGGAAGCGGCCCATACGGACGACGCGGCGCCCTAGGGGATGCTTTTTCGCGAGCGGCCCGAGAAAGGAGCGGACATGGCCGAGGGGACCCGGACGCACTTGTGGATCGGAGTCGCGGTCGCGGCGGTCGTGCTCGGCGGCCTGTACATGACCGTGGGGCCGGGAGGTGAAGACAAGCTCACGGTCTATTGCGCGCACGACTCGGTGTACGCGGACGCGGTGTTGCGCCGATTCGAGGAAGAGACCGGCATCCCCATCGCGGTGCGCTACGACACCGAGGCCACCAAGTCCCTGGGCCTCGTGGAGATGCTCATCCGCGAGCGAGAGGACCCTCGCTGCGACGTGTTCTGGAACAACGAGCTCCTGGGCACGCTGGACCTTCAGGACCGCGGCGTGCTCGCGACCTACCGCGGACCGGGCTGGGAGCGGATTCCCGACGGGTTCAAGGACCCGGAGGGCCACTGGACCGGGTTCGGGGCGCGGCTGCGGGTGTATATCGTGAACACCGACCGCATGGAGGCGACCGCCGAGGCGGTGGACGAGCGCATGGCGGCCCAGGACCTGTCCGGCGTGGCGATCGCCAAGCCGCTGTACGGCACCACGCTCACCCACTACAGCGTGCTGTGGCACCGGTGGGGCCCGGACCGGCTCAAGGCCTGGCACGCCGACCTGCGTGATCGGGGCGTGCGCGAGGTGGACAGCAACGGCACGTCCAAGCGCGTGGTCAGTGAGGGCATCTGCGCGATGGGGTTCACGGACACCGATGACTTCTTCCTGGCCAAGGACGCCGAGCATCCGGTGGACATGGTGCCCGTGCGCCTGGAGGACGGGGCCACGATCTGCATCCCGAACACCGTGGCCATGATCCAGGGCACAGACAAGCGCGAGGCGGCACAGAAGCTGGTGGACTACCTCCTGTCCGCGGAGACCGAGCTCGAGCTGGCCCGCTCGTCGTCCCGGCAGATTCCCCTCGGCCCCGTGGATCCGCAGAAGCTGCCCGACGAGGTGCGCGCCCTGGCCGAGATGGGCGCGCAGGGCGTGGAGCTCAACGACCTCCTGGAGGCACGCAACGCGTGCCTGGCGTGGCTCAAGTCGGAGTACGTGGAGTGACCGGGACCCTGGCCTGCCACGCGGCGCTCCTGCGCGCGGTGGGCGTGGCCCTGGCCGTGGGCGCGGTGTCGGGGCCTATGGGCCGGGTGCTCGTGCATGCAAGGGGGGCGTGGTCACGCCTGGCGCTGGTACTGCTCTTGGCGCCGCTCGTTACTCCATCCGTGTTGACCGGCTATGCCTACGCTGCCTTCGCGGTGGGCCTGCGCTCGCGGCCGGCGGGGGAAGCGCTGTACCTGGGCCTGCTGACGCTCAGGCTCGCGCCCGTGGCCGCGCTCGTGGTGGCGTTCATGCCGCAGCCGATCTCACCAACAGGCCGATACTGCTGGCGGCTGGCCCGCCCGGCCGCGCGGTGGCGCACGCGTCTCGGGTACCGCCTGCGCCAGGCGGCGCCGCCCAGGCTGTTGGCCAGCGGCGTGTGCGGGTTGCTGGCGTTTAGCGAGTTCGAGATGGTCTCTCTCCTGGGAGTCCCCTCCTGGACCGTGGCGCTCTTCGATGCGCAGGTGCAGGGCATGGAACTGGCCGACTCCCTGCGGTTGGCCCTTGCGCCGGCGGTCGTGCAGCTGGCGGTGCTCGGGGGGTTGCTCCTCCTGCTGTTGCGGGGCCGGTGGCGTGAGCCCGCAGAGCCCGGCAGTCCACCGCCGCCCGGGCCCGGTGCGGCGGCCGTGGGATGGGCGGCGCTCGTCGTGGGCGCGGGCGCGGTGACCGTTGCGCCCATGGGGATCCTGTTCGCCGAGGCGCGGGCCGGCGTCATGGGCGCGGTCCGGGACTTCGGCCTGGGCCGCGACCTTGCCGCGAGCCTGGTCTATGCGGCCGCAGGCGGGGGCCTCGGGTTCCTGGTGGCCGGCCGACTGCTGCGGTGCCGCCGACACGGGGCCCGCCCGAGTGCGCGCTGGGCCCTGTTGGCCGCGTGCGCCGGGCCGGGGCTGCTGGGGACGCTCTTCGTGAGCCTGGTGGTCCTGGGGCTTTTCCAGGCGCCCGGGCTGCGCGCACTGTATGACACGCCCTTGCCCCTGACCATAGCGCTTGCGATCCTCAGTCTCCCCTTCGCCGTGCTGCTGCGAAGCGCGGTGGAGGCGCCCGCGGACAAGACGGGCGTGCGCGCGGCCGAGCTCCTGGCCGAGGCGCCGCCCGCAACCCTGCGCGCACGGGGAAAGGCACTCCTATGGGCTCTGCGCGACCGGGGCAGGGCATGGGTCCTGTTCCTCGTGTTCCTGTGGGCCTATTTCGACGCGACCGCGGGCACGATCCTCGCGCCGCCCGCCATGCCCACGGTCTTCGGCAAGCTATACAACTTCATGCACTACGGTCGAAGCTCGCTCTTGTCTGCGCGGGTCGCGGCGGTGGTATGCGCGCCGCTGGCCGTCTTGATCGGGGCCTGGGTTTGGCGCGCGGTGCGCTGGCGGAGGGCGCGGGTTGGGTGAGGCGTTGTGGGAGCTCAATCGAGTGACCCTGCGTGGCCGCCGCACGCCGCGGCTGCACGAGATTGCCCTGCGCCTGGACGCGGGACGCACCGCAGTCCTGGGCCCGTCGGGCGCGGGCAAGAGCTCGCTTTGCCATTTGCTCGTGGGATACGCGCGCCCGGACGAGGGGACGATCCGGGCGAGCCCGCACGGGGCCGAGGGACGCCCGCACGTGTTCTGGGCGCCGCAGCAGGGAGGGCTCTGGCCGCACCTGACCGCGGCCGCGCACCTGCGCGCGGTCTGTCCGAACGGGAGCGCGCGCGAAGCGCTGGAACTCTTGGACGCCTTTGACCTCCAGGACCTGACGCAGGTCCGCCCCGCCCACATGAGCCGGGGCGAGGCCGCGCGCCTGAATGTGGCCCGGGCGCTCGCCAGCCGCGCGCGCGTCGTGGTTCTGGACGAACCCCTGGCCCACGTGGACCCGGCGCGCACCCCGCGGTACTGGCAGGTGATCCGCGAGGCGACCGCTGCCTCCGACACGAGCCTGGTGTTCGCCACGCACCGCCCCGAGCCCGTGCTCGCAGAGGCAGACAAGGTGGTATGCCTGGACCAGGGAGAGCTCTTGTACGCCGGGCCGGTCGCGCCCCTGTACGCGGACCCGCCCAACGAGCGGCTGGCGCGATGCCTGGGCGAGACGAACTGGATGGAACCGGACGAGGCGCGCCTGTGGCTGGGCCAAAAGATCGAGCGGCCGCGCAGCGTGCGGCCCGAGGCCCTGGAGGTCCGCGTCGATCCGCGGGGGTCGTGCGAGGTGCGCTGGGAGCGATTTCAGGGGACCGTGGCCCAGGTGGGGCTCTGTCACCGGGAGACGGGCGCAGAGCGCACGTTTCTCCATCGTCCTCCGGGGGGACGCTTGCGCGCGGGCGTACGCGTGGCTCTGCGCGCCTTGTTGACCGTGCTGCTCGCGCTTGTTCTGGCCGGATGCGGCGAGGACGAAGAAGATCCGGCCCTGGAGGTGAGCGCGGTCCGCGCCTGGCGCCTGCCCCCGGACGGGCCGCTGGCGCCCGCGCCGCGGGCCGTGGCCCTGTCGCCCGAGGGCGAGGCGTATGTGCTGGACACGGTCGGGCGCGTGCTCGTGTTCGGACCCGAGGGCAAGGTGCGCCGGTCGTGGCGCATGCCCGAGACGGAGCTGGGCAAGCCCGAAGGCGTTGCGGTGCTGCAAGACGGACGCGTGGCCGTGGCCGACACGCACTATCATCGCGTGGTCTTGTTCGACCGCACGGGCGCCCAGGTCGGCGAGTTCGGGGGCCAAGGGCGCGAGCCCGGCCAGTTCCTGTATCCGGTGGGCGTGACCCAGGACGACGAGGGCCATATCTATGTGGCCGAGTACGGGTCCAACGACCGGGTGCAGAAGTTCACCGCCCAGGGCGAGTTCGTGTTGAGCTTCGGGCGATTCGGGACCGAGGAGGGGGCGTTCCAGCGTCCCTCCGGGCTCGCGTGGCGGGCGGGACGCGTGTACGTGGCCGACGCGATCAACAACCGCATCCAGGTGTACACCGACGAGGGCGCGTACGTGGGCGAGCTGGGCGGCGACGCGCGGCCCGAGCTCACCTTTCCCTATGACGCGGTCTTCGGACCGGACGAGGCCTTGTGGGTGGTCGAGTACGGCGCGGGGAGGCTGACCAAGCTCGACCGACAGGGCCGGGTGCTGGGCCGGTTCGGTGGGCGGGGGCGCGGACCGCGCGAGCTGTGCACGCCCTGGGGCCTGGCCGCGGACGCGAAGCGCGTGCTCGTCATGGATACCGGCAATCGACGCGTTCTGGAGGTGGTGCCTTGAGGCCGGCGACGCTCGCTCGATGGGTGGTGCCGGCCGCGCGCCAGCCGGTCACGGTGCGCACGGCGCTGCCGCTCGCCGTGTTCTTGGCCGCGTGCCTGGGGGCGTGGGTGTACGTCACGCTCGCGGACGTGGTGCTCTTCACCGATCCGGAGGGGTTCCTGGTCCTGCTGGCCGCGCCGTGGATCTGGTGGATGCAGGTCGCGGGCTACGGCGGCCTGCGCGGGGCGCGGGCGGTCGTGGCGCTGTGGGTGCGGCTTGCGCTGTTGGCCGCGTGCGCGGCGGCCTTGGCCGGACCTCGGGCCGTGCGCACGAGCGAAGCGATCACCGTGCTCTACACGGTGGACCTGAGCGACTCGGTGGGCGACCGGGCCGTGGAAGAGGCGCTCACGTACGTGGCGACCACGGTGCACGGCCGCGAGGAGGAGGACGAAGCGGGCCTGGTGGTGTTCGGACGCAACGCTGCCGTGGAGCTGCCTCCACGCAGCGTGTACCCGTTCGACGAGGGCAGCCTGAGCATCAACAGCCGGGTGGCCCGCGACGGAACGAACCTGGCCGACGCGCTGTCTCTGTCGGCCGCCATGCTCTCCGAGGGGCGCCGAGCGCGGATCGTGCTATTGAGCGACGGGGTGGCCACGGAGGGGAATCTCGTCGCCGCGCTCGACGACCTGCAGGCCCACCGCGTACCCGTGGACGTGCTGCCCATCCAGTACGAGTACGCTTCGGAGGTCTGGCTCGAGAAGCTGGACCTCCCCCGCCAGGTGAAGGTGGGCGAGACGTACGAGGCCGCGGTGGTGCTCTCCGCCCTGGAGGACGGCAAGGGCCTGCTGGTGCTGCGCGAGAACGGCCAGCCCATCGCCCAGCAGGAGGTCAGCTTCTCCGCGGGCAAGAACCGGTACGTGCTGCCCCTGCACCTGCGCGAGCCCGGGTACTACGAGTACCTGGCCACGATCTCCGTGCCCGAGGACCAGGACCGGATCACGGAGAACAACACCGCGGCGAACGCTCTGTATCTGGAGGGCGAGGGCAAGGTGCTCCTGGTCGTGGACCCGGAGGGCAATCCGAGCGACTGGGCCGCCCTGCAAGAGGTCCTGCAGGAGGCCCGCCGCTCGGTGGAGCTCGCCACCGCGTACCAGTTCCCGCGCAATTCGCTGAGCCTGTTGCCGTATGACTGCGTGGCATTCGTCAACGTGGCCGCCGATGCGTTCGACGCGGTGCAGCTCCAGGCCGTGCACGACGCGGTGCGCGACCAGGGCCTCGGGTTTCTGATGGTGGGCGGCAAGAACAGCTTCGGACCCGGGGGATACCACCGCACACCCGTGGAGGACGCCTTGCCCGTGAGCATGGACATCACCCAGCGCAAGGTGCTGCCCAAGGGGGCGCTGGTCATCATCCTGCACACCTGCGAGTTTCCCGAGGGCAATACCTGGGCCAAGCGCATCGCCAAGCGAGCCATTCGCGTGCTCGGCGAGCGCGACGAGGTCGGCGTGCTCGCCTACGATTATCAGGGCGGCGAGTCGTGGGTCTTCTCTCTCACCCCGGCGGCCGAGTACGAGCGGCTGGCGCGCCTGATCAACAAGGCGCAGATCGGGGACATGCCCAGCTTCAGCTCGACCATGCGAATGGGCCTCAACGCCTTGACCCAGAGCGACGCGGCCGCCAAGCACATGATCATCATCTCGGACGGCGACCCGTCGCCTCCGCCGCCGGGCCTGCTGGACTCGTTCCGCAAGGGCCGGATCAGCGTCTCCACCGTGACCATCGAGCCTCACGGGGGCCTGGACGTTCAGATCATGTACACGATCGCCGCGGCCACCGAAGGCCGGCACTACTACCCGAAGGACCCGAAGAAGCTGCCGTCCATCTTCGTGAAGGAGGCGAAGACTCTCAAGCGCAGCATGATCCGCAACGTCGACTTCGTGCCCGAGTTCGGCATGCCCTCGCCCGTGCTCAAGGGCATCGACCAGGTGCCCGCGCTGCACGGATACGTGCTCACCAGCCCAAAGCCCTCCGCGCGCACTGTGCTGCGCGCCCCGGAGGAGGAGGTCACCGACCCCGTGCTGGCCGTGTGGCGCTACGGGTTGGGCAAGGCCGCCGCGTTCACGAGCGACCTGGCCACGAATTGGGGGCGCGACTGGGTGAAGTGGGCGCGATATCGCGCGTTCGCCACCCAACTCGTGGGCGACGTGAGCCGAGTGCGCGAAGAGTCGCACCTGCACATGCAGGTCACCGCCGAGGGCGTGACCGGGTACATCACCGTGCAGGACCATCACCCGGACGCGGGGTTCCTGGAGGTGGGCGCGCGCGTGGCCGGGCCGCGGGGCTACACCGAAGAGCTGCGCTGCCGCCAGGTCGCGCCGGGCCGGTACGAGGGGACCTTCCAGCTGCGGGGCACGGGCCGGTACCGGGTGGCCTGCGCGGCCACCGGCGGCGAGCGCAGCGAGACCGTGGTGGGCGGGTTGGTCGTGCCCTACTCGGCCGAGTACATGCGCTTCCGGGCCAATCCCTTGGTGCTCGAACAGATCGCGGACAAGACCGGGGGCCGCGTGCTCACCGGCGACGAAGACGGCGCGGTCCTGTTTCGCAAGGATCAGCCGCCGCGCATCAGTTCGCGCTCGGTGCTCGACTGGTTCCTGTTCGCGCTCGCGTGCCTGATTCCGCTGGACGTGGGTGTGCGGCGAATCCAGATCGACTGGGCGGCGCTCGTGAACCGGGTGCGCGGCCGCGGCGGGCGCTCCACGGCCACGATGCGCACGCTCTTGCGCCGCAAAGGCGAGCTCGCGCGCGCCGAGGAAGCACGAGAGCGCCAGAAAGGTCGCTCTCGCGCCCGGCCGAAGACCGGACCTGCGCGGCCCGGCGCGGGCGGTAAGCCGGGGCCGCGCAAGGAGGCGCCGGGAACGACCACCGGGCGCTTGGTGGAGCGCAAGCGCAAGTGGCGAGACAAGTAGGCGGCCGCGAAGACGGCCTGCGCCCGCGCGGTGCAGGGGCCGCATAGACGCGCAGAAGGGAGCCAAGCATGGACGACCTCAAGGCACTGCAGGCGGAGGCGGAGGACTTTCGCAAGGCCTTTGTCCGGGTACGTCAGGAGATCGCCCGCGTGATCGTTGGCCAGGAACGCGTGGTCGAGGGCGCGATCGTGGCGCTCATCGCGGGCGGGCACGTGCTGCTGGAGGGCGTGCCGGGCCTGGGCAAGACCGAGCTCGTCAAGGCGATGAGCCGGGTGCTCGACCTGGAGTTCCGGCGGATCCAGTTCACCCCGGACCTCATGCCCGGGGACATCGTGGGCACCACGATCATGTCGGCGGACGACCAGGGACGCTACCGGTTCGAGTTCCGGCGCGGGCCCATTTTCACCCAGCTCCTGCTGGCCGACGAGATCAACCGCGCCACCCCCAAGACACAGTCCGCGCTCCTGGAGACGATGCAGGAGGAGTCCGTGACCACGCGGGGGACCACGTATCGGCTCACGCCCCCCTTCTTCACCATGGCCACTCAGAACCCCATCGAGCAGGAGGGGACCTATCCGCTGCCCGAGGCGCAGCTGGACCGGTTCATGTTCAAGATCGACGTGCCGTTCCTGAATCGCAAGGAACTGAACGAAGTGGCCAGCCGCACGATCCTGCATCGCCCCGTGACCCTGAACAAAGTCCTCGAAGGGCCTCGGATCATGCAGCTGCGCGAGATCCTCGAGAAGGTGGTGGTGGCCGATCCGATCCGCGACTACGCGGTGCGGATGATCCTGGCCACGCACCCGGGCAGCGGTTTCGCCCCGGAGAAGTTCGAGCGGTTCGTGCGCTGGGGCGCCAGCCCGCGGGCCACCCAGGCGCTCCTGCGCGCCGCGCGGGTGCGGGCGTTGGCCGAGGCCGCGCGCACGTGGCCTTCCAGGACGTGCGCCACTTCGTGCAGCCGGTGTTGCAGCACCGGGTTCTGCTCAACTACGACGGCCAGGCCGAGAACGTACAGGTCCCGCAGATGGTGCGCGAGCTGGCCGACAGCTTGCCGGAGGAAGCGACCTGAGCCACGGGAGAGCGCGATGACCGCTTCTTCGACGCGTCAACTGACGACGCTCCTGCCCAACCAGGTGCTGGCGCGCCTGGAGCAACTGCGCATCGGGTCCGCGCGCCGGTTCACGAACAAGAGCCGCGGCGAGCACCTGGCGGGCAAGGGGGGGGGGGCCACGGACTTCTCGGACTATCGGGACTATTCTGCGGGGGACGACCTGCGGTTCGTGGACTGGAACATCTTCAGCCGGCTGCACCGGCCGTACGTGAAGCTCTACGAGCAGGAAGAGGAAATGCACGTGCTCCTGCTCGTGGACGGGAGCGCGTCCATGGACTTCGAGGGCAAGTTCGACCTGGCCCGCTCCCTGGCCGCGGCGTTCGGGGTGATGGGCCTGCTGGGCCGCGAGCGGGTGAGCGCCTATGCCTGCGGCGGCCAGACCCTGGGCCCGCGGCGCCTGGCGCCGTGCACCGGGCGGGCGAGCTTCCCGAAGCTTTTCCGCTTCCTGGAGGACTTGGCCCCCGAGGGCGGCATGCCCGTGGACGACGGGATCCTGAGTGCGCTGCGCGAGCACGCGGGCCGCGGAGTGGCGGTGGTGGTCTCGGACTTCCTGACCTTCGGCAATGTGCATTCGTCGCTCAGCCGGCTGTTCGGCGCAGGGCTCGAGATCTTCGCGATCCAGATCCTGTCCGCGACCGAGGCGGACCCGGAGCTCGGTAGCGACGCGCGTCTGGTGGACTGCGAGACCGCGCAGACCCTGGACGTGACCGGGGCGCGCGACATCTTGGAGGTCTATCACCAGTACCGAGAGGCCTACACGCGTGATCTGGCGGCGGCGTGCCGCCAGCGCGGGGGACGGTTCCTGCAGGTCCGCTCGGACGAGAGCGTCTCGGACGTCTTGCTGGGACGGCTGCTGCGCAGGGGATGGGTGGGATGAGCGGGCTCGGGTTCCACGCGCTCTCGGCGGCGGTCCTGTTCGCGCTTGCGGCGCCGGTGATCCTCTTCTATTTCCTGAAGCTGCGCCGGCCTCGGGTGCAGGTCCCGAGCCTTCTCCTGTGGCGGCAGGCGATCCGCGACCAACGGGTGAACTCGCCGTTCCAGCGGTTCAAGCGCAATATCCTGCTCTTTCTGCAGTTGCTTCTGCTCGCGCTCGTGGTCCTGGCCGCCATGCAGCCGTACTGGATGGCTCCGCACGAGCAGGTGGAGCGCCGTCCCGTGCTGATCGACTGTTCGGCCAGCATGGGCGCGCGCGAGCAGCCGGGCGGGCCGACGCGCCTCGACCTCGCACGCGAGGCGGTGCGCGGCCTCATCGACGGGCTCGGGCCGGACCAGGAGCTATGCCTGATCGCGTTCAGCGACCGAGCGCGGCGGCTCACCGACTTCGTGGACAACCGGCGGGTGCTCCATGACGCAGTGGACAAGCTGAGCGTGCAGGACGTGCCCGCAGACCTGGAGGAGGGCCTGCGCGTGGCCGAGGCCATGGCGCGGTCCGCCCCGTTCGACACGGCGGTCCTGGTCTCGGACGGGAACCTGCCCGGGCGAGCGGGCGTGAACCTGTCCTACCGGGTCGAGTTCTCCAAGCTGCCGCCGGGGGGCGCGAACCTGGGCATCACCGCGCTGCAGGCTCGGCGCGAGCCGGGCGAGAGCTGGTCCGTGTTCGCCCGCGTGGAGGCGTCGGCGCCCGCTTCCGGACGGGTGGAGCTCTACGCCGAGGAGCAGCTCATCGCCACGGAGTACGTGTCCGTGCAGCCCGACCAGGCCGGCCGCGTGGTGTTCCGCCTGGGCTGGACGCGCACGGCGGACCTGCGCGTACAGGTCGCGCCCGAGGGATTCGATGCGCTGGCCTCGGATAACGTGGCGTTCCTGTCGCTGCCTGCGACGCGCGCCCTGACGGTGTACTGCCCTGCGGACCTGGCGGCCGTGCGCCACGCCCTGGCGGTGCAGACGGGCCTGCGCGTGCTGCCCGAGGAGGAGGAAGAGGGAGGGCCGAGGCAAGGCTTGTACGACCTCGTGATCTCGGATCGCGCTGAGGACCGGGACCTGCCCGCGCGCGTGGCCCTGTACCTGGGCCAGGTGCCCGAGGAACTGGAGGGGCTTGTGACCGTGGACCACGCCGCTGCGGAGGTGGTCGACTGGCGGCGCGAGGCCCTGATCCTGCGCCACGTGGACCTGACCGACCTCTTGCTCTTCGACCGGCCGCGGTCCGCGCAGGGCGCGCGCGAGACCGACTACGAGGCGCGCGGCTTCTCGGTCCTGGTCCACGGGCCGGAGGGACCGTTGCTTCTGGAGGAGCGGGCTGTGCCGTCCGTGCGCTACTACGCGCTCTTCCATCCGGACCGGTCCACGTTGCCGTTCCGGGTGGGGTTCCCCGTGCTCGTGGCGAACCTGGTCGCCGAGGCGCGCCGCGCAGCCGGCCTGGGCGAGGCGAACGCTGCGGCAACAGGCGTGCTACCCGCACAGAAGCTGGAGCCCGAGGCGGCCTATACGGTCACCGGGCCGCAAGGGGAGACGCGCGAGGTGATGGCCTCGGAACGAGGCCTGGTGGAGGGCGTGCCGGCTCCGCAGGTGGGCGTGTATACCCTGACGCGAGGCCCGGTGCAGGCCGGGAAGGTGGGCGCGGCGCTCCTGTCCGCGGAGGAGACGAGGCTGGAGCCCGTGGACCGGCTGGAGGTCGGCGAGACCGCGGTGCGGGCCCAGGCCGGCACGCTGGAGACCGACAAACCCCTGTGGGCGCTCCTCCTGGCACTGGGCGTGGGGGTGCTGCTCGTCGAATGGTGGACGTTTCATCGTCCCCCTGTGCGCGCCGGGTAGGCCCGGACCCTCTGTCTGCACCGTCCGACGAGGGCAACGGTCCGCGTGCGATGCGGTCGGCCAACCTCTGCGCGATTCCGCACGCGCCGGTGTGCGTTGACGCGCCCGCGGCCACGTGCTAGGCTGCGCGTGGACTGCGCAAGCTACAGGGAGCAGGCATGGACGTGGCGGTGGTCACCGGCGCGGCGGGGCTCGTGGGCCAGGCGAGCGTGCGGCTTTTCGCGGACCAGGGCCTGATCGTGGTGGGCGTGGACAACGACCTGCGCAGCCGGTTTTTCGGCCCGGAGGCGTCCACCCGCTGGGCGCGCGAGGCCCTGGAGGCCGAGGTCCCCGGCTACCGGCACGTGGACGCGGATGTGCGCGACCGGGCCGCGATGGAGCGCCTGTTCGCCGAGTATGGCGCGGACATCAGGGTCGTGGTGCATGCCGCGGCCCAGCCGTCCCATGACTGGGCCGCCCAGGACCCGTACACCGACTTCGACGTGAATGCGCGCGCCACCCTGGTGCTCCTCGAGTGCACGCGCCGGTTCGCGCCGCAGGCAGTGTTCATCTACACGAGCACGAACAAGGTGTACGGCGACGCGCCGAACCGCCTGCCGCTGGTGGAGCTGGAGACGCGTTGGGAGGTCGAGGAAGGCCACCCCTACTATGCGCACGGGATCGACGAGTCCATGTCCATCGACCGAACGACCCACAGCCTGTTCGGGGCGAGCAAGTCGGCCGCGGACCTGTTGGTCCAGGAGTACGGGCGCTACTTCGGGCTGAAGACCGGGTGCTTCCGGGGCGGGTGCCTGACCGGGCCCGCGCATTCGGGGGCCCGGCTGCACGGGTTCTTGGCGTATCTGGTACGCTGCGCGCTCACCGGCGACGAGTACACGATCTACGGGTACAAGGGCAAGCAGGTGCGCGACAACATCCACGCGCGCGACCTGGCGGACATGTTCTGGCACTTCACGCAGTCCCCGCGGCCGGGCGAGGTGTACAACGTAGGCGGCAGCCGGCACAGCCACTGCTCCATGCGCGAGGCCATCGCCCTGTGCGAGGGGCTCACCGGGCGGCGCCTGCGCACCGTGTACACGGACCAACACCGCATCGGCGACCACATCTGGTGGGTGAGCGACGTGCGCCGCTTTCGCGCGCACTACCCCGGCTGGACGTACCGGTACGACCTGCCGGGCATCATGCAGGAGATCGTGGACGGCCTGCGCGCACGCCTGTGAAGGGCACAGAGACTCGCGCCGCGCCGAGTGCTTGTCTATCACGCGCCGCGTGCCGCCTGGTTCGTGGCGACCGGCCCGAAACATGGGAGGGATAGCATGGAGGCGCCGTCGAGCTCAGGGCCGGAGGTGCCTGTTCTGCGCAGGATGTCGGCTTCTGAGCATTCGTTTGCAGTCAGCCCGGGCGAGATGAGGCAGGTCTCGTTCGTTCCCGCTACCGTCGGCGCGGGGGAGGGTGCACTGCTATGCTTTCGAGCCCGGATCGAGGCGACGACCTACACCTGCGGCGAGTGCATCCTGGGGTTGCAACTCAATGATGTGGTTGTCGGTGAGCGCTTCGAGGCTCCGCTGCGACTGGTCAACAAGCCCCCGGAGCTCGTCTGCGATTCCACGGTCGGGACGAGCGCGTGGTTCACGCCGTCGCGCCCTGGGTGGAACGTTGCATTCGGGCCTGACTTCGACGGCGACGCGGTGCGCAACGGCAACGACTGCACATTCCGAATGGACGTGACCGACCTTGTGCGGAGCGATCGCGCGAACGTGCTCGACCTCACGCACACGAAGCGATTCCTGGCCAACGTCCTGGACACGGCCGCGCGCCTGTTCGTGGAGGACCTGGAGTTGCGCGTAGTGCGCGCCGCGGACGTTGAGGCCGCCCGCCGGGCCGTCTCGCCGCCCGTGACACGGGAGATTGCCCCCGCCCGGAACGCGATCCCCGCGCACGAGGCGCCCGTGGAACAGGCCTTCTACTCATTGTGGCACGGCAAGCAGCGCGAGCGCGCGCCGCAGATCGTGTTCGACGACCTCGCAGATTGGGAGCTCGTCAAGTACAACGGCGTCGAGGCCTCCGTCACCCTGTCGCGCGAGAAGAAGCTCTTCAGCGAGATCACGGCGAAGCTGAGCTATCGCGCCACGGGCGAGCGCCAGTACGTGGACTTGCGCCCCGAGAGGCCGTTAGAGATCCGGGCGCCCTTCGACGCGGTGGACCTGTGGCTGTACGAGGATTGCGACCGCTGGCAGCCGGCGCAACTCCGCGAGCCGGATGCCGAGATGCTGGTGCTGCTCCTTCGCGATGCGCAGGGACGCGCCTTCGGCGTGGACTTCGGCCCCACCTACGCGGCGTACTGGTTCCTGCGCCACGGGGTGATTCGGCCGGGAGCCGGGAAGTGGTGGTCCCAGGAGCCGGGAGCCAAGCCCGAGGCGCCCATCAGCCTGACCGGTCTGCGAATCGGGCCGTGCACGAACCGGCGCACGCGATCGATGTACCTCGACTCTCTCGCCTTCTACATCGAGGATCGGCCCGCCCGGTCCCTCGGCGGCGAGGCGATGCAGCCCGGCAAGGTCCAGAGCGAGTGCGCGGCGTCCGACGAAGGGGCTGCTTCCGGACAGGAGAGGAATAGTCTGACCGACGAGCCGCCGTGCCAGATCTTGCCCACGCCCGCACAGGCCTACGAGAACCGGATAGATCGGGATGGGGACGCGTTCGTGCTCACCTGCGCCGGTGCGGAGGGCCAGCTGACCTTCCGGTACGCCCCTCGCACGGGCACGTTCTCGGACGTGACGGCCAAGTTCTCGGACGGAAACAAGTTCCATCCCATGGCGGGCGGCGGGCTGTGCTTCGAGGCCGACGGCATGGACCTTGGTCCGGGACACGCGCGCGTCAAGGCCGACCTGCGCGACGCCGAGGTGCACGGCGACGCGGCCCTGGTCCGCTGGCGGTATACGGTGGGACCGGCGGTCACGGACGCAGAGTTCGTGTTCGCCATTCGCGGCCGCACGCTCGTCATCGACGTGCGCTGCTCGGGCGACCCGACGACCGGGCTGCTGTGGGGAGCCGTGCAGGGACTCCGGAACCCGCGCAGCGTGTTCGTGCCGCACCTGGCCTTGAGCCAACAGATGGCCCGGTCCGTGGCGCCCGTGTGCGCACAGGGGCTGTTCGTGCTGGGCATGCTCGACTGGTACGTGTCCGACGCCTCGGAGCTGACGAGCAAGCCCGGCGTGCGCCCGGATGGCACGGCGGCGTACAACACCGGGTGCGTCTACCGGGCGCTCACCGATGGCAGACGTCGTCCCTTGCGCGAGCGGATGTGCCTGAGCGTGTCGCCGCAAATCGAGGAGGTCTTGCCCAACACCCCGAACCCGTGCTCGCCCAACCGGGATCGCCTGGCGCCGTACATGTACAGCGTGGACGTGAAGCTGGGCAGGGCCCTCAAGGCCCACGTACAGGACGACCCGGGCCTGGGCCTGGCGCTTCGCCCCCAGATGCACGGGCGCCTGCGTGAGTACGGCCTGGGCCCGTTCATCGACATGATGCACGCGCCTCTGTGGTGGCGGCGCAAGGGCGAAGGGTTCGACATGCGCGCGCGCCCGCGACCGGAGATCAGCGACGAGCGGCTGCGCGCGTACACGGACTTCCTGCATTCGCTGGGCAACCTCGCGGGGATGCTGACCGAATACAATGACTACGACCCGGCCAACGTGCACTTCCGCTCCGAGAATGTGTGCCTGGCGCAGGACGGCACCTGGGAGTTCGCCTGGACGGGTTGCTACGCCGCCAAGCTGAGCGCCGGGCGCCGGATCGCCCGCCGCGTGGCCCCGGAGCTCAAGCGCAAGTACGGCACGGACATCGTGTATTTCGACACGCACACCAACCTGGGGCTGTTCGCCAGGGACTACGAGGCCGGCGTGCCCGGCAGCGGTACGGCGCGCGAGCGGTTCCTCCAGAACACCGAGCTTATCAGGGAGTGCCGGGCCGTGCATGGCGCGCTCACAAGCGAAGGCATGCAGCGGTGGATGTACGCGGGGTACACGGACATGGACTTCGGCTATGTGCTCCACCCGTTTCCGTCCAGGCTGCCTCTCTTGCCTGTGTTCGACCTGCTGAAGATCCATCCCCGCCAGCACGGGGTGGCCGTGATGACGCTCACGGACCGTCGCATGGGCGAGGAGCTGTGCTGGCCGCAGCCGGAGGGCTGCCACCGGTTCGAGCAGTACCTGGCCAACATCATCGCCTATGGGCACATGGGCAACATCTGCGGGTGGCTCGCCTGGCGCCTCGACGGGCTCATCAAGTACTGGGCCATGCTGTACGACCTCCAGCGGGAATACCTCACCGACACGGTGGCCGAGATGAAGTGGCACGACGGCCGGCGATGGCTGTCCACAAGCGAGGCCGTGCACATGGGCGCCTACCGTTTGGGACGGTTCTACGTGCGGTACTCGCGCGGGCTGGAGATCTGGGTGCATTACCACGAAGTCCGTGAGGACGGCGCGGTGCACACCGAGGAGACATGGCCGGTTACGGCCCATGGGCGCCGGTACGAGCTGCCGCGGTACGGGTGGCTCGCCGTCAAGCCGGGTGCGGGCGACCAGCCTGAGCTGCTCGAGTATCACGCCTTGGTCGACGGGCGTCGCGTCGACTATGTAGAGGGCCCGAGCGTGATCTATGCCGACGCGCGGGGCGGCCGGGCCGATTTCCCCGCGGTGCGGCTGGAAGGCGCTGTGCTGGTCCGGCGCGAGGGCAAAAGAGCGGCCGCTGTCGTCCCGTGCGGCGATCTGGGCGACCTGCGGTGGCGACGCACCAAGGAGGCGCCCTGGGATGACGACGACGTGCTGGAGATGCACCCGGCCGTCAACCGCGGCTGCGGTCCGATCGCCTTGCGCCTGGACGCGCTCTTCGGCACAGAGGCCGGGGCAGCACGACTGCTGGCGGTCAGGGGCGAAGCGCGTGCCCCGTACCGCTGTACCGTGCAAAACGGCTGGCTCGAGTTCCAGCCCGACACGGAGACCGCGAAGTATATCCTGGAGATGGACGAGTAGAATGGCCCGCTCCGATTGAACGGGTTTGCGAACTCCGCGAAAAGCCGGTAGGGTTCTCGCAGGTGAAAGATGACCGCACTGCGGACCGGGATCAGGAGGCCGACGGCATGGCACACAGGCGAAGGGCGCTTGGGCTGGGGTTCGGATGCATGATGCTGGCTGCGTGGGCCCTCGCCGCGCATGGCGCCGCGCATACCATTCCCAAGACAGAGGCGGCGCCGGTCGTGGACGGCGATCTGTCGGACAGGGCGTGGGAGAGCGCCGCGCGCTTCGGTCCCTTTCTTCGTTACCAGGGACGTGTGGACAACCCGACCAAGCAACCGGCCGCGGTGCAGTCCACGGCACTCGCCCTGTACGACGACGAGGCCCTGTACATCGGGGTCCGCTGCCAGGAGCCCGATACAAAGGGCATCGTGGCCCAGGACCGGGAACGCGACGCCGCTGCGCACCTCGACGACAGCGTGGAGCTCTTCCTCGCGCCGGGCAACCGCCGAGGCCACTACTACCATTTCGTGGTCAACGCCCGCAACGCCCGCGTGGACCAGCGCAACTGGGGCAGTCCCCTGCAACACGATTATGCATGGGACGGCGAATGGCAGAGCGCCACGAACGTGGCTCCCGGGCAGGCCTGGACCGCGGAGATGGCCATTCCCTGGTACAACTTCGCCGCGGACCTGGACGACGGAACGTGGCGGTTCAATATCTGCCGCAGCCGGCGGGTCGGGGGAGAGACGGAGTATTCGTCCGTCGCATTTGTGACCGGATCGTTCCACAGCATCGAAGAGTTCGCGGTCCTGGCTGCTCCCAATGCGGACTTTGCCCGGCTTCGCGGCCTGGACGTGGCGGACGTGCGCGTGCCCGCCTACGCGTTGACCGAAGAAGGATACGCGTACGAGGTCACTGGCACGGTCCTCAATGACGCCGACCAAGCGCGGCGCGTGCTGGTGGAACTGACCGACCGTCCGGCGGACGGCGAGCCCAGTCGCGTGGAGGTGTCTGTTCAGGTCCCGGCGCGCGAGGCCGCCCCCTTCCGCGTGACCCTGCCCATGCCGAGCCCCGGTACGCGCACATTGAAGCTTCGCCTGCTCGAACCCGAGGGCCGCCGGGTACTGTACGTGAACGCGTACGCGCCGGAGACGTATCCCAAGATGTTGACCGCGTTCCTGGATCGGCATCTGTACACGGACGAGAAGGAGGCGCGGGCCCTGTTCACGCTGAACATCCCCGGCCCGAAGGACGCATTTGTGGCTCGAGTGAGGGTGCGGGCCGACGGCGAGGACATCACTGAGAACAGCGCGATGGTCACGGGCGACCCGACCGCTGTGACCGTCGACCTGGCGCAGGTGCCCGAGAGCACGCACCCGGTGCGCCTGGAGGTGTACACGGACGAGGGCCGACCGGTGGCCGCGCAGGAGACCGTGCTGCGCAAGCAGCCGCCCGCGCCGCCCGGCGTGCGCGAGGTCAAGGTCGACCGCGAGCAGCTCTGCCTGCGCGTCGACGGCGAGCCCTTGTTCCCGATCGGGATCTACGGCGTGCCCGAGCGGCACCTGTCCACCGTGGCGGCGGTCGGGTTCAACATCGTGCTGCGCTGGGGTACGATCGGGCGGCCCGAGGACCGGTGCGCCTATCATCAGGCCGCGCACGAGGCGGGCCTGTATTCCATCGAAGTCCCCACGATGTTTTCGACCGAGCAGCTCGGGTACGCCAGAGAGGACTTTTACGAGGTCTTCGACGCGTTTATCCGCGAGGAGCTGCCCGGGCTCGTGCAGGAAGTGCGCAACGAGCCGTCGCTCCTTATGTACTACGGCCCGGACGAGCCGCCGCACGACGAGACCGCGCGCGAGGCAGTGCGGTTCTTCAACGAGACGGTGCGCCAGAACGACCCCTACCATCCGAACCAAACGCTTTTCTGCGTGGCAGTGCCGGACTGGAAGGGGGTCTACGATGTAGCGAGCATGGACTTCTACGGCATCGGGTACAAGGCGCCCATGATCGCCGTCTACGAGGAAGTCCGTGAGCAGGTGTCCGTGACCGATCGCCTGCGTGTGCCCTATGTGCACGTGCCGCTCATGGAGTGGTGCAGCGCTTCGCGGCGTTTCCTCACCGGGCCCATGCAGACCACGCAGGCCTACCTTGCGGTCATCGGCGGAGCCAAGGGGATCGAATGGTGGATCTGGCCGCCGCGATACAAGGGGAACTGGCAGGCGATCCAACGACTGGGCCGAGAGCTATCCGCGCTTGCGCCCGTGCTCGTGCAGGCAATTCCTCAGCAGGAGATCCTGTATGCGGACCGCGCCATGGAGGACACGGTCAAGCTGCTCGTCAAGGCGCATGAGGACAAGACGTACCTGATCGCGTGCAACGCCAGCCCGGCGCCGGTGCAGGCGTCCCTGCAACTGCCCAAGGGGTACGGGGGAGAGGCCCGCGTCTGGTTCGAGGAGCGCGAGCTGCCGGTGACGGACGGCGCGCTCTCGGACCGGTTCGACGGGTACGGCCGACACGTGTACGAGCTCGGGCAGTCCTGGCCGTCCGGCGGCACGGTGACACTGGACATCGAAACCCTGCCCATGCCGGATAAGGCGGCGGCGCGGGAGGCAGAGGAGCCGCAGGCCGCGTCCCGCAACCTGGTGGTCGACCCCGGCCTCGAGTCCGGACGGATGTGGAGGTTCTCTCCGGGGGATCCGGACCAGGGCGGGGTGACCGGCGCGTACACCACCGAGCGGGTGAACTCCGGCGAACGAGCCTTTGCCATCAAGCGGCCGCACGGCCAGGGCCGGGCCGAGCTCGCGGGTTGGCCCGTGGCCCTGGAGCCGCGCACGCAGTACGTGTTCGGCGCGTACGCCATGAGCATGGGAGGCAAGGCCAGCATCGATCTGCTGGCGCCGTATCCGGAAGGCGCCGACTTGCGCCGCATGCACGGCATCATGGTGCAGGATCGCACCCTCGGATACATGAAGTACGAGATGAGCTTCATGACCAAAGACATACCCCTGCGGGTGACCCCGGTGCTGCGATACGAGGGCGGCGCGGGCCAGGCGTGGTTCGACGACGTGTTCCTATATGTGGATAAGCGGCTGGATAAGAACCTGGCGTTCAACACCGGCTTCGAGCGGATGATCATGCCCGGATGGCCCGACGGGTGGACCTCCGGATACAGCATCATGGACCCCGGGTTCATTGGAGCCGAAGACGCGCCGTGGGCCCTGGACGAGGCGGTGGTGCACTCCGGACGGTACAGCCTGCGGATGCGCAGGGAGCAGGACGACCCGGACGAGCCCGAGGCGTTCCAGTACAAGCGGCCCGAGTTTCCCGCGGGCGACTATGTGCTCAGCGCATGGCTGAAGGCCGACCGCCCCAACCTGCGACTCTACCTGTGGGTGAGCTGGACCGGCGACACGGTCCGCGTGGGACCGGAATGGAAGCGCTACACCGTGCCGATCCACATGGAGACCGGCGGGCGCAAGCACATCCAGATCCGCATGCGCGACGCCGGGACCGTGTGGATCGACGACGTGCAGCTCGAACGCGGCACCGAGGCCACGCCGTACGCTCCGGGCCGATGAAGAAGCCCCCGCAAAGGAGATTGGACCATGGGACGGATATCAACGGTGCTGGTTCTGGCCTTCGCCGCGGCGTGCGCCGCCCTGGGCGCGGAGGGCCGGATCGCGTATGACGCGCAGGCGGACACGATCCTGGTCACGGGCTTCACCGAGGAGAGCCCGGCGACGCTGGCGGCCCTTCGTAAGGCGGACGCCGCCGGCGGCTGGGGCGTGGTGGCCTACGACAGAGCCTCGCATACGACCGCGGTGCATGCACATGTCACGGTCGGACGCACGGACGGCAGCTCCTCGTTTTTGCGGGTCGGCGCGCCGGACCGGCCGGGCGAGACGCTGCGCATGCGCGGCAACCTGTCCCTGGCGCCGGGCAAGGAGGAGAGCTGGAAGGTCTATGTGGGGCATAATACCCTCATGCTGGGCGTCGAGGATGACGCCGGCCTCGCCGCGAAGCTCCTGTTCGACTGCGAAGAGAGCGGACAGTTCGGCCTGGAGATCGGCGTGGGGGCGTGCCTGCGCGCCTACAACGCCATCATCGCCGCCGCACAGTTGGACGGCGCGCACCGCGCCTCCTGGAAGGGCACGGGGGACTATTCCCGGGTCATCGGGTGCACCGTGGCCGGGTTTACGCGACTGTACGGCTTCGGGACCGGATACGGAGCGGACTTGCGCGTACGCGACACCGTGTTCTCGGACATGGACCAGGGGGTCGTCAATGGAACCCAGTACTTCGAGGACTGCACCTTCCGTCGGATGGGCACGGCGATTCGCGACGGCGGGGGCCTGTCCGGGATGCTCGTGCGGTGCCGGTTCGAGGCGAATGACGTGCACTGGCAGCTCCAGTATTCGCGCACGGGCCTGCGCGCCGTGGACTGCTTGTTCAGTCCCGCCGACGAAAAGCGATATGTGTGCACAGGCCACGCGGACCCGAAGACCGGAGCAGAGCACCGGCCGGTTTTCCTGGCCGAGCGTCATCTGGTGTTTGAAGTGACCGATGCGCAGGGGGATGCGATCGAGGGGGCGCGAGTGACCCTGACGCCCGCGACCCCGGCCCATGCGTACGCCGTGGCCCAGGGCACGGCGGTGACCGGTGCCGACGGCAGAACGCCCTTGCCGGAGACGAAGCGGGCACTGTTTGTATGGGACTATCTCGTGCAGGCAACAGAGACGCCAGAGCCGGAGCGGATCGACTACACCTATGTGGCGGAGGTTACGGCGCCCGGGTACGCGCAGCGCAGGATCAGAGAGCTCGATGCGGACCAGGACCAGCAGGCGGTCTCCGTGGAGCTCGTGCGCGAGAAGTAGCCCGCCCGGGCAGGCAGATAAGGGTGCTGGCCGGCCGTTCTGCTGTTCGGAGGGATTCTTCCGCGCGGCCTTACTGCGTGTATACAAGAAGCCCCTTCGGCTCGCGGAGCAGAAGGGGCGAATGGTTGGTGGAGGATGACGGATTCGAACCGACGACCTACAGACTGCCAGCCTGTCGCTCTACCAACTGAGCTAATCCCCCATACGGCGTTTGCGACTCCTTACTATACCCGCGCCTCGCGAACTGTCAAGGGGTTGGGACGGGGGTCCCCAAGTGCCTGCGGGCAAGCGAAATAGCGCGGCATCGACGCGCGTCATCGTCCCTGCTTGCGCGATTTGCGGCCCGCAGAGCGGGTGCGTTTGCGGGCCTCTGTGGACCGTTGCGCCAGGGGCACATACGGCTCGTCGAACGTGCCGGTGTACAGGGCGCGCGGCCGGAAGATCCGGTTGCTGCGCAGATACTCCAGGCACCGTGCGGCCCAGCCGGACACGCGGCTCACCGCGAAGAGCGGGGTGAACATCGGCGTGTCGATGCCCAGGGCCCTGTACACGAGCCCGGAGAAGAAGTCCACGTTCGGGAACACGCCCTTGTCCGCGCCCAGGCTGGCGACGACCTCGTGCTCCAGGGCGCGGGCGACCTTAATCATGGGCCGGATCTCGGGCTGCTGCTTGGCCAGGTGCTCCGCAAGCGGGCCAAGCAGGCGCGCGCGCGGGTCGTAGGTCTTGTAGACCCGGTGCCCGAAGCCCATGATCTTGCGCTTCTGGCGGCGCGCTTTCTTGTACCAGGCCACGGGGTCGCCGGAGGCGAGCACCTCCTCCAGGGTGTAGAGGACCTGCTCGTTGGCCCCGCCGTGCAGGGGCCCGTTGAGCGCGGCCACGCCCGCGCCGATGGAGAAGTAGATGTCCGACAGGGTGCTCGCGACCACCATGGCCGCGAACGTGCTGGCGTTCATGCCGTGGTCCGCGTGGAGGATCAGACACACGTCCATGATCCGTGCCTGCTCGGGGGTGGGGTGGCGGCCGGTCATCATGTACAGCAGGTTCGCGGCGTGCCCAAGCTCCGGGTCCGGCTCGATAGGGAGGTGCCCGGTGCGGATGCGCGCAATCGCGGCGGTCAGGGTGGCCATGCCGCTGATCAGGTGGTACACGTCGTCCAGGGTGGCCGCGCGGCCGTCGACCATCTCGTAGACCGCGTGCTCGAAGCCCATGGGCTGGGTCTCTTCGGGGATGGAGTCCTCGTCCGCGCCGATGGTGGTGCTCGGCTCGCGCGAGGCCGGCCCGCCGCCGGGAACGGTGAGGATCCGCCGCAGCAGGTACACGGCCAGGCGCAGCCCCTCCATGGGGGTGCACTCCTCCACCGGGAAGGTCTGTAGCAGACGCAGAGTGTCGGGCAGATGGCGGTACGCGACGAGCCTCGACTGGAACTGCTTGAGCTGGCGCGCGGTGGGCAGCTTGCCGAAGAGCAGGAGATACGTGGTCTCCTCGAAGGTGCTGTGTGCGGCGAGGTCGAAGATATTGTACCCGCGGTAGGTGAGCTGGCCGTGCGCGCCGTTCACATGCCCGATCTCGGTGTAGCACGCGATGGCCCCCTCCAGGCCCGGGCCGATGGTGGCCTCCACGGGCCAGGTCTCCTTGCGGGCGACCAGGGTCTCGGTGTCCGTGGGCACCTCTTCGCGGGCCTGGCGTCCCGCCTCGACCAGGAGCTCGGTGATCTGCGGCGTGTCCTCATGCATCAGAGTCCCCCTTCGGACTGATGTGCCTAGCTAGGCAGGTCTCCTCGCACCGCGCCCGAGGCGAGCACACGGCTCGCGCTAGCGCGATTGCCTTGGAGCGGACGGCTCGGAGCGCTCATTGGGCGCCGCCTCGGGCGATCCCGGCGGCGCAGGTTCTGTTTGCGGCGCGCCCTCCTGCTGCGGTCCGCCCTGGGCGCCCGGTCCGGGCGACGCGGGCGGGGTTTGGGCATCCTCGGCAGGCGGCTGCGCCTCCGTGGACCCCTGGGCCGACTCCGGGCCGGAGGCCGCGGTGGACTCGAGCGCTTCGGGCTTTTCGAGCGCCTCGGATGCCTCAGATGCCTCGGGCGCGGGTGGCTGGTCCGATGCCGCGGGCGCGGGTGGGGCCTCGGGCTTGAGCCGCTCGAACTCGGTGCGCAGCCGGCTCACCTCGCGGCGACTTGCCTCCATGAGCTGTTCGCGACTGTGGATGTCCACGTCCTCGGTCTGCTGGAGCGCAGAGACCGCGACCTCGAACTGGCCGATACGATGGAAGAGCTCGCTCGCGGCGCGGTGGTTCTCCTGGGCCAGGTCTTCGAGCGCCGGTACGTCGGGTCGGTCGAACTCGAGCTGGGCGAGGCGCTTCTCCAGGGACTGGGCCCGCGTGGTCGTCTCCTGGGCGCGGGTAGGGGCGCCCTCTCGCTGGAGCCGCTCGACTTCCTTGCGCAGCCGGTCGATTGCCTCGTGGGCGGCCGCCAGCTCCTCGCGCAACTCCCCGACGCGCTCCAATGTCCGCTCGCGGCGGACCCGAAAGCGCTCGACCGTGTGGCGCATCACGGCCACGAGCGCCTCGATGTACACGGAGTACTTGCGCAGGAGCAAGTCCGGCTTGGGCGCGTCCCGATCCTCGCACGCCTGGCAGTAGTCGATGGCCGTGAGGTAGTCGCGCACGTCCTCGCGCTCCCGGGCCCAGCGCACGTACCGCTCCGCGGCGCGAAGATTGCGCTCGTACACGCGCGTGGAGTCGCGCACTCCGAGCACCACCACGCCGAAGAAGCGAAACGCGTCCGCGAGCAGCGAGAACAGGAAGCCGAGCAGCCCGCGGCTGGGCCGCGATTCCTGAGAGACGTCCGTCTGCTCCGTCTCGGCCATGGTCGGCTCCAGGCCTGCGCGACGCACCCTTGGCCGGGTGCCCAGGGTGTTATGGGGAACCTGTTCGAACCTGTTCGTATTATCGGCGCGACCGGGGCGCGGTCAAGGGGGAAGGTGACTCGTGGGCTGCTTTTGCATCCGACTGGAGTCAAGTTCTGCTGTCAGCGGACGATATAACATAGGAAGGGAAGCTGCGCGCCGGCACCCTCGCCGGAGAGGGCTCGGCGCGCCCCCTCGGAATCCTGCGGAAAGGATCGCCATGTTCCCGTCGCTGAGCCGCCATAAGGCCTATGCATTGATCGGGACGGTCGGGTGGCTGCTGCTATTGATGCTCGCGGCGGCCGCACACACGGACGAGACCGAGTTCCGGGTGCGGCTCGGCGAGAAGATGCTCCTGCACTACATCCATTCGCCGCGCTCGGCGGGCCTGGGCGGCAGCTACGCGGCCCTGAACGACGGCGCCCACGGGGTGTACCAAAACCCAGCGTCCCTGGGCGCGCTCTCCAGCCACGAGGTGTTCAGCCACCTCAGCTTCGAGCAGATCAATGAAGGCGGCCGCCACGCCGAGTACTACGGCGGCACCTACGGGGGTGGGTTCCACTTCGCTTCGTGGCGACCGGACTACTATTCGCGCGAGCAGATGGGCAACCAGGCCCTGGCGTTGCGATACACGCACCTGGCCGGGGACGCCGGGGGATCGAACGGCTTCGACCAGGGCACGAACCTGCTGACCGTGGGGTACGGCCGGTCGTTCAACTACGGCCGGGTGCTCGCCGGCACGAGCTTCGGCACGGACTTGACCAGCTGGGGCGACAACGACGAGCTCGACACTGACCTGTGCGGGTACGAGCTACGCAACGGGCTGATCGTGCGTCTGACCCGGGAGTTCAGCCTGGGCGCGGTGGTTAGCCTGGGCTGGGGAGACTACGAGGAGAACCTGATTACCGGCAACTACCAGGGCGACCTGGCCTGGCGCGAGTTCCGCCTGGGCGGCGCGCTGCGGCTCAATGACGCCTGGCTCTTGACGAGCGATATCGCCTTCCAGAACGTGGAAAAGGCCGCAGACCCCGCGCCGGACCGCGAGCTCGAGGAGCACTCCGTAATCCGCTGGTCCGCGGGCGGGGAACTCATCGTGGTGCCGGAGACCGTCACTGCGCGCGGGGGCGTGTTCGTGGTCAACGACGACTTCGACGTGGAGAACCTGCCCGGTCTCTCGGACCGGAATCACACGTACGGCGGCCTGTCCCTGGGCGCGAGCTACTACCGCGACAACTGGTCCCTGGGCTACAACGCGCGGGTCACGACAGAGGGCGACCACGGCCACTTCGCGAACATGCTCCTCGACTTCTGAGCCTTTGCGTTCGGCAAGGGCCTGAGCGCGCCGGGTCTTTTCCTGGACAAACCCTGGCCAGCGGGTACACTGCACCTCGTGAGGGTGGGGACGATTCTGTCCGGACTTTGCGAAGGAGGAAGAGGATGGCTCTGCGCGATCTGGTGCAGCGCGCGCGCAGCGTGCGCCGATTCCGTCAAGACCCGATCTCCATGGAAACGTTGCGGTCGCTGGTCGAGCTCGCACGCTGGTCGCCGTCCGGGGGCAATCTCCAGGCACTGAAGTTCTTCCTCTCCTGCGACGGCAAGACGAACGCCCGGATCTTTGAGCACACCGAGTGGGCGGGTGCGTTGCGCGACTGGCCGGGCCCCGGCCCGAACGAGCGGCCGACCGCGTACATCGTGATTGTCAACGACGCCCAGATCCGCCCCAGCTGCCTGGGCCCGGACGTGGGCATCGCGGCCCAGAGCATGCGGCTGGGCGCAGCGGAGCGCGGCCTGGGCGGGTGCATGCTGGGTGCGATCGACCGTGACGGCCTGCGTGACGCGCTGAAGGTGCCCGCGCACCTGGACATCCGGCTCGTGCTGGCGCTCGGGACCCCGGCCGAAGAGGTGGTGCTCGATGGCCCGCGCGAGGGCGGGAACGTAGCCTACTGGCGCGACGACAAGGACGTGCACCACGTGCCCAAGCGCACGCTGGATGAACTTATCGTGCCGCTGTAAGGCGAGCGGACCCGCAGGGGCCCTACGCCAACAAGGGGACTCAGCCTAGCGGAATGAGCGCAGGCTCCTCTGCCGCCACGCGCAGCGTGAGCTCGGCGTCGGCGTGCGCGGTCGCCTCCACCCCCCAACCGAGGGCAAGCGGCTCGCCCGCAGGCATGCGCACCGGTCGCGGCAAGGGCAGGGCCGCGTCGGAAAAGTTGGCCGCGACCATCCAGCCGGCGATCTCTGCGGCGAACAGGCCGTCGTCAAAGCCGAGCACGGCCAGGGGCTGCGCGGCCGTCTGTCCGTGCGTCTCCTCCGGGCACCACAGCACGACCAGGTGGGCGATCTCTGCCCCCGGGGCGACGTCGAAGGGCACCCCGCCCTTGCCCAGGCTGACGAGGTCGTCGGTGGCGCGCCAGGTCTCGAATCGGTGACGATTGTGGTACTCGGCCCGGCCGGTGCCACGGAAGACCAGGCCGAACCGGTCGTCCACGTTGAGCCATCCTTCGCGCCCGAGATCGATGCGCACGTCCTCGGCGCCCGTAGGCGCGGCATACCCGGATACGACGCGCTCGCCGCCGGCCCAGTACACGGTGCGGTGCGCCTCACGGTCCGGCGAATGCGCGAAGTAGGCGTCGTTGAGTACGCTCAGCGGACCCTGAGCGAGCTCCTCGACGCACAGAGCCTCATGCGCGCAGAATCGCTCGGCCACCAGGGCGCGGCCGTCGGGGAGGCTTGCGAAGACGTACTGCCTGCGGACTCGCCCCTCGAACAGGTCCTCCGCGCATACGGCCGCGGCGCGGTCCGCGCCCTCGCGCACGCGCACGAGCACGGGCCGGGGCGGACGCAGGGTGTGGACGCCGCGCGGACGGACCTTGCCGCGCAAGCTGCCGCTTAGCGGGCCGATGTGGCGCAGGCCCTCGCGGGTCCAGGGCAGGGTCATCAGACTGTTGCGCCAAGCGAAGCTTGTCTGTCCCCTGGCGTGGCGGTGCACGAGCGCGCCCCCGTGCGGATAGACGCGAACGCCCTGCATGCGCTCGCGCAGGGCCACGGGGTCGGCGGGCGCTTGGCCGGGGCCGCCGAGGCGATGCAACAGGTACGCGTCGGCCATGCGGGCGGCCATGCGCTCGTACATGATTGGCGGGTCCTGCGGCGCGCCGCAGTGCGCGACCACGTCTTCGGCGACCATGCGCCCGTCGCGCGCCTGGGCAGAGGATTCGAGCACCTCCAGGGCGCGACGCTCCAGGAGCGCGGCGTCGGGGTCCGCAAGGTGCAGATTGGCGAACGCGTGCGTGATGGCGAATGCCGGGTAATTCAAATACGGCCAGTCCATGCCCTGCACCGGCTGGAAGGCGCCGGTCTCGTCCGCCCACCACTTGACGAGCTCGTAGGTGTCGCGGCGCCGCCACAGGGCCTGGGGCGGCAGGTCGCGGCCGTAGAGTTTCAGCAGGTTCGCAGCCATGGCCGTCAGGTTGATGGAACTGGCCATGTACGAGGGGTGCACGACACCGTGGTTCTCGGCGGTGCCATCGGGCAGGGTGGTAAAGACCTTGCCGCACAGGTCGCGCACGGTGCGGCCTGGCTCAATCTCGGTGCGGTCGCTGCGGTCCTCCGGCCGGGTGGTCGCGCAGAAGAACCACCGTTTCATATGCTCCTCCCACACGTTCCGGTCCGGGTGGCGGGGGAGCAGGCACACGCACGCGGCCACGCCCAGCGCGGTCCACGCGTTCTCCTCAGTCTGGGTGTCCAGGAAAATGCCCGAGCGCGGCGCCATGCGGCCGAACTCGCCGGCGTACTCCTCCGCGATGGTCGCGAGCATGGCGCGCTCCTCGTGGCCGAGCAGATGGCGGATGAGGGCCGCGGTCGTGAAAAGCGACGCGAGTACGCGGCCGCACTGGCTGCGCTGGAAGAACCCCTTGCCACGCTCGCCCCACTTGGTGCCGGCCAGGTTGTCGCGCCCCCAGGTCTTGGCCGGACGCACGCAGTCCGCGGGACCCGTATCGTGCGTGAAGCACAGGTACCGCAGCCCCCTGCGGCAGACGAGGTGGAGCTCCTGGGCGCTCGCGCCGGCGAGGACGGGATCGAACTCGGGGCTCGATGCCGCGGACGCGAGGAGCAGGATGGGAAAGGCGGTGTCCTGCCCGTACCACAGGGCGCCGCCGAAGAAGTGCCCGCAGTCGGGCCGGCCCGGCCAGTCCTCGAACCAGCCCAAGCCATGGGGGATCCATCGCGTGATGAGCGCCAGGTACCGGCGACTCAGGGCGTTCTCGGCCGCCGCGGGCACGACTTCCGAGAAGTCCGTACCGTAGCGCGCCGGGTCCATGTCTTTGCTCCCCAACGGACGCGCGGTCGATGCCTGACGGCCGTGCGCGCGGGGCGGGGGACGGCGTCCGCGCGCTACACGTTGATGCTCATCAGGAACTCGGCGTTCGTCTTGAACGACTTCATCTTGCTGTGCAGGAACTCCATGGCGTCGACTACGTTCATGTCGTTGAGGTACTTGCGCAGCAGCCACACGCGCTGGAGCTCGTCCGGGTGCAAGAGCTTCTCCTCCTTGCGCGTGCCGGACTGGTTGACGTCAATGGCCGGGTACAGCCGGCGGTTGACCAGGCGACGGTCCAGGTGCAGCTCGGCGTTGCCCGTGCCCTTGAACTCCTCGAAGATGTGCTCGTCGCCCCGGCTGCCCGTGTCCACGAGCGCAGTGGCCACGATGGTGAGGCTGCCGCCGTGCTCGATGTTGCGCGCCGCGCCGAAGAATCGCTTGGGCTTCTGGAGCGCCGTGGCGTCGATGCCGCCGGACAGGATCTTGCCCGAGTGCGGGGCCTCCGTGTTGTGGGCTCGGCCCAGGCGCGTGATCGAGTCGAGCAAAATCACTACGTCGTTGCCGTACTCCACCAGACGCTTGGCCTTTTCGATGACCATGTTGGCGACCTGGATGTGTCGGCTGGCCGGCTCGTCGAAGGTGGAGCTGATCACCTCGCCCTTGACCGAGCGCTGCATCTCGGTGACCTCCTCGGGCCGCTCGTCGATGAGGAGCACGATGAGGTTGACCTCGGGGTTGTTGGTCGTGATGGAGTTGGCCGTCTGCTGGAGAAGCACGGTCTTGCCCGTGCGCGGCGGCGCCACGATGAGAGCACGCTGCCCCTTGCCCACCGGCGTGATCAGGTCCACGATGCGCATGGACCACCGCTCGGGCGCGGTCTCCAGGATGAAGCGCTCCTCGGGGAAGAGGGGCGTCAGATCGTCGAAGACCAGCTTCTCCTTGAGCTTCTCGGGCTCTTCGTGATTGATGGCCTCCACCCGCAGGAGGGCGAAGTACTTCTCCTTGTCCTTGGGCGGGCGGATCTGGCCGCTCACGGTCAGCCCCGTGCGCATGCCGAACCGCAGGATCTGGCTGGGCGAGATGTAGATGTCGTCCGGACAGGGCAGGTAGTTGAAGTTGGGGCTGCGCAGGAACCCGTAGCCGTCGGGCATGATCTCCAGCACGCCCTCGCCGAACAGGAGTCCGTTCTTGTTCACGCGATTCTTGATGATCGCGAAAATGAGGTCGCGCTTGAGCATCCCCCCGAGGCCGTCGATGTCCTCCATCTTCGCGAGCTTGCGCAGCTCGGAGACGGTCATCTCCTTGAGCTGGCTGATGTGCAGTTCGCCGCGTTTGATCTCCTCATAGACCTCGTCGCGCAGCTTTTCGCGTGCGGCGCGCTGCTCCTTGGTCATCTGGGCCTCGCGGCGCTCCTGCTCTTCCTCTGCTTCCTTGTCCGTGAGCACGCGCTCCTCGGTCTGCTGCCCGCTCTGGGCCTCGTTCTCGGCGCCGCGCTGTTGCTCCGCGCCCTTGCCCGACTTCTTGCGCCCGGCCTTGCGTGATGTCCGGGTTACTGCCTTGGGTGACCTTGCCACGTTCCTGACCTCCTGTTACGGATCCAATCGAATCCTGAGTGTGTTTGCCAAACCAATGGCCCTCGCCGTTCTGCCAATCGCCGCCGGGCTCCACGCCCGCCGGCGCAAATCCTCAGACCTTGCCGGCGGCCTCGTGCGCGAGCCAGGACCACAGGTCCTGAGCCGCGCGCGCGAGCTCGTCCAGCGTGCCCGTGTTCTCCACCACGTAGTCCGCGCGGCGGCGGCGCTCCTGCGCGGGGAGCTTCAGCTCCTCGCGCCGGGCCACTTCGCCTGCGATCCATCCGCGTGCCCGGGCGCGCGCCTCGCACACCTCGGGCGGCGCCTCGACGGTGGCCACGCGGTCGACCAGGTGCTCGCACCCGGCCTCGTACAGGGTGGGCGCGTCCAGGACCACGGGCGCGTCGTCCTGCGCGTGCAACCGATCCAATCGGTCGGCCAGGGCCTCGCGGATGGGCGGATACACCACGTCCGTAAGGCGCTTGAGGCTCGCCGCGTCGGCAAAGGCGCGTTGCCCCAGGGCCCTGGCGTTGATCCGGTCGGTCGGCCCCAGGATGCTCGCGCCGAAGGCCGCGACCAGGCGCTCGCGCACCTCGGGGCGGTCCAGGACCTCGTGGGCAATCGCGTCGGCGTCCACCAATCGCGCGCCGCGGTCGGCGAGCATTCGCGCAAGCGTGCTCTTGCCGCCGCACACCGCGCCGGTGACCCCGAGCGTACGCACGTCTACTTGACCTCCCGCCAGTTGTCGCCCACGCCGATGTCCACGACCAGCGGGACGGACAGATCCATGGCGCCCTCCATGGCCTCGCGCACCAAGACTCGCACGGCATCGACCTCGTCGGCGGGGCACTCGAGCACCAGCTCGTCGTGGATCTGAAGGACCATGCGGCTGCGCAGCCCGTCTTCGTCCAGGCGCCGGTGCAGGTCGATCATGGCCCGCTTCATGAGGTCCGCGGCGGACCCCTGGACCACGGTGTTCACGGCCATGCGCTCGCCCTGGGTGCGTCTGGTCTTGTTCTGCGAGGCGATCTCGGTGATCTCGCGCGGCCGTCCCAACAGCGTGCGCACCCCGCCCTGCGCGCGAGCCTGGTGGATCGTCTCGCGCACCCAGGCGGCCACGCCGGGATAGGTCTCGAAGTACCGGTCGATAAAGGCCTGGGCCTCGCTGCGGGGCATGCCGGTAGCTTGGCTGAGGCCAAAGGCGCTCTGCCCGTACACGATGCCGAAGTTCACCGCCTTGGCCGCCTGGCGCTGCTGCGCGGTCACTGCGTCCTCCTGCGCGTCAAAGACCTGGGCCGCGACCACGGTGTGGATGTCCCGGCCCTCGCGAAAGGCCCTGCGCAACGCCTCGTCTTCGGACAGGTGGGCCAGGATGCGAAGCTCCACCTGCGAGTAGTCCGCGGACAGGAGCTTCCACCCGGGTTCGGGCACGAACGCCGCGCGGATGCCGCGGCCCTCCTCGGTGCGGATCGGGATGTTCTGGAGGTTCGGATCGCTCGAGGACAGCCGCCCGGTGGCGGTGCCGGTCTGGTGGAAGGTCGTGTGAATGCGCCCGGTCTCGGGGTTGACCATCTGGGGCAGGGCATCGAGATACGTGCCTTTGAGCTTGGAGAGCGCCCGGTAGCGCAAGAGCAGCTGCGGCAGGGCGCGCTTCTCGTGCTCCACGAGCAACAGCTCCCGCAGAACCGCCTCGTCCGTGCTACGCGCGGTCTTGGTGCGTCGGATCACGGGGAAGGCAAGCTCGTCGAACAGGATCTCCGCAAGCTGGCGGGGGCTCGCGATGTTGAAGGGCCGGCCGGCGAGCTCGTGAATCCGGCCGGTGATCTCCTCGAGCTGGGACTCCATGTCGCGGCTTATGGCCGCGAGCTGGTCCACGTCAATGCGCACGCCGCGGGCCTGCATGTCCGCCAGGACGCGGCTCAGGGGCAGCTCGATTTCATATAGCAGGGGCTCGAGGCCGCGTTCCTGCAGCCTGGCCGAGAGCACCTCCTCCAGGCGGAGGGCCACATCCGCGTCTTCGGCGGCATAGGGGCAGACCTGGTCCAGGGGCGCCTGGTCCATGGTGATCTGGTTGCGGCCCTTGCCGATGATCTCTTCGATGTGCGTGGTCTCGATCTGCAACAGGCGCGCGGCGGCCGCGTCCAGGCTGTGCTCGCGCAGGTGCCCGGCGATCAGGTGGCTGGCGAGCATGCTGTCGAACTTGACGCCCTCCAGGCGCACGTTCAGGCGCTGCATGACCAGGAAGTCGTACTTGAGGTTGTGGCCGGTCTTCTCCACGGCCGGATCGGCGAGAACTTGCGCCAGATCCCGCAAGACCTGTTCGCCGAGCACTCGCTCGCCCTCGGGCGCACGCAGGGGCAGGTACCAGCCGGTGTGGGGCTCCCAGGAGAAGCTCATGCCCACAAGCTGCGCGCGCATGGGGTCGGTGTCCGTGGTCTCCACGTCAAAGGCCAGGTGGCCGACCTTGCCCAGCTGGGCGCGGAAGTCCTGGTAGGCGTCCT